>Ga0075467_10000802_pt1 | contig 25657 bp, 19 predicted proteins | sample DEB08_DNA_9_FD_75067 | JGI IMG/M metagenome (GOLD analysis project Ga0075467, IMG submission 75067) | Aqueous microbial communities from the Delaware River and Bay under freshwater to marine salinity gradient to study organic matter... | ecosystem: Environmental > Aquatic > Marine > Coastal ... | reverse complement strand
CCATAGTTTAGGGTTGAGGTTGCTTTACTATAATTCCAGCTTGTAATGCTACCTGCGTTGTGAATTTTTCCTGAAAAGGTGGTTAGCAAGGTATCCCCATACATGATTCTATTCAGTTTTATCTTGTTATAGTTTAATGAGCCAGTGGCATCTGCTATTCCATCACTATTATTATCGGGTTGTCCGTAACTTATTCGTTTCGCTGTAAATCTGTTAAAATGCAAACCTGCCGAGCAACCGGTTGCACAATGAATCTTAATATCATCATCGGTACAATAAATTAATAATGCAGATCCAGGGTTGCATGTCGTGTCAGGGTTATAGGCAATGTTTAATTTTAAATTTTGAGTTTGACTACTAGACGCAGATCCGCAAATACCTTTTATTTTGATAAGTAACTCACTCCCCGATAATGTTACTTGAGGGACCCCGTTAAAAAAAGCTATCACGGTGTCTGATTTTTGAATTATTCGATTTGAACATACCAACTTGTACCATTGGTATGTTCAAATCATACGTCAGCGGCAGTAAGAGAGTGGTTCAGGAGTGATGGTAATTTTAGCTGAACCTGCAACTGAGATTTTGCGGATACTCCAAGTAAATAACCGCTACTTATGGTAAACTCTAAAACCTTTGTTTCATTACTATTTATATCTGTAGGAATAAGTTTTTGCACCTGAAAGCTTTGGTAGGTCCCGTAACTTCCATAGGTTTCATTGTAATTTACAGGACTGCCACATTGATTTTTGTAAGTTGCTTTATATTTCCATCGCTGATTATAGAGAGTACCAACATTGCAAATATCTGGGCTACAAGATTTTGTTTTCCATTTGATAATTAACGAATCACCAGGTGCTAAACTTTGCAGTTTGAGATATGCTTCTCCTTTTGCATTAGCTCCCAAGCAGGAATATACTCCGGTGCTAACGGTGTTCGATGTTTTATACGGAGTTATTGATTTTGCTGAATCTTTTACCCCTTTTTGAACGGTAAAGGTATTTGTAAGTATTTGTGATATGGAATATTGATAATAACCAGAACCATACGATTGGAATACATTTAGATCGATATCTCTGGCGGTATCATTGCCTCGGTTGTATATCAATAGTTTTTGGTCATGCGCTGTATTATCAGATAGGCAGTTAGTTGTATTTGAAGTAGGAGTGATTGTTAGTGCAGGTAATATATTATTCAATGTAGTATTTGCGGCGGCAGATGTCGTTTGGCATGCACTGCCATAACACCCCCAGCTAAGGCCATAAGTTACGTTAAGATTAGTACATGAAACCACTTGTATACTATCTGTAAAAATGTAGGTTTCGTTTAGGTCAAGATATATATCGTTGTTGCCAATGGTTTTAAAGTCGGCAGTGTCTAAGATACTGGTGGTAGTAGTGCCTGTGGTAGATGTCGAGCCTCCAGAAGTGAAAAATAATACTTGACCTGTGTTGTAGGTTCGGCTAAAAGTAAGGGAAGTTAATTTTCCTGCGCCTGTATTTTTTACGGCAATTTGTCTTTCAAATTTTTCGTATTTATAGGCTACCTTAAGTTGGTTTGTAATGCTTTGAACAACGAGAGATGCCTGCTTAATATTAAGCACATTGCCATTAGCTGAAACAGATCCACCGGAGTAAGCAGTGGTTGTGCGAATAATGGCTAGTCCTCCACTGTTTAGAAATGAGCTAATACTGCATCCGGTTCGCACTTTAATTTTTAGTTCTCGTGCTTGTGTTATGGATAGATTTGAGATATTAAAAACAGGTTGAGAAAGGTTAGATGTGTCTTTTATGGTTACTCCAGACCCAGTGATGGATCCAGTGATATATGTCATCCCGCTTGGCAAGACTACTTTGGTTTCTATCCCCGTTACGGTGGAAGCAGAAATATTTCGTACCTCAATGGTTATAAAATCAGATTTAATGCATAAATGAATATCACCAGGGTTCGTTATTGTAACCCCAAGTTTTGATTGAGCATTAGCAGTAAAGACCGCTATAACAGTCAGTAATATATAAATTAGACGTAACCTCAAAGCTAGGTTTAGTATTTTGACAAATATAGTCTTTATGGAGATTTTCAACGATAGTTGAAAAAGAGGTTTATCCTCTGGTTATGGCCCTTATGTCCATAAGAACACCATAGTTTTTAGCATAAAGTTGATCTAGATTTTTTGCAAATAGCTCATTGGGCTCTTTTAGCATATATGCCGTGTTATATACACCTGAATTCAATTTAGGCAGTTTATCAATAGCATTGCTGCTGTAACTCACCCACGTTTTTTTACCCGATAAAACTTTAATAGAATTTAAAACCCATTTTCGGGTAAGGGGTATCATACTCAGAATAGGAGAGAGAATGATTGACAAAAGGGCAAGTGAAATATCAAAAATTCGTTTCTGTGATCTATACTCTTGTTTACTTAAATTGAGTTCGATTTGTTCTCCAAAATATAAACCGTTGGCATTTTTAGAATGGCTTCCTATTACAAAATTACTGTCTGCAGGCAAGGTGTAATAGTTTACATTTGGGCCTATTACAGTCATTAGCTGCATAGTACGTTCTGCGGTTATATTGTTAGTGCTAAATATGATCTCATTGACGTCATATATTTTGACAATTTCTTGCAGTTGATTTACTCGACCGAGCCAGTTTGCACTATCTTTTTCGTCATCATTTACATAACCTAACTGCTGGTAGTTTTGATTATAGCTATGTAGTAGTTGAGTAACCTTATTCCAATTCTTTTTATCGCCTACGAGAATACTCTTGGTATTGTTCCTATGACTAAAATTAAGGGTCTGGTATTTTAAGAAATGTAATGCAGTGCGCCAAGCAAATAATACGGCTGCTACCACGAGCGTGCCAAATAAAATGATTCCCCTGCTGTATCGCAGCGAGTTAGGTAAAAACCCATAGATGATTGAAATAAGTGCTGTGCCAATAAGCAAAGACCGTATCATTTTACTGAAATCCCATCGATTTCGGTAGCTTCCCAAAAACCACATACTCAAAATCCATGTTGCCGTATAGTAAGGGATATGGATAGTCAGCATCTCAATGGGATACATCTCATTACCTCTTTTTATATGCTCTTCCCAGTATCCCTTTAGCCAGTAAAGAGACATAAAAATTAGAATTGCTTCTACGACGGGCATCCAATATTTTTGAACTGTATTTACCCCAAGTGCAATGGCCGCTCTCGCATATATGGCCGTATTAATAAATAGTTTGAATAGGTTTTTGTTATTGCCAGTGTAATGTTTCTCGGCAAAAATGATCATTGCCTTGTAGAAAACGCGCACATAATTGATGCTTTGTTTCTTGGTGCTTTCTCCTTTGTAATGGATGATACTTGTTTCGGCAAAGTAATAGTTTTTCCAACCGCCTTTGGTTATTCGGTAACTTAGGTCGATGTCTTCTCCGTACATAAAAAAAGTCTCGTCCAATAAGCCAACTTGATCCAAGGTTTCTTTGCGCAATAACATAAATGCACCAGCAAGCACGTCTACTTCATTATTCTCATCATCTGGCAAGTACCCCAAGTGGTATTTGCCAAATTTTTTAGATTTCGGAAACACTTTATTTAGCCCAATCATTTTATAAAGAGCTACTTCTGGAGTAGGAAGACCTCGTTTACTTTCAGGTAAATATTTGCCTTGCCCGTCTACCATGTGCACACCGCAACCACCAAGATCTGCCTTACTATCTGCATACTTAAGTAATTTGGTAAAGCAGTTTTCAGGAATGATGGTGTCGGGATTTAAAAGTAAAACATATTCGCCAGCACTCACTTTTATGGCCTGGTTGTTGGCCGTACTGAAGCCGACGTTGTCCTGGTTGGCAATAAGTTTCACCTCAGGAAATAGAGCTCTTACCATTTCATTGGAGCCGTCTACAGAATTATTGTCTACGACAAAAATCTCAGCATCAACGCCTTGTACGGCGTTTTGTACAGACTTAAGGCACTGCTCTAGGAAGTGCTTTACATTGTAGTTTACTATGACTATTGAAAGTTTCAAACTAAATGGCAAACATACGTAAATCAAAAGTGTTATATGACATTAGGTTTTATGCCATCGTATTTTAAAAAATTATTTGCTCAGCTACAAGAAGAGGATTTTTCGTATGCTCAGGAAATCAAGCGAAAGGAAGGTTTTGCGGATGAGATGTGTCATAATTATCCTAAGATAAATGATTTACTTATTTATCTTCAAACAGAATGGGAAGCAGCCAAAACGGCAAATGAAAATATTTCCAGCTATGTTATCAATCGTCAAGATGCGGCAGGTATTATTATAAAAGTAGGCCAGCAGCCTAACCTAGATATTCACCATTATTTTATAGACTACATAAAAAGCCAACTGCAGATAGACGATTACATCTTGCATGCTAACAAACATACGGCACAGCGTGTAAGTGGGGCTACCCAGGAATCCTGGTTTTACTTTTTAAAGGCAAAACCAACATTTGTAGAGGGGAAATATGCACAGCGATATGGTAACGTAATCATAGAATTAAAAAAAGATGCTAAAAATGCGGTACAGTTTAAATTACAATGTAACTATTACACAGGATTCAATTATCAAGAGCCTATTGCGTTTGAGGAGTTTTTAGCAAATCTTTAACGTTTCACTAGATTATCCCGTTTAAATATTTTATTCGTTAGTAATAGCGTGTGAGGTTAACTTCGCAGTGTTTGTGCAAATGAATTTTCAAAACCCTTCTTTTCTTTGGGCTTTACTCCTTTTAGTTATACCGCTTATCATTCATTTGTATAATTTTAGGCAGTATAAAAAAGTAATCTTTAGCAATTTAGCGATGCTTAAAGAGATTCAAACACAGAGTAGTAAGACCAGGCAAATCAAAAAGTGGCTAATTCTAATAACGCGGATGCTGGCACTGGCGTCTCTTATTTTAGCTTTTGCCCTACCTTTTATCCCCTCTGAAATAACTCAATCGGGTAGACAATTAGTTAGTATATACATTGATAATTCAGAGAGTATGCGTGCCGATGGCGAGAATGGTCAGCTGTTTGAAAATGCCAAAACTACGGCGCGAGAAATTATACAGAATTTATCTCCAGATGCGGAAATCCAAATTCTAAATAATGACCTCAGTCCATACGCAAGCCAAGTGCACACTCCCGAAAATGCCATAAAACTGGTAGATGATATGGCTATCTCTTATTTCCCAAACGACTTTTCTAAGATAGTTCAAAAAATAAGCACTAAATGCAATAGTGAGGGTTACGCATCACAGCATACATTCGCCATAAGTGATTTTCAGCAGCGCAAAAGGGATGAACGAAGTAAGATTGACAGTAATTTATCGCTGCATATTATTAAAACACTTCCAGAGAATTTTCAAAATATAAGTATTGATTCGGTATGGCTTGAGGAGCCTGTTGTAAAACCACAAAGTCCTGTAAAACTCCGCGTGAAGGTCGTAAACAATGGAGACGAAGCGATAGAGTCTTCCACGTTGGTGCTCAAGATAAATGGAGTGCAGCAAGGTGTAGAGAGTTTTGGCCTGCAATCAAAGGAAACCAAAATAATAGACGTAGCTTTTTCAAGCTCTCAAAAAGGTTGGATCGTAGGAGATGTTAGCGTAAATGATGTTCCGGTAGTTTTTGATAACGTCTATCACTTTGCTTTACAACTAAAACCTAATATCAACATACTACAAATAGGTGAGGCGTCCATTGCGATTGCTAAAATTTTTAAGAATGATCCTATTTTTAAACTGACTGCAGCACTTGAAGGGAGTACAGACTATGCATCTTTTGGGAAGTTTGATTTTATTATCATAAACGAACTTCATGATATAGGAAGTGGCTTAGCAGAACAGCTCAAACAATTCGCCGAAAAAGGAGGTGTAGTAGTCATCATTCCTGCTAAGCAAATGGGTAATTATAATGCTTTAAGCAGTGTCTTAGGAGTGGCAGATTATGGCGCGTTGGTAAAAAAAGAGTTAAGCATTAAGCCAGAAGATTTAAAGCAGCCTTTTATCAAAGATGTTTATAAAAAAATACCACAAAATAGCTTGCTCCCCAAGGTTATTGAATGTTATAATCTTCAAGTGTCGGCCGGGAGTCAGGCCATATTTTCCTTAAAAGATAATTCGCCTATTCTACTTTGGGAAAGGCTGGGGGCCGGCAGCGTGTTTCAATTTGCAATGCCCATGGACAAAGCCTATAGCAATATGGCACAACATGAGCTTTTCGTGCTAAGTATGCTCAAAATGTCATTTAGCCGCAGTGAAAAACAACAACTAGCCTATTCAATGTTTGGCACAAATGCAATACCTATTGAGGGAGCAAGTACTGCAGAGAATACCCTGTCATTGGTATCCCCAACTAAATCTGTACTGGTAGAAAGTGCTTTAAACAAAGGGGGACACCGTTTTTGGCTTAATGATGAATTGAATGAGGCAGGTGTTTATAGCTTGCGAAATAAAAATAACATAGAGCAGGCTAAAGTGGCCTTAAACGTAAGCAGGCAGGAATCTATACAACGGTATGCCACCAAGGAAGAATTATATGATTCTTGGGGTGCAGCAAAACTCGATTTTATGACATCCACTTCAGCTTCTATAAAGAGTGTAACCGTTACTCTCCAAAGTGGAACACCGCTGTGGAAACTCTTCGTACTACTTTGTTTGATATTTCTGCTTATAGAGATACTTTTGCTAAGATTCTTAAAATCATAAACACGCGTGCCAAAATCGTACCTTATACACAATGCCACGCTCATCCAACATGGGCATGCACATCATTTAAGTCAAATAGATCTTCTAATAACAGACGGTATCATAACTGATATAGGTAAGGGAATAAAATCCGATGCCACACAAGTAACAGGGGAAGAAATCTTCGTTAGTGCAGGTTGGGTGGATACTAGATGTCACCTTACAGACCCAGGTAATGAGCATAAAGATACACTGGCCCATTTACTAGATACGGCTGGTGCAGGAGGATTTACCAAGATAGTAACCTTGCCACATAGTGAGCCTGTAATATCTGACAAATCGCTGGTGAAGTATGTGATACAATCAGGAAAAAATCATATGGTAGACATCAGACCTACCGGTGTTTTATCCTCTACGGACAATCAAGAAAATCTAGCCGAACTTTATGATATGCACACGGCTGGGGCCGTTGCGTTTACGAATGGGGATCATAAAGTAAGTAATGGCTTACTTAAAAAAGCATTGCTTTACGTTAAACCGTTTGGCGGCAGAATAATTACGCGTCCAAGTGATAAGTCGCTAGAACATTATGGAATGGTAAATGAAAGTGAAAATACGGTTCATACCGGACTAAAAACAAGCCCTGCTCTAGCGGAATATATACAACTTAAAGAGCATATAGAGGTAGCAAAGTATTGCGATGCTCCACTGCATTTCAGTACCATCTCGTGTAAAGAATCAGTTGAGATAATTAGAAATGCAAAAAAAGAAGGTCTGCAAATCACTTGCGATGTGGCCATCGCTAATTTATGTTTTACCGATAAGGAAGTACTCAACTTTGATGAAAACTTTAAATTATACCCGCCACTGCGCACAGAAGAGGACCGACTTGCACTGATCCAAGGAGTAAAAGATGGAACTATAGATGCGATTTGTAGCAATCACACTCCACAAAATATTGAGAATAAAGAATTGGAGTTTGATTATGCCGATTATGGAGCATTAACGCTTCAGTTGCTTTACGCTTGGTATATACGCTATCTAAGTTCAGATCTTGAACTATCTCTATTTGTGAATGCAATCACCGCGAACGCTAATGTCTGTATTCAGGAGAATTTACCTAAAATAGAGGTGGGGGCAGTTGCTAATCTTACTGTTTTTGATTCAAAAGCAACTTGGGTACTCGATGCTTCGTCTAATAAATCGTTGTCTAAAAATTCACATCAATATAACCAAACCTTAAAAGGAAAAGTAGTTGCGGTGTTTAATAATAATCACACTCATTTAAATAAATAAAAATGTTAGAACAGTACAAACCCGCTTTAAAACAAGGAGTTACTATGACAGTAGTAGGTCTACTTATATTCTTTGTTACCTACGCAATTGATCCTTTATTTCTTGCAAAACCAAAAGGTTGGATGGTTTTAATAGTAGTCAATATGCTCGCACTGCCTATTTATTTTTTAATAATGGGCGCTAAGGCCTGTAAGCCAAATTTTGATTATTATTCATTCGGAAAAGCATTTAATGCCGCATTCTTTACTGGAGTAGTAGCGGCGGTTCTTACATTAGCCTTTAATGTAGTGTTTGTAAATGTGATAGATACAAACTGGGAAGCCGAAATGGCGGAAGAGGTTTTGAATAGCACAGAAGCTTTTATGGAAAAAATGGGTGCACCGCAAGATGCTATTGATAAAGCTATGGATGATGCCAGATCTCAAGCAGCGAATAAGCCAAAAGGGTTTATGGCTCAACTTCAGTCCACAGGGGGTGGGCTTTTGTGGTACGCCGTAATTGCCCTTATCATTGCTTTAGTACAACGCGATAAAGAGCCTAAGGATAGTCTCGTAATAGAATAGTATTTTGGATATTTCTATTGTTATACCGTTGCTGAATGAGGCAGAATCATTGCCTGAATTGCATGTTTGGATAAAGCGTGTAATGGATGAGCATAAATTAAGCTATGAAGTTATTTTTATAGATGATGGTTCCTCAGACGAATCTTGGAGCATTATCGAGCAGCTTAAAAATTCATTTTCGGAAGTAAAAGGGCTTAAATTCCGAAGAAACTATGGGAAGTCGGCGGCACTTAATGAAGGATTTGCCTTGGCACAAGGAGATTCTGTATTTACAATGGACGCAGACTTACAAGACAGCCCGGACGAGCTTCCAGCTATGCATAAAATGCTTTGGGAAGAAGGCTTTGATCTGGTAAGCGGCTGGAAACAAAAAAGGTATGATCCCATTACCAAGACGCTACCTACTAAGTTATACAATTGGGCTACCCGCAGAATGAGTGGTATTTTTTTACATGACTTTAATTGTGGGCTAAAAGCATACAAAAATGAAGTCGTAAAAAGTATAGAAGTATACGGAGAAATGCATCGCTATATCCCCGTAATGGCACATAGAGCAGGATATAAAAAAATAGGAGAGAAAATAGTTCAGCACCAATCACGTAAATATGGTACGACTAAATTCGGCCTTAGCCGTTTTGTACGTGGTCCGTTGGATTTACTGAGTATTATTTTTGTTTCTAAATTCGGAAAAAGACCGATGCACTTTTTTGGCTTTTGGGGTGCCGTTGCTTTTGTACTTGGATTTAGTCTTACGGCATTTGTGCTCATTCAAAAGTTTATTGCCTTAGCAAAAGGGATGAGACATACATTAGTAGCAGATAATCCATTGTTTTATTTGGCGCTGACCATGCTTATAGTGGGTTCACAGTTGTTTATGGGCGGTTTCTTGGCAGAAATGATTAGTCGAAATGCTCCCAATAGAAATCAATATGAGATTTCTGAACGTATTGGCTTTTGAAAAAATCCATTGTCATAATAGGCTCGGCATACCCGCTGCGTGGCGGCGGTATTTCTACTTTTAATGAATTGCTTGCTACTAAACTACAGGAGGCAGGGCATAAGGTTAAAATTATCACATTTAGTCTTCAATATCCATCATTTCTGTTTCCAGGTAAATCTCAATACGCGACTGAACCTAGGGCAGAACACTTAACAATTGAAGTTTTGCTCAATTCAATAAACCCTATTAGTTGGTACAACGTGGGCAAGCAAGTCCAGTTAGAAGCACCCGACTTGGTAATTTTTAGGTATTGGACTCCATTTATAGCTCCCTGTTTAGGAACGGTAGGTCGGCTTATTCATCAAAACAAAAAAACTAAAATAGTCACAATCGCAGATAATATTATTCCGCATGAAAAGAATATTGTTGATAAACCGCTAACATCATACTTTCTAAAATGCTCAGATGGATTTGTCACTATGAGTAGGTCCGTTTTAGAAGACTTGCAAAAATTCAATATTCGTAAAGCTGCGGTGTATAATCCCCACCCCATGTACGAGAACTTCGGAGATGAAATGTCCAAACAAGATGCGCGTACTAAACTAAAATTAGATGCCTCAGGTAAGTATCTGCTCTTTTTTGGTTTTATTCGAAAATACAAAGGACTCGATATCTTACTCCAAGCATTTGCAGACAAACGAATTCAAGACGCAGGCATAAAACTGATCATCGCAGGAGAGTATTACGATAAGCAAGATGAATATGAAGCGATTATTAAAGAAAATGCGCTACAAAATGCAGTTATTCAAGTGAATGATTTTATCCCAGATAGCGAAGTAAGTGCTTATTTCTGTGCGGCAGATATGGTTGTACAAACCTATAAAACAGCTACGCAAAGCGGCGTGACCCAAATAGCATACTACTATAATAAGCCTATGTTAGTTACAAATGTGGGTGGCTTAGCAGAGCTGGTTCCCGATCAAAAAGTAGGTTATGTTACCACAACAAGTATTACCGAAATAGCAGATGCTATCTTAGATTTTTATCAAAACAAAAGAGAAGCTGCATTTGTAGACAACATAAAATTAGAGCGAGAACGCTTTACGTGGAATAGTATGATAGAAAAACTGCTTAAGGTGGCAGATCTATAAGGCTATAAATAGATTTTAAAACTTACTCTCGAAAGCACCTAAATCTGGATTGCCTTTTCGCGGTCTGTTATAATAGTCATCTAATATAGGAGGTGAGAGCAAAATGCCTTTGTCCTTAGCCGCGGATGCAGTGTCCAAGTCAAAATTGTATTTATCAATCTGCAAAAAATTAGGGTTTTTATCAATCACATTGTTAAACAATGGATTGGCGAAAAAGGACCTTTTCGTTTTTATTAGGTTATAGTTTATATAGGAGCTAGTGTCAAAATAGGTCGGGTTAAAATCAACGTCTGCATATATCTCTCCGTCTGTTCTTGTGCCGTAAATGATATTATTTATAAATTGGTATTTTAATTTATAACGTTCTAAAATAGCTCCTGTTAGTTCATCCCTTCTTACATTAAGGTATACAAAGGTTTCATCTTGTCTTCCTGAAGTGGTCGTGCTATAAAACGTACTGTTTTTGACGGAGTAGTCTCCGCCGTTCTGTCCAAAAAAGGTAAATCTGCCACAGTTTACACTTACGGTATTCTCAACCACTATGGTGCTTCCCCTTCCGCTAATGCCATCCACGCTCATATTGCGTATCATCGTTTTTTTGATGGTAACATTGGGCTGTCCTGCCTTACCCGAACTCGAATCACAATAAATTCCCACTATACCGTTCTTTATTATGCTGTGCTCCACTTGGTTGCCATAACTCGGGTGGCTAAGCCATATCCCGCCCCATTGGCCCGCTGTTTCTTCCCAATCAGGTTGTAGCCTGTCTCCCTGCATAATAATAGGTTCATCCTTGGTCCCTTTCATATCCAGTTTACCTTCTACAAAAAGCCAGCCGTTCGCCCGCAAATTGCGTCCGGACACGTCGCGCCAACTCTCCGAAGCAAAATGGATTTTCATGTTTTTGGCTATCGTAAGTTTGGCTCCTGGTTTAACATAAAAATATCCGTAAACTACAATGGGTAATTTGTCATTGGACCAGGTGGTGTCTTTATCTATACTGTCTCTAAAAAAATAATGAGCGTCTTGCCCCCAGCCAATCAGCATGGTCTTACTTTCCTTACCGTTTGTGGTATAAATAATAGAATCTCTGATAATCAATGGATTAAAATCAGGGCTGTTGTTATTGGGGTCTGGATGTACTTCAACAAAAAGAAAAATACTGTCTTTTGGCAGTATTTCCACATCATTAAAACGGTAACCAGGCTCCCCATCTACATTCAACCTAAAGTGAGAATTTGCGCCACCTGCCAGTTGAATAGAAGTTCGAATACTCTCATTGTACGGATTATGTACTAATATTTGTTTAGTTACTGATCGTGGTTTTTGTAGGCTTACTTTCGTAAATACGGTGTCAAACCATAAAGTGTCGGCGTTTACTTTCACGGTATCGTTTAGGTTGAATTTATCTTTTCTACACGAAGTGTTAGTAAGGTAAAATGCCATCAAAAGCACTAAATATGGGGTTAATTGCTTCAAGTGTTTAAAACGCTTTAGGCAAAGGAAATATTTTATTCGGAGTATTCACTTTTATTCATCCGTAAATCTTAAGTAAGAATCTTTTTTAGCTTAAGGTATGACTCGGTTATACGTATATAAGAAATATAAATATTTAAATTACGATGGTCTGGTTCATCTTTGAAAATATTATTATCAGAAACTTAAAAATTATGAAGAAATTATTTTTACTAACACTATTAGCTACAGTTGCCATATCGTGCAACAAAAGTGGTGATGCAAGTCAAGATGAAGGCGGATGCCCATTTGGATTTGATGGCATGAAAAAGCATAATGATGAAAATGATAACCAAGATTGGTGGCCTAACCAATTAGATTTATCTGTGCTTCGTCAATATTCAAATCTTTCTAACCCCATGGGAGAGGATTTTGACTATGAAGCTGCGTTTAATAATCTTGACTATTACGCTTTAAAAGAAGATATTAAAAAAGCACTTACAGAATCTAAAGATTGGTGGCCAGCAGACTATGGTAATTATGGCCCACTATTTATACGTATGGCTTGGCATAGTGCGGGAACTTACCGTACAGGAGATGGAAGAGGGGGTTCTCGTGAAGGTCAACAACGATTTGCCCCATTAAACAGCTGGCCGGATAATGCCAACCTGGATAAAGCTAGAAGATTACTTTGGCCTATCAAGCAAAAGTACGGTAATAAAATTTCATGGGCAGATCTGATGGTACTTTCAGGAAACGTAGCTTTAGAATCTATGGGTTTTGAAACAATAGGATTCTCCGGTGGTAGAAAAGATGTATGGGAGCCGGCAAAAAATGTGTATTGGGGTTCTGAAAAAGAAATGCTGGATGATAAGCGATATACCAAAGATGGCACACTTGAAAAGCCACTCGCTGCAGTTCAAATGGGTCTTATTTATGTTAATCCGGAGGGACCTAATGGTGTTCCGGATCCAGTAGCCGCGGCTAAGGCTATTCGTGAAACATTTGGCCGTATGGGGATGAACGATGAAGAGACCGTTGCGCTTATCGCGGGGGGGCATACCTTAGGTAAAACACATGGTGCAGCTCCGGGTTCGCATTTGGGTGCAGCGCCTGAAGGTGCTGATATTGAAGAACAGGGTTTTGGATGGAAAAATAATCACAAGTCAGGTAAAGGTCCGGACGCTATTACTTCAGGTTTAGAAGTAATCTGGACTCAATCACCTACAAAATGGAGTCAAGGCTATTTCAAAAGTTTATTTGAAAACGAATGGGAACTTACTAAAAGTCCAGCAGGAGCGCATCAATGGGAAGCAAAAAATGCAAAAGTGCAATTTCCGGACGCATTTGATTCTAAAAAATACCATAACCCTACTATGCTAACCACGGATCTTTCACTCATATTTGATTCTATTTACGCACCAATATCACGCAGATTTTATAAAAATCCAGAGGAGTTTAATGCTTCATTTGCACGAGCATGGTTTAAACTTACACACAGAGATATGGGACCATCGTCCACTTATATGGGGCCTGAAGTGCCAAAAGAGGAATTTATTTGGCAAGACCCTATCCCAAAATTAAATGGTGTAGTAATTAATGCAACGGATATTAAAACATTAAAATCAACTATTCTTAATTCAGGCTTATCCGTAAGTGAGCTCATTACAACGGCGTGGGCTTCTGCGTCTACCTATAGAGGTTCAGACAGAAAAGGGGGTGCAAATGGAGCTAGAATTTGCCTTGAGCCACAACGCAGCTGGGAAGTAAATAATCCTACTCAGTTAAATAAAGTGATCGCCGTTTTACAATCAGTACAAAAAGATTTCAATGCGAAATCAGGTGCTAAAAAAGTATCGATGGCCGATCTGATTGTATTGGGAGGCAGCGCTGCTTTAGAGAAAGCAGCCAAAGATGGAGGTTACACGATTACAGTACCATTCACACCAGGTAGAATGGATGCTACTCAAGCCCAAACAGACAAAGCAGGTATGGCAGTGTTAGAACCCATGGCGGATGGTTTCAGAAACTATCTTAAAACGAAATATACCTTATCTACTGAAGAACTACTTGTAGATAAAGCACAATTACTCACACTAACAGCGCCAGAAATGACTGTTTTGGTTGGAGGTATGCGTTCTTTAGGTGCTAACTACGATAACTCAAAAACAGGTATATTGACAGCTAAACCAGGGGTTTTAAGCAATGACTTCTTCATAACTCTGTTAGATATGAATACCGAAGTAAAAGCCATAGATACCAAAAAAGAATTCTTTGAAGGAAAAGATCGCACTACCGGAAAAGTAAAATGGACAGCTAGTCGTGCAGACCTTATTTTTGGTTCTAACTCAGAGCTTAGAGCTTTGGCCGAAGTATATGCCAGTGAAGATAGTAAAGATAAGTTCGTAAAAGATTTTGTGAATGCGTGGGTAAAAGTGATGAATCTAGATAGATTTGATTTATAAAAATATTCATTAGCATAAATAAATCACGTAATCTGCAACAGTAGATTTACGCGAGAAAGGCTAGTCTTAATTTGACTAGCCTTTTTTTATTTGGGTTTCAGTTATTTTGAAGCGTGTAGATAAACTATTGTATTATAGGGATTGATGGGAATGGAATAAAAATTAACTCGATACTTCACGGCAATTAACTTCCTTAGTTCAATTAATAATTACCCATAAAAAATATAAATCAGAGCATTAAATAAACTAATCTTGTGTCTTAAGATTAACTATTGAATTCAGATCACAAAAAATATAATGACTTAGGTTTAGGTGTTAAAGCATCTGCAGGACGATATCGAATATTGAATAAAGATGGCTCGTTTAATGTACAAATGACTAATCTCCCATTTAAAGAAAGGGTTAATTTTTTTCATTATTTAGTTAGTGTTTCATGGCCTCGTTTTTTTGGTCTTTTATTGTTGAGCTATTTTGTAATCAATATCTTGTTTGCTTTATTTTATTTTCTTGTCGGGGTAGAGTACCTCACGGGTATAGAAGGCTCACATGAGTTTGAGCATTTTTTAGGAGCCTTTTTTTTTAGTGCTCAAACGCTCACAACATTAGGTTACGGGAGAGTTGCTCCTATTGGTTTAATCACCAATAGTATAGCAGCTACAGAATCGATGATTGGTCTTTTACTTTTTGCCTTGGCTACTGGTATGTTGTACTGTCGTTTTTCTAAGCCCACTGCCAAAATAAAATACAGTAGTAACGCTGTGATAGCTCCTTATCAAAATATCAATGGATTTATGTTTCGGTTACTCAATCCACACAAAAATCAACTACTTGAGGTAGAGGCTAATATATCTCTATCTTGGTTAAAAGATAATTCTGAAATGAGAGACTTTTTTCAACTGGACTTGGAACGGAATTCCGTAATTTTTTTAACTAGCGCATGGACCGTCGTACATCCCATCACCCAAGAAAGTCCTATGTGTGGGGTAACAGATGACATACTGCGAAAAAAAGATGCTGAATTTATTATCACGATTAAGGCCTTTGATGAGTCATCAGCACAGTTAGTGTATTCACGTACTTCGTATAAAGCCAACGAGGTACGCTGGGGCGAAAAATTTGCGTATATCATAGATCATTCTGCCGTTGGACTAAGTATAGACGCCAGTAGACTGGGGGAATCTTATCAAGCAGACTTGAATTTATCACCCCCTGCCTAATCATAAATTAAACAAGGAGCAATCGGGATAACAATTACCAAAACCGTATTTATATTCCTAATCATCAACTTTGCGGCACTAGTCATTGGCGGTTTCTTAATGGGAGAGGGGCCAAGTGGAGATATAAATAAAGCACCATGGGCACTTATCATAGTGTGCTTTATTATTTTGATGATCTATTAGCTTTTCCCCTGCTTTTGTGAATGGTGAGAGGGTTCTTTGCAGTCCGTTACAAGGAAGAGTTTAAAATATATCTGTTGACTTAATTCTGTTTTAAAATTATTTGTGTGGTCGATTGATTATTAGAGAAATAAACGACTACAAAATAGACCCCACTTTGCCATTCGACCGAGTTAATATGATTCATAAATCCCACATTTTTCTGTGTATACACCAACTGGCCCAGAGTATTAATTACATTTAATTTATCTATAAATTCGTTACTTTCTATAGTTAATTTATAGTGAATGGGATTCGGGAAAATTAGGATATTGTTTACAGTTTCATCTGGGGTTAAAATCTCAACATAAATATCCTCGCTACAGGCATTTTTAAAAATAGTCCCAGATTGATATCGATCGTAAGATGGTATAGATGCATCTCCCATCTTGTTAGGAGTGCCTAATTTAGCCCATTGTAAAAACGATACAAAGCGAGGTTTTTGATTGTATGCAAGACTCGGTTCATATAGGGTGTCTGTTCCATCTGGATAAACTTTTCCTTTATTATTGTTTCCATACAAAAAATGACCTATTCCTTGAATAGTGAAGTTGACTATGGAATAAGGAAAATTGATGTTCGGGATATCATTACCTACTATATTTTGATTTGGAGAATTATCTGCGCTAAAAAATATGCCAAATCCTTCAGCTCTATTTCTAAAAATCGTATTGTGCGGGCCGTTTGGACCGTGTGAATTGTCAATTATGATATTCTGACAAATATTTTGTTCAAATAAATTAGCATAAGGATAATTGCCATGCAATACCATATCTCCAGCAGCATTATTTGGAGCTGTATTCCAGAAGGGGTCAAATGAGTAGTTGTATGTAAATACATTTCCATTTGCGCCAGATTGTAGAATCATAGAATGTCGCAAATGATTGAATATGTTATTTTCTACCAGACATTCATTGGAAGTCGCTTGAAGCATTACCCCATAAGCTCTCCCATCTCCGCCATAATTAAAGCCATGGTGAAAGTATGATTTTTAGAAACTAAGATTACTAGAATGACTAGCTTGGATATGACTGAAGGTACAGTTCTCAGATTCTATTCCATTGACCCAACAATTTACCGCATAAGAAAAAGTAATATTGCTTGATTGTTCTGGAGCTGTACTGTCGATTCGGTGAATTTTCAAACATTCAATACCCACGTTTTCCGAAGGAATTATTTTAACAATCTTTGGTGATCGAGCTAAATCATAATTCATACGTAGTGGAGATTTGAGTACAATAGTATTGGCTGTAATTTTTTGAATCTGCACTACTTGCCCTACCGTATTTAAAGCCCAAGAAGAGGTAACAAGGTCGCTATCGTTTTGTAGAATTTTAATCCAATCGCCTTCTGAAAAAAGATTAGAGTCATTAATTCTTAAAACAGAACTGTCTTTTGATGCAGAAGCGATGATTGAGCTAGTATCATTCAAAGAAGAAGAGCCCTCAATTATAATAGAATGCCCGCTGCCGTTAAGGCTCATAGTGAATAGGGTACTCTCTGCTCCTTGCCCTCTCAAAATAACATGGCTAGGTATCCGGATGGTTTTTGAAAAAAGAAAATTGCCTGCCGGAAAATTTAGAATAGCACCAGATTCAGGTACTGCATTGAGTATTGCGTTAATAACGGAATCATTAGGTGTTAGGCCACTTTTATCTAAGCCGTAATCGTTTAGGTTTATGCTCAAAAAACCTAATGTTGTCGTGTCTTTTAGCCCAGCTAAAGTCCAATTTACAGATCGAGAAGGATCTATAGTTTGCGAGGATCCCACTAAATACAAGAGAAGAAATACAATCGTAAAAATATGGTGCATAGATGAAATGTATGTTTTGTTCAAGGATAAAAGTTGAATTTTATTTTGATATGTATACTGTCTAAACATATTTCAAAATAGGTTGTATGCTCAGAGAATACTGATTTAACGCTCATTTAATGAGATCAAAGCTAACAAATAACGCTCTGATAGGTAAAATAAAATTAATGAGCACATTCGTAGTTTTTAAATAATTAAGTAAAAGATAATAAATGAGCTTATGAAAATAGAGATTTGTTATAAGGACTTATGGCAAAGTAGTTAATGTGAAAATGAATAGTTACCGTTATTTTAAGAGCATCGTTGGTGTTGAAATCCTGTGTATCTAATAGAATTTACATCAAAGTCACTATATTTACGAATTGATATTCTTGGATGTTTAATATTTTGATCCATAGTATATAAATCTTTTAAGGACGTAATGTTGATAGGGTGTGTTTTTTGTGCAGGAATATTCTCTGATAACTTATCCTAATTTTCTAACTTCGTAACACTTAAAGCGAGATCATGACAACTTTTACCAAAAACATAATTATCTTCCTAATCATCAACTTTGCGGCACTAGGTATTGGCGGTTTCTTAATGGGAGAGGGGCCAAGTGGAGAATATTATCAAACTATAAATAAAGCACCATGGACACCTCCCGGATGGGTTTTTGGCGTCGCTTGGACACTTATCATGGTGTGCTTTAGTGTTTACATGGCCTATTGGCTAAACGCCGAAAATGATACTACTGTCTGGGGACTCTTTGCATTGCAATTCGTTCTGAATGTGGGATGGAATCCACTATTTTTTTATTTTCACTTGGCGTTGCCAGGACTATTAGTCATACTAGCCTTAACTGCTTTGGTAGGCTATTTATTAGTGAGCAATTGGAGTTTGTTAGGTTACGTATCCCTACTTATTGCACCCTATTTTGTTTGGTTATGCATTGCTACGTCACTAAATTGGTATGTTTTACTCAATAATTAGGGTAATAATAAACTCCTCTCCTTAGCCATTTATTAAAGTGTACACACTGATCGAGGTACTTTTTAAGCTGGTATAGTTGTGTTTTTATAAGAAAACACTTAGTATACTCAAAACGTTACCTTTGCACACAAAATCATGTCTATCACGCAACGACCATTATCCGCCTGGCTGCCCATTACTAAAAAAGAGGTAGAAGATAGGGGCTGGGGTGAACTCGATGTAATTCTGATTACTGGCGATGCCTATATAGACCATCCCGCTTTTGGAGCGGCTGTTATAGGACGTATTATTCAGAGCGAAGGACTTCGTGTAGCAATTATTCCACAACCTAATTGGCAAGATGATTTACGTGATTTTAAAAAATTAGGTGCACCAAAATTATTTTTTGCAGTGACTTCTGGTAATATGGATTCTATGGTGAATCACTATACAGCTCGTATGCGACGAAGAGCCACAGATGCTTATTCGCCAGGAGGGTTAAATACGCTTCGTCCGGATTATGCACTTACGGTTTATTGTAAAATTCTGAAAGATTTATATCCCGATACTCCTGTTTTAGCAGGAGGTATTGAAGCATCTTTGCGTAGGGTTACACATTACGACTATTGGAAAGACGAGCTAATGCCTAATATCTTGGAAACGAGTAAAGCAGACCTGTTGGTGTATGGTATGGGTGAAAAACCTTTACGCGAAATCTTACAACTACTTAAAAAAGGTGTTCCGTTTCATCAGCTTACCATGGTAAAGCAAACTGCTTACCAGCGACCAGTAGAAGATGGAGTTCCTAAGAACAAGCATTGGAAAGACATTGAACTCAATGCACACGAAGTTTGTTTGGAGGATAAAAAAGCCTACGCATCTAACTTTAAGCATGTAGAGCAAGAAAGTAATAGCGTACAAGCAAAACGCATCATTCAAAATACCTACGACAAAAATCTGATCATTAATCCGCCCTTTGAAACAATGACAGAAGCAGAAATAGATTTTGCGTTTGACCTTCCCTATACGCGATTGCCTCATCCTAAATACAATAAGAAAGGACCTATTCCTGCGTACGAAATGATTAAGTTCTCTATCAATACACACAGAGGATGTTTTGGTGGGTGTAGTTTTTGTACCATTTCGGCGCATCAAGGTAAGTTTATTGCCAGTCGTTCTGAAGAGTCTATCATGAGAGAAGTGGAGCAAGTAACTGAGATGCCAGATTTTAAAGGCTATTTGAGTGATATTGCTGGCCCAAGTGCCAATATGTACCAAATGAAGGGTAAAGACCAGTCTATTTGTGACAGGTGTAATACCCCAAGTTGCATACATCCCGTGGTTTGTGATAACTTAGAAACTAGTCATAAACCCATGACAGACTTGTATAGAAAAATAGATGCTCATCCAAAAATCAAAAAAGCATTTGTGGGTTCTGGAATTCGTTACGACTTGCTAACCAAATCCTACAATAAAAAAGGAGATGAAAAAGATATGCTGGAATACATGGAGCAGCTTCAAACGCGACACGTTTCCGGTCGATTAAAAGTAGCTCCAGAGCACACATCGGATGATACGCTTAAAATAATGAGAAAGCCGAAGTTTGAGCATTTTCATAGTTTCAAGAAGATGTATGACAAGATAGACCAGAAGTTTAACCTAAACCAAAAACTGATACCTTACTTCATCTCTAGTCATCCTGCATGTAAGGAAGAAGATATGGCAAATTTAGCCGCAGAGACCAAGGAAATGGGTTTTCAGCTGGAGCAAGTACAAGACTTTACACCCACGCCTATGACGGTGGCTACGGTTATCTACTATTCTGGATATCATCCTTACAGACTAGAAGAATATTACGTCCCTAAAACGAAAAAAGACAAAGAAAATCAACACCGCTTTTTCTTTTGGTATAAGCCAGAAAACCAACAATGGATTCGTGATAGATTGCATGGAACAGCTCAAGCAGGGCTAATCAATACCTTACTCAGCAAAGCGTCCCCCGGCAAGAAAAGGTATAAAGGTAAAGCAGATAAGTTTATCAAAAAATACGGTAACCCAAACAACCAAGGCATGGAAAAATATATGAAGAAGCCTGGGAATGGGAAGGGATGTTAAGAAACGAATGTTTTGAGAATAGAGTGCTCTTGTAATTTGAATCTTTTTGGTTAGTATTTCCTAACGCAATTCAAAGTTTTTGCCCAAATATACTTTACGCACCATTTCGTCTTCAGCTAGTTCTTTTGCCGTTCCTTTTTTAAGTAATCTACCTTCAAAAAGCAAGTAAGCTCTATTTACTAAGCTTAACGTAGCGTGTACATCGTGGTCGGTTATAAGTACACCAATATTTTTGGTAACCAGTTTTTGCACTATTTCTTGAATGTCTTCCACAGCAATAGGATCTACGCCTGCAAATGGTTCATCAAGTAAAACAAATTTGGGATCGGTAGCCAAGGCTCTCGCTATTTCACATCTTCTGCGCTCACCACCGCTAAGCACCTTACCCAAGTTTTTTCGCACTTTCTCTAATCCAAACTCAGCGATAAGAGATTCTGTTTTATCTCGTTGTTCTTCTAAGCTTTTGTTGGTCATTTCGAGTACTGCACGTATGTTATCCTCTACGGTTAAATCTCTGAAAACAGAAGCCTCTTGTGGCAAATAGCCTACCCCACGTTGAGCCCGTTGGTACATGGCTTTACTGGTTATGTCCTCGTCATCCAAAAAAACTCTTCCAGCATCGGGTTTTACTAACCCTACTACCATATAAAAAGTAGTTGTTTTTCCTGCACCATTCGGACCAAGTAAACCAACGATTTCACCTTGTTCTACTTCAAGTGACATATCATTTACCACCTTCCGTTTTTTGTATTGTTTTATAAGATTCTCGGCCCTTAAACGCATTTATAGTTCAAAAGTAATGTCTAATGAATAGCAAATATGTGTTTTCAATTATATTTGTCGAATTAATTAAAACTAAAGATGAAAAAAATACTTTTAAGCCTACTTATTTTAGCTGGGATTTCAGTTCAGAGTAATGCTCAACAATGGTTGCAAGTAAAGGGTGGTGCTGGTCTATCAATGGCGCAAGGATATGAGGGAGCTACTTCAGGAGTGGGTATCTTAGCTGGTTTGGGCTATAAGCACCAAATCTATAAGAAATTGATTATGGAAGGTGACATTCTTTTTGATTCTAGAGCTATGCTCTATCCAACCAATCAAATAGATGGAGATGGATTTACAATTATGCTAGCAGGTGGTGGTTCATATGTGCAAATTCCAATCACGATTCAATATATGATGCCTTTCAAAAAGAAACAACTTATTCCGTATAGAGTTAGCCAGCCAAAATCGTACTTTTTTCTTGAGGGAGGACCGTATTTTGCCTACGGGTTAAGTGTAGTTTCGTATAATAATCCAGATGTAATCGCTCCGTATATTGGTACTGCTGATTCCATTGTAGCCGCAGATTTAACTCCACGTAGTATAGATGTAGGAATCACTGCAGGTATCGGAGTCAATTTTAATCTCGGTGAAAACGGAAAAAGACTTATCGTCGGAGCCCGATCTAATTTCGGTATGCTTAATATTTACAAAGACGATAGACTTGGTAAAGCTACTAATATGGCATTAATGGGTTATTTAGCATACGATATTAGCCTAACTAAAAGACAACATATTAGACATCCTTGGTAATTCTAATGTCCTTCAACATCAGTTGAAGAGATGATACGTTACGAAAGACATTTTCGTTAATCTGAAAGCAGGCTTCAAAAGAGTCTGCTTTTTTTATGTCAGCAAATTGAGAAGCCATGCCAAATCCAACGGCTGCTATTGCATCTTTGGAGCGCTTTATGTTTAATCTAATATGCTCTTGTGTCTGACCTATTATTTTACCCGTCCCATCATCTTTTAAGTTTTTAGCGTAAAAAACGGGTGTCATATTCCCCGGGCCGAAAGGAGCCATTTTGTTAAGGATGTTTAAGAATTTCATATCTACCTCGTTTGCATCAAGTTCAGCATCGTAGTAAACTTTTGGGGTCAGCATTTCCTCATCAAGCATTTCTTCACCCACTTTTTCAAATGCTTCCCGAAACGCATCAAGATTTTCAGCCTTTAGTGTCATTCCTGCGGCATACATGTGCCCACCAAACTGAATTAAATGTTCATTGCATTTTTCCAATGCAGCATGCACATCAAAACCGCTTATACTTCGCGCACTCCCGGCTAAAATACCTTCCCCGCTTTTGGTGAGTATAATAGTAGGCCGGTAGTATAACTCAATAGCTCTGCTCGCCGCAATACCAACAACTCCTTTGTGCCAATCTTCTTTGTAAAATACATGCGTTTTACGATCTAGCAGTGCTGGGTTTTTAGCAATAATTTCCTGAAAATCTGCGGTAATTTTTTGATCTACAAGCTTTCGACTGGCATTTTGTGTTTGTAGCTCATTAGCGTATTCGTCGGCTGTCGCTTCGTCAGAAGCTATAAGCATTTTAACTGCACTTTTAGCATCGTCCATACGACCAGCGGCGTTTATACGAGGTCCTATATAAAACACTAAATCTCCGATAGTGAGTTCGTCTTTGTTAATTGAAATCTCCTTGAGTTTGCGCAATCCAATCCTAGGTTGTTGATTTATTATTTTTAATCCAAAATGGGCGATAATTCTATTTTCGTCCACAATCGGCACTATGTCACTCGCAATACTAAGGGTGGCATAATCTAGGTATTGTAAATATTCGCGCTCGTCCAAGTCGTTTACCTGACTATATGCCTGTGCTAGTTTTAATCCGATGCCGCATCCTGCCAATTCTTTGAATGGATATTCGCAATCACTTCGCTTAGGATCTAAAACTGCAACCGCTTTTGGAATCTCTGCGCCAGGCAAGTGGTGGTCACAGATAATAAAATCTATTCCCATTGAAGTTGCATAATCTATCTTGTCAATCGAGCGAATACCACAATCTAAGGCTATGATTAAGCTTAAGCCATTTGCCTTAGCGTAGTCGATACCGTCGTTACTTATGCCATAACCTTCCTTGTATCGGTCGGGGATGTAGTAATCTATTTTGTCAAATTTATCCTTAAAAAAAGAATACGCTAAGGCTACGGAAGTGGTCCCATCTACATCGTAGTCTCCAAAGATTAAAACGCCTTCTTTCTGTTCCTGTGCAGTTTGAATGCGTTCAATAGCCTTATCCATATCCTTCATCAAGAAAGGATCATGCATATCTCCAATTCTAGGATTGAAGAATTTTTTGACCTTGTCTGAAGAATCAATACCTCGCTGCACTAGCATTTTAGCGATTATTTCAGGTGCATTTAATTCCTGGGTAAGCACATCTACGAGTGTTCGTTCAGGAGAAGATTTCTGTTTCCAGATCTTGGTTTTTAAAATTGAATTTTCCAATATGAATAGCGTTAGGGTAGCAGTTGATCAGTGCTATCCATTATTTTTCAAAAATAAATAAATAAATGGGAAGCCCTAGCCATGAGAAGCAAGACTCTGGGAGAAGAATGTGTGAAGAAAAAATCTTCCTTACGCCAAACTGATCTCGACTTGACTTAAATCAATAAACTCTTGAACGCGGGTATTTATCTCTTGCTTACTCAAGTTTAAGATTCGTTCAGTTCCAAATTTTTCTACACAGAAACTAGCCATTGCACTCCCGTATATCACAGCTCTTTTCATGTTGGCAAACGAAATATCGTCTGAAGCAGCGAGGTGTCCAATAAATCCACCGGCAAAAGTGTCACCGGCTCCTGTTGGATCAAATACGGATTCTAAAGGTAAAGCAGGACAGTAGTAGATCTTGTCTTCACCAAACAAGAGTGCACCATGCTCCCCTTTTTTGATAATAAGGAACTTTGGACCCATAGCCATTATTTTTTTAGCAGCTGTTTTAAGTGCATATTCACCACTTAATTGACGAGCTTCTTCATCATTGATAATAAGTACGTCAACAAGGGCTATGGTCTTATCCAATTCTTCGCGAGCAATATCCATCCAAAAGTTCATGGTGTCCATTGCGATTAGTTTTGGTTTGGTTTCCATGCGCTCAATCACGGTCCGTTGTACTTCTGGCGAGAGATTACCGAGCATTACATATTCACTGCCTTGGTAGGTGGCAGGTATAATTGGATCAAAATCGCCCAATACATTTAACTCGGTAACCAAGGTGTCCCGACTATTCATATCATTATGGTATTTACCACTCCAAAAAAATGACTTCTCATTTTCTTTGATTTGTAAACCTTCTGTATTGACGCCGTGATTTTCTAACAAGGTAATATCTTCCTTTGGGAAATCTCCGCCAACTACGGCCACTAGATTTACATTATTGGTAAAATAGCTACTACTTAGTGAAATATAAGTGGCAGCTCCACCAATAATTTTATCTGTTTTGCCAAATGGTGTCTCGATGGCATCAAAAGCCACGCTTCCTATCACTAATAAACTCATGGCGCAAAAGTAGTTTTTTCAATTTCCTAATCATTACTTGGGATATATTCAACTAATACACATTTCTATATTTACCTTCGCGGTCATGATCCTAAATGAAATAGCAATACAATTAGATCTTGCTGCTAAAAATGCAAAAGCAATTGTGCAAATTAGCCAAAGCGAGCGTATTTCAGAAGAACAAGCCTACGAGATACAGCGGTTATCATTGGAAGAACGCTATGCTCGTGGCGAAAAATTTGTAGGTTTGAAACTAGGATTTACTTCGTTTGCCAAAATGGAGCAAATGGGTGTTCATGACATGATTTGGGGTAGACTGACAGACGCTATGTGGTACAAGAGTGGATCAGAAATGGACTTAAGTGCTTTTATCCACCCCAGGGCAGAGCCTGAAATAGCCTTTTTGTTAAAAAAAGATTTGGATAGAGAAATATCCCTTG
>Ga0075467_10000799_pt1 | contig 25699 bp, 23 predicted proteins | sample DEB08_DNA_9_FD_75067 | JGI IMG/M metagenome (GOLD analysis project Ga0075467, IMG submission 75067) | Aqueous microbial communities from the Delaware River and Bay under freshwater to marine salinity gradient to study organic matter... | ecosystem: Environmental > Aquatic > Marine > Coastal ... | reverse complement strand
CCCGTATCACCCGTATCACCCGTATGGCCCGGACTGGAGGCAGCGGTGCGGGCGGCAAAGATGCGTGTGACGCGCAGGAACGCAGATGCGGCGCGGTCGAAGAACGCGGGGACGCTGGTATCGACAAGGGTCATGGCCAAGGTTCCTTCGGTGGGTGAACTGATGCCCAAGATTACGCCCAGAGAGGGTCTGTCTGGTATCCTGCCTGATGTTGTGCTGTTCTTCAGAAATGCAGAACGCGTTTCGAAACTGGTCTGACCTCCGGATATTCCTCGCCGTGATGCGAAAGGGTTCGACGCTGGCGGCTTCAAAGGAACTGGGCATCGCGCAGCCGACGGTGGCCCGCCGGATCGAGGCGTTGGAGCATGAGATTGGCCTGACCCTGTTTGACCGCGACACCCGCGGGTTCCGGCCAAACGAGGCCGCGCTGGCGATCTTGCCCGACGCCGAGGCGGTCGAGGCGTGCGCGGCAGGTCTTGCAAAGACAGTGCAGGGCCTGACGCGCCCGCGCCCCATCCGGATCACAGGTTTTTCAACAAACTTCTCTGCCCGGGTGGATGAAATCATGAGCGCCTTCTTGGAGCTGAATCCCGACATCGGGTTTGAGTTTCTGCCGAGCGCGAAGGCCCTTGATCTGACGGCTGGTGAGGCGGATGTCGCGCTGCGGATAAGCTGGAGCCCGCAGGACCCCAACCTGATTTGCCGACACATCAGCCGGGCGCAGTTCACGCTTTATGGCGGGCGGTCTTACGCCGAAAACCACGGGCTTCCCGACAGACCCGAAGATATGAAAAACCACACGATCTTTACGTACCAACGTGACGATATCTTGCTGGTGTTCCACCAGTGGCTTTTGAAATACCTGCCGGAAACGGCGATAAAACGGTCCTTCAGCGAGGTTTCCGTGATGGAGGCGGCGGTCCGTGCAGGTCAGGGGCTGGGGATCATGAACATTCGCAGGTCCGAGGAAAAAGAAAGGGAAGGAACGCTGATCCGCTGCTTTGAACCTCCGGAAGAACTTAGCGCGCCGCACATGGTGTTGATCGCGCCGCAGGCCTATCGCCGTCCAGAGGTCAAGGCCTTCGCCAAGTTCTTCATCCCGCGGTATGCGGCGATTTTCAAATAGGCGATGCTTTTGGCTGGACGCAGCGACAGCAACGCGCGGCCCAAAGATGCACGCAGACCGGCGATGCGGCAGAGGCTTCGTTTGCGACGGGAAAGGGTCGGCATCAGGCCAGATCGCGCCGGACGTAATTCTGAAACTGTCGGTGCGAGAACTGAAGGAAACGAACATCTGCTGTCCGCTCATGATCCACGCCATGGCACACGCGGCGGTCAAGTCGGAGCAGCATTTGGCTATAAAGGATGGTGTGACCGTCGGACGAGCCCCCACTGACCGGGTCTTGGTGCTGCCGGATACGGAATACAGTCAACCGTTGTCATTGCGGGGCCCGGAATTGGATCTGGACCGGCTGACAAGGACTAAGCAAGCCCGCGCCTGATTGTCAGGCGCTTGAACCAAGGGTCGAAGATTATGCGTACACATGCTCAGGCGGTCGTGATCGGTGGCGGCGTCGTCGGCTGTTCCATTCTTTACCACCTTGCCAAGCTTGGCTGGTCCGAAGTCGTACTGCTTGAACGTGACGAGTTGACGTCCGGCTCCACTTGGCACGCGGCGGCGAACATCCACGGCTTGCACGACAGCACGAACATTTCCCGGCTGCAGCACTACACCATGAACCTCTACAAGGAACTGGAGGCAGAAACCGGTCAGTCGTGTGGCGTATTTCAACCCGGTTCCCTCTATCTTGCGCAGACCGAAGCGCGCGAACACCAGTTGCGCCTGCAAGAGGCCAAGGCCCGCCGTTACGGCATGAATTTTCACGAGGTCAGCCGCGACGAGGCCGAGCGGTTGCATCCCTTGGTCAACTATGACGGCGTGCGTTGCATCATGTACGAGCCGGATGGCGGCAACGTCGACCCGTCGGGAGTGACGCATGCCTATGCGATCGGGGCACGGCAACGGGGCGCGGAAATCCATCGGTTCACTCCGGTCACCGCAACGGACCCGCAGCCCGATGGCACATGGATCGTGCGGACACCCAAAGGCGACATCGCGACGCCATGGGTGATCAACGCGGCGGGTCTGTGGGGCCGGGAGGTGGCGGCGATGGCAGGGATTGAACTGCCGCTGATCCCCACCGAACATCAGTATTTCGTCACCGAGACGATTGCCGAGATCGCAGCGCTGGATCGGCGGCTGCCGTCGGTCGCCGACCGGGATGGCGAATATTACCTGCGCCAAGAGGGCAAGGGCCTGTTGGTGGGTGCCTATGAGCGCGACATGCGGTTCTGGGCCGAGGAAGGCACGCCGCTTGATTTCGCGCATGATCTTTTCCCCGACGATCTGGAGCGGATCGAAGACAACATGATGCGCGCCATCGACCGTGTCCCGGCCGTGGGCGCGGCTGGTATCAAGCGGGTCATCAATGGCCCGATGATCTGGTCGCCGGACAGTTCGGCCCTGTTTGGGCCGGTGCCCGAATTGCGGGGCTATTTCTGCTGTAACGGGATCATCCCCGGATTTTCCCAAAACGGGGGCTTGGGCAAACTGGCCGCCGAATGGATGGTCGAAGGTGAGCCCTCGCTTGATCTGTTCGGCTGGGATCTTGCGCGCTTTGGCCACTGGGCCGGCAAGGCCTTCACCAAGGCCCGTGTTCAGGACCAATATGCGCATCGGTTCAAGATCCACTTTCCGGGCGAAGAACGCGAGGCTGGCCGCCCGATGCGGCAGCGCCCGGCCTATGCGATGCAAAAGGAAATGGGCGCGCAGTTTGGGTTGAATTACGGGTGGGAGCATCCGTTATATTTTGATGCCAATGTGCCCGATAGCGCCGGTTTCACGCGGCAGCCGTGGTGGGATGTGGTGGGGCGCGAATGCCGGATGCTGCGCGAAGCGGCAGGCATCATCGACATCTCGAACTTTGCGGTTTACCGCGTGGCAGGGCCGGGGGCCGAGGTGTGGCTGAACGCGCTTTTCGCCAACAACATGCCCAAGGCCGTGGGCCGGTCATGCCTGACCCCGTTGATCGGGAAACGCGGCGGTGTCGCGGGCGATTTCACCGTCACACGGCTTGCGACTGACGAATTCTGGGTGCTTGGTTCGGGCATGGCCGAGCGGTTTCACCAACGGTTTTTCCGCGCAATTCCCTTGCCTGAGGGGACCACGTTCGAAAGCCTGACCGAAGCGGTCTGCGGCTTCAACGTCGCGGGGCCTCGGGCGCGCGATGTTCTGGCCCGGCTGACCAATGCCGATCTGTCGAATGCGGCCTTCCCGTTCTTCCGGTCGCAGCGGATCATGGTCGCTGGGGTGGATTGCGTTGCCATCCGCGTCTCGTTTACCGGCGATCTGGGATGGGAACTGCATTGTGCCCAAGCGGATCAGGTCGCGCTTTACAGCGCGCTACTTGAGGCGGGAAAACAGGTTGGCGCCGGGCCGGTCGGTGGGCGCGCCCTGATGAGCCTGCGGGTTGAAAAGGGGTATGGGTCGTGGGGCCGCGATTACAGCCCCGAATACTGGCCGCATGAAAGCGGGCTTGTGGGCCTGATCAGGCAAGACAAGGATTTCATGAACAAGGAAAGATGGATGGAGGTCAAGGACCGCCCCGCCCGCGAACAGATGACCATTCTTGAGATCGACGCCGTCACCGCCGATGCCATGGGCGGGGAACCGGTGTTCTTGCCTGACGGCACGCCAGCGGGTCAGGTCAGCAGCGGCGCCTATGGTTATTCGGTCGGCAAATCGCTAGCGATCGCCTATCTCAAGACGGGCTTGACGCAGGCAGGCGATCACGTTGATGTCGCGATCCTTGGCCGCCCGCATCGGGCCACCGTTCTGGCCCGTCCGCCCTTTGACCCTGACGGCGTGCGTCTGCGTGACGTCGCCGAAATTTCTGTGGAGCCTGCCCAATGATCGCTGCCAACCCTGACCTGCTTGAGGCCGTCCGCGACCGCTTTGCCCATGTGGCGGTCTGCCCCTTTGAGGGTCCGCGCGTGTTCTTTGAAAACGCAGGCGGGGCGCTTCGCCTGAAATCGGTGATCGAGACCAGTGCGGCCCATGCCGGGTTTCCCGACAATCAGGGCAGGGACAATGCCGCGTCCAAGGCGCTGATGGACATGATTGCCAAGGGCAAATCCGACATGCGCCTGTTCTTCAATGCGGGCGATGCGGGCGCGGTCTTTGTTGGCGAAAGTGGCACCGAGGTTCTGTTTCGCCTGATCCGCACGGCGGCTTTGGCCGCGCCAGCGGGTGGGGTGATGCTTGGCTCGACCTTGGAACACCCTGCATCCTTCAGTGCGATGACCCGCTGGTCCGAGGTGACGGACCGCCCGTTGGTCCGGGTTGCACATGATGATGCGACCGGAACCGTCGAACCAGAGGCCTATCGTGAAGCCCTGACACCTGACGTGCGGGTCGTCAGCATCATCCATACGTCGCCGGTAACGGGTATGGCTGTCGATGTGCCCGCTATCGCCAAGCTGGTCCGGGCAGTTGCACCCAATGCCTTAATCATCGTTGATGGCATCCAACACGCCAGTCATGGCGCGGTCGACGTGCTGGCGTGTGACGCGGATGGTTATGCCGTTTCACCTTACAAGATGTTTTCGCGTCACGGCTATGGCGTGGGATGGGCGTCGGCGCGGCTGACTGCGGCGGCGAAGGAACAGATTGTTGGCGGGCCGACGGATGCGTGGGAACTCGGGACCCGCGATTCCGGCAGCTATGCGACGTTTTCCGATGTCGTGGCCTATCTGGACTGGTTGGGTGGTGAGGTTTCGGAGGCAACCGACCCGCGCGCCCGGATCGAAGCTGCGGCAGAGGCGATCGCCGATCAGGAGGCGGCATTGCTTGAGGTGATGCTGCACGGTGCAGGCAACATTTCGGGCTTGGTGGATTTGCCCGGTGTGACATTGGTTGGTGGACCCCGCATCGCGGGGCGCGAAGGTGTTGTCTCGCTCAAGCTGGAGGCGATGGCGTCATCCGATCTGGTGCAGCATTTGCAGCAGCGCGGTATCCGCGTCCATATTCGCAAGAACGACCATTATTCCGGCAATGTCCTTGGCCCTCTTGGGATGGACGATTGCGTGCGTGTCTCTGTCAGCCATTACAACACCGTGGCCGAGGTGCGTCAGTTCCTGACCGCCATGCAGGAGGCCGCAGCCCCGCCCGTCTAACCCCGACAGCAGTTGGGGCAACGATCTTTCGCCGCCGCCGGATGTGGGATGCGGCAACAAGCGGTGCGGAAATCGCGCGCGTTCTGGGGGCGGATCGAGGTTTGGGCTGGCCTCACGCCGCAGTCCTGTGGTTTTGTGCGGTCTGAGCAAACCAAGGCGCTGTGAACAAGGCCATGACCCAACCCGACCTGAGCCTTATCTTTGTCGCGGATGGCCGTGGGCTTGAACTGTTGTCATGGCCTTTGGTGTCCAGCATCGCCGCTGCGCACAAAGGGTCGGCGCCGGTTCAGGTCATCGCGTATTCTTCGGCGCCGTCACAAGACATGCTGCATCCGGTGACGCGGGCGCTTTACGAGGCCTGCGATGTCGAGGTGCGGCAGCTTGCGCCGCCTCCGGAATGGAAAACGCCCTATCCGCACGGCAACAAGATCATCGCCGCTGCCGATCCGCGTTCCTCGAAACGCACCGTGTTTCTGGACACGGATATGGTTTGCCTCAAACCATTGAGCGATATGGGCGCGCTTTCTGCCGATACGATTGCGGCGACCCCCGAAGGCACGCCAACATGGGGCCGCGACAGTGACCGCTGGGATCGGGCCTATGCCCATTTCGGAATGGACCTGCCCAAAGACCGGGTGAATCTGGTTCGAGGCCGCAAGATCGAATACGTGCCATATTTCAATGCCGGTTTTGTCGCCATGCCAGATACGCCCGATGCCACGGGTCGCACGTTTGGGCAGCAATGGCTGGAGACGGCGGTTGAGTTCGACCGAAATTGCAGCGTTGGCGGCAAACGCCCTTGGGTTGATCAAATCACCATCCCGCTGACCATCAAGCGGTTTGGGTATCGCTATGAGGCGCTGGACGATACGTGGAATTACGCGATGACGCGGCGCAAGGATTTCGCGCACACGCATACCTGCAAGATCCTGCATTTCCACCTGATCGCGCATCTGGAAGAGGCCCCGCAATACCCGGCGATCATGGAGCAATTGTTTGCCCATATCCCGGCCAGATTGCATGGCGACACGCAGGTCGCGCTGCGCGAAAAAGGCTTCAACCTCTAGCGAGCAGTGCCTCGATTTCAGAACGGGCGGGCATGGATGGCGCGGTGCCGCGTCGTGTCACGGAAATGGCGGCGGTCGCCGTGCCAAACCGGATGGCGTCCATTGGCGTCATTCCTTGCGCCAGTGCGGCGGCAAAACCGCCGTTGAATGCATCGCCAGCACCGGTCGTTTCCAACACCGGTCCCGCCGACATTGCCGGGACGTGAACGGCGGTCCGTCCGTCATGATAAAGACAGCCATTTTCCCCCAGCGTGATGATCGCCGCCTTTACACCGCGCGCCAGCAACGCCTCGGCTGCGCGGGTTGCATCCGCGACCGTCACAACGGGAATCCCAGTCAGCGCCTCGGTCTCGGTTTCGTTCGGTGTAATGTAATCGCACAGCGCCAGCATGCTGTCGGCCAAGGCCGCCGCCGGCGCTGGGTTCAAAATGGTGATGGCGCCACCCGCCCGCGCCATCCCAAGCGCATGTTCGGCCGCATCAAGCGGTTGCTCCAACTGGGTCACAAATACCTTGGCAGCACCGATGATCTCGGCCCTTGCATCAATATCTGCCACGCTGATCGTGGCGGCGATGCCGGGGCTGATGATGATCGCGTTATTGCCCGTATGTTCTTCTATAAAAATATAGGCCGCGCCGGTGTAGCTATCGGCATGTTGCGTGGCCAGCGATGTGACCCCGGCCCTGGCCCACGTTGCCAGCGCCATATCGGCAAACGGGTCCAGACCCAGCTTGGTGATGAACCCCACATCGCCACCGGCCATCGCCGCTGCAACTGCTTGGTTCGAACCTTTTCCCCCGGGGCCAAGCGCGAAGGACCGCCCGAGGATCGTTTCGCCCATTTTCGGCTGGCGGTCGGCCCGATAGGCGGTATCGGCCACAAATACCCCCAAGATCACGATATCATGGCTCATTCGTCTGGTCCGATCACGCCCTTGCGAATGATGAAGCAGCCGTAGAAACGGCGTTCGCCTGTCTGTATCACGGCATAGCTTTCGCGCGCCCGATCATAGAAATCGAACCGTTCGATGCTGATCATGGGGCGGGGGCGGCCCTCGGATGCATCAATCTCGGTCTGCACTTCGGCTTGCACGTCGGGGATATCGTCAGGGGCGTCCACCACTTCCATCCGCCCTGCGAAGTCATCCACGAACGTGTCCAACGGAAAAACGGACAAGACCGCATTCAAAGCCTCGGCACAGGTCAGGTTTTCCATCCGCAAAAGCTCGCCGTACACGGTATGGCGCGCAACGCTGTCAGAGGGGAAATTGGTATCCGCAATCACCAGCGCATCGCCGTGACCCATCGACCGCAGGCAATGCAGCACATCCGCGTTCAGGCGCGGGTCTATCCCTTTGAGCATTCTTGTCCCTCCCTTTGGGTTCGAGGCCTAGCCCGTCTTGGCGTCATCGTGAAAGGCCGCTTGAACAGCATCTGCCATGGCGTGGCCCAATGCCACCTGCGTTTCGGATGCAAAGTGAATTCCGTCCAACGGGTCCACCGCCGCAACACGGCCGGCGTCAAAGAACGCCACGCCCATGCGATCGGCCACACCCCGCATTCTTTCCGCCAAAAGCAGTGACTTGGCGGCGCCACCGGTGAACATCTCGGCCAATATTCCTGCTTCTGCGATGGGGGTCGGGGCGACGAGCAATATCTTCGGCGCAATCCCGGCATGGCCCACGCCAGCACCAAGCACGGTTTCGATCAGCTTGCCGCAACCGGCTGCAATATCCGCTGCCGTCAGTGAAAACCGCGCCTTCAGATCGTTGGTGCCCAGCATGATCACCACCAGATCCAACGGCTTATGAGAATGCAGCACGGCGGGAAGCACAGTCAGCCCATTCTTGTATGTGCCATCAATCGGGTCATCATGCACGGTGGTGCGGCCGGGCAATCCAGCCTCGATCACGGTCCAGTCGCGGCCCAGAATATCTGCCATCACGCCGGGCCAGCGGACATCGTGCCCAAACCGCCCGCCTGTATCAAGATCGGCCATCGGCGGGGTGCCGTGTGTGTTGCTGTCGCCGTAACACAAGACCACGGGCATGGGCTTACTCCATCCGGTTGCCGGTGGCCCCATCGAACAGGTGCAATTGGCCCATGTCCAGTGCCAGATGTACGGTGTCGCCGGGTGACAGCGGGTGGCGATCACGAAAAATAGCGGTGATTTCCTGCGCCTGAAACTGGAATACCACGTGGATCTCCGACCCTGTCGGTTCCACCACGCGGACCTTGACCGGCAGGCCGGCATTCGAAAGGCTCAGGTGTTCGGGGCGCACCCCAAGTGTGATCTTCTGCCCTTCGGTCAAACCGGGTCGGGTCGGGGTGGTGACCGTCAGGTCGCCCAAGACCAGTGTCGCCTGCCCCCCCGAAATCTCGCGGACGGTGCCATCGATCAGGTTCATTGAAGGTGAGCCGATGAAGCTGGCCACAAACCGGTTCTTTGGGCGATCATAGAGCGCAAGCGGGCTGCCGACCTGTTCCACATTGCCACCATTCAGCACCACGATCTTGTCGGCCATCGTCATGGCCTCAATCTGGTCATGGGTCACGTAGACGGTGGTGGTTTGCAGGCGAAGATGCAGTTCCCTGATCTCGGTGCGCATCTGCACGCGCAACTTCGCGTCCAGATTCGATAGCGGTTCATCGAACAAGAAGACCTGCGGGTCACGCACGATCGCACGGCCCATGGCCACGCGCTGCCGCTGCCCACCCGAAAGCGCCCGGGGAAAGCGGTCCAGATATGGGGTCAGGCCCAGAATCTCGGCGGCCTCGGCCACGCGCTTCTTGATCTCGGCCTTGTCCATTTTTCGTAGCTTCAGCGAAAAGCCCATGTTCGCTTCGACGGTCTTGTGTGGGTAAAGCGCGTAGGATTGGAACACCATCGCGATGTCGCGTTCGTTTGGAGACAGATGGTTCACCCGTCGGTCGCCGATCAAGATGTCGCCGGATGTGACTTCCTCCAGCCCCGCAATCATGCGCAGCAGGGTGGATTTTCCGCACCCGGACGGACCGACCAGCACCACGAATTCACCATCGGCAATGTCGACGTCAATGCCATGAATGACCTCCATCGCGCCATAGTTCTTGCGCAGATTCTTGACGGAAACTTCGGCCATGACACTCCCCGATCGTACTGGCGGCTATCGACTTGGGTAGCCCAAGGGCGGTGCCTTGTCCACATCTGACCTGACTAGCATGTTAGATGCTTGACAGGTGAAGGGGATGCGGGGAGAGTTGGCGCATGACAACCCGTCATCGGGCTTTGCGCCCGCTCGCTTCCCTTGCGTCAAGCAACAGAGCCGGAACGGCCACAGGCAAGGCAGGCCACCGCATGTGACGGCGTGAACATCGTAAGGGAGGAATTGGAATGAAAGTCGATCTCTACAAACGTCTTATCGCGGCCCAGATGAGCCGACGGAGCATGCTGAAGGGCGCGGCCAGTGTTGGCGCGCTTGCCGCTTCGGGCACGACCTTTCCCGGCATGGCGCGTGCTGATGCCCATGCGAACCTGCGTGCGCAGATTCTTGCCATTCCCGGTGTCGGGATGGGAAGCCCCACGGATGCCGATTGGCAGGCTGTGGGTGAACTTTGCCTTGGCACCACGCGCGAACGCTTTGCGCAGGGGGAATTCGAAGGGGTCGAGCTGACCTTCATGGGTCTGAACAACCAGAACCTTCACAACTTCTTGTTCCGTGGCTTTCTGCGCCCGTGGGAAGAATATACTGGCGCCACGATCAACTGGATCGATCTGGCGCAGGCGGACTATAACGCGCGCCTGCAGCAGTCGATCGCGACCGGCACGGTGGACTTCGACATCGTTGAGATGGGCGCGCCGTTCGAAGGTGACACCGCAGGCCGCGGCCTGCTCGACCCGATGCCCGATTGGGTCAAGGAAGACATCGATATGGACGACTATGTCGGCTACCTGAAGGAGCCCGTGGGCACCTGGGAAGGCGAGACATACCGCGTGTCGGTTGATGGCGACTGCCACAACTTCAACTATCGGACCGACTATTTCGACAACGAAGGCTTCGCCGCCGCTTGGGCCGCCGAAGGCCACGAAGGCGCATGGGAGGTGCCAACCACTTGGCAAAAGGTCCAAGAGGTCAGCATGTTCCTTGCGGGCAAGGAAGACCCGTTCACGGGCTTGCCGGCACATGGCTATCTTGATCCGCTGAAGGGCTGGGGCGGCTTTGGCTTCTACTTCCTCGCCAGCCGGGCAACGGCTTATGCCAAGCACCCGGATGATCCCGCATGGCTGTTTGACCCTGAAGACATGTCGCCCCGCGTCAACAATGCTGCATGGGTTCGCGCCATTCAGGATGTGCTGGACATCATGGATACGCAGCCCGCCGACCAGATCAACGCAGATCCCGGCACAACCGGGTTCCAGCAGTTCCTGGCCGGGACCGGGTCGATGCTGTCTTGGTGGGGTGATATCGGGTCGTCGGCACGCACATCCGACAGCTCGGTTGTCGGCGATGTGACCGGCTTCTCGATCCTGCCGGGGTCCGACGATGTGTGGAACCACGCCAACCAGACTTGGGATGTGCTGGATAGCGGACCCAACTTCGCACCCAACATGGCCTACATCGGCTGGGGCATCTACGTCATGGCCCGCGCGGCCAGTGATGATCGCAAGCGCACGGCGGCATGGTCGGCTGCGGCGCACCTTGGCGGGCGCGACCTGTCGCTGTGGTGTTCGGCTTATCCCTCGGGCTTTCAGCCCTACCGCAACTCTCACTTCAATATCGATGAGTGGGAAGCCGCAGGATATGACCGGGCGTTCATCGAGGATTATCTCGGCTCCGAGGCCGATAGCTATAACCACCCCAACGCGGCCATCGAACCCCGTATTCCCGGTATCTTCCAGTACTACTCGGTTGCCGAGGATGAACTGGCCAAGATCTATGCCGGTGAATATGCCAGCGCACAGGAAGGCGCCGATGCAATCGCCGCCGCGTGGGATGCGATCACCGATCAGATCGGGCGTGATAGTCAGGTTGCACTTTATCGCGCCTCGCTTGGCCTCGCCTGACGTTTGCGGATGATAAGCGGGGCGGCGGGTCCACCTGCCGCCCCTTTCCATGACCGAGATATCGCATGAGCCAAGACCGCCTTTATGTCGTGACGAACGACCAGATCACGCCGGGCCGCGCCCGCGCCGGACAGGTGATGGTGTGGGGGTCCTTTGCGATTCTGGTGCTAGTCGCGGCTTGGCAGGTGCTTGGCGGCTACGAGGTGGTGACTGATTTCGCCAACTGGCGCCCGACACTTTATGCGTATCTGTTCTTTGTCACCTGCTACTGCATCTCGTTGGTCGTGCGGTATGGCGAACAAGGCAAACGCCGCCTGTTCGTGGTGCCCGCCACCATTTTTGTCCTTTCAATGGTGTTCTTCCCGCTGATCTTCGGGCTGACCATCGCCTTTTCCGATTGGAACCTCAGCGCGGTCAACGGCCAGCAATTCAACGGCTTCGATAATATTCGCCAGATGTGGCACGATGATTTCTACTGGAACGCGCTGACCAACATGGTGTGGTACACACTGGCCATCCTTGTGGAATACGCCATCGCACTTGGCCTCGCCCTGCTGCTCAATTCGCAAATCCGGGCGCGCAAATTCTTTCGCGTCGCGTTCCTTCTGCCGCTGATGTTGTCCCCGGTGGCGGTCAGCTGGATGGTGGGCAAATCGATGCTTGAGGCGCGGTTCGGCCCCGTCGCGCGGTTGGCGCGCAGCCTTGGCATCGACAACCCCAGCTTTTTCGGAGACGCCGAAACCGCCCGCGCGATGATCATGATCATGGATGCATGGACGTTCATTCCGTTCATGATGATCATGTTGTTGGCGGGTCTGCAGGCGATCCCGAAGGATATTCAAGAGGCCGCGCGCGTCGACGGCGCCAACCCGTGGCAAAACTTCTGGGAAGTGACATTCCCACTGATGCTGCCGGTGTCTATCACCGCGATCATGATCCGCATCATCTTCAAGCTGAAGCTGGCCGATATCATCATCAACGTCACATCGGGCGGACCGGGCGGCGCCACCGACAGCGTCACATCCTTCATCTTCCGCGAATATCGCGACCGGTCGAACGTGGGCTACGGCACCATGCTGGCCATGGTCTATCTTGTGTTCATCATCATCGGCTTCACGCTGTTCATGAAACTGGCCGCACGCTGGATGCGGCCGAAATATTGAGGCAGAGATGAGCCAGACCCAAATCTTTCATGATCATGAGGCGGATCGCGGCCATCGCGTCAAATGGTATGCCAAGCGCGTGGTGATCTATACCATCTTGCTGACGTGGGCGTTCATCTGCCTGTTCCCGATTTACTGGACGATCACGACCTCGTTCAAATTGGCCCCCGACGTGATGCAGGGCAACATGATCCCGTTCGTGGATTACACGCCGGAATGGCGCGGCTGGCGGTCTCTGGGTCTGTCGCCTGACACGATCGGGGAATACTCAACCGTCCGTGCCGAGTTCATGAAGCGGTTTCTGAACTCGATCATCGTGGCGCTTTCCGCCTCTACCCTTGCGGTGGTTCTGGGCAGTCTTGCCGCCTACGGGCTCAGCAGGTTCGAATACCGACTTGGTTTCATGCGGAATGATGACATCAGCTTCTTCTTCCTCAGCCAGTTGATCCTGCCGCCTGTGGTTCTGGCCCTGCCATTTCTGGTACTTTACCGTGAGATCGACTTGCTGGACAGCCGGATCGGCCTGATCTTGCTCTATACGTTAACGGTCCTGCCTATCGTCATCTGGATCATGCGTGATCAGTTCAGTTCAATCCCGGTCGAACTGGAGGAGGCGGCGCTGGTCGATGGCCTGTCGATCTGGGGCGCATTCCTGACGATCATCATGCCGATCGCGCTGCCGGGCATGGTGGCGGCCTTCATCCTCAGCCTCGTGCTGACGTGGAATGAATATTTCTTCGCCGCATTGCTGACCTCGACCGACGCGACGACCCTGCCGGTAATGGTCGCCAGCCAGACGGGAAGTCAGGGGATCAACTGGTGGTCAATGGCGGCGCTATCGACGGCGGCGATCTTGCCGCTTGTGGTGATCGGCATCGTGCTGGAACGCTACATCATCAAAGGCATGGCGGCGGGTGCGGTGAAGTAAGGCGGGCGCGCCCTGCCTTACTCCATGTTTGTGTGACGCGCCCGCATGTCTTCGGGCGATTGGTTCAACAGGCCCGTCAATTCGGCCACCAAGACTTCACCCAACACGAATAACGCGCCCTCATAGGCCGAGCCCATGGGCATCGTGCCGCCCTCGTCTACGGCCATGGTGCGGGCCGGTATTTCGATGATCCGCGTTGCCAGACCTGCGGCGCGGGTCTGGGGCACGGCGGTCAGGAACAACACCTCGGCCCCGTCGCGCCGCGCGGCCCCCATCAAGGCGTTGACCGTCCCCAATTCGCCCGGCCCGGCGCTGACGATGAACAGGTCACCACGCCCAATCGGTGGCGCGGCCATGTCGCCCTGCATGCAAACCCGCAGGCCCAGATGATGAAAACGCATCGCCAACCCCTGCATCTGCAACCCCTCGCGGCCACACCCATAAAGCATGATGTTGTGCGCGGATGTGATGACGTCGCAGGCGGCGCGCACGGCGTCCGCATCAATCTGCACCATCACCTTACTGATTTCATCTAGGATGGTTTGGGCGACGGCATTGGGACTCATTCGGATAGTTCCTTGGCGATGTCTTTGGTCTGTTCATACAGACGGCGGAACAAAGGATAGGCCTTGGCATAGGCGGGGACAGCTTGCGCTGCGATGGTCCGTGCAACCGGGTTCCATCGCGTGATGTCATCCACCTTTGCGTCGCCAATGGCAATGCGGGCCAAAAGGGCGTTGCCGTAACTTGCCCCCACCGTCTTGTCGCAGACGATCTGATCAAGGCCGGACGTATCCGACGTTGCTTGCACCCATAAGGCGTTATTGGTGCCGCCACCGACCGCCAGCAACCTTGCGGGTTCGGCCCCGACCTCACGGTAGGTTTCGATCACATGGGCCGTGCCGTGGGCGATCCCTTCGATCAGCGCGCGGAACATGTGGGCGCGGGTATGGGTCAGGTTCAGGCCAAAGAAAGCGCCCTTGGCGTGCGGGTCGTGCAAGGGCGTCCGCTCACCTGAAAAGTAGGGCAGGAACAGCAGCCCGTTGGCGCCGGGCGCAATGGTTGCGGCCTCTGCGGCCAGCGTTGGGAATGCGGTATCGCGTGGCAGTTCCCGCGCGAACTGATCGCGGAACCAATGGGTCAGGGTGCCCGATGTCGCCAGCCCCGCCATCGATGCGTGTTGTCCCGGAAATAGCCACGGCGCATACCACAGCCGCCCGTCGCGCACCCGTTCGGATGTCAGCATGATCATGAAAATGGTCGAGCCATACATCATCATCATGTCGCCCGCATCGCGTACGCCCACGCTCAACGCTTCTGCGGCGGCATCGATCGTGCCGACGGTTACGGGCGTGCCGGGGGCCAAGCCCGTCACCTCTGCGGCTTGTGTGGTGACATGCCCGGCAACCTCGGCGGACCACATCAGGCGCGGCAGCATGTCGGGCGTGACAATTTCGGGGGCAAGCGCAAGGCACCAATCTTGCGTCGTCACATCATACAACGGAGAGAAGCTGGCAGCCGTGTAGTGATCGATCACGTATTCGCCCGTCAGTCGATGCACCAGAAAGCTGGTGGAACTGAGCACCTTGGCGGTCTTGGCGTAAATGTCGGGCCGCGCATTTTTCAGCCACAAGATCTTGGGCCCAACCGATTGCGAGGTCAGCGCGTTGCCGCATCGCTCCAGCACAACCTCTGCGCCGATCTGTTGCGTCAGCGTCCGCACCTCCGCCATCGCGCGCGTATCGACCCCGTATAGCACCCCATTCATCAGGGGGGCGCCGTCGGTATCCACCGGCAACATGCAGGGCCCGATGGCGGAACACGCGACCGCCTTGATCTGATCCGCAGGGATGCCGCTTTGTTCTATAAGTTTTTGCGTGACGATAACGAAATCGCCCCACCAATCCTGTTCCGGCCGATGCTCGGCCCAGCCCGGTTGTGGCACCAGCATGTCATGCGTCGTGCTTGCCATGGCGACAACCGCGCCATCCGCGTCGACCAACACCCCCTTGGTTTCATAGGTGCCAATATCGACGCCAAGTGTATAGCTCATCGCCAACGCTCCAGCGCGAAGTCTGGGCCAATGCGTGCAATCGCGGAACCCAGCAACGCTGACAATGCCTCCAGATCGCTGATCTGACAGACCTCAAGTGCGGAATGCGAATAGCGCATGGGAAAGCCCATATCGATGCCCGCAACTCCTTCGCCCACCAGTTGCACATAACTCAGATCCGTCAGGACCCCGACCTGCGCTGATCGTTGCAGGGGCAAGCCTTCAGCCTTCGCGGTGCCTTCGAACAAGTCCACCAATGCAGGGTGGGGTAAGACGCCGTTCAACGTGCCCCGGCCATGAAAGCTGTAAAGGCTCATTCCCGGCCCACCGCCAAGGGTCATTTCGCCCACATCCGCCATGTCCGGTGTGTCGCAGGCCAGCATCAGGTCGATCTGGATGGCGATGTCTGGCTGCAACGCTTGCGCGGCCACAACCGCACCGCGCAGATTGAACTCCTCCTGAGTGGAAAAGACGACATGTACTGTCGGCCCGCCCGTGCGTGTCGCCAATCCGCGCGCCACATCCAGCAATACGGCACATCCCGCGCGATCATCGACCGACGTTCCGGCAATGCGTCCACCCGCCAAAGCGATCACGTTTGGCGCATAGACGACCGGGGTGCCGATGCTGATCCCCGCGGCCTCGACCGCCGCCTTCGATCCATGGCCGGTGTCGATGAACAGCTCGGCGGCTTTCAGGACGGTATATTTTTCTTCGGGTGCGGTAGCATGATGGCTCTTGTTGGTCAGCACACCGGCAATGTCGCGCCCGTCACGTGTGCTCAGAACGACGGCTTGCGACGGTAGCGCGCGTTCGGGGATGCCGCCCATGCGATGGACCCGGATCAATCCATCGTCCTCGATCTTGCGGACGATCAGGCCCAACTGATCCATGTGGGTGAACACCATTACCGATGGCCCATCCCCCGCGAAGGTCGCGATCAGGTTGCCCATGCGGTCGGTTCGGCACGGAACCGTCATGCGTGACGCAATCGCAGCAGCCACGCGCCCCTCGTGCCCGGACAGGCCCGGGATCAGCATCAAAGCCTCCAGGTCGCGCGCGATCATCGGGTTGCCCTCACGCGATCCATGAAGTCCCTTGCGCGGTGAGGGTCGACCGCGTTCCACGTATGGCCATCAACCTTCAGCGATGAACCGACAACGCAGCCATCGGCAATCCGCATCACGTCAGCCACCGTGTCATGCTTGACGCCGGTATTTGCCAACACCGGGGTGTCGGGCAACACGGCCTTCACCGCCTCCAGATCTTCCATTCGCGCGGCCTCTCCGGTGATCTGCCCCGAGACGAGAACGGCGTCGGGCACCGATGAAAATACCGCCGATCTGGCACGGTCGGCCAAGGGGCGCCTGTCCATGCTGTCGGCGAATTCCGCGCTGACGTTGTATAGCATCAACAAGTCGTCGCGTTGCAGGCGTTTGCGATACCGCAGGGCGCGACCGGCATCGGGGGTCCATATGCCCATGTCGCTGGCGTAGGTCCCGGTAAAGATCTCGCGACAGAACGCGGCACCGGTTGCCGCCGCCAAGGCGACCGTGCTGTCGGGGTCCCACAACACGTTTACCCCGAATGGCACGGTGATCTGATCGCGCAGGCGTCCGATGACATAGGCCATGGTCGCCGTGCTGGCGGTATCGACGTTGAATTCATAGGGGCGGTCATTCTCATTGCCGAACATCACCGCATCGACACCTGCCGCCTGTAGCGCCGCCAGATCTGCGGCCGCGCCGGTCACGAGGCCATCCAACCCCGCGTCCGCGTCATGCAATGGGGTGCCCGGCAATGCCCCAAGATGCACCATGGCAATCACCGGCTTGGCCGTGCCGAACACCGCTTGAAATTTCTGCATGGTTTTGTCTCCCTCTTGTCCATGCTGCCCAGAAACAGGGGTGCAGTCCAGCAGGTTTCATACTAGCATGTCAGTCAAATGGCGGAGGATATCATGGCATTGCGCACACGGCATTGGGACAGGCTGGACAATGGGGGCCTGACCTTTACAGAATTGGGCTTTGGCAGCGCGCCTTTGGGAAATCTTTATCGCGCAATCAGTGATGAGGATGCGCATGCCATCCTGACCCGTGCGTGGGATGCAGGCATTCGTTACTACGACACTGCGCCGCTGTATGGCTTTGGCCTGTCCGAGACACGGATAAACCGGTTTTTGCGCGGCAAGGACAGGGACAGCTATGTCTTGTCCACCAAGATCGGGCGGCTTTTGCGGGCCACGACGCCCGACAAACGCGATGGGCTTGGGAAATGGTTCGACGTGCCCGCCCGGACCGAGGTTTATGACTACACCTATGACGGTGTCATGCGGTCGATGGAGTTGAGCTTGGAACGGCTTGGCACCCATCGGATCGATATGCTGTTTGCACATGACATTGATCTTGCAAATCACGGCAGTCAGGATGTGCTTGACGCAAAACTGGCCGAGCTGATGGCCGGTGGCTACAAGGCGCTTTTGTCTCTGCGCGATCAGGGCGTGATCAAGGCGTTCGGGGCCGGGGTGAACGAATGGCAACCTTGTCAGTGGCTGGCAGAACGCGGCGATTTCGACATCTTCTTGTTGGCCGGTCGGTATACCTTGCTGGAACAAGAGGCGCTGGACAGCTTCCTGCCGCTGTGCGTGGATCGCGGCATTGGGGTTGTCATTGGCGGCCCCTACAACTCTGGCATTCTCGCGACTGGTCCCAAGCCCGGCGCGTTTTACAACTATGATCTGGCACGGCCCGAAATCCTTGAACGCGTGCGGCAGATCGAACAGGTCTGCAATCACCACGGCGTGCGCATGGTCGATGCGGCGTTCCGGTTCCCGCTGCGCCACCCTTCCGTTGTTTCGGTCATTCCCGGCGGGCAGGGCATGACCGAGATGGAAGGCAATATCGCCGCCGAACGCGCACGCGTTCCGGTTGAGCTTTGGGCCGACCTGAAGGCGCGCGGCCTGATGCGGGATGACGCTCCATGACCAAGGATATCGACGCCCACCAGCATTATTGGCACCCGCTGCGGGGTGACTATGACTGGATGCCGATGGATAACGCGGTGCTTGCGCGCCCCTATGGCCCCGCCGATCTTGCGCCGCACCTCAAGGCGCACGGGATTGCGCGCACGGTTCTGGTTCAGGCCGCCGCGACGGTGCAAGAGACGGAGTATATGTTGGGCATCGCCGATGCGACGCCATCCGTGGCTGGCGTGGTTGGCTGGATCGATTTTGATCAGCCCGCCGATCTTCACCATCTGCAGCGGCTGGCAAGACACCCCAAGTTCCTTGGCGTCCGCCCGATGATCCAAGACATCCCCGACGACAACTGGATGCTTCGCGACGAGGTCCAGTGGGGGTATCAAGCCGTCATCGACAACGATCTGACCTTTGACGCCCTTGGGTTTCCCCGTCATCTGGCGAATTTCCACACGCTCCTTGCGCGCTATCCGGATATGCGCGTTGTGATCGACCATTGCATGAAGCCGCAAATCCGCACGCATTCGCCCGAAGATTTCGCGTATTGGGCCGACGGCATGAGCGCGCTGGCCAAGCAGACGCGCGCCACCTGCAAGCTGTCGGGCATCGTGACGGAAGCCGATGGTTGGACGTTGGACGCCCTGCGGCCCTATGCGGATCATGTCCTGTCGGTCTTCGGGCCGGACCGGGTCATGTGGGGGTCTGACTGGCCGGTATGCCAGTTGGAAGCCAGCTATGACGATTGGCGCAAAGCGGCCCGCGAATTGACCGCTCACCTGTCGTCAGATGACAGGGACATGGTGTTTGGGGGCACTGCCGCGCGGTTCTATCGGATCTGAGAAATGTGGGATGCGGCGGCGCTTTGCCCGGTCAGGATGGCTTGGGGCAGGGTGCGCCCGCCCAGAATCGCGGCTGCATAATTGCCCACGAACATATCGCCCGCCCCATGGGTCGATTGCACCGTGACCTTGCGGGCGGGTTGTTGCCGCACCGCGCCGCCCGGTTCGGCAAACACCACGCCGTCACCCCCAAGCGTCAAGATGATGCGCGCCTGTGGCGCCAGCGCTTGCAGACCTTGCAAGGTCGCCGCCGGGTCCAGCGCACCGTTGGTCACGCCCAACAGATCCGCACCTTCGACGCGGTTCACGATCAAGGTGCCGATCAGCGCCAGTTCCGCCTTGCCGATGCCTTGGGCGGGTGCGGCGTTCAACAGCACGTCCGCGCCGATCTCGGCGGCTTTTCGGGCCATGGCCGTGATTACCCCCGGTGCCATCTCGTTTTGCAGCAAGACCATCCGGCAAGTCGCGGGCAGACGGGCCGCATCGTGATCAAATTCCTGATTTTCGCCTGACACGATGACCGCCCCATAACCGCCGTCATCCATGACGATTGCCGCGCTCATCCCGGACGCGCCGGGCCCGGTCTGCAATTGGGTCACATCAACGCCTGCGCCGTCCAGAATTGAGCGCATCGCCATGCCGGCATCATCTGTTCCGACGCGGCCCGCAAAGCTGACCTTTGCGCCAGCGCGCGCCGCCGCGACCGCCTGATTGCCGCCCTTGCCCCCGAACTGATAGGTCACGCCCGACCCGCGCAGCGTCTCATCTTCCCGCGGCAAACGGGGCGCACGCAGCACGACATCCCAATGTAACGCGCCGACGACCAGTAGGCTCATGCGCCGTACAACGCGCGGGCGACGATCCGTTGCGACATCGCGGCATCCTGACGCGAAATCGCTGCCGCAAGATCGGTGTTATCCACCAACCCCTCGGCCACGGTCATCAGGCGGTCGGTCACCGCCACATTGGTCCGCGCCTCCTCGATCGGATTGAGGCCACCCATATCGGGAAACGTGTCGAAGTAGATGACATCGGTCTGCCCCATGCGCAGCATCGCCACCAGCAATTCGACTGTCTGGATGGCGTGGACCGACCCGACCATCAACCCGTCGTCCCGTTTGCCGTAGCCATCGTTCAGGTGCAGGCCGATCATACGTGAATGCCGCCCGATCAACGCGGCGGAATGCGCCGGCATTTCATCGGCGTAAAGCACATGGGCAAAATCCAGCGTCACACCCAAGTTGGCGGCGCCAACCTCCCGACAGGCCAGCAAGGTGGTGCCGATATCGGGCATCAATGCATAGGCGCGGGGCTCGTTCGGCTTGTATTCGATGGCGATATCGATGCGGGTGTCATGTGCGCAGACCTCGCTTATGGCGGCAATCGTATGATCCCAAGCCTGCGCATAATCCATCTGGAATGCGTAATCGAACCCGTCCTGCCCCATCCAAAGCGTCACCGTCTTGCCACCCATCCGGGCACAGGTGTCGATGCCCTGTTTGGTCAGATCCAGTGCGGCCTGTCGCACCGCAGCGTCCGGGTGGGTAAAGGCGCCCAGCTTGAATTCTGGATTGGTATAGTATCGCATTGCGACACCGTTCAGAACGAGGCCCGCATCACCCAGAAACCTCCCCATCTGATCGACGTCATGCCGGGCAAAATGATCGGGAAAGTTCAGGTCTGCTGCACCCAAGCCACCAACCTGCCCGGCGGCGGCGATCCAGTCTTCCACACCGGACCCCACCGAAAGCTGCTTGAAGGCGTTCAACCTTGCGGCATAGCGGGGGCGGTTTGGGCGGCTCATCTGGCCGCAAACATTTCGGGGTGATCGCGTTCCAGCGGTTCCAGATACCGCAGCAATTGGCGCAGGTGGGTTTGCGTCGCAACATGTGCGGCCACGGGGTCACGCGCCTCAAGTGCGGCAATGATCCCCCGGTGTTCGTCAAGCGTGTCGGCCACACGGCCGGGATTGGGCAAGATCAACTGCCGCGCGCGGTTCACCTGAAGCCAACTGGTTTCGGCCATCTGGGCCAACCGCCGATAGCCGGTGAACCCAAGGATCATCTCGTGCATATCGGCATCCATCTTGTAGAAACCCTGAAAATCGCCGTCGTCGACCAATGCTTCCTGCACGCGGAAATTGCGGTTGAGCATGATCAACTGGTCGTCGGTGATCAATGTCGCCACCCGTTCCACCGCCGCCAATTCCAGCGCCTCGCGCAAGAACGCACCTTCGCGGATCTCTGCCATGGAAAACCGCGCGACGAAGGTGCCCGCCTGTGGCACCACGTCGACCAGCCCTTCGGTGGCCAACCGCGTCACCGCCTCAGAGACGGGACTGCGGGAAATGCCAAGCTGGTCGCAGATATCGCCCTTGCGCAGGATATCGCCCGGTTGATACGCCAGTGACAGGATCGCATCCTTCAGGCTGTGATAGACGCGTCCCGCCAACGTGCCATCATAGCCGTCCAGCGGCCTCAGCCGCACGGGTGCGGTGGTTTCAGCTTGATCCTTGTGCGGGCTGGTCGATAACATGCTAGAATGTTAGCGTTTGGTGCTGCGCAGTGCAATGCACAACGCGCCAATGGGGGGTGTTCATGAGACTTCGGGGAAAACGGGCCGTCGTGACTGCGGCGGGTGCGGGCATTGGTCAGGCCACGGCGCTGATCTTCGCGGCAGAGGGGGCTGAGGTCATCGCCACCGATATCAACGCCGACGCGCTTGGCCCTGCGGCCGATGCGGGCTGCACGGTCCATCAACTCGATGTGACCGATGGCGCGGCCGTGACCCGTTTTGCCGCCTCGGTTGGCGCGCCCGACATCTTGTTCAATTGCGCGGGATTCGTGCACCACGGTACGATTCTGGACTGTGACGATGACGCCTTCGATTTCAGCTTCAACCTTAACGTTCGTTCGATGTTTCGCGTCACCCGCGCCTTCTTGCCGTCGATGATTGATAATGGCGGCGCCAGCATCGTCAACATGGCCTCGGTCGTGTCGTCGATCATCGCCGCACCCAATCGCTTTGTTTACGGCGCGACCAAGGCCGCCGTCATCGGTATGACCAAGGGGATCGCAGCCGATTTCGTGACCCACGGCATCCGCTGCAACGCCATTTGCCCGGGCACCGTGGACAGCCCAAGCCTGCAGGCCCGGATGCGTGCGCAGGGTGATTACGAAACCGCCCGCGCCGCCTTTGTCGCGCGACAGCCCATGGGCCGGATCGCCGGTGCTGAAGAGGTTGCGAAGCTGGCCCTCTATCTGGCCAGCGACGAAAGCGCCTTTGTCACGGGGCAGGCCATGACGGTCGATGGCGGCTGGTCGAATATTTGAGGAGAGAGCAAGAATGAAACTGCTGCGCTATGGCCCCTTGGGGGCAGAAAAACCCGGAATGCTGGATGCGGATGGCCAACTGCGGGATCTGTCGGGCGTGGTCCCCGATATCGCGGGTGATGTGCTGACACCGGACGGTTTGGCGCGTCTCGCGGCACTTGATCCCGCGACCTTGCCCATCGTCCAAGGTGCGCCGCGTCTGGGCGCATGCGTCGGCAAGGTCGGCAAGATGATCTGCATTGGCCTGAATTATGCGGACCATGCGGCAGAATCGGGCATGGCAGTCCCGCCCGAACCGGTGCTGTTCTTCAAGGCCACATCCGCAATCTGCGGCCCGAACGATAACGTCCGCATTCCACGCGGTGCCCTGAAAACCGATTGGGAAGTCGAACTTGGCGTCGTGATCGGCCGCGAGGCGCGCTATGTCGATGCCGCAGATGCGATGGATCATGTTGCCGGCTACTGCATCGTCAATGACATGTCCGAACGCGCCTTCCAGATGGAGCGCGCGGGCCAATGGGTAAAGGGAAAGTCCGCCGACACCTTCGGCCCCACGGGCCCTTGGATGGTCACCAAGGACGAAGTGCCGGACCCACAGGACCTGTCCATGTGGCTTGAGGTGGACGGCCACCGTTATCAGGACGGATCGACCAAGACGATGGTCTACGGGGTTGCCCATCTGGTGCACTACATCAGCCAGTTCATGAGCTTGCAGCCCGGCGATATCATCTCCACCGGGACACCTCCCGGTGTGGGCATGGGGCAAAAACCGCAGGTCTATCTGCGCGAGGGGCAGGTAATGAAACTGGGCATCGACGGCTTGGGCGCGCAGCACCAGACGACGGTTGCCTGGAACGCATGACCGATAAATAGGTTACAAAAAATCGGCTTTTCGCTAATCTTTGTAACCTATTTCTGCCCCCGCCCCGGGTTCATCTTGGATTGAAAACTCCGGGGGGCCAGCTTGCTGGCGGGGGCTGCCCCCCTACGCCGTCCGCCATACCGCGCCGTCGGGAAATGTATGCCGCGTGATGCTGTCGGGTTTCATCTCGACCGAAAATCCCGGCAATTCCGGCGGCAGGTAACGACCGTTCATGGTGCGGACGGGGTCGATGAAATGTTCATGCAGGTGGTCCACGAATTCCAGCACGCGGTTTTCAAGGCTGCCTGATACGGCGATATAGTCCACAAAGCTCATGTGTTGGATCAGTTCACACAGACCGACGCCGCCGGCATGGGGGCAGACGGGCACGCCGAACTTGTCGGCCATCAGCATCACGGCCAAAATCTCGTTCGGCCCGGCAAGGCGGCAGCTGTCGACTTGGCAAAAGCTGATCGCGTCGGCTTGCAACAATTGTTTGAACATCACGGCGTTGTGGCAATGCTCGCCCGTTGCGACCTTGATCGGGGCCAGTTCGCGCGCGATCCGGGCATGGCCAAGGATGTCATCGGGGCTGGTAGGCTCCTCGATCCACCACGGGTTGAACTGCGCCAGCCGCTTCATGTTGGCGATGGTTTCCTCCACCCCCCAGACTTGATTGGCATCCATCATCAAGAACCGATCTGGGCCGATTTCGCCCCGGATGATGCCGGCACGGCGGATATCATCGTCGATGTTCGCGCCGACCTTCATCTTGAAATGCGTCCAGCCCTCGGCCAGCGCAGCCTGCATGAGCGCCTTGATTTTCGCATCGGAATAACCCAGCCAACCGGCGGATGTCGTGTAGGCCGGGTAGCCCGTGGCCTCCATCTGTGCCATTCTGGCAGCCCTGCCGGGGGCTTTTTCCTGCAATCTTTCAAGGGCTTCCGCTGGCGGCAGCGCGTCGGCCAGATAGCGCCAATCGATCAGGGCCACCATATCCGCGGGCGACATCTCGGCCAGCAGACGCCAGACGGGTTTGCCCGCGTGTTTGCCATACATATCCCAGACGGCATTCATCACGGCGGCAGAGGCAAGGTGTATCACGCCCTTTTCCGGTCCGGTCCAACGCAACTGGCTATCGCCGGTGACCAGTTTCCACACGGCGCCCATATCGGCAAAAAGATCCTCGACCTCGCGCCCCACCAGCAAGGCGCCAACGGCGTCGATCGCCGCGCAGCAAATCTCGTTCCCGCGTCCGATGGTGAAGGTCATGCCATGCCCGTCGGGGCCATTGTCCACGTGCAGCACCACGTAGGCGGCAGAGTAATCAGGGGCCTGATTCATTGCGTCCGACCCATCAAGTGTGCGACTTGTTGGGAAACGGACATCATGGGTGGTGACGTGGGTGATGCGCGCGGACATTTCGGGGGCCTCCGATTGCTGACGCCGGGTTTCCAGCGTTGATCATACTAGCATGCTAGTGGCCTCTGACGGGTCAGGCAACTCCATTCCGCGCCAAGAGGCGCAAGCGTGATGGCCAGCGCGGGACATGGCAGCGGCGGCCGAACGGAACAGCCACTGGATAGCATTGCGCGGCGCGACCCTGCGGTTCATCATCTGGCGGCGCGGCCCCGATGACGGGCCGGATTTGACCTGTCATCAAGCAAACTCTTGTGGATTGGCGTTGCCCTGTTGGCGCGTTGGCTGCCTTTTGCGGATGTCGCGCAGTTGGCATGGCTCCGCGTGTAAGGGCGAGTTGGGTCATGGCCTGAGGCATCGCGCCGCGACGCGGGGTGCGATGCAGGGCAGGCACAATCGCGTCTTTCCCGCCAGCGGTGGCTTGTTGCGGTGCGCCGCGCACTCTACATCGCTTGATATGAAGCGCTTCATTCCTTTCATGAAATCCGAACCGCTGGTGGCCGTTATCCGCCTGCAAGGTGTCATTGCCAGCCAAGGCCGTGGTGCAACCCTGAACGATGAAGGGATGGCACCCGTCATTGAGAAGGCGTTCAGCAAGGGCAAACCCAAGGCGGTTGCGCTGGTGATCAATTCGCCCGGCGGAAGCCCCGTCCAATCATCGCTGATTGCCGCGCGGATCCGGCGTTTGGCCGATGAAAAGGAACTGCCCGTCCATGCCTTCGTTGAAGATGTGGCCGCCTCGGGTGGATATTGGCTGGCGTGTGCGGCGGATCAGATATGG
>Ga0075467_10000797_pt1 | contig 25812 bp, 25 predicted proteins | sample DEB08_DNA_9_FD_75067 | JGI IMG/M metagenome (GOLD analysis project Ga0075467, IMG submission 75067) | Aqueous microbial communities from the Delaware River and Bay under freshwater to marine salinity gradient to study organic matter... | ecosystem: Environmental > Aquatic > Marine > Coastal ... | reverse complement strand
ATCGGTGACTCAGCGACGTCTACAAGAAGAATAATCTACATAAAAAACACGTTTACTGATCCGAAAGTGCTTATTTATTCTTTTTGTTCCATCGCCTATTAAGATCGGGTGTGCAAAAGAGCCTATTTAAAAATCGGTAGGTTCTAGTTCGATATCGTAATCGACTATAACCGGTAGATGAGACGAAAACTGTTGTTTCTTATAAATCATCGCATATTCAACCCGATTTTTTAGGCTGGCTGACACCACCTGTAAGTCAGTTCTCCATCCATTGCCTTTATCGATATTGCCACTTGGCCACCATGAATACTCATCGCGGTCATCATTACCCCGCCTGAACGCATCAATGTATCCAATATGCGGCAGTTGCTTCATCCAGTGTTGCTCTTCTTGTAAAAAGCCAGACTGCTGCTGTTGTACTTCAGGGTGAGAAACATCCTCACGAGCGGGAGCGGTTGCCCAGTTACCACAAAAAATAAAATCTCTACGTTTGCGGGAAATTTTTATCAAGTGGGCTTGAAAGTCATCAAAAAATCGAGATTTAACTTCTTGTGATTCGGCATTAGTGGTTGCAGACGGCGCTAGTAAAGAACCGATACTAAGATTGTCGAAATCAATTTGCAGATAACGGCCCTCCATGTCAACACCGCTTGAAAAACCAAAGCCGTAGATGAGTGCTTTTGGCGTGACTCGGGTGTAAATGGCTACTCCGTTATACTGTTTGACTCCAGAGTCAAAAAAGTAGGCGTGATAGCCTTCGGGGTGAAAAATGGCGTCATCAGTCTCATACTCTAGGCAGCGTAGGTCTTGTAAACATATGATGTCGGCCTCTTGATTGGCTAGCCAATCGTATAGGCCTCGCGCCGCCGCTTGGTGAATGCCATCGACGCTGATACTGATAATGCGCATAATAAATCCTTAATTCTAGAGCCGCCTATGATACCCAAACTATCCCAATAGCAACAACGCTATTCAAAATAAAAAACCGATTTGGTTGGCTGAAAAGTCATTCTTATTTGATAATAATGTTTAATTGACCAATACGATGGTTATAATGTGAAGTATTAGTCGATTTTCATCTGCGGTTCATCTTGTTTTGTATAATATGTCTGTTATTGTCTTTATTATTTAAGGCTGCTAAGCGTAATTAACCCAGTAAATTAGCTGTAGAATGAAGGCTTACTTTAGTTAGGTCCACTCAATAATTAACTTGATCTCAGTAAATATTAATTTGAGGTCTTTATACTTTAGACAATTTAGCGAAAATGTCCATGCATGAATATCAGAAAGCATTTATAGAACTTGCAATTCAGCACGAAGCATTGTGTTTTGGTGAGTTTACTTTGAAATCCGGTCGTATTAGCCCTTATTTTTTTAATGCTGGACTCTTTCGAACCGGTGCAGCATTAGCGGCATTGGGCAGTTTTTATGCTGAAGCTATTGTTGCTACTGGCTTGGATATCGATATTTTATTTGGGCCAGCCTATAAAGGCATCCCTTTAGTGACAATCACAGCCGTTGCTTTGTCACAACAGCATGCTTTAGATTATCCCGTTTGCTATAACAGAAAAGAAGCTAAAGGCCATGGAGAAGGAGGGTCCTTAGTCGGTGCACCACTTTCAGGTAAAGTTGCCATTATTGATGATGTGATTACAGCGGGAACTGCGGTGCGTGAAGTGATCGATATTATTAAGCAGTCAGGTGCGCTACCAGCAGCCGTAATTATTGGTTTGGATCGGCAGGAGCGCGGCAAGGGTGAGCAGTCAGCTATTCAGGAGGTAGAGGAACAGTTCGGTATTCCTGTCGTTAGTATTATTAAGCTAGATCACATTATTCAATATATTGAAGCACAACAAAGCGATTCTACATTACTTAATGCAATAAGGTGTTATCGTGAGAATTATGGTATTAGTCATGATTAGGTTGATAAAAGCTAAGGTTCTGTTTGGACTGATTTTCTTAGCTCTGTTTTTTGGCGGGGTATTAGCTGCTGTTGCACAAGATATTATCTATTACCGTTATATTAATGATAAGGGCTATAAAGTTATTAGCACTCAAATCCCTTCGCGTTATGTCAAGCGCGGGTATGACATAACCACAGTCGATGGAAGATTGATCGAGCGCGTTGCGCCAGAGCCTTCGGCAAAAGAAAAGGCTAAATTTTTGCAGAAAATAGAAGAGCAAAAGCGTTTGCAAGAATGGGATACAGAATTGCTAAAACGTTATAGTCACCCTGTGGATATAGAGTCAGCGAAACAGCGTAAATTAGTACAAAACACGAATAGTATTGGTATTATCAGGCGTAATATAGAAAAAATTGACCAAGAAATTAATCGTTATCAAAGCCTCGCTGCGGCCGACGAGCGTGAAGGTCGGGATGTTTCAGGCGATACGTTAGCATCGATAGCGCGATTGCAGCGAGAGCGCGTCGTGGAAAAGAAAGAGGAAGGAGAACGAGAAAAAGAAAGGCAACAAATTATTGAAAGTTACGATGAGGACATTGCTCGATTTAAAGTTATTCGCCCTGGGTTAATTCGCTCCCCTTAATGTGATTTTGTATCGCAGATGCTTTTGGGGTTTCTATAAAAAAATCTGTCATTATGATGGTCCATTGGTGAGCCCAGTTTTCAGTAGGTGACCGTTTGAAGCCACTTCGAACAAATTGAGCAATTCGGCCTTCGGCCAGCGCAAGCATCGTATTAGCTGCAATATTACTTGGGCAGCGAGTGCGTATCCCTTCCTTGATTTCCGCATCACGTAAAATTTGCTTCAATTGAGTTTCTAACCGATCGAAAAATTGTGCTATTCGCTGGTGTAAACGATCAGTTTCTCCTGCTAACGCATCTCCCGTTAGTAATCGAGTAATGCCAGGATTACGTTCGGTAAAGGTCAGTAGTAATAATAATATTTGTTCGCACCGAGATTGTGCATTATGGGTGTCAGAAATAATCAGCTTTACACGAGAAAAAATTGTCTCTTCAATAAATTCGATTAAGCCCTCAAACATTTTTGTCTTACTAGGAAAGTGCCGATAAAGAGCCGCTTCTGAAACACCCACCTTTTTTGCTAAGGCTGCAGTCGTGATGCGACCACCTGGAGACTCCTCTAGCATTTGGGCTAGACACTCCAATATTTGTTGTCGACGTGAAATTTTTTGGTTGGTTTTACTCATTATTATTAACCGCGATTGGCTTATTCCATTATCCCAATAGGAATGTAATTCACTTATTTGAGTAGGCAAATTAAAGCGGCCTACCCTTGATATCTTTTATTGATCTTTTTAGTGTTAACATTCAAATGCTTATGGAAATATGCTGGTGAGCATAAGCAGAATAACTTATTTGAGTATCCTAACGATAACAGCGTGAATCATCAACTACTGATGTGATTTTTTTATCAACGATTAGTAATTAAAGTACCGACACCCTCGTTGGTGAAGACTTCAAGCAGTACGGCATGTGCAACGCGACCGTCTACAATGTGAGAGCTGGCAACACCACATTTTACAGCATCTAAAGCGCAGCTGATTTTAGGCAGCATGCCACCATAAATCGTACCATCTTCGATTAGTGCATCGACTTCTTGGGTATTTAAGCCGGTAAGAACGTTGCCTTTTTTGTCCTGTAGGCCGGAAACATTAGTGAGAAGCATTAGCTTTTCAGCTTGTAGTACTTCCGCGATTTTTCCTGCAACAATATCCGCGTTGATGTTATAAGAGGTTCCGTCCTCACCTACGCCTATTGGGGCGATAACAGGAATGAAATCACTATTAATTAACATATTAATAACGCTAACATTTATCGAAGCAACCTCGCCAACATGACCTATATCGATAATTTCTGAGGCTTTATTCGTAGTTGAGGATTTAGTCACTAATTTTTTAGCCCGTATTAACTGGCCATCTTTGCCGGTAATTCCGATAGCCTTACCGCCATTGCTATTAATTAAGCTAACAATTTGTTTGTTGACTGCGCCCCCCAATACCATTTCTACGACATCCATAGTGGCGCTGTCAGTGACACGCATCCCATCAACAAAGGTAGATTCAATATTCAATTTTTCTAATAGGTTTCCAATTTGAGGCCCGCCACCATGGACGACAATGGGATTCATGCCGACCAGTTTCATCAGCACGATGTCTCGAGCAAAGCTATTTTGTAATGCCTCGTCGACCATGGCATTACCCCCAAACTTCACGACAATCGTTTTGCCTGTAAAGCGCTGTATATAAGGCAGTGCTTCGGTAAGTACATTGGCAACATTCATTGCATTATCGAGAGTTAAAGACATAATGATAGCCTGTAAGAAAAAAGAAATAATAAAAATTGATGCATGATAGTAACAAACTGGATATTTAAAAATCCATTGATAATGAGTTGTCGACTTTCTGTAATTCACGTTTAAATAGAGTTTTTAGTTGTTCGACACCATTTTCATTTTGCGCTTCAAAGCGCAATGTTAATGCTGCGCTGGTATTTGATGCTCTGACCAGTCCCCAGCCTTTGTCGAAATCAACACGTAAGCCGTCGATTGTTGTTTTTTCACCAGCTGAAAAATCTCCTTGTTGAATCAGGCGGTCTATGATGCCAAATTTATCTTCTTCTGCAACAACAATTTTTATTTCTGGAGTTGCATACACGGACGGCATGGCTTCCAACATGGCGTCTAGGCTTTGATCGCGCAATGACATGATTTCTAGTAGGCGTGCAGCAGCATAAATGCCATCATCAAAACCAAACCAACGTTCTTTAAAGAAGATGTGGCCGGAAAATTCACCCGCTAGCAAGGCACCAGTTTCTTGCATTTTGGCTTTCATATTTGAGTGTCCCGTTTTCCACATAACGGGTCGGCCACCATAACTACTAATAACCTGATTTAATTGGCGCGTTGATTTAATATCGAAAATGACATCGCATCCAGGGTTGCGTGATACAACATCGCGCGCAAACAACATTAATAGTCGATCGGGCCATATTATTTTTCCGCTACTGCTGACGACAACTAAGCGATCACCGTCACCATCGAGCGCGATGCCAATGTCGGCATTTTCAGAAGTCACTTTTTCGACCAATGCCTTTAAATTTTCATCAACTGAAGGGTCGGGATCGTGATTAGGAAAATTTCCATCAAAGTTACAAAACAGGGGGGTCACTTGGCAACCTAGTTCATTAAATAATGTGGGTGCAAGTTCGCTGGCTGCACCATTTGCTGCATCAATAACGATATGTAAATCACTGTTGATAGCAATGTCTGCAAGAATGGACTCAATGTAATCTTCTGCAAATTTTTGTTCGCTGAACTGCCCCTTTTTACCCTTGATGATTTCACCATTAGTGATGCGTTGTTGTAGTCGTTGGATATCATCATTAACTAAAGTGCGTCCACTAATAATTATTTTAAACCCATTGTAGGCGCTAGGGTTGTGGCTAGCAGTAACTACAATGCCGCTACTGGACTGATCGCTGAATACAGTGGCAAAGTTAAGCAAAGGTGTGGGCACTAGCCCGGCTTGGATTACATCACAACCTGTACTCAGTATGCCTTGTTTGAGGTGTTCATAAAGTAACGGCGAATGGGTTCGGGCGTCATAACCAATAATTAATGAAGTCTCTCCTTGTTCTAAGGCTTCTGTGGCGACGGCTTGACCAACCGCTTCTGCAATTTCGGGTGTTAACTCTTCGTTGATGAGGCCTCGGATATCATACGCTCGAAAAATATGTGCGGGTACATTGAGGCCAGAAACTTTAGTGGGGGAGTCGATTTTAGAGGGTATCGAATGTTGGTTAGATTCTTTATCTTGACGTCCACCATCAACCAAAGCTTGGTCTTCTTCCTCTATGACGACCTGCTGATCAGAGAGATAGAAGGGGTCTTGAAGTGACGGTACTTCGGTTTCCACTTGGTCATGCGGCTTGTCTTGGCGCACTGGTGACTTAACATCTAATGCTTTATAGCGTGCAGATTCTTGTTCATTCTTGCGTTTAGCAAGCTGATAAGCTCCCCATAGTGCAAGCGCAGATAGAAATAGAGTTAATGCTATCAGCCAGAGCGGAATATGGGCGTTCTTCTGGTATAAAAAAGAGGAAGCCTCAATTGAGATTTTCCAATAGCTTAAAGGAATGTCGCTTAGTTGAGCTCCGTGATTACCTCCTTTCCCCAGCTCTAAAAATCGTAACGTTTGTTGTCGGCCAATACTTTGTATTAAGACTGTTTTTGACAAGGTTTTATCGTATGCAGATATTGCGCTTTCGAGGCCCACTAGGCTAGTTGATGAGTATAGAATAGCAATAGGAGGGAGGTCGGTTTTAAATTGATTGTCTGCTTTTCGATAAACTGGTGTCACCCAGTGTATTTCCCATTTAGGAGAGTCCTTTGACTTTGAAACTTCGGGATAGGTTGCTGTATTCATTTCCATACGATTAATCATGTCGAGCGCTACAAAACCAATTGAGCCCCCGTTATCTTTTTCTCGTTGAGCTTGGCGCGGTAAATAAAATTGTACCGTCTTGGCGTGGGGTACCGAATCGAGAATGCGCTGTTGTAGCTCAAAAAATGGGCCTCCATTATGATCAATAATTTCTTCGCTGTAATTTTCGAGTAGCAGTTGGGTTTGATTTTGTTGAGTATAATCGACAAGTTGTTTTGAAACGGACGATTTATAATTGATCACTAATTTTTTCTGTTGTTCTAGTAGCTCGCTAACGGCTTGATTAAAGCGCGCTTCATTAGCGGGCTCAATAATAATGCGCCATGTAATAATGCACGTTAATATAATTAATAAAATGACAAAAAATAGGTAGTGCATTACCCGTTTTTTTTCTGGTGGGGGGGCTGAAAAAATTGATAGACATTTTTTTACTTTATCCATGATGTCATTATTTTCCCTTAAGTTGCTCAGCTATATTCTGAATAATGTCTCGTGCCAATTGTGTTTTGCTGTTTTCTGCAAAATTGATTTCGTTTTCTTTGGTTATAATAGTGACGCGATTACTGTCACTATTAAAGCCGATACTGCTATCAGAAACATCGTTTGCAATAATCATATCCAATTTCTTATTTAATAGTTTGGAGCGTGCGTATTCGATTACTTTTTGAGTTTCTGCTGCAAAACCAACTACAAAGAGCCGCTTATTATTCGTTACTTTAAGGTCTGCTACAGCGGCAACAATATCAGGGTTTTTTACCATATGAAGCGTCATAGCATCATCTGAAGTTTTTTTAATTTTTTGCGTGGCGACGTTAGTGGGTCGAAAGTCGACAACGGCTGCCGATGCGATAAAGATGTCACAACCATGACTTGCAGCCTCGAGGCTTGCGGCGTGCATGTCTTTAGCGCTCGTGACGTCGATATGTTCAACATGTTCCGGTGCAACTAAGGCTGTTGGCCCGCTGATCAATATTGTTTTGGCTCCAGCATCAACCGCAGCCTGAGCAATAGCATAACCCATTTTGCCTGAGCTATGATTGCTGATGTAGCGTACAGGATCAATCGCTTCTCGGGTAGGTCCTGCGGTAATGACAACTGTTTTACCTTCGAGCAAGCGGCCTGTAAATAGGGTGCAAACCGAGTGAGCCAGATCATCGGGGTCTGACATGCGTCCAAGGCCAATATCGCCACAGGCTTGACCTCCGCTATCGGGCCCGAATTGATGTGTTCCCCGTGAGGCCAATATGGCTAAGTTATCTTGAGTGGCAGGGTGATGCCACATCGCTTGATTCATTGCGGGCGCTATAGCAATAGGGCAGCGGCTGGCAAGGCAGACTGTCGTGAGGAGGTCGTCACCTCTCCCTTGTGCTAGGCGAGCGATCATGTCGGCACTGGCCGGCGCAATAACAATAAGATCAGCCCAGCGGGCCAGCTCTATATGCCCCATAGCGGCTTCAGCCTCGGGATCGAGTAAGTCGATAGCAACCGGGTTGCCCGACAAGGCCTGTAAGGTCAATGGGGTAATGAATTCTTGTGCAGCCTTGGTCATTACGACACGAACATCTGCCCCTAAGTCGTGTAAGCGTCGGATTAGCTCGGCGCTTTTATAGGCTGCGATACCGCCTGAGACTCCTAATAAAACACGTCGATTAATTAATTGCCCATTGCTTGCGTTCATAGTGTTGTTTAAGCCTGTATAATCTTAATAAAAAGCACGCTAAGATACCATTTTGTATGTTATATCAAAAGGATATCAATTAGCGGCGCATTAATGAAATAAGGATTGTGAAAGAAACAATTGTTTTAAAAGCGATGCATTGAAACAATTGTAATGAGTATTATAAACAAAGGAGTGTGTCCCATGGCTATAACTGATTGGCCTTCTGCAGAGCGGCCCCGCGAAAAATTACTACTATATGGCCCCAGCACCTTATCGGATGCGGAGCTACTGGCTATCTTTCTCCGCACAGGTTGTGCGGGCAAGTCAGCCGTTGACCTTGCGCGTGACCTACTGACAGATTTTCAGGGTCTACGTTCCTTACTTGAGTCAGACAAAAACACTTTTTGTAAAGCGAAAGGCTTGGGTGATGCAAAATATAGCCAGTTGCAGGCAGTTTTGGAAATGAGCCGCCGGCATTTAAAGGATACTTTGACGCGTGGCGCGTCGTTTAATCACGCTAATCAAGTCAAGCAATTTCTAATGAGCCAGTTGCGGCATCAGCAGCGAGAAGTATTTGCTGTTCTGTATTTAGATAGCCAGCATTGCCTTATTGCTTTTGAGGAGCTGTTTCAGGGCACCATTAATTCTGCTCATGTGCATCCACGTGAGATTGCCAAGTCCGCGTTGAAGCATAATGCTGCAGCAGTCATCTTGGCGCATAATCATCCGTCGGGTGTTGCTGAGCCTAGCCAATCAGACCAATTGATAACCAAAGATATTTGTAATGCTCTGAACCTCCTAGATATTAGCGTTATAGATCATATGATTGTAGGTGATAGTAAGGTGACATCCTTCGCTGAATTGGGCTTGATATAGCTAAAAACGTATTAATTTAACTCAAGAACGACATATTAATTGCTAATCGAGCTGTATTTTGGTATAAAACGCGCCTCTTTTTTCGCGGGGCTCTGGCTATGTGCTCGAGTAGATAAAGTAGGAGATGATTTGCTGTTCTACTCTTATCTATGATTCCCCGGCTATTAAGATTCGTCTTCACTTTGATATTTAATTGTTAGCCATGGACCGTTTACTTTCTGTAAACATAGCGCCATGCACATGTATAGAGGCACGTCATGTCTAAAGTCTGTCAGGTTACTGGTAAGCGCCCGGTAACTGGAAACAATGTTTCTCACGCAAAGAACCACACTAAGCGTCGTTTTTTGCCTAATTTGCACCACCACCGTTTCTGGGTTGAATCAGAAAAGCGGTTTGTTAAATTACGCACCTCTGCTAAGGGGCTGCGTGTTATTGATAAGCTTGGCATCGATAAGGTGCTGGCCGACATTCGCTCTCGTGGCGAGAAAGTATAACTTTAGTTAGAGGAGAGTGTCTTATGCGCGATAAAATCCGCTTAAACTCATCAGCTGGTACAGGTCATTTCTATACCACTGATAAAAATAAACGTACTATGCCTGAAAAGATGGAAATCAAAAAATTTGATCCCGTTGTCCGAAAGCACGTCATTTATAAAGAAGCTAAAATTAAATAAGCAGGCTCCAGAGCTGTTGACATTAACCCGACGTAAGTCGGGTTTTTTGTGTTCAGGGCAAAGTATGTTTCAGGCATACTGCTGAGTTTCTCCCTTTTGTGTTCAACTCCACCCACGTCAAAGATAGACGGTGCCCCATGCCCGAACTCCCTGAAGTAGAAACCACTCGCCGAGGTATTGAGCCTCATATAATAGGTCAGCAAGTTAAGTCGCTTATTGTGCGCCAGCCCTCTCTGCGCTGGCCTATCCCAAAAGATCTTTCTGCGCATATTGTTAACAAAAAATTGCTTGATATTACTCGCCGTGGAAAATATTTGTTGTTTCGTTTTTCTACGGGCCATCTTATTATTCACTTAGGTATGTCGGGTAGTTTAAGAATTGTCAGTGCTGATGATTTACTTAAAAAGCATGATCACGTCGATATCATATTTTCTAAGCATGTCTGTTTGCGTTTTCATGACCCTCGACGGTTTGGGGCAGTGTTATGGTCAAGTGAAAATATAGCTGAACATAAACTATTAAAAAATCTAGGTCCTGAACCATTATTGGATGAGTTTAATGCTGCTTATCTTTTTATAAAAAGCCGTAAACGATCCTTGGATATTAAAGCGTTTATTATGGATTCTCATATTGTTGTTGGCGTCGGCAATATCTACGCTAACGAAGCCCTTTTTGCTGCCGGTATTCGGCCAACAAAGTCGGCAGGTAAAGTCACTCGAAAAAAATATGATTTGCTTGTTGAAGAAATAAAAACAGTATTAGAGCGTTCTATACTTCAAGGCGGCACGACCTTGCGAGATTTTGTAGGAAGTGATGGTAAGCCAGGTTATTTCGTACAACAGCTTAATGTCTATGGCAGGGCTGGACTCGATTGTAAGAACTGTAAAAATCCCTTAAAACTCATACGTCAGTCGCAGAGAGCTACCGTGTATTGCCCTCAGTGTCAGCCTTAAATTTTTATATCAGCGTTTTCCACTAGTTTAGGGCCTGATATATAACATTAAAGAAATCTTTTTGCAGTTTGGGCTGTGATCAACCATACTCTACTCGTCTTATTTAGGCCGCAAGGTTGCTTTTGTGATTGCGGTCTCTTACTTGTTAATCATTTAAAAAAACAAATACCAATAACACGAGGCTATTATGAAAAGCACCCTCTTTACTCCTATTAACTCTTTAATGTTCGCTACGATTACTTTGCTTAGTGTTTCCGCACACAGTGTTCCGCTTATCGATGTGTCCGTTACGGTGGGGCAGTGGCAACCAGATTATTCTGGGGATATCGGCATTAATGATAATACGGCGAGTCTTGATGAATTAGGTTTTGATGATGATTCGCATAATGTGTTCACCCTGGTATTCAAGCACCCTATACCGGTTATTCCCAATGCGAAGATCAGGCATAGTGATATTTCTACTAGCGCTAGCGGCATACTGGTTCGTAGTTTAGAGTTTGATAATGTTACCTATAGTGCCAGTGAAGATATAGAAACCGATTTGGATCTCACGCATACCGACTTTACTTTATTTTACTCCCCACTCAATAATTGGGTGCAGATAGATTTGGGTATAACCGGTCGTCGATTTGATGCAGAGGGCACTGTGGTCGGTAGTATCAATGGCACCGATAGTGAAACCTTTGATGATTGGGTGCCCATGTTGTATGCGGGTGTCCGATTTGAGCTGCCTCTTAGCGGTCTATATGCGGATGCCACCTTAAATACGGTTAGTTATGGTGGTAATGAGGTATCTGATATCACAGCGGCTATAGGTTATGCTTTTGATTTACCTGCAGTTGATCTAGTGGCAGAGCTAGGTTATCGCACCTTTACCTTTAAGTTGGACGAAGATGACAATGATATCGGTGTCGACTTAGCGCTAGATGGGCTTTATTTTAACCTTGGTCTTCAGTTCTAATTATTTTATCGACTATCTCTATATGATGCGGTGAGCCGTTCGGCTCGCCTTACCTTTCCCTATTTATAATATGCTCATCTAAAAAATCACTTAAAGCTATGATATTGGTCTTGATAATGATGAGATCCACGTCACATTTTTCCTTGATATTATCTATACTTAAAGGATGACCGCCCCAACCTCCCATTTTGAACAGTTAGGCCTTGATCGCCATCATCTCCACAACGTCCGTAGCGCTTTTTTAAAGCTTAATCAGGCGCGTCTGGAGCTGGCTCGCGATAGCTTGGGCAAGGTGCAGCGCATTTTCCTCGACGTACTGCCTATGCTGTTCCATTACAACCACCCTATGCTGCCGGGGTATATTTCTCGTAATACCCCATCAGGGTTGCATGGCTACGATGCCTCTGAGGAGCAAATTCAGCAGTTGCGGCGTCTGACAAGAAGCTTTCAGCCTAACCGAGAGCCACAAGCTCAAGCTGATATATTAGCGTTGTTTTCAATGGGTAGCTTTGGCACGATTGCGCAAAATAGTAAGAGTGATATTGATCTGTGGCTTTGTCATCGTCCCGACCTAGATCAAAGCGCGTTGTTGTCTCTAGAAAAAAAATGTAAAAGCGTTAGTTTGTGGGCAAGTAATCTGAACCTCGATGTAACCATTTTTTTGATGAACCCTCAAACCTATCACTCTGAAAAACAGCGAGACTTTAATCATGACGCGAGTGGAAGTACTCAGCACTACTTACTTTTAGATGAATTTTATCGTACAGCAATACATTTGGCTGGGCAGTTACCAGCATGGATTTTTATTCGCTCAGAACAAGAGCCAAATTATCAAAATTGTCAGCATGCTTTACAGAGTCAGAGGCTGCTGCCGGATGAGGCTTTAATTGATTTCGGCGCTATTGAGCAAGTACCGCCAGATGAATTTATTAGCTCGGCAATATGGCAATTATATAAAGCCATAGACTCCCCGTACAAATCAATACTCAAATTATTAATATTGGAAATATATTGTCAGGGCTTAGATAGTACCAGCCTTCTATCGACTCTATTCAAGAATCAACTTCATGCCGTAGATCGCTACCGTATTATTCATCATTGGGATGTTGACCCTTATTTACAGACCTATTATTTCATCGAAGATTATTTGCTAGAAACAAAACAAACACAACGCTTAGAATTCTTGCGGCGCTGTTTTTATTTTAAATTAGAACAACCTTTGACCGGAGGGGTAGAAACGTCGACACGTTCAAGTATGTTGCTTGAGATGACAAAAGTATGGGAGTGGGATAACCGCTATATTCAACACCTCGATAATCACACTCGCTGGTCGTTGAAGGATGTCTTAGAAGAAAGGCGTTTAATTATCAATGAGCTCAACCATAGTTATCATTTGATTATGGATTTTTTCCGATCTCAGCATATCCCTATGCACGCTTCGAATCGTGAGTTAAATGTGTTGGGTCGTAAGTTGCACGCAGCTTTTTCTAGGAAAGTGGGTAAGATCGAGTGGGTGAACCCTCTATCCTCTAAAAATATTTCTGAAGCGGTATTGGTTGTTAAAAAAGAAAAGTCAAGTCAATTGTGGTCGGCTTCTGATATTCAGGGACTTGAGATTATTAAAAAATCAACGCCAGTCGAACTGATAACTTGGTTGCATTGTAACCAAGTTATGATTTCAGCTAGCCGCCTGTGTTTCTCGGATCAAGATACCTATAGTGATAATTCTTTTCAAGGTGATTATGAAAGTAAAGCAATGGATTCGCGCCTTCTACAATCCTTACGTCGTCTTATTACATCGCTCATTCCTTTACCGATAAAAACAGCGACTCATGAAGTTTTTGAAAAGGGTTGCCATTTAAACCAGATGTTACTGTTTATAGATTATCGACCGGATCAGCTTCAAAATGAGTTTGATAATTTAAATGATATTGATATTACACAGTTAGAGTGTAGTGTTGACTTGTTGTCTATCAATAGTTGGAATGAAATTATTTGCGATAGTAAACAAGGACGCTTACTTGATACGCTATTAGGTATCTATATTCAAGCTCTAAAAAATGACCAAGTTAATTTGAAGACGGATGTTCTTTGTAACCATCCGGATCGTTTTTTTCAACAAAAAATTCGTCAGACCTTGAGCCTTTTATTTAATGGGATTTTTAACTTTTTTAAAAATAATCCTTCTGGTCGCTATGTTAGCAATGTAAATGGTCGCTATCTTGTTATTCATCTCCATGAGAAAAGATCAACCATTAAATGGTTGACTACAGAAAATGAATTGAAATCGCTGTTACATTCTGAAATGCCTTACTACAGTCCTATCGGGTTCGACGTCTGTACTATGGCTCATCATCCTTTGGTAATATTTACGCAGCGGCATTCCCCAGAATCAATACAAGTTTTTTATCGCTTGCGCGGTGAGCGGGCAGACATCACCTTAATTGATGAGTTGGGAACCTGGCATGAAATGACGTTGGGTTATTTACAGGGTGCGGCATCATTGCAGCCGCTGCATCGCTTTTTGAGAGCGGTCAACGAGCGCCGCCATGATCAAATCGTAAATGATATAGGTCCGTTTGATATTTTTCCAATTAGCTTTTCAGAAGTTATTCATACTTATGAGGGCTTGCAATTAGAAAATCGTAGTATTAGCTCGCAAGTAGATTGTCGAGGGGGGGTGCCAGTCTATGCTGTTGCTGAATGTATTGAAGGTCAATACGTTTTCACGCTTTATGTCGATGAAAGTATCTTTTCTGAGGCAGATGAAGGCGATGTAGCCTATAAGAAAATAGCAATGTTAATTAAGCAGGAATGGTCACAAAGGCAATCAATAAATCATTATTATATTAATGATATTGATTTGTCTAAATGTCGACTGCAAATCTCTTATACCGGCGAATTAAATACATCCCATTATTTAATGATGAAGGCGAGGGTGGAAGTAAAAATTAATCAAGCTTTACATCAACGATAGAATTAATGTCGTAGCCCTAAGAGGCCGTCCTAGCTAAACTTAGGGAAGTGAATGGGTATATTTGTCTGTTCGCTACAAGTTCTAGATAATAGCTCGTCTAAAGTTTCTTGAGTTTTGGTGCAGCGCCATTCTTCTTTATTATTATCTCCTTCAGCTCCGCCTCCATAAGTGCAATGAAAGCCGCCTGACTTTGCAGCAACCCAGATCTGTTGAGTAGCAGCTTGCCGAGAAATGATCACCTGAGTCCCGGTATCTTCTAAAAAAATGGTTAGCACGCCACCACTATTTTCATAATCCATTTGCGCATCTTTTTCTTCAACAAACTGATCAACAACTTCTTCAATGATTTGATAAAGTGATTCGGCTTTGGCTCTGTATTCGGCATCGTTCATAGATTTTATAACTCAATAGTAACGTTAGTTTTTGATATGGTTCAGAGCAAAGGTGGCTTTAATGAGAATTCTGCAATAAGTCTTTCTAATACCTACTCGGCCATCAAGCTTGAGAATAAACCCTAATCAGAGGCTCCCTAAGTCAGTGCGCTTACTTATTATTGTCTCTCTTCCAGTGGATCGTCGTCACTGATTCTGATCAAGAGATGGGAAGTATACCTGCCCCCCCCATATTGTGCTACGGCTTGGCTATTGGCTGCGCTAACCGGTATACTGGCGTTCGCTAACAGGTTGAATTTACAATGAAAAAATCTACTTTATTGCTTTTTACTGGCGCATTACTTGTTCTGCTTTTAGTCGCTTGCGGCCAAACAGGACCTTTACTATTAGCTGCCGGAGAAAAGGATAAAAGTGGCGAAAATAAGCCTGTAGTACTTGATTCAAAAATACAGAAAAAATGAGCCCAAATGTCACTTTAAAGTCACCTTTAGGGTGCCTTTACCAATAGTTAACTATAGATTTCATGATGAAAGATTTTAATTACCAGCAAGGCCAACTTTTTTGTGAGCAGGTTGCGCTGGCTGATATTGCTGAACAATTTGGTACACCCGCTTACGTTTATAGTCGAGCGGCTTTTACTCGTCACTATTTGGAGTATCAGCAGGCATTGGGTGACCAACCCGGGATGATCTGTTATGCCGTTAAAGCCAATTCCAATATTGCTGTTTTGAATATATTGGCAAAGCTGGGTGCTGGGTTCGATATCGTTTCCATTGGCGAGTTAGAACGAGTTCTTAGGGCTGGAGGCGATCCGAGCCGTATGGTTTTTTCTGGTGTGGCAAAAACAGAAGCTGAAATGCAACGAGCATTAGAGGTGGGTGTTTATTGTTTCAACGTAGAATCTGTCGCTGAGTTAGATCGTTTAAATACGGTTGCGAAAGCCATGGATAGGTTGGCTCCCATCTCTTTGCGCGTTAATCCGGATGTCGATGCACAAACTCACCCCTACATATCAACGGGTCTCAAAGAAAATAAGTTTGGTATTGATATCGAAGAGGCTATCAACGTTTATCAGTATGCGGCAAGCTTATCGAATTTAATGATCAAAGGGGTCGATTGTCATATTGGTTCTCAGCTAACGACCATTGACCCGTTTTTAGATGCCTTGGATCGAGTGTTACGCTTAATTGATCGCTTGGCTGATTGGGGTGTCACAATAAGCCACGTTGATTTAGGGGGCGGTCTTGGAGTGACTTACAATGATGAGCAGCCTCCTGCAATTGCTGACTATTTGACTGAAATTAAAGCTCGTTTAGGCGGACGCAGCGTCACATTATCTTTAGAGCCGGGCCGTTCAATCGCGGCTAATGCGGGTGTATTACTGACAAAAGTTGAGTACCTTAAACCTACCGCCCACAAAAATTTCGCGATTATTGATGCCGGTATGAACGACAATATTCGCCCTTCGTTATATCAGGCTTGGCAGAATGTGTTGCCGCTAAAAGAGCAGAGCAAGGTCGATCCAATGGATTGGGATTTAGTTGGGCCTGTATGCGAAACCGGTGACTTTCTTGCCAAAGACCGAAAGTTAGCGCTAGAATCAGGCGACTGCTTAGCGCTGATGTCCTCAGGTGCTTATGGTTTTAGCATGAGCTCTAATTACAATAGCCGTGGGCGTGCGGTAGAAATTATGGTTGATGGCTCGCAAGTACATGTGATTAGAGAGCGAGAGACTATTTCAGACTTAATGCAGGGCGAAAAGTTGATAGATGACTAAGGTGGCGCCCTAGTTTTATTGGTGATTTGAAGAATTCGTTTATGCGTCAGTTAAACGAGTGTAATAGTGATTACTCAGCAGGTTCCTTAAGCACTATTAATAAATACTATTGATAAGCAATACAAGTCAGGCCTATCCAATAAGTTTTATTTGTAGGCCCTAAAATTGAGAGTAGATATGCGTCTTCGCTTTACTAAAATGCACGGTCTCGGTAATGATTTTATTGTCATCGATGCGATTAATCAAAGTGTTTCACTTAGCTCTGAGCAGGTTAAACGTTTAGCGGACAGGCGGTTTGGTATAGGTTGTGACCAGCTATTAATTGTAGAGCCGCCTCAAGACCCCGACGTTGATTTTAATTACCGTATTTTTAATCATGATGGTTCCGAAGTTGAGAATTGCGGCAACGGTGCAAGATGCTTCGCGAAATTTGTTCGCGATCGCAAGCTAACGGGTAAATCAACTATTGTTGTTGAAACCTGTAATGGGCGCATGACCTTGCAAGTTCAGGGTGATGGCAATATTACCGTCGATATGGGTGTGCCTGAGTTGAGCCCTGCCAAGATCCCATTTATTGCAGGGCAGCAGCAACCCACCTATTCATTGCCTCTATCGAGTACTACTCTAGAGATTAGCGCAGTATCTATGGGCAACCCTCATGCGGTCACCCTAGTTGATAACATTAGTTCGGCGCCAGTGCTACAATTAGGGCCCGAAATTGAAACGCACCCCCATTTTCCTCAAAAGGTAAATGCTGGGTTTATGAATGTGCTGTCTCGAGATGAAATTGATCTACGGGTTTATGAGCGTGGCGTTGGCGAAACCTTGGCTTGTGGTACAGGCGCTTGCGCAGCGGTTGTCGCAGGAAGGCTACGCGGCTTATTGGATGAATGTGTGACCGTTAATGTTGCTGGTGGTCGTTTGGCTATCGAGTGGGCGGGTGAGGGTCATTCCGTTATGATGACGGGGCCAGCCGTTAATGTTTTTCATGGCCAGATTAACATAGTCAAATAAAGATCAGTCAATATAAACAGCCGGTTAAAAATAGCAATTAGTAATAGAAACAGTTAACCCAACTTATAATAATTATCATTATGTCATCTATAAACCCTAAAGATATTCCTGTACTCACTGCCTTAACCGATGAGCAGATAGCGGATTTTTTGCTTCGAAATCCAGATTTTTTGGTCAGTAAACCAGCCGTCCTTGCCGAGTTAAATTTACCCCACGATCTTGGCGGTAAGGCAGTTTCATTGGTGGAACGGCAAGTTTCTATTCTACGTGAACGTAATATGGATATGCGCCATAGGCTCAATACTCTGTTAGATAATGCGCGCGTTAATGATTTATTATATGAAAAAACAAAACGTTTAGTCTTGTCTTTATTAGATACGAATCAATTAGATGATTGTTTAGATGCGTTATTTTTTGGTTTGCAAAACGAATTTGATATTCCTTTCTCATCTCTTTTACTGATTAATAGTGATCAACAAGCGTTTGCCGATCCAGCTAACCTACAAGCAAAAGTGCTGTGTATTTCAGAGGCTGAAGAAAATTTAGGATCCATTATTCATAATCCACGTGCTATCTGCGGGCAGATCGACACTAAAGAAAAAAGCTTTATTTTTGATGGTAATGGAAGCGCAATTGGTTCGACCGCACTAGCCCCCTTGAAAATAGATAGCCGTTTGTTAGGTTTACTTGCTGTCGGTAATCCCGATCCTGATTATTATCGCTCTAGTATGAATACTCTATTCTTAAACTTTATTGCTGATGCCCTTAGTCGTTTGCTTAGTCCTTATTCAAACCGCACTTAAATAGGACTTATGTTCAGGGTGCTAGGAAGTTAGACGGTTAAATAGATAAGTTTGCCATTGATCCTTAGGTTTGTGTTACTTGCTAACATTCATCGCTTGTATCCATATATAATCTTAGAGCCAACTAAGTAGTGAAATAGCAGTCCTCCACAATGAAGACACAAACGCTTGAAGAAGCAAAACAACGTTATTCTCTTTATCTGCGCACAGAGCGACAAGCTTCACCTCAAACTCACGATAATTATTGTCGCGATATCGTCAAGTTACAAAAATATTTTAATGAAAATGTCACTATAGCTGCAGTCAATTCTGTTGATGTCCGTCAGTGTATGGCGTTATTACATCAACAATCTTTAAGCCCTCGTAGTTTGCAGCGATGGTTATCGGCTATCCGTAGTTTATTTGATTTCTGTCTTCGCCAAGGTTGGCTACGATCTAACCCCTGTGAAGGTATTAGGCCTCCTAAAGGAAAAAAAGCTTTACCCAAAACCTTAGACGTTGATGAGGTTTTTCAGTTATTAAATAATAAAAAAGAGTCGTTTCTTAGTGTGCGTGATCAAGCGATAGCTGAGCTATTGTACTCATCTGGACTGCGTTTATCGGAGCTTGTTAATCTTGATTGCAGTCATGTGGGTTTTTCTGATGGGATGATTACCGTCATAGGTAAAGGCAATAAAATGCGTATCTTACCTGTGGGGCGAGTTGCAATAATCGCATTGGAGAAATGGTTGGAGCTGCGTAAACAGTTTGTGAAACCAGAAGAAGAGGCCGTTTTTATTTCTAAGCAAGGGAGACGTTTAGGTCAGAGAAGTGTGCAGCAGCGATTAAAGCAACTGGGGGTGTCTCAACACCTAGATCAGCCTTTATATCCACATATGTTGAGACATTCTTTTGCTAGCCATATGCTAGAAGCCAGTGGCGATTTACGCGCGGTTCAAGAGCTGCTGGGGCACGCAAATATAACTACAACTCAAATTTATACTCATCTAGACTTTCAGCATTTAGCTAAAGTGTATGATCAAGCCCATCCGCGAGCACAAAAAAAGAAATAGCTTTACAGTTTAGTTTAATGAGATCAGAAATTGTTTCATCTTGCTCTTTATCGTTTACTTAAATTGGCTGGCTACCATAATTACTGACAGGTTTTTTGGGCGGATCTCCCAATACATTGGGTTCAATGAGGTTAATGCTTCCACCAGATCCCAAAAAGGCCTCAATTTGGAGGCTAAGCTCATCTTGCTCAGTTTTTTTGCGTTTAGCGTCTGACTCAAATGCTTCGATATCGACATGGATATCGGCCGTATTAGCAAGAGCGTTAAATCCACCTGTATTATCTGACATATCGTTTCTCCTACTGTTGAAAGCCCTGTGTAAAAGGTAAAAAGTAACTAAGACCGTATCAAGCACTGGAGCTTAACCACTCTGCACCATAAGTTATAGTTCATATAACGGCAGTCACAAAATAAATTGCAGTAAATAGTTAGTTTGTTTTGTTATCGAGGACTTAGAAGCAGTAAGGGATAGTTATAAGAGACTGTTAAGAGCAGTCATTATAGGAGGCAATAAAAAACCCCTTACGGCTCAGATGATGAACAGTAAGGTTTAATCGTAGCTGGAGTGAAGCGCTTTACATAGAGGTTACCCGAAATAAAAAATACACATCGTGTCGGTCCTTAAAAAGAGCCGTTTTAATCGCGTATTTTAAACGGCGTCGGTACCGGTTTCACCAGTACGGATACGGTATATTTGGTCAACAGAAGTCACAAATATTTTGCCGTCACCAATTTTTCCGGTGTGTGCGGCTTTAGTAATCGCTTCAACACATTGCTCAACCATTGAGCTATCAACGACAAGCTCTAATTTAACTTTAGGTAGAAAATCAACGACGTATTCAGCGCCTCGATAGAGTTCAGTATGACCCTTTTGACGACCAAAGCCTTTGACTTCAGTTACCGTCATACCTTGTACGCCGACCTCGGAAAGTGCAGTACGAACATCGTCCAGTTTGAAGGGTTTAATAACGGCGGTTACGAGCTTCATAGGTTTTTCCTTTGTTTTTGTTTTAATTAGTAGTGACAACTTGTAATGATGTTATCAATAGGGACTTATTCGCATTATTAATGCCAAAGGATAACAGTAATTAAAGCCTCTGCCTATACCTATCAATCCGCGCTTTAATGTAAAAGAGATCAAGAAATACGCCAAAAAAAACCCGGCTATTAGCCGGGTTTTTTATTTTATTGATCTGCTAGAGAGTCATTACTTACTAGCAAATTCTGGGTAAGCTTCCATGCCACACTCAGAAATATCAACACCGTCAAACTCTTCTTCTTCAGTAACGCGGACACCGATAATAGCCTTGATGATTAACCACGTTATCATACTGGTCACAAATACCCAGATGAAGATAGTAAGTAGGCCAACGATTTGACCGCTGAAACTAGCTTCACCGAAGATAGCTACTGCTAGGACACCAAAGATACCCACAGTACCGTGAACTGAGATGGCGCCAACAGGATCATCTATTTTCATTTTATCTAATGCCAAAATACTGAACACAACCAAGATGCCACCAATACCACCAATAACGGTAGACATGAATGCACTTTGTGATGCAGGGTCAGCAGTGATCGCAACAAGGCCTGCAAGCGCACCGTTAAGAGCCATTGTTAAGTCAGCTTTGCCAAACATAATACGAGCAACAAGCAATGCTGAAATTAAACCACCTGAAGCAGCAGCGTTAGTATTCATAAATACATTAGCTACTTCGTTAGCTACGCCGATACCACCTAGTTTTAAAGTAGAGCCACCGTTAAAACCAAACCAGCCCATCCATAAGATGAACATACCAAGTGTAGCTAGCGGTAAGTTAGCGCCAGGTATTGCATTGATTTCACCGTTGGGGCCATATTTACCTTTACGAGCACCAAGTACCAATACACCCGCAAGCGCTGCAGCAGCACCGGCCATATGAACAATACCAGAACCAGCATAGTCACTGTAATCTAGCTCAAACATGCCAAATACAGAGTCACCATTCCAAGTCCAGCTACCTTCCATTGGATAAATAAAGCCAGTCATCACAACTGAGAATATAAGAAAAGCCCATAGTTTCATACGTTCAGCTACGGCACCAGATACGATTGACATTGCCGTTGCAACGAAGACGACTTGGAAGAAGAAGTCTGATGCTCCAGCATATTCACCCATGTCAGCGAAGCCAGACTCAGCAGATGCTGCAAGTACAGCCGCAACCGCCGCATCATCCATTCCGCCAGTGGTAGTAACGCCAGATAAAAAGTAGCCGCCGTCATACATAAGTTCATAACCGACGATCATGTACATAGTAGAAGCGATCGCGAATAAGGCCACGTTCTTAGTTAAAATTTCAGTGGTGTTTTTAGCGCGAACAAGTCCGGCCTCCAACATGGCAAAACCTGCTGCCATCCACATTACCAGTGCGCCACAAATCAAAAAATAAAATGTGTCCATAGCGTACTGTAACTCAAAAATTTGGTTTTCCATTGTTGCTCTCCAAATGGTTACATTGTTGTAGTTAGTTTATTAAAGATTAAAAAGGTTAGAGTGCGTCTTCGCCAGCTTCGCCGGTACGAATACGAATTACTTGTTCAAGGTTAGAAACAAAAATCTTACCGTCTCCAATCTTGCCACTGTGGGCGGCTTTACTTACTGCTTCCAAAACACTGTCGACTTGGCCATCGCTAACGGCAACTTCGAGTTTGGTTTTTGGAAGAAAATCAACAACATACTCAGCACCACGGTAGAGTTCGGTATGTCCTTTCTGACGACCAAAGCCTTTAACTTCGGTGACAGTGATACCTTGAACTCCAATTTCTGATAGCGCTTCTCGAACGGTATCGAGCTTAAATGGCTTGATAATCGCAGTTACTAGCTTCATAAATTACTCTCCTAAAACGTTTGAACGTTCCTTACTGTTATTTGAGGGTGATGATAAATACTATTAACAATACCCATATTGGTGTCCTGAATGGTCTTTTTTGCTTCATTACACAGGCGTTTAGATGTGAACGAATTCACACTCGGAATGCAGGTGATATGCCAATTATAAAAACACTATTAAAAACAGTGTGTTAGGATTTTTTTTGAGTGCTGAGGTTGTGGAATTAACATATCAATTGTCACTAATGCTCTTATTTTGTGCGCCATATCGATCGCGGCACCATTAAAGCGCTTTGTTTTGGTGCGTGCGGCTTGGTCTGTGAATGGAGTTATTGGATTTAGGGGGCTTTTAAGGGGACATATGACAGCTAACAGATTAGCCAATCAGCTCAGGCTAAAAAATGAGAGTGGCTTACGGGAAGAGAAACATATCTAGCAACGCAGTGGCGTCAGTATAACAAGAGAGAGGTGATGTGAGCCAGAAGTACACGCTTCTCTCCAAAACCATTATTCACTTTTTGATAAGGTTTGCTCAAATACTAGCAACTGCTTTTCGAGGTGCTGTACCTGTTGTCTAGTGCGCAGTAGAACGGCTGTTTGGGCGTCAAACTCATCACGAGAGACAATATCCGCTTTCTGTAAGGCACTGTTTAATAGTGCTTTTAACTGAGAGGGCTCAATTATGTTTTGAGTGTTGGGGTGAGATTGACTTAAGCGAGAAATAATATCGTCGATAAGAATTGAAATCATGGTGGTTCCTTGGCGGCTGTTTAAGCCCTGGTAGAGAGGATCTAATAAAAGAAATACTAATGTGATAAAAATTGTATCAATTAAAGGTGCGCAATTAATAAAATTGTAACAGTTAAGTTTGAATTAATTCGTAAAATATTTCTTCATTTTTATTTAGTCGATAATAGTTAGATATAGTTACAGGTAAAGAGTGTCTTTGATAATATTTTTTAAAGTGAAGCTGATATAGAAGCGACCCAAGACCTAGCGCTATTTTAGTGCCGGCGCACTATTTTGGAGCCACGTTTGGGTTGCATTACAGTGCCAATCAGCATCATTGTTTAATTTTTCCATAATAAAAGCTATAACCTATTGAAAAGTAAACGGTTAATAATTTTTGGCCCACTTTGTGCTATTGATAACTCGTTCACATTTCGATGTTAACTCGCCTGGGGGAAAGTGTGGTGCGGGTAAACGCCTTCGAAATGTTGATTAGTCCTAAATTTAAACGTCAACTTATTCTAGAGTGGAGAAACAGATGAAAAGTCTTTCAAAAACATTGTTAGCAACGGTGATTGTTGCTGCAAGTACGACGGGTGCTAACTTGGCTCAAGCTGAGGGCGAATTAAGTGCTAACGTCGGTTTAGTCTCAGATTATTACTTTCGTGGTATAGATCAGGGTACCAGTGCTACAGGCAGCGCAGGTTTAGATTATGAAGTAAGTGGTTTCTATGTTGGTACCTGGGCTGCAGATGTAGGCGATGGTTTAGAAATCGATGGTTACTTCGGCTATGGTTTTGACCTAGGTGATTTTAGCTTTGGTGTAGGATTTACTGGTTACTACTATACAGGCGAATTTGATGATGATTATGAAGAAATTAATTTAACTGCAGGCTACGGCCCAGTAAGTGTTGAATATACTATTGGTGAGTATGATAGCGATCCTTCACAAGATTATACATTTGCTGCCATTACTTTAGAGCATAATGGATTTTATGGTACATTTGGCACATTTGGTGATGATTTTGATGGCGAGTATGTAGAGCTTGGTTACGGTACTACAATTTCAGAAATTGACTTTGGCGTAGCAATCATTTTGAATGATGAAGAGCTATCCGGTACAGGCGAAGATGATGAATCTTTAGTGTTTAGTATTTCTAAAGCATTTGATCTGTAAGTAAATTATTTGCCTCCTATTATTGAACCTCGGTATTTATTAAATACCGAGGTTTTTTTATTTATTGAAGTGATAGAAAATTTACGTTAATGTCCTAAGTATTGGAATATTTATTTGCAGGATGCAATATATGTCACTCGCCATTGTTTATACCCGTGCCCGCTTGGGTATCGATGCTCCCCCCGTTACTGTCGAAGTCCATCTCTCAAATGGTTTGCCTAGTTTATCTATTGTTGGCTTGCCCGAAACTGCCGTTAAAGAAAGCAAAGACCGTGTTCGCAGCGCATTACTGAATAGCCAGTTTGAATTCCCCGCGCGTCGCATTACCATCAATCTTGCGCCTGCTGATTTACCAAAAGACGGTAGTCGTTTTGACCTTGCCATTGCAATTGGTATTTTAGCGGCTTCAGATCAAGTGCCAAAAGATAAGTTAGAACATGTTGAATTTGTGGGTGAGTTGGCTTTATCTGGCTGCCTGCGTGGCGTCGATAACGTGCTCTCTGCTGCCATTGCGTGTACACACGCTAAGCGCGCGTTAGTTGTTGCCGATGACAATAGTTTACAAGCGGGTTTATGTGAGCATGCCACTGTGTATAAAGCAAAAAACTTACTTGAAGTGTGCGCCCATTTACACCAACAAAAAAGACTAGAAAAAGTGGAGTTTTTAGCGCCGATCCCTGTTAATAATGCGCCTGACTTCAATGAGGTGCGTGGCCAATATGCCGCTAAGCGAGCCTTAGAAATTACAGCAGCGGGTGGCCATAATATTTTATTATACGGCCCGCCTGGAACAGGTAAAACCATGCTGGCAAGACGCCTACCCAGTATTATGCCTTTATTAAATCAAGAGCAATCTATTGAGGTGGCAAATATTCATTCACTGTGTGGTTATGAATATAATGATTGGCAACTACCTCCCTTTCGCAACCCTCACCATACGGCATCGGCAGCAGCGTTAGTGGGTGGGGGTGGGCATCCGAGACCAGGTGAAATTTCTTTAGCTCATAATGGCGTCTTATTTTTAGATGAGTTACCTGAATTTCAACGGCAAGTGTTAGAAGTGCTTAGAGAACCATTGGAGAGTGGCGAAATTCGCATATCACGTGTCGCTGCTCAATTAATCTTCCCTGCCAAATTTCAATTAGTAGCGGCCATGAACCCCTGTCCCTGTGGCTACTTAGCAACGTCAAATTCCAGTACTAAATTATTTAAACCTTGTCGCTGCACGCAAGAGCAAGTGCAACGCTATCGTCAAAAAATTTCTGGGCCGCTGTTAGATCGAATTGATTTACATATTCCAGTGGCGGGGGTATCGATTGTGGAAATGACAGAAGAAGCTAGTGCTAACGATGACGATAACGAAACTTCGCATAGTATTCGTGAGCGCGTTGTAGCGGCATACCAGCGACAGCTAGATCGACAAGGCTGTAAAAATGCTCACCTTCATTCTAAGCAATTAGCAGAACATTGTT
>Ga0075467_10000795_pt1 | contig 25830 bp, 27 predicted proteins | sample DEB08_DNA_9_FD_75067 | JGI IMG/M metagenome (GOLD analysis project Ga0075467, IMG submission 75067) | Aqueous microbial communities from the Delaware River and Bay under freshwater to marine salinity gradient to study organic matter... | ecosystem: Environmental > Aquatic > Marine > Coastal ... | reverse complement strand
TGTAGCCAGCGCAAGCGTTGCCGTATCAAAGCGCCGCCATTCTTGATAGCGGGCGAGGGCTTGCGCGCCGCCGATGTCTTCGCCGCGTGCGCGGGCCGTTTCCAATACGTCGGCCAATGCTGCAACATCGCGCAACCCTGCGTTCAGCCCTTGGCCCGCAATCGGGTGTACGCCGTGGGCTGCGTCCCCGATCAGGGCCATGCGGTCGGCAATGAAGCTGTTGGCCAGTGTCAGCCCCAGTGGATAGCTAAACCGCGCACCTGTCAGACTGATTTGCCCCAAGAAGCTACCGAATGCAGGGCGCAGGGCCTCTAGAAAGTCCGTATCGCTCATTGACATAAGCTCTGCCGCGCGATCGTCGGTTTCGCTCCATACAATCGAGCTGCGGTTTTCGGTCAGTGGTAAAATGGCCAAAGGGCCCGCAGGCATAAAGAATTGGTGGGCAATGCCGCCGTGTGGTTTTTCGTGTGCGACGGCACAGACAACCGCCGTTTGGCCGTAACCCCAACCGGTGCGCTTGATCCCTGCACGCGTCGCAGTGCCGCTCTTGCGTCCGTCAGATCCGATTAAAAGGCGGCCATGGACAACTTTGCCCGACGCCAAGGTCACCGCTACGCCGCTGGCATCGGTTCTTTGTGCCACGACTGTTTCCTTTGCCAGCTGCGTGATGCGATCATCCGCGGCAATTGCGTCTAGAAAGGCGCGGCGCAGGTGTCGATCTTCGACCATATATCCCATCGGTCCTTCTTCGATTTCGGCATGGTCGAAATGCATCATCCAAGGGCTAGGCCCTTCGCCAATCCGCCCGTCAGTGACTTTGATTTCAAGCATCGGTTGAGCATGGTCTTTGATCGCATTCCAAACACCAATGCCGCGCAGCAGTCGCATCGAAGCCAGCGCAAGCGCATAGCTGCGTCCGTCAAAAGCAGGGTCTTTGCGGGTGTCTATGGCCAAGCTATCAATGATGGTTACCCGAAACCCGGCTTGTGCCGTGGCAAGCGCCAAAGCGGGTCCATTCAACCCGCCACCTACGATGATCAAATCATTATCCATATGCTGCAATATGGCCGCTCGTGCGGGATTGTCCATGCGCTGCTTGGCCGCTACCGTCTGCCCAACCAAAGGAGTAGGGCATGCAAGAATGGCGATGGATGACAGCGGCGGATTTGGGTCGCGCGATTGGGGCAGGGGACATTGATCCGGTTGCCCTGACAGAGGTTTATCTGGACGCTATTGATACTCACGAATACCGCGACCGTATTTATGCGCGCGTCACCCATGACCGAGCCCGTGCCGAAGCGGTGGCGGCCTCGCAGCGTGCCAAATCAGGGATGCGTCGTGGGCCATTGGACGGTGTGCCGATCTCTTGGAAAGATTTGTTTGATACGGCTGGTATTGCGACCCAAGCAGGCACCGCGCTGATGGAAGGCCGTGTTCCAAACGCTGATGCCGTGGTTCTGAAGGCCGCGACCGCAGCGGGTTTGGCGTGTCTGGGCAAAACCCATATGTCCGAAATCGCATTTTCAGGTTTGGGTCTAAATCCGATCACAGCCACCCCGCCATGTGTGAATGATCATGACGCTGTGCCGGGTGGGTCATCATCAGGGGCCGCGACTTCGGTTGCGTTTGGATTGGCGGCGGCCGGGATAGGGTCTGACACGGGCGGATCTGTGCGCATTCCATCCGCTTGGAATGATCTGGTTGGGTTGAAAACAACCCACGGACAGTTGTCTTTGGAAGGCACTGTGCCGTTGTGTTTGACCTTTGATACCATCGGCCCGCTTTGTCGTTCAGTCGAAGACGCGAACCTTTTGCTGGCTGCGCTGGAGGGTAGCAAACCCGCTGATCTGGAAGGCAGCAGCCTTAGCGGTGTCCGCTTGATGGCCCTTGATACCATCGCACCTGATGGCGTGCGCGATGCGCCTCGTGCCGCTTTTCAGAGTGCTGTTGAACGTTTGCAAGCTGCAGGTGCTGTGGTCGAACATCATAGCTTTTCGCAGCTCAACGACGCCTTTGCCGTGGCGGGAAACCTTTACGCGGCGGATAGTTATGGGTGGTGGCGCGATCTGGTCGAAGCCAATCCTGAAAAGATGTTCCCGCAGATATTGGAACGTGTCCGCGGCGGAAAATCCGTCGGTGCTGCTAATTATTGCGCAGGCTGGAACACGCTACGCGACATTCGCAAGCAATATGCCGCCGCTACGGCGCAGTTTGATGCGGTCATCATGCCGACGGCAGCGATGCTGCCACCCAACGCAGAGCGCCTGCTGACAGATGAGGATTATTATAAATCCGAGAACTTGTTGGCGCTGCGCAATACGCGGATCGCAAACTTGCTAGATGTCTGTTCGATGACGCTGCCGACAGGTGTACCATCATGCGGGATCATGTTGAACGGTCAGAACGGGACGGAGGCGGCGTTGCTGCGTTTGTGCGCTGCGGCAGAACGCGCGTTGTCGTAAGTCTTGGTCTGACCCTTACGCACTGACCCAAAAGCCACAAAAAAGAACCCAGTTCGCGTCTTGTTCTGGACAGAACGCCTATTGGCGGGCTAGTTTGGAAAAAAGCGGGGCGAAATGATCCCGTAAATTGAGGCAGTTATGGTATTTCCTGAGCGGTTTTCGGACCTTCCGGCAGCGACGTGGCCACGCTTGCGTGCGCTTCTTGACGTGCCGACCCAAGGCGCTGAGACGATCAATATGACAATCGGCGAACCGCGCCATGCCTTTCCTGCATTCGTGGGCGATATTCTTGCGGAGAACCTGGCCGGTTTTGGAAAATACCCTGACAACTATGGAACTGCGCCCCTGTTGGATGCGATTGGTGGATTTCTGAAACGCCGCTACGATCTTGATATTCCCGCAGAGCAAATTTTGACGCTCAATGGCACGCGCGAAGGCCTGTATAACGCCGCCATGGCGCTGTGCCGTGAAGATAAGAATGGCAAACCCGTTATCTTGACCCCGAACCCGTTTTATCAGGTCTATGCCGTCGCAGCCCTTTCTGTCGGGGCCGAGCCGATCTATGTGCCCGCGACCTTGGCCTCGGGGCACTTGCCAGATTTCCATGCGCTGTCTGCGGACGTTTTGAACCGCACTGCGATTGCTTACATCTGTTCGCCCGCCAACCCACAAGGCGCAGTTGCCGACGCGGACTATTGGCGTGATCTGATCACGCTTGCCGAAAAGCACGATTTCATCATTTTTGCCGATGAATGCTATTCCGAGATTTACCGCGACACACCGCCCCCCGGCGCACTTCAAATCGCCAAAGAAATTGGTGCCGACTCAGAGCGCGTGGTGATCTTTCATTCCCTGTCCAAGCGATCAAACCTGCCGGGATTGCGGTCCGGATTTTGTGCAGGTGGTCCAAAGTCTATCGCCCGCATTCGCCTTTTGCGTGCCTTTGCAGGTGCGCCGCTGCCCGAGCCTTTACAGGCTGTTGCTGCCGCCGCCTGGGCGGATGAGGCGCACGTACAAGAAAACCGTGCATTGTATCAGCGCAAGTACACGGTCGCTGACGATATTTTGGGCCACGTCGATGGATACCAGTCCCCGCAGGCGGGCTTCTTTTTGTGGCTGCCTATTGCGGATGGCGAACAGGCGGCAGTGAAACTTTGGCAAGAAACGGGTGTGCGGGTTTTACCCGGCGCTTATCTGAGCCAGGTGGCAAACGGGGAAAACCCCGGAGAAAATTACATTCGGGTTGCAATGGTGGCCCCAACACAAGAAATGCAGCGCGGTCTGACCCTGATCCGCGACTGTTTGTATGGTTGAGGAAGAATAGTATGGCATCTTACCAATCCCGGCGGCGTGACCCGCTTTTGGACAGCACAACACAAGCTGCGATCGAAAAACGCACCAAAGAGCTTTTGGGCTTGGGGCTGATCTTCGCGGGCCTACTGATCGCTGTGATGGTGGGTAGTTATGCGCCAACCGATCCAAGTTGGATTTCTGCGACGGATGCGCCTGTGCAAAACTGGTTGGGTCATTTTGGGGCGTCACTTGCCGCGCCGTTGATGATGATTATCGGCCTCGGGATTTGGGTTGTCCCGATTGTGTTGGTGGCATGGGGTGTGCGTTTTGTGATGCACCACGGCCAAGAACGCGCGGTGGGTCGTCTGATCTTTGCACCTGTCGCGATCATCTTGGCGTCAGTGCATGCGGCAACGTTGGCTCCTACGGCTGATTGGCCTGCGAATTTTGGTCTTGGTGGATTGTTTGGCGATACCGTTCTGGGTGTGATCCTGACAATTGTGCCGTTTGGCACGGTGTTTGGGGTTAAGCTGTTGTCGCTTCTGTCAGGGGTCGCATTATTAGCGCTGATGGCATTCGCGGTCGGCTTTACGCGACCAGAGTTGAAAGTCGCTGGTCGATTTGCCTTGCTGGGAACAGTAATGCTTTATGCGTTCTTCCTGCGCTTTGTTGGTAAGGGCGCTGCTTTGTCGGCGCAGGCTGCTCACGGCGTGAACACCACTATTCAAGCGCGTCGGGCGCCGGTTTTTGAAACCCGTGCGCCGCGCGGTGAAGCCCCAGAGTCTGATGATCCGTTCACAGTGCCGCCAATTGATGCAAACCGCGCACGCGCTGCGGCCGTCGTGCGTGCAAACCCCGCAATGCCAACATCAGAGCCAGCTTTGACGGCAAGTTCACTGCCACCAGCGCCGCCAATGCGCAATGCGCCACTTGCTGCACCCGCCCGTAAGATGCCAACACAGGAAGCCTCGCAAAGCGGCGGGTTCCTTGCTGGTCTGCTGAAGCGGAACGATGCAATGCCTGAACCAGAGTTGGTGACCCGCGACTTGCCCGAAATGGACATCCCTTTGGATGGCAACACTGACCGCGTGAGTGCGCGGATTGCGGATGCGATCAAGAACCGCTCTGTCCCACCGTCGCCAACAGGCGTGCGGATTGAGCCGTCCTTGACTGCGGGTCGCGGCCCAAAACCATTGGTGTTTTCACCTTTGGAAGAAGACCTGTCCGCTGATGAGGAATTGATCGAGGTGCCCGTTGATGCGCCCCGTATGGCCGCACCACATCGGCCAATTCCAGAGAAATTCGTGCCGACGCCTCCTGTAGCGACACCAGCACCGACACCGGAACCGCGCAGTGTTGTCCAGCATCCGCCAAAGCGCGCAGCTCAGCCTTCTACCCAAGCCAAGGCAGAGGCACAGCCAGCGCTGAAGTTCGACGAAAAATACGCCAGCTACGAACGCCCGCCTCTGGGTCTGTTGACCAGCCCCGTTGAAATCCAGCGCCATCACCTGAGCGATGAAGCGCTAGAGGAAAACGCCCGCATGCTGGAAAGTGTGCTGGATGATTATGGCGTCAAAGGTGACATCGTATCGGTCCGTCCGGGCCCTGTTGTAACGATGTACGAACTGGAACCAGCGCCCGGTTTGAAGGCGTCCCGCGTAATTGGCCTGTCCGACGACATTGCACGTTCGATGTCGGCGCTGTCTGCGCGTGTTTCTACCGTGCCGGGCCGATCGGTCATTGGTATCGAATTGCCGAATGAAAACCGTGAAAAGGTGGTCTTGCGTGAAATCCTGTCGCACCGTGATTTCGGTGACGGTAATCAAAAGCTGCCGTTGGCTTTGGGCAAAGACATCGGCGGCGAGCCGATCATTGCGAACCTTGCAAAGATGCCTCACCTTTTGATCGCGGGTACAACCGGTTCGGGTAAATCCGTGGCGATCAACACGATGATCCTGTCGCTGCTCTACAAGCTGACACCCGAAGAATGCCGGATGATCATGATTGATCCCAAGATGCTGGAACTGTCTGTTTATGACGGCATCCCGCACCTGTTGTCGCCCGTTGTGACCGATCCGAAGAAGGCCGTTGTCGCCCTCAAGTGGGTCGTCGGCGAGATGGAAGAACGGTACCGCAAGATGTCCAAAATGGGCGTGCGCAACATCGATGGCTTCAATGGTCGCGTGAAAGACGCGCTGGGCAAGAACGAGATGTTCAGCCGCACGGTACAGACGGGCTTTGACGACGAAACTGGCGACCCGATTTTTGAAACCGAAGAGTTCCAGCCGGAACTGCTGCCCTATATCGTCGTGATTGTTGACGAGATGGCTGATCTGATGATGGTCGCTGGCAAAGAAATCGAAGCATGCATCCAGCGACTGGCACAGATGGCCCGTGCATCTGGTATCCACCTGATCATGGCGACACAGCGCCCGTCGGTCGATGTTATCACCGGCACGATCAAAGCGAACTTCCCGACGCGGATTTCGTTCCAAGTGACGTCGAAGATCGACAGCCGCACGATCTTGGGTGAAATGGGCGCAGAGCAGCTTTTGGGTATGGGTGACATGCTTTATATGGCTGGCGGCTCCAAAATCACACGCGTCCATGGACCGTTTGTCAGCGACGAGGAAGTCGAGGAAATCGTCAACCACCTCAAGGGCTTTGGTCCGCCAGAATATATGTCTGGTGTTGTCGAAGGACCGGCCGAAGGATCGGAAAGCAGCATTGATCTGGTACTGGGGTTGGGCGACGGATCTGACAGTGAAAACGCGCTTTATGACACAGCAGTCGCAATTGTTATCAAGGACCGCAAATGTTCGACGTCCTACATCCAGCGCAAACTGGCGATCGGCTACAACAAAGCCGCTAAGTTGGTTGAGCAGATGGAAGACGAAGGCGTCGTCAGTTCGGCGAACCATGTTGGCAAGCGGGAGATTCTGGTGCCTGAACAGCATTAGGCAAGCGTGATGCGCTGTTCGACACAAGTCCCGTCATGGTAAAACGCATGAGCAAGATTTGCGCAACAAGGCCAAACCGTCCGAGTGACGACCAATGCCCCCGCACTCGAAAATGAATGCAGAACGAAAAACCCCCGCCTGTTTACACAGACGGGGGTATTTAGTTTCACGTTGGAAGGTTACTTAAAGCATACCTTCGCGCTGAAGCTTCTTACGTGCCAGCTTGCGCTGACGACGGATAGCTTCTGCTTTCTCACGCGCTTTACGCACGGACGGCTTTTCGAAATGTTGCTTGAGCTTCATTTCACGAAAAACGCCCTCACGCTGGAGCTTCTTTTTCAGAGCACGCAACGCCTGATCAACGTTGTTATCACGAACACTAACCTGCATGTGGTTTTCACCACCTCTCTAAGTTGGATTTGCAAAAATTGCAGGAAGTGGTCAGTTAGCAAAGGTAGACTAGTTTGTCGAGTCTATGCTGCATAAGGAGATACACATGGTAAACGCCCCAACAGACCCGTTACTGGATCAGCTTTTGGATGCCGCGCTGCCGCATGTGGCCTTTGATGGGTGGTCGTCGACAGCTTTTGCCGCCGCAGTCCAAGAAGCGGAAGTTAACCCGGTGCATGCCAAAGCGCTTTGCCCGCGCGGCGCAGTTGATCTGGCTGTGGCGTTCCACAAGCGCGGCGATGCCACGATGATTGCCGCCTTGAAGGAAGCTGACCTGTCAGGAATGCGCTTTCGCGACAAAGTCGCGTTTGCGGTGCGCCTGCGTATCCGCGCGGTCGATGATAAAGAAGCGGTACGCCGTGGTACGGCTTTGTTCGCCCTCCCGCATATGGCACCGGATGGCGCAAAACTGATTTGGGGAACTGCTGACGCAATCTGGAATGCACTTGGTGATACATCGCGCGATGTGAACTGGTACACAAAGCGGCTTACGCTGTCGGGCGTTTACAGTTCGGTCGTGCTGTTTTGGCTAGGTGATGATAGTTTGGACATGCAAGCAACCGACGCATTCATCGACCGCAGAATTGATAACGTGATGCAGTTTGAAAAGTTCAAAGCGCAGGCCAAGGCAAATCCCATTCTCAAGCCTTTCGCTGATACGCTTGGCCGTATGACGGCCTCTGTTAAAGCGCCATCAAAGGTGCAAGATATTGATCTGCCAGGTATGTGGCGCGATCCAGATTAGAGGCTAGACCAATGCAGGCAATCGAGATTTCAGAACCAGGCGGGCCGGAAGTGTTGACCTTGACCGATCGACCCGTTCCGGAGCCCGCAAACGATCAAGTAATAATCAAAGTTGATTATGCAGGTGTGAACCGTCCGGACGCGCTGCAACGCGCAGGCCTATACAATCCGCCTAAAGGTGCCAGCGATTTACCCGGACTAGAGGCCGCAGGTGAGGTCGTCGCCTGCGGTGCAGGGGTATCATCAGTCAAAGTTGGCGATCAGGTTTGCGCGCTGCTGCCCGGTGGTGGCTATGCGGAATACGTCGCCACGTCTGCTGCCCACTGTTTACCTGTTCCCGCAGGTCTGACGCTCAAGCAAGCTGCATGCCTCCCCGAGACGTTTTTCACCGTTTGGTCCAACGTATTCATGCGTGGCGGGTTGCATGCAGGGCAACGGTTTTTGGTACATGGCGGCAGTTCGGGGATCGGGACAACCGCGATCCAACTGGCCACAGCATTTGGTGCGCGGGTCTTTGCAACTGCCGGGTCGTCAGAAAAATGCGCAGCTTGCGTAGGCCTTGGCGCAGAGGCTGCGTTCAACTATCGCGAAGATGATTTTGTTGAGAAAATGCAAGTACTTGGTGGGGCTGATCTTGTCCTTGATATGGTCGGCGGCCCTTATATACAACGCAACCTCAAGGCGCTTGCTGACGACGGAACCTTAGTCCAGATTGCATTTCTGCAAGGGCCAAAAGCCGATTTGAACCTTGTGCAGTTGATGACGCGGCGTTTGACGGTCACTGGCTCAACCCTGCGCCCGCAATCTGACCTTGCCAAGGCGCGGATCGCTGATGCGCTACGCGCTCAAGTTTGGCCGTTGATTTCTGCGGGTAAAATAGCCCCCGTTATGGATCAAGAGTTCGCACTGGCCGATGCTGCTGCTGCCCATGCCCGCATGGAAAGCAGTGCGCATATTGGCAAGATCGTCTTAAAGGTCAGTTAGGTCCGCGCTTTTTCGAATGCTGCCCAAGCGTCGAGCAACTTATCAAGATTAAAGTCAGGTTCGCGCGCTGGCCCAAGAATGATCTGTTCGCCTGCAAACATTTTCTCGATCGCCTCTTGAAGGTGTGGAATCACGTCTGGCGGGATCACGACACTGCCATGTCGGTCAGCATGGACCAGGTCACCTTGATTTACGGTCATCCCCATCACAGTCACAGGCGTGCCAAGTTCGCGGACATGTACAAACGCATGACTTGGTCCAATTGATGCGGCAACCACAGGAAAGCCTTCAGCCAAATCGCCCAAATCGCGCATCACACCATTGGTAAGCGCACCGTTCAGCCCAAGGCCTTTGTGTACATTTGTATGGACCTCGCCCCACCAAGCGCTGACACAATGGGGGTAATCGACATCTTCGATCACTGCGATCGCAGGGCGCGGGCCGTCTGCCATGTTGCGAAAATATTCAAGACGTCGGGCGCGGATCACGTCGGTTGCTTCGGTCGGGGCTTCGCGACCTGCGATCTTTGCCGTGCGGGCAAAGCCAACCATCGACTGCCCCGGGGCAGAACATTGCATCGTCCCTTTCGTATAGGCGTCAAATCCGCGTTTGCCTTGGGCGACTTCGATAGCGTTGCAGACGGTGGGCGTGTCGACGCGCTGCAATAGCGCAAGTAGTTCAGCGGGGATTACTGGTTCAGCCATTTTGCCAAAGCCTCGTTTGTTAGGTCAGGTTGTTCAAGTGTCGGCAGGTGACCGGCGTCTTTGATCACAGCCAATGTCGAATGCGGAATCAGTTCATGCATAAGCTCGTGTCGGTGTAACGGACAAAGGCTATCGTTTTCACCGCACAAGATCAGCGTCGGTACCTTCACGGCGCGCAGTGTTTCTTGTTGGTCGGGACGCGTCTGCAACGCGCGGGATTGGCGCACAAAAACGTCCGGCCCCAGTGTTTCGGCCATTGCCATACACAGATCAAGGATTTTGCCCATGTTTGGGCCATCGGTCAGGTAGTTCGGCTTCATCTCGTCGCGCATGACGGCGCGCAGCTGGCCTGCGCGGACTTTGGCGATTTGCGGTTCGCGGAATTGGGCGATTTTGTCCGTCTCTGCCTTTGGGTTGGTGTCAAGCAAGGCCAGCCGTGACACGCGTTTTGGAGCTTGGCGAAAGACCTCCATCGCGACGATGCCGCCCATGGACAGGCCTGCAAGTGCGAAAGTTGGCGGGGCGATGTCTAGGACTTCGGCGGCGAGGGCCGCAACCGTTTCATGGTTGCCAAGCGGGGCCACCATAACTGCGCGTTCATGTGAAAAAGCCTCGATCTGGGGCCCAAAAAGCCGTGCGTCGCACATCATTCCCGGCAAAAGGACAAGGGGGTCTTTCATCGCTTGAATGGCTCCATGCCTGCACGGGCCAATGCGTCGGCCTTTTCGTTTTCGGGATGACCCGCGTGGCCCTTTACCCATTCCCATGTGACGCGGTGGCGTGCTGTTGCTGTCTCTAACCTGCGCCAAAGGTCTTCGTTCTTGACGGGTTTTTTCGCGGCTGTTTTCCAGCCACGCGCCTTCCAGCCGTGAATCCACTTGGTGATGCCATCTTTAACATAAACGCTGTCGGTAATGATCGTGACCGCGGCGTCCCGCTCTAGCGTTTCAAGCGCGGTGATCGCTGCCAGTAATTCCATGCGGTTGTTCGTTGTATCAGCTTCTCCGCCGGAAAGTTCGCGGGTTTTTAGCACCTTGTCGCCATCGCGCGCGATCAAGAGAGCGCCCCAGCCACCCGGACCCGGATTGCCCGAACAGGCCCCGTCTGTGTAGGCGACCAGTTCAGGCATTCTTGCGTCCTCGCATGATAACGAAAGGGTCGATTGTGCCGGCCATGCCGCGCTCTGCCCCTTCTTTGATATAGTTTACGGTGAAGCCTGCGTCCTCTAGCAATCCCTGCAATTCGGGAACGCTGACATAGGTATAAAGCCGGTCCAATGAATCGCGCATCACACCTTCACCGGTTTTCATCCCGACGTGAATTGTGCCGTTAGGTTTTGTTGCAGTTCCAAGAGCTAGAAAATACCGAGGCAAATCTGCACGGGCGGCATGAAGCAGGCTGAAGTTGGCCCAGACGCCGTCATAAACCGACGTGCCGCTGATATCGTCGAAAGTTCCAAGCCTTGCTGGCAGGTCATAGCGGTCACGGGCCAGCGCGATCATCCCCTCTGAGGCGTCCATCGGGTCGGGGTCCATCCCCGCGTTGCGCATATGTGCCGACGCAGTCCCGGGTCCGCATCCAAGGTCCAGTATCCTTGCACCCTTTGGCATCAGATCAAGAAACGCCAAGAGTGTCTTGTCGGGTCCGTCGGACGCGAAAGTCGCGGCATAGTCTGCCGCCTTGCTATTATAAGTCGCGATAGTTTTTGCGTCAGTCATCAAAAGACCAACGGTAACAATGACAAGATGACAATCGCGGTCAGCAATCCGCGCAAATGCATCCACCATGGTGGGGCCAGACCCAAGCGCCAGAAATGCCAATCAAGCAGCAGCAAGCCCAAGAACCCGACGATCAAATTCACCGCAGCGGTCGTTGGCCCGCCACCTGTCATGAAGAACGCCCAAAGGGCCGGAATGACGGACAGTACATAACTGGCCGTTGCCATTTGGCCGGTGGCCTTGGTCGCGAACCCCCAAAGTACGCCTGACATGAAAGACAGGATTATCGCCCCATAAAATAGCTGCACATAGGGTCCGATGAATCGGCCCCCCAGATTGGACTGCCCCCAAAGCGCAACAGATGGCACTGTCACCGTCAAAGCGCCCCAAAGAAAAGGGATCAGCCCCGCGAGGCCAAGGATCAGTGCGGATCGTGGGATCTGGTTCATGCCTTTTCAAATGCCAGGCGCAGGCCAAGAGCCGTAAAGATGCCCGCGAAGGACCGGTTCAGCCATGTCATGACGGTCTTGCTTTGCAACAGCCATGTTCGCGCGAATGCCGCGAAGACACCGTAAAGGACGAATATCACAAAGGTCAGCGCCATGAAGATGCCGCCCATCAAGATCATCTCGGTCGTGGCGGTCGCTGGGTTGCCGCTTAAGAACGGTGGCAGCAATGCAAGAAAGAAGATCGAAAGCTTCGGATTGAGGATGTTAATCAATGCACCGCGCCGCGCGATCTTGAATGCGGCTTGCGGTTTGGCGTCGGGGCTGATCGACAGCGCGCCATCGGACTTGAGCGCCTGCCATGCCAGATAAAGCAGATAGGCGACCCCTGCGAATTTCACGACTTGGAACAGAACCGCACTGGTGTGTAGCAAAGCTGCCAGTCCCAATGTTGCAGCCGCCAAATGGGGAACGATCCCGATTGTACAGCCAACGGCCGCCGCAATCGCTGCTCGTCGTCCTTGGCCAAGCCCAAGGGCCAGTGTGTAAATCACGCCTGTGCCAGGGGCTACACAGACGACGATTGCAGTGACCAAGAATTGCAGGCTGATCATTATGCTGTCTCCCGCAACACGCGTGGCACCTTGAATTCCACGTTTTCTTCGGCAGTGACGACCATCTCAACCGTCGTGTCGTAGCGATCTTTGAATGCGTCGATGACTTCGGCGATCAGCACCTCTGGCGCGGACGCCCCTGCTGTGATCCCCATGGATGTAATCCCTTCAAGCGCGCGCCAATCAATGTCAGTCGCACGTTGTACAAGCTGGGCATAGTTGCATCCTGCGCGCGCACCTACCTCGACCAGTCGTTTCGAGTTTGATGAATTGGGCGCGCCAACGACCAGCATCGCGTCGCATTTTGGGGCCATCGCCTTAACGGCTTCCTGGCGGTTGGTGGTTGCGTAGCAGATGTCTTCCTTATGGGGTCCGACAATCTGTGGAAAGCGGTCGAAAAGGGCTGCCACGATGTCCGCAGTGTCATCGACAGAAAGTGTAGTTTGGGTGACGAAAGCCAGCCTTGATGGATCACGCACAGCGACGGTTGCTACGTCTGCGACCGTTTCGACTAGCAGGACTTCCCCTTCGGGCAGCTGCCCCATTGTGCCGACGGTTTCGGGGTGACCTTCATGTCCGATCATAATCATCTGTAGACCGTTGTCAGAATGGCGCTGGGCTTCGATGTGGACTTTGCTGACGAGCGGGCAGGTGGCATCAACATAGATCATTTCGCGCTTGGCGGCGGCGGCAGGAACCGCTTTTGGCACGCCGTGGGCGGAAAAGATCACGGGGCGATCATCCGGGCACTCGTCAAGTTCTTCGACGAAAACGGCACCCTTATCGCGCAAAGAATCGACGACGAATTTGTTATGCACGATCTCGTGGCGGACGTAGACAGGCGCACCCCATTTATCGAGCGCCATTTCAACGATCTTGATCGCGCGGTCAACACCTGCGCAAAAGCCGCGCGGGGCGGCAAGATAGAGAGTGAGGGGTGGTTTTGTCATGTCATGCTCCGGCTTCGGTACCAGAGGTAAGCAATTGACGCGGGCAGGTCCAGTATCAGATAGGTTGCGCGGACGAGGCACATCGCTGCACCCCGTCCACCCAAGTTGGTCAGGCGTCTACCGGAGCAATCTCTGACGCTTCTTCTGATCGGGGTTCGCGGGTTGGTCTTCCAACGACGTCGCGCAATTCGTCCAGTTCGATAAAGTTGTCGGCCTGACGACGTAATTCATCTGCGATCATTGGCGGTTGGCTGCGAATCGTTGAAACAACAGAGACGCGGACGCCACTGCGCTGGAGTGATTCGACCAGAGGGCGGAAATCGCCGTCGCCTGAAAAGATGACTGCGTGGTCCATATGCGGGGCAAGTTCCATCGCATTGACGGCCAGCTCGATGTCCATATTCCCCTTCACCTTTCGACGACCCATGCTGTCGGTGTATTCCTTGGCCGGTTTGGTCACCATCGAGAAACCATTGTAATTCAGCCAATCCACAAGGGGCCGGATCGGTGAATATTCGTCATTTTCAAGTAAAGCAGTGTAATAAAATGCCCGCAATAATTTACCACGGCGCATAAATTCCTGCCGTAGCAATTTGTAATCGATGTCGAATCCCAGCGACTTTGCGGCCGCATACAGATTTGATCCATCGATAAAGAGCGCCAAGCGCTCGTCCCGATAAAACATAAATAGTCCTTCCAAAAACTACTTTGCGCATTCATCCGTGTCCCGAGGGTGTTCTTTTTTGCGCAAGAATTTCGACTATGTAATGTAATGCCGAATCGAGGCAAGGGCTTTAGGAGAATAGAATGAGCCGAAAAACGCTTATCGCCCTTGGTAGCAACGAACTTTCAGTTTGGGGTGACGCTAGGGAAACTGTCCAAAAGGGGATAAGTCGGATAGCTGAAATCGCGGATTCAACACCTGATTGCAGCCAGTTTTATGCCACGCCGGCGTTTCCAGCAGGGTCTGGTCCTGCCTTTGTGAACGCAGTTATCGCGATTGAAACAGACCTGAGCCCACAGAACCTGCTTGCCGCGCTTCACACAATCGAGGCAGAGGCGGGGCGGGTCCGTGAAACCCGTTGGGGCCAGCGCACGCTGGATTTGGACCTGATCGCTATGGGGGACTGCGTCTTGCCTGACCTTGCAGAATTCATGCGTTGGCGCGATTTGCCGCTCGTGGAGCAACTGGCAAAAGCGCCATCGGAGTTGATCTTGCCCCATCCCCGTATACAAGATCGGGCGTTCGTTATGGTGCCGTTGTGCGATGTTGCACCACTGTGGGTTCATCCGGTGACAGGTTTGACCGCCAGCGAAATCTGTGCCGCTTTGCCCGCACACGACCGCGCAGAAGTGGTTCCAATTGGCCTATAAAACAGCGTTCTTATTTCTGAGGTTTGTCATCTCTGAGGCCCTTGTCAAATCTGCCTGAAGCCACTAAATAGGCCACTTCCTAAGTCCCTCTTGATTGACTGGAGTACGCCCATGGCCCGCGTCACCGTAGAAGATTGCGTCGATAAAGTTCCTAACCGGTTCGAACTGGTGATGCTTGCAGCACATCGTGCGCGTGAAATATCCGCAGGCGGGGCCATTACAGTGTCCCGTGACAACGACAAGAACCCTGTTGTGTCTCTGCGTGAAATCGCTGACGAAACACAGCTTGCCGATGATCTGCGCGAGCGTATGATCGAAGCGAACCAGACTCAGATCGAAGTTGACGAGCCGGAAGAGGACAGCATGTCCCTGCTGATGGGCACCGAGCCTGACAAGCCTGCCGACGACGATATGTCTGAAGAGAAATTGCTGCGTGCGCTAATGGAAGCGCAAGGGCAGCGCTAAGGGCGGTTTACCGGCCTTGAACGGATAGGCGCGGGACCAGATGACGACTGCAGACGATCTCATCGCACTGGTCCGCACCTACAACCCCAATTCCAATCCGTCGCTATTGCGTGATGCCTACGCCTTTGGTGCAGAAATGCACGAAGGCCAGTTTCGTCATTCTGGCGAACCATATTTCACGCACCCTGTGGCTGTCGCGTGCATCTTGGCAGAGCAACAGATGGACGACGCCACAATTGTCACGGCTTTGCTGCATGACACCATCGAGGATACCAAAGCCTCTTTTTCGGTGGTCGAACAGCGGTTCAGTCGTGAGATCGCGGATCTGGTCGATGGTGTCACCAAGCTTACCAATCTACAGCTGAACTCGACCCAGACCAAGCAGGCCGAGAATTTCCGCAAACTATTTATGGCCACGTCACGCGATTTGCGGGTCACGCTGGTTAAGCTCGCGGACCGTTTGCACAATATGCGAACAATCAAATCGATGCGTCCTGACAAGCAGGTTCAGAAAGCACGCGAAACCATGGATATCTTTGCGCCGCTTGCAGGTCGCATGGGTATGCAGTGGATGCGCGAAGAACTTGAGGACTTGTCATTCCGCGTCCTCAACCCAGAGGGCCGTAACTCGATCATCCGGAGATTTATCACGCTACAGCGTGAAACTGGCGACGTGCTCCAGAAAATTACAGCCGACATGCGCGTCGAGATGGAAAAAGCCAACATCACTGCCGAGGTAAGTGGCCGCGCCAAGAAACCCTATTCTATCTGGCGCAAGATGCAGGAAAAAGAACAAGGCTTTAGCCGACTTTCCGACATCTACGGTTTTCGCGTCATCGTCGCTACAGAGGCCGACTGCTACCGCGCGTTGGGCGCTATCCATCAGCGTTGGCGTGCGGTCCCTGGGCGTTTCAAGGACTATATCAGCCAACCAAAAACCAACGGTTATCGTTCAATTCACACCACAGTATCCGGTCGCGATGGCAAACAGGTCGAAGTTCAAATCCGCACCCGCGAAATGCATGAGGTTGCTGAAACAGGTGTGGCCGCCCACTGGTCATACAAGAATGGTGAACGTGTCGAAAACCGCTTTGCCGTTGACCCGGTGCGCTGGATTGCATCGTTGACCGAGCGGTTGGACGAAGATCAAGATCAAGACCATGACGAGTTCCTCGAAGCGGTCAAGCTTGAGATGTATCAGGATCAAGTGTTCTGCTTCACGCCCAAAGGCGACGTGATCAAACTGCCGCGCGGTGCAACGCCAATTGATTTCGCATTTGCGATCCATACACGGATCGGATCGGCATGTGTGGGGGCAAAGGTCGACGGATTGCGCGTGCCGCTTTGGACCCGTCTTAAGAATGGTCAATCGGTTGAAGTCGTCACCGCAGAAGGCCAGAAACCCCAAGCGACATGGATCGACATTGCTGTCACCGGTCGCGCGAAGACAGCAATCCGGCGGTCCTTGCGCGAAGAAGACCGTGAAAGATTTGTCCGTTTGGGACGTGAACTTGCGCGTGTTGCTTTTGAGAATCTTGGTAAACGGGCCACCGATAAGGCTCTGCGCACAGCCGCCAAGGCGCTTGCAATCGATAACGTCGACGAATTGCTGGCGCAATTGGGCAGTGCTGAAATCACCGGACGCAGTGTCGTTACTGCAATTTATCCAGAACTAGAAAGCCAGCACGGCGACGAGATCGAACAAGCCCGCGCCGTAGTCGGCCTGAACCCAGATCAAGTGCAGCATCGCGGCGCATGCTGTCAACCTGTCCCCGGCGAGCGTATCTTGGGTATTACATTCCGAGGTCAGGGCGTTGTTGTGCATGCCATCGATTGCGAAGCTTTGGCCGACTACGAAGAACAGCCAGAGCGCTGGATCGATCTGCATTGGCAAGAAGGCAATCACAGTGCGGTGAATACCGTTACTTTTGATGTTACGATTGCAAATGCTTCTGGTGTCTTGGGACGAATTTGCACATTGATTGGCGAACAGAACGCCAATATTTCTGACCTTAGGTTCATTGACCGCAAGCCTGATTATTTTAGGTTGTTGATAGACGTCGATTTACGCGACGCAGAGCATTTGCATCGCGTGCGAACTGCGCTTGAGGCTGAAAGCAACGTGTCGTCGATCATACGACACAAAGATCCTGGACTTGCAGTTCCGGGGGCGGGCACATCCCGCAGGGAAGGATGACAACCGTTGGTATTCAAGCGCAGGGATAGAAGGGCGATCGGACGGATCGTTCTCGACTTTTTCTATCCGCGGGGGGGGTGGGCGCGCGCATTCAATTATGTAAAACACCGCGTTCGCCGATTACCTGATACGCCAGAAAAGATAAGCCGCGGCATTTGGGCCGGTGTGTTCATTTGCTTTACCCCGCTGTTCGGGCTCCACTTTGTTTTTGGTGCCATCATCGCGCGGTTGCTTCGCGGCAATATCTTCGCGGCCCTGATGGCCACGTTTTTTGGCAATCCAGTGACCTTTCCGCCGATTGGTTGGGTTTCGATCACCTTGGGGTCTTGGCTGCTTGATGTTCCGCAAGCCAAAGTTGCCGGCTTAGGCGAAAAGTTTGCTGATGCCAGCTATGACGTTTGGCACAACCTGTTTGCGATTTTTACGTCTGAGCGGATTAACTGGCGTGGGATGCAGGTGTTCTATGATGATGTGTTCTTTCCATATCTGGTAGGCGGCATACTTCCTGGCTTGGTCACGGCCACGATTGCTTACTATCTCGCCGTGCCTTTAATCCGCGCCTACCAGATGCGCCGTAAAAAGGTGCTGAGGGCAAAGCTTGACCAGTTGAACAAAAAGACGTCCCCTGCGGACAAAAATCACCTGTGATTGCAGGAGTGACGGGATGAAAAGGGAAAAGACATGACCAGTAAACTGCGCCTTGGTGTGAACATCGACCACGTGGCTACTGTGCGCAACGCCCGCGGTGGTGCTTTGCCTGATCCGGTGCGTGCCGCAGTTATTGCAGAAGAAGCAGGCGCAGACGGGATCACGGCGCACCTGCGCGAAGATCGTCGTCATATCTCTGATGCGGATATCGAAGGTTTGATGGCTGCTCTGAACGGGCCGCTTAATTTCGAGATGGCCGCAACACCGGAAATGCAGGCGATTGCACTGCGCCACAAGCCGCATGCTGTCTGCATCGTGCCTGAAAAACGCGAAGAGCGCACGACCGAGGGCGGTTTAGAAGTCGCCCGTGAGGAAAATGCGCTGGCCCATTTCATCGCCCCACTGCGTGAAGCAGGGAGCCGTGTGTCAATTTTTATCGCTGCCGACCAACGCCAGATTGAAGCCGCCCACCGTATCGGTGCAGAAGTCATTGAACTGCACACGGGTGCCTATTGCGATGCGCATGCCGAAGGGCGTTTCGATGTGCGTGATACCGAATTGCACAAACTTACCGAGATGGCAGCATTCGCACATGATCTGGGGTTGGAAGTCCACGCAGGACACGGCCTTACGTATGACTGCGTGCCCCCGATCGCGGCGCTGCCGCAGGTGATCGAGTTGAATATCGGCCATTTCATCATTGGCGAGGCGATCTTTCGCGGTCTTGGTCCAGCGATTGCCGAAATGCGTCGAGTCATGGATGCGGCCCGCAGTTCATGATCTTGGGCATCGGCACTGACCTAGCAAATATCGAACGTATCGCGGGCACGCTTGATCGTTTCGGCGACCGATTTCGCAATCGGGTCTTTACCGAAGTCGAACAGAAAAAGGCAGAACGCCGTGCCGATGTGGCAGGGACCTATGCCAAACGTTGGGCTGCGAAAGAGGCTTGCTCAAAGGCGCTGGGCACGGGCCTACGCATGGGTATTTCGTGGAAAGACATGGCCGTGTCCAATTTGCGCAGTGGCCAGCCTGTCATGGCCGTCACCGGATGGGCTAAAACACGGCTGGACGAGATGACCCCAGAGGGCCACGAGGCGATCATTCACGTGACTTTGACCGACGATCACCCTTGGGCACAGGCCTTTGTGGTGATCGAAGCCCGCCCCATCGCTTGACAGGGCAGGCACACACGCGCATGTAGCCTCAAACCGCACGAAGGAATGGAAAATGGCTGAAAATACTGGGTTCATCGCCTGGCTGATAGAGACACTGAAAACAGTGTTCTGGGCGCTGCTCATTGCTGGCATTTTCCGAACCTTGTTCTTTCAGCCTTTTTGGATCCCGTCAGGGTCGATGAAAGATACGCTGCTGATTGGCGATTTTCTGTTCGTCAACAAAATGGCCTACGGTTATTCTTACGCATCTTGCCCGTCGATCCGGATCCCGCAAGTTGGGATTGATCTGGGTGCTGACGACTTTTGTGGATTTGCCGAAGACAGCGACAAACGCCTGTTTGGCTCTGACCCTGAACGCGGTGATATTGTCGTGTTCCGCCACCCGGTTGATGGCCGTGACTTTATTAAACGCCTGATCGGTTTGCCTGGCGACCGCATCCAGATGGTCGATAGCCTTCTTTATATCAACGACGCGCCTGTGCAGATCGAAGCAGCGGGTACATTCTCTGAAATCATGGAACCTCAAGGGCCATTGGCCATCCGCCCTCAGTGTGAAAACGGCGCTGTTGGCTTCGGGGCAGAATGCACCAAGTCACGGTTCATCGAAACGCTGCCCAATGGTGTCAGTCACGCGATTCTGAATATCGGGAACCGTCCCTCTGACAATACAGGCGTCTTCACGGTGCCAGAGGGACAGTTCTTTTTCATGGGCGACAACCGCGATAATTCCACCGATAGCCGCTTTTCCCAAGCCGCCCGCGGTGTTGGTTTCGTCAATAGAAAAGACATTGTTGGTCGCGCCGACCGCGTGATGTTCTCGTCTGCAGGCAGTTCGATGTTCGCTTTCTGGACGTGGCGGTCGGATCGTTTCTTCAAGGCGCTCGATTGAAGCTCTCAGCAGAACTCGCAGCCTTTTCAGGCAGGCTGGGGCATGACTTTGCCAAGCCCGAAACCTTGATAAGGGCGGTCACGCATTCTTCGATGATGAGCCCGCATCGCGACGACAATCAGCGGCTGGAATTCTTGGGTGATCGTGTGCTGGGTCTTGTGATGGCCGAGGCGCTACTCAAAGCAGATCCGAACGCCCCCGAAGGTTTGCTTGCGCCGCGCTACAACGCACTGGTGCGCCGAGAGACTTGCGCTGATGTTGCACGCGGCATTGATCTGGGTGCAGTCTTGAAGCTGGGCCGATCCGAAATGAAGTCAGGCGGGCGACGCAAAGAAGCTTTACTGGCCGACGCGATGGAAGCCGTGATTGCAGCGATTTACCAGGATGGCGGGTTTGATGCGGCGCGTGCTGCGATCTTGCGCCTTTGGGGCGCGCGGATTAACAATGTGGCCGACGATGCACGTGATGCAAAGACAGCGTTGCAGGAATGGGCGCAGGCCCGCGGCGAAGTCCCGCCGCAATATGTTGAGATTGACCGCAGCGGTCCAGACCATCAACCGATATTTACTATTGAAGTCCGGCTTGCCTCTGGTCCCAGTGAAAAAGCCACCGCCGGTTCCAAACGCCATGCAGAGCAAGCCGCCGCGACAGCCCTTTTGAAGAAAGTCGACACATGACTGATGTAAAGACCAAAGCGGGCTTTGTGGCCCTGATCGGCGAACCCAACGCTGGTAAGTCGACCTTGCTGAACCAGATGGTTGGCGCGAAGGTGTCCATCGTCACCCACAAGGTGCAGACAACGCGCGCACGTATTCGCGGTGTCGCAATGGCCGAAAACGCGCAACTTATCTTTATCGACACTCCCGGTCTCTTCAAACCACGCCGCCGTCTGGACCGCGCGATGGTTGCCGCCGCTTGGGGCGGGGCCGCTGATGCGGATGTTGTTGTGTTGATGATCGAAGCCCATCGCGGCATGTCCGAAGGCGTAAAAGCTATCTTGGAAACACTGACAGAGCGGGCGGGTAAATCGCCTGTCGCACTGGCGATCAACAAGATCGACAAGGTGAAATCCGAAACCCTGCTGGCGCTGACCAAAGAAATGAACGAAGCCTACCCCTTCGCCGAAACTTTCATGATCTCGGCCGAACGTGGTCATGGCTGTGATACCCTGCGCGATTGGCTGGTCACACAAGTGCCGGAAAGCCCGTATCTGTACCCCGAAGACCAGATAGCCGACCTGCCGATGCGCATGATTGCCGCCGAAATGACCCGCGAGAAACTGACCCTTCGGCTACATCAAGAACTACCTTATGAGCTCACCGTCGAAACCGAGAATTGGGAAGAACGCCCCGATGGATCGGCCCGTATCGACCAGTTGATCTATGTGGCCCGCGATGGTCACAAAGGTATCGTGTTGGGCAAAGGCGGAGAGACCGTAAAGTCTGTCAGCAAAGCGTCGCGGCTGGAGTTGGAAGAATTCTTGGGCCGCCGGGTTCACCTGTTCCTTCAGGTCAAAGTGCGACCCAACTGGCTGGAAGAATCCGAGCGCTACTCTGAGATGGGTCTCGATTTCAAAGACGGCAACGTCTAGTCCAAGATGAGACTGACCGCTGATATCTGGGTCTCTGCCTATCTGACGCGGCTGCGATTGATCGAAATACCTGCATTCATCGTCAAACGCGGTGATAATACTGCGGGCGCTGTTCTGGTGAAATTGAACACGCTGGATGGTTCGGCTTGTTGCTATCAACGCAGTTTTGATTTGATGACAGGTGACCGAAAATGGATGGTCTTGACCGAGGGCGAAGAGGCGTCAGTCGATGCCTCTATCACTAAGCAACGTAGCTTTGATCCTGACCTATGGGTGATTGAAGTCGAAGACCGCCAAGGCAGGCATTTGTTGGACGAGCCGGGACTAGAGTAATTCTTGCCTCCGGCGGGAGTTTGAAGGGCAAGATGATGAACACCACCTTGCCCTAAAAGAGACGAGAGTTTTCTCATCACCTTGCACGATCTTCCGCTCTCCAGCCTAGGACCGCCATATCTCTATGCGCTAGTATGGTTAAAGAACCGTTATCATCTTGCCCTTCAAACTCCCGCCGGAGGCATCTGCCCTATCAAAACACGCTGCCCCTTGTAACGGCGCGATGTCCAGTTTGTTATGCATCTATGTGCGGGACAATTTCAAATGATTGAATGGCAAGATGAGGCCGCTTTGCTGGCTGCGCGCCCCTTTGGCGAGACGTCGGTCATCATCGAGGTATTCAGCGAAGTGCATGGCCGCCATGCCGGTGTTGTGCGTGGTGGGACCAGTCGCAAGGTTGCCCCGCTGCTGCAGCCCGGCGCCCAATTGTCTGTCACCTGGAAGGCGCGTTTGGATAGCCATTTAGGAAGCTTCACCGTTGAGCCGATCCGCAGCCGTGCCGCCGCTGCTATGGGCGACAGGCTCGCTCTGGCGGGGTTGAATGCGGTCTGTGGTTTGCTGGTCATGGTTTTGCCCGAACGCGAAGCCCACCTTCCGCTTTATGCTCGCACAATCGCATTGCTGGACCTTTTAGGGCAGTCGGATGTGTGGCCACTGGCTTACCTGCGCTGGGAGCAGGCCCTGCTTGAAGAAATGGGATTTGGCTTGGATTTGTCTGCCTGTGCTGTGCGTGGAGTGAACGAGGACCTGATCTATGTTTCGCCAAAATCTGGCCGTGCCGTCAGCCGTGAAGGTGCGGGCGAATGGGCAGACCGCATGTTGCCACTCCCTCCTGTTTTGGCCGGAAAAGGTGACGCGACCCCAGCCGAGATCGCGCGCGCTTTGGGAACAACCGGGTTTTTCATTGAAAACAGGTTGATCAAGGGACTTGGTGATCGCCCGCTGCCACCCGCAAGGGCGCGTCTGGTCGAGGTGATCGCGCGTGGGTAAGCCCGCTAGACCAGTTTATTGTCGATTAGATATGTTGCAGATGAAACGACTGACTTGCGTGCTTGGCGCATCCCGCGCCCGATGGTTGCCCGCGCACGGCTGTTGTCGATTTTATCGACGCGGCCAAGGCCGGGTATGATGGATTTGATCGTCGGGTCAAACCGCCCCAGAATACGTATCAGGAAGTTCGGCGCAACACGCGTGGGGATTCTGCGAGAAGGAAAGGCAGCTTTCACCGCCTGTGCGATGTCTTTGAAGGTCAAAAAGCTATCGACTGTCATAATACGCTGACCGAATGTTTCTGGCTTGTTGATTACGGTGACATGCATTTCAGCCACGTCTTGTACATCTACTGTCGAAAAGCCGATGTCAGGCAACATGGGGTCCTTGCCGCGCAGCAGGCGTTCAATGACTTGAATTGAAGTGCCAAAATGCTGGTCCAGAGGCGCGCCCAGCACAAACCCCGGATTGATGGTTGTCAGGTGCATATCGGGCGCGTCTTTGCTCACGAAATTCCAAGCCGCTTGTTCGGCCAAGGTCTTTGAACGCACATAAGCCCCTGTGTCTGGATCGGTCGGGTCGGTCCAGTTCGTTTCGTCAAACGAGATGTCGCCAGCGGGTAGGGCAGAACCACTGATCGCGGCTGTCGAGGACGTGAGGATAACCCGCTTGACCCCGGCTGCGTGGGCTGCACGTAGCGCACGCATGGCACCGTCAACCGCAGGGCGGATCAAATCGTCTTCGTTTTTGGGCTGATCCAAAGGAAACGGTGATGCTGTGTGCATCAGCACGTCGACCCCGTCCATTGCCTCGGTCCAGCCAGTATCTGCGGTCAGGTCAAGTGCAACGAATGCCAGTCGCGTCTCAAGGTTACTGTCGTCTTTCAGGTGGGGACGGATCGCGTCGGTCACTTCTGCGCCACGGGATAGATCGCGGACGGTGCCGCGCACGTTGTACCCTGCTTCAAGCAGTTGTAGCGCGATGTGTTTGGCGATGTAGCCAGAGGCTCCGGTCAAAAGGACGGTCTGGGTCATGCGGAGGCTCCTGCTAAAGCGTTGACTCAACACTTAGCAGGAGGCTGGCCTCAATCAAGAAGGCGACGTGCAATGACTTGAGCTTGGATTTCAGCGGCACCTTCAAAGATGTTCAGGATGCGAGCGTCGCACAAGATGCGGCTGACTTTGTATTCCAGAGCAAAACCGTTGCCGCCGTGGATTTGAAGGGCGTTGTCTGCGCAGGCCCAGGCGATCCGGGCACCCAGAAGCTTGGCCATGCCAGCCTCTAGATCACAGCGGCGGTCATTGTCTTTTTCATGCGCGCTGAAATACGTCAACTGACGGGCGACCATGATTTCAACGGCCATCATAGCCAGCTTGCCGCCAACGCGCGGGAACGCAATCAGTGATTTTCCGAACTGCTTGCGGTCTTGGGCGTATTGCATGCCCACGTCCAGCGCCGACTGTGCCACGCCAACAGCTCGGGCTGCAGTCTGAATGCGTGCGGATTCAAACGTCTGCATCAACTGCTTGAAACCTTTGCCGGTTTCGCCGCCCAAAAGGTTTTCACCTTTAATGGCAAAGCCGTCGAATGCCAGTTCGTATTCCTTCATGCCCCGATAACCCAAAACTTCGATCTCGCCGCCGGTCATGCCGGGGGTCGGGAAAGGGTCTTCTTCGGTGCCTGGTGTTTTTTCGGCCAAAAACATCGATAGCCCACGATAGTCTGTGGTGTCAGGCTCTGTCCGCGCAAGCAGGGTCATCACATGGGTGCGGGTCGCATGAGTGATCCAGGTTTTGTTGCCTGTGACTTCCCAATCGTCGCCCTTTTTGACAGCACGGGTCCGCAAGCTACCAAGGTCTGACCCAGTGTTGGGTTCGGTAAACACAGCCGTCGGCAGAATTTCGGCAGAGGCCAGTCCAGGCAACCAATGTTGCTTTTGTGCTTCGGTGCCGCCGCAGAGAATCAACTCTGCCGCGATTTCAGACCGCGTGCCAAGGGAACCGACGCCAATATAGCCACGTGACAGTTCCTCGGACACCACACACATGGAAGCCTTTGACAGGCCAAAGCCGCCGTATTCTTCTGGAATAGTCAAACCAAAGACACCCATTTCGGCCATCTCGTCGATGATTTCCAGCGGGATCAATTCATCCTTGAGGTGCCAGTCGTGCGCATGAGGTTCGACCCGCTCAATACTAAAGCGGCGGAACTGTTCGCGGATCATCTCAAGCTCGTCATCAAGACCGGAGGCGCCGACTGTGATGTTGGCGGACTGCTCTTGCATCAACGTAACAAGGCGCATGCGCGCGGCTTGGGTGTTGCCAGTTTGGGTGAGGGTCATCACGGCTGGTTGCATAAGTGCGCGTGCGTCATCTTGGGTCAGGCCGATGTCTTGCAAGCGCAGGATTTCGCCTTGGCTCATCGGGATGCCGCCGTAGATCTGCCAGAGGTATTCGCCGAATGCGATCTGGTGGATCAATTGTTCAACTTCGCCAAACTTGCCTTGGTCTTCTAAACGCGTCGCCCAGTTTTGCATTTGCTGAAGCGACTGTTGATACGTGGCAAGCCATGCCAAGCCATGTGCGGCAGTTTGGTTTTCTTCGATAAGTTTGCCCGAAACACGGTCGCCTTCGGTCACCAAAGTGCGTACCGAGGTCTTTGCGCGTGCGACAAGATCGTCCACGGCAGGCAGCGCAGCGGCGGTCAATGACAGCAGATCAGCCAGTACAGGGTTTTGGTTCAACGTCATGTCCTGACCATCATGCGGCATTATGCGACTCCTATCAATGTGCAGGTGCAGAGATAATCACTTTGCAACTGCAGCGCAATAATTGTTTGCC
>Ga0075467_10000793_pt1 | contig 25860 bp, 25 predicted proteins | sample DEB08_DNA_9_FD_75067 | JGI IMG/M metagenome (GOLD analysis project Ga0075467, IMG submission 75067) | Aqueous microbial communities from the Delaware River and Bay under freshwater to marine salinity gradient to study organic matter... | ecosystem: Environmental > Aquatic > Marine > Coastal ... | reverse complement strand
TCATCACGACACCGGCCGCCGGCAAAACCATTGTGCAAGCCGGTTTATACGGCACGGCCAAGGTTTCTGAGAATATGTTTGCACACGCTGGCATTTCAGATGAAGCTCACAGCGGTCAGCGCTTGGGCGCCATCAACCTGGGACTAAAGGTGCAGTTTTGATATCCGCCTTGGCGAACTGTTGTTGTTTTTCTGACCAAGCTCGTTGGCGAGGGGTTAAAGATAGAATCGTATCGTTTGCTTAAGCTATTTTCTTCTATATTGGTCGACACAAAGGCTTTGCCCTTTAACAATTTTGATTTCTAGAACGGGCGTAGGATCAGCACCTACGCCCGTTCATGGGCTGAACTGGTAGGCGACGAGATACTTAGCGATAATCTTGGAGACTTCTCGGTGGCATTGACGAGAGCGGGGAAGTTGCCGCTTCGAGACAGGACGAAAGTGGTTATCGCCCATCATCGTGGGCCTCGTTAGTGTTTGATCTATTCAGCGTTTTTGACAAGCACCGTAAATACGCGCTCAAGAGCAGACTCGACTGACCGAACGTATCAAGTATGCTTGAGCAAGAACTCACTTCAAACTGACTCAAACTCTAAGGAGTACGCATGGGGACGATCAATTACCTGACTCGGATTGAGTTCGATGATGGGGCATTAAGCCGCTTAGGCGCTGTGTTGGAGGATGTCGGGATTCAGCGTCCGCTGATCGTGACGGATCGGGGCTTATTCGGTGGGCCACTCTTTGGTGAGCTCCAGACAGCTCTGCAAAACGTTGACCGTGCGGTGTTTGCAGACACACCGCAAAACCCGACGGAGGCGGCTGTTGATCTGGCTGCGGGGATTTTTAAAGACAGTGGCTGTGATGGCGTGATTGCCTTTGGTGGCGGGTCTTCGATGGACTTGGCCAAAGGGGTGGCTTTACGGACCACACACAGCGAGCCCTTGGCGTTTTATGCCGCGATCAATGGCGGGGTGGCCAAGATTTCTTCGGCGGTGGCACCGGTGATTGCCATCCCCACCACGGCAGGCACTGGCAGTGAAGTCGGTCGGGCAGCCCTGATCACTCTAAAAACCGGATCCAAGCTCGGTTTGATTTCTCCGTACCTGATTCCCAAAGTGGCGATCTGCGATCCATTGTTAACGCTCGGCCTACCGGCTTCTTTAACAGCCGCCACCGGAATGGACGCCTTCACACACTGCTTAGAGACTTACATTTCACCCTTGGTGAACCCACCCGCCGAAGCGATCGCCATTGATGGTTTAGAACGCATCAACCGCTGGATTCAAATCGCCGTGACAGACGGCGCAAACAAAGAAGCCCGCTGGCACATGATGATGGGTGCTTTGCAGGGTGGTTTAACGTTTCAGAAAGGGCTCGGTGCCGTGCACGCCATGTCTCACCCCTTGGGTGCGTTGCAAGACGTCACGCTTCACCACGGCACCTTGAACGCACTGTTGCTGCCGATCGTTTATGAAACCAATCAAGACGCCATCCCCGAATGGAAACAAACCAAGATCAGAACTGCGCTGGGGATTGAGCCTGATGCCTCAGTCGCGGATTACATCCGGCAACTGAACGCATCACTCAACCTACCCGCTAGCCTGGGCGCCATGGGCGTGACCGCTGAACACCTGCCAGCGCTTGTGCAAGGGGCACTCAAAGACCACTCCAACGGCACCAACCCCAAACCCTTAAGTGAAGCCGACTACGTGCGACTCTTTAACGCCATGCTATGAACCCATAATGACGAACTCAAATCACAAAGCTGAATCTATATCGCCTGCAGGATACGAGCAAAACCTAGCATGTATTTTCTGCGACGCACTGATCAGTGATCGCAGCCGAATCGTTCAAGAAAACGAACTGGCCTATGCCACGCGTGACGCCTTTCCCGTCACGCCGCTACACACCCTCATCATCCCAAAACGCCATGTGATTGACTACTTCGGGTTAACGACTGACGAAGTAGTTGCCATGCATGAACTCACCTTGGCACAAAAAATCATCATTGATGCGCTTGATTCAACCGTTCAGGCTTACAACATTGGGGCCAACTGTGGCGAGATCGCTGGGCAATCGGTTTGGCATTGCCACATCCACATGATCCCCCGCCGTGCCGGTGACGCCCCACACCCCAAAGGGGGTGTGCGCCATGTGATTCCTTGGAAAGGGCGCGTGTGATTACTCTAGATTCAATGCCCTACGGTAGCCTTTAAAATTGATGCATCTAAATAAAGCATTTCGCCGTTGCTCGTTGCAACAGAAGCAGTGCCGATATTGATGTGGGCCTTCGGTGAACGGACCGACGGCATGTGGTCTTTGATCTGTCTTGAATTTAATCTGCAAACACTTTAAGGACGTTATTTGAATCTTGCGGAAGTTTATTTCAGCGTTGATATTGAAGCCGATGGTCCAATCCCAGGCGTAAACTCCATGCTTTCTTTGGGCTGCGCGGCGTTTGATCCCGAAGGCCAAGCGCTTGGCTCCTACAGTGCCAACTTAAATCCTCTACCTGACGCAACACCCGACCCTAAAACCATGGCGTGGTGGGAAACCCAACCCATCGCCTGGGAGGCCTGCCAGGCGAACCAGCGCGATCCTGTTGATGTCATGCCCGAATTCGCCAAGTGGGTATGGGCAACGGCAGGCGAGAACGTCAAGCCCGTCTTCGCGGCTTGGCCAGTCGGGTTTGATTTCACATACGTGTATTGGTACTTGATGCGGTTTCACGGGCAAAGCCCGTTTAGCCACCATGCCTTGGACATCCGCAGTTTTGCGATGGCATACATGAACTTGACTTACCGTTCTTGTCACAAGTCCAAACTGCAAAAGCACCTAAAAGACCGTTTGAATCAAAGCCACCGACATGACCATATTGCGGTGCATGATGCCATCGAGCAGGGAGAGTTGTTGGTGGCGTTATTAAAAGCGAACCGGGATTTGCATCAACAACGGCCGGCAGGCTAAGCCCATGGATTCTTGGGCTTTTTTTTCTTTGTGATGGCGCCAAAGCGGTTCGGATCAAATTTGATTCGCTGAGACCGTAACGATTCTGAATCGATTGTTTGCTCAAGCATTTCAATGTCTTTGGCACTCACACCGATCTCGCCGAAATGGGTTTGCCAAGTGTTCACCACATCAATCACTTTGACGACTTCCTGGGCCGCATTTATAGGCGACAAGCCAAACGACTCGCATTCGCTCATGGCATTGTCGAGCGTTGAGTCGCGACCGAATGCACCACAGATAAATTCTTGATAGCCTTGACCCGAGTTGGTCGGCAAAATGTCGTAGGCGGGCGCTAGCTCAAACCGTGGTCGCTCAGAGGGCTCGTGCACCAGCAGTGAATGGTTTTTTTCATGGTCATCGGTATTGTCGATCAGTATGTTGAATACCATTCGTCGAAATAATTCCGTGGCCTGCTGCTGGTTTAAGTCACCACTGGTATCGCCTTGGCGCCTTAGGATCCTTGCAAGCTCTGGGTACCCGAGATCCGCGCTAGTGCCCGCAACAGAGGCTGCCGTGATGGCCGTACCTGCTGAGACACTGTGTATCCGTTTGCTACCCTGTCGATCAAATCGCAAGATGGCAAGCGCATGACCATCAAGCAGGCGAACGACCTGCGTTCGTGCAACACGGATGCCCGCTTTCGTTGCCAAGGTCATGGTGGCATGCTCAATGAGTGGTGCATCGACGGGTTCATGATTAAAAAACTTGATGACCCATTGCTGCGCATCAATTTCGATCAATGCTTTTGGCTTAGCGCCGCCAAGGGGGCTGCCGCCACCGGCAATCAATTTAGACTCAATCTCGTTTAACGGCTCCGAGGCCGCTATCTTAGCGACGACGTCACTTAAGTCTTGAGCTTTATCCAAGCGCGGGATTGGCCCCCCTTTGCGTGGCTCATAGTCGCTTTCCGACAGGGATACGCCGAGTGCTCCGAATCGATCATCACCCGCGTAGAAAAGGTATTCCATCAAAGACAAACGCTTGGGCCTATCCACAAACCGAATCACTTTTTCTCCCCATCGGTCTGGACGAGCATCATCTACCGCTCCAACTGCCCTAGGCGTATCTGCAGAGAATCTGTTTGGTGGCAAGAACTCCGTATTAACCAGCGGCAAGTCCTCACTCAAGGGGAAGCCATGCGCTATCCAGTCTTCAGCGTAACGCAGTGATACGCCTTTGCCCGTGGCTAGCAAAGCAAGTTCACCCACGTATTTGGGATGTTCAGGGTCTCCAAGAAACCACAAATACAAATTGTCTAACCGCATTTAGTTTTCTCTTTTCTTTGCACGCAAGCGTGTTTGGGCTGCTGCTTGTGCACGCGCCCGGCCAAGTGCGATCGCTTGCCGAACGTCTTTTTCAATGGCACCAAGGTCTTGCTCAGGCGCCGCCAACTTCGCAAGCTCGCCATCACGTCGGATCAACCAAAGTGCAGTTGCAACGATTCCAATGCCCACCCCTGGATCGCCGGCTTCTAAGCGCTGTAGCGTTGGCACTGACACCCCTAGGCGTTTTGCCCAAGATCTCAATGACTCTTTACGACGCAAACGGGCGACAGCCAAATCCAAGCCGAGTTTTTCGATGGCGGCCGTTGTAGAAGGGGGCAATTGCAAGATTGCTTTAGCGGTTTTAGGCATAAATAAATATTAACAAATATTAAGTTATTGTACATATCTATTTGTATTTTTTACAAAATACTCAAGGTTTCAACAGCACTCGGAGGCACTCAGCCAACGGCATCATTGACAGCCGCCACGGGCATGGATGCCATCACGCATTGTTTGGAAACCCACTCTCACCCTTGGTGAACCCACCAGCCGAGGCCATTGCCATTGATGTTTAGAGCGCATCAACCTTTGGATTCAAATCGCCATGACAGACGGCTCAAACAAAGCGGCCCGTTGGCACATGATGATGGGCGCTTTGCCGGACGGCATAGGGTTCCAATAAGGTCAAGACGCCGTCCCCGAATGGAAACAAGCAAAAATCCGATCTGCAGTGGGACTTGCGCCTGATACCTCGGTCGCTGGGCTATGCCACACGTGACGCCTTTCCCGTCACGCCGCTACACACCCTCATCATCCCAAAACGCCATGTGATCGACTACTTCGGGTTAACGACTGACGAAGTGGCTGCCATGCATGAATTGATTTTGGCGCAAAAGACCATCATTGATGCGCTTGACTCAACCGTTCAGGCTTACAACATTGGGGCCAACTGTGGCGAGATCGCTGGGCAATCGGTTTGGCATTGCCACATCCACATGATTCCCCGCCGTGCCGGTGATGCCCCACACCCCAAAGGGGGTGTGGGGCATGTGATTCCGTGGAAAGGGCGCGCGTGATTGGTCTCGACTAATTAACAAACAAACGTCATTAAAACCAAAGACTAAGACAAAGCCAAAAGCAGCCAACAAGGCCGATCGGCAAGCCGCTCGGCCTTGTGACATCAGTCACTACGGTTTAGTTAAGAAAGCGCAAGCAACCATGACCATGAAACCACCAACCTTCAAAACCTTGGTTTCGAGAACAGTCCTTTTACTTTTTCACTTTAAACATTAAGCCGCTTTTCTTTGGTCAATCACCAGTGTGTCTTGCGCCGCACCGATCTGAATCTTGCGTGGCTTTTTCTCTTCTGGAATGACGTTCTGTAGGCGAACAATCAAAAGGCCGTCTTGCATGTCAGCCGATTTGATCAAGACCGTTTCGGCCAACGTGAACTGGTGCGTGAAGTCACGCGTGGCGATGCCGCGGTGCAGGTAATCACCTTGGCGTTGGGCTTCCACTTTACCGGTGATGGTGAGCTTGCCACCCTCAAAAGTAATGTCTAGCTCTTCGCGTTTGAAGCCAGCCACAGCCAGTTCAATGGCGTAGTCGTGTTCGCTTTCTTTGATGATGTTGTAAGGCGGGTAGCTCGGGGTTTTGTTTTCTGCGACGGTGTTTTCTAGGTCAGAAAAAGCATTCAATAGCCGCTCAAAACCAACTGAGCTCAACAGAATATTACGTCCATATGGGTAAGTCATGATTTATCTCCTTCGAGAGCAAGTTAAATGATTGGATCCAGCCTCATTGAGCACCGGTCCTGACCAATACGTGGGGTTCTGTTGCTCGGTTTCAAGGGGTGATAAATTAAAACGGCTTTATCGCATTGGGCTTTGTTCTGACTCACCAATGGACCCACTGGCTGCAAGTATGTATTGAACCAGCCGATAAACCGTTGTTTGACCGGCTTGTCTGGGCCAATCAGTGCACGGCGGCTAATCCCGTTGCTTGGCTCGGATAATCGCCAACTTAATTTGAGTGTTGCTAATTTTTCTTGTGTCGACCGCTTTATCGTAGCCAGCAATCCATCGACGAATTTGTTCAGAACATTCCCGAGAAGAAGTCACACCAATCCCATCTTCGAAGTGAAGCAGCAGCCAATATTCAAACCACGAATTGCTGACCGTTGAATCATGATCCAAACATAAAAAAAGATTGTTGGTTTGCCCATTTCAGTTCAAAATCTGTCACTTGATTCGTACTTCATGGGTATGCAGTAGGCGTTGTTTGTGCCGTCAATGACAAGCAGCATTCAAGCTATTGCAACAGTAACCCGTGCCCAATTTTTGCCCCATAAAACAAAGGAACCTGATGCGTTGGCTGAGATACCACTGGTATGACTTGTCTTTGTTACTGGCCATTGTTTTGATCGTTGCGCTTTGGGCTTTTAAACCCAGTGGCATGTCACTCGTGCTGTGGCTGAGCTTGGGTAGTTTGTTTCTTCATCAGGTCGAAGAATGGCATTGGCCAGGTTATTTTCCTGGGATGCTCAATGCAAAAGTCTTCGCTAGCCCACACCCAGATCGGTATCCCTTAAATGCCAACAGTGGTTTGGTTGTGAATGTGGTGATTGGCTGGGGATCCTACCTACTGGCCGCGTTGTTTTGGGAGCAAGCGTTTTGGTTGGCCATCGCAACCATCTTGGTCTCGGTCAGTAATGTGATGGCCCACACCATTGTATTCAATGTGAAAGGCAAAACGATTTACAACCCAGGTTTATTCACCTGCTGGGTTTGTTTTGCGCCGGTCATCTGGTTCTTTTTTACGATGACAATTGATCAAGGCTTGGCAAGCGACAGCGACTGGATCATTGGCGTAGTCTTAGGTCTCATCCTGAACTACGTGGGCGTATTCAAAATGATTGCTTGGATGGCAGACCCTAACTCGCCTTACGTTTTCGAGCGACGAAGCTTGTGCCAAAGAAGAATCGACCCCAAGACGCTATGTCACGCTTGACGATTACAACGCGCGAGACTTGGCTGTCAACGACCCAGCACTTTTCTTGCAGCAATATCAAGCGCCCGTCATCATCGATGAAATCCAGTACGCTCCAGAACTTCTGTCTGGCATCAAAGTCGACGCTGATCGGCACAAACAACCTGGCAGATATTGGTTAACGGGCTCTCAGAAGTTCGCCTTGATGAAAGGCGTGACTGAAAGCTTGGTCGGGCGTGTGGGATTACTCGATATGTTAGGGCTTTCACAAGCTGAGCTCACGGGTCGTGCACAAACCAGTCTTCCTTTTGTGCCACGTGCCCCAGCGGTAGCCTCAAATTATATCGAACCCCCTGCGTCAATAGCGCTTGACCGTTCATCGATGCTCGATGCCGTTTACGACCGGATTTGGCTCGGTGCCTTTCCTCGCCTCAATCAACTCGGACCTAAATCCCGAGACACTTTTTATCGGTCGTACGTGCAAACCTACATCGAGCGCGATGTTCAAGATGTTCTGCAAGTGACCGATCACATCTCATTCAACCGGTTTCTCAGTATGGTCGCCGCCAATACAGGTCAATTGCTGAACCAAGCGGGTCTGGCTCGCGATGTCGGCGTTGACAACAAGACCATCAAAAGCTGGCTATCTATTCTTGAGACTTCCGGCTTGATTTATTTGTTACAGCCGTTTTTCAGTAACTTGAACAAACGGATTGTCAAAGCGCCAAAGCTCTATTTTTTAGACACAGGCTTGGCCGCTTATCTGACCCGCTGGCCTGATTCGTCATCACTGCAGGCGGGCATGATGTCTGGCGCCATTCTTGAGACATGGGTCGTGACAGAGATTATCAAATCCTACTGGCACAATGCCAAAGAAGCGCCTCTTTTTTACTATCGGGATTCCGATATGCGCGAGGTCGATTTACTGATCGAATCGGGTGATACCCTCTTCCCGGTTGAGATCAAGCGCACCGCCACACCGACTCGCCAGGCTTGCCGGCCATTTCCCGTCATCGAAACACTAGGCAAAAAACAAGGCCGCGGGGCGGTGATTTGCCTAGTAGACGAACCATTGCGGCTATCAGAGACTGTTACAGCCATTTCAATTACTGATCTATAGCCACTAATTCGAGAGCGCAACAATAAACCAACAACTGTGCATGCCACGACTTTGCTTATATGACGCAGGTTTTTCTAGTCGGGATGCCTACCAGAACACTTACCGTTGCGCTCATACACGAATGTTTTCGCTGATTGAATGGCCAAAAAAGTCTGGGCTGTTTTGCTCAACGGTTGCGAATTCCACCCCGAATACGCGCTATAAATAGCGCGTATTCGGGGTGGTCCGAAAAGAACAAAACGAATCGCTCGATTCAATGCCAGCGTAAAAACCCACGAGTGAACGGCACACCCCGTCGATTGCACAAGCCGTCATGACGTTGATGACAAACAGGGTAGACCATGACTGGCAAACTAGGAGCAGTGAACGCCAATAGCCTTCAACAGGTTTGAGCACCGTTTCCAGCCAGTGTCATGTCTGAAAGCCTCAGGCATGCTGTTATAGGCCTTCGCTTCCTTCAAAAATGTAAGGGTTGAGGAATATCCGTTCCCAGAACAGGTTGCGGTCCACGTCTGAGAGACTGGCGTCATCGCAGGTGGCTTTCCATTCCGTGCGGACGGTTGCCAACATGTGCTGGACGATGCCAGCAGCGGTTTTCTTGTCGAGAAGGAAGTTGGGCGCCGCCTCTAAGCAGGTCGCGAGCGTGCTGCGTCGATTGCTTCCGATAATCAGCATGGCCTGGCTGGCTTCATTACCTGTTCTGCTTTGCGGGCAAACATCATAAGCGGGTGTCAGGTGGAGCATCTTGCCGTCCCAGAAGGCGGCATGGTTGCGGGCATGATCGTCAGTATTACCGCACAGGATGTTCAATACCAAGCGTCCGAATAATTCGCGCAGTGTATCCTTTGGTTGACTGAAACGATGCCGGATGACTTCAGTCAGATGATCATAGCTGGCATAGCGAGCCATCATTTCATCGAGCCCGAATATCGTCAGTGCTGATACCATCGCCTTGCGCTGCCAGCCGTCATTGGTGTGCAGCCGGTCGAACCGTTCGACCAGCAGCACGTCCTTACCGGCGACATGGGCCAAGCGCACCGGCGCAACGTTGAGCCCTGCCTTGGCGGCAAGACTCATGGCGATGAATTCCGCCTTCACCACATTGTAGGTGTCTGACGAAGAGGAGAACTTGGCGATAAACTTTTTATCGCCATCCTCAACCATGGCCTTTGGCCGTGCGCCGCCCAGTGAACTCCCATGAAACAGAGCCTGATCCAGCTCAGGCGTAAGGGCAATACCTTTTTCAACCCTCTCGGCGGCTGTGAGCAATTCTTCCAGACTGGCTGCCTTAGTCAAACGGGGAACGTATGTTGCGGGGGACAGCTGGAAATCGAGCGCACCGATACGATCAGAACCTGATTCAAGCAAAAAAGTCAGCTCGTCAATCGCACCGATATCGGCATCCTTGCCCTTGATACCAAAGGCTCTGTTCAGGATCACACGCCGGCCCCAGGCGTCTGGTGCGCCATCTCGCAAGCACCCAGCCATATTGAGGCCCGACTCAGGGGCAATGGCACCAGCCCGCAAGGGCAGTTCAGGCAAGTAGAGTGGGATAGCCCCTTCAAGCGCCAGGTAGCTGCTGCCGTAGTTAAAAATGAGGTTTTCACCATCACGGGCGAGCCGGCCAGCGACAACAGGTTCAGTTGCGCTGGGCAACCATACCCACACATACGCTTCATCATGGCGGGGGTTAGAAGTCATCCTTAACCACCATCATGCTTTTGCGTACCCTCTTTGGCAGCAGGGTCAGCTTGTTTCGTGCCGTTGCAAGGTAACGGGTCAGGGTCGAGGGCTCCGCTTCAAAGAGCGGCACGCCAACAATGGCAGCGAGCTCAAAAGCGGCACCGATTGAGCACCCCGTCTCACCATTTTCAATCCTGTGGACCAACCCGCGTGATATGCCCGCGCGTTCGGCAGCTTCCGCGACCGTCAGGCCGCGCTCAATACGGGCATCATGAATGAGTAGCCCCAGCAGCTCAGCGGCTTCCAGCCCATAGCGGGAATAAGGTCTTGTGTTTGGCTTTGCCATCGCAATCAATTTTGTTCCATCAACAGGGTGTTAAATACTTTAATGCATTATTTATGGATCAGTCTAGCATTTTTCAAGCTAACAACACAAGGTAGCGTTTTATAAATGAAGCTTTATCCTGTTTAGCGATCTGTTAATAGATCAGTTATTCCAACCAGTTGGCAGAGTACCCACGCGCTGTGTGTTTCTACACAGCGTTCGAGCTGTGTCATGTCGATGAATGGCGCTAGTCATATTTTCAAGAGGGGATGTCTGTTTCACTGCCAATAATCCAAAGCTTAGGTTGTTCAAATACGCGGGTTAAAAATGCGTTGCCATCCTGCAACCGCTGCCGCAGATCCAACGGTGTGTAGATTGTTGTGTTGGTGCTGCGCCCTAACTGCGCTTCAGTGGCTACCAGTTGATTCAGAAGATTGGCGTAAGACAGCTTGTCACTGATAACAAATAGATCGATATCACTGGCGGCTGTATCCTGTTTTTTGGCAACCGAGCCAAAAATGAAAACGCAGTTGATGTCATCCTCAAAGAATGCCAGAGCCTCGCGGATAGGCTGTGCCAACCCGAAAGTCTTTTGGACAATCTGGACCATCTCTTAAAAAATTGGCGATTGAGGATTCGCCTGAAAATGTCGCTGATTGCCTCGCATTTCTGCTGTCACCAAGCCGCTCTCAGCCAACCGCTTTAACTCGCGTTGCACCACCCCTGATCCAGCACCAGTTAACTTAATGAGTTCGTTGGCGTAATATAAGCGCGTCGGTTGACCAAACAAGCAGGCGAGTACACGCTGCTGAGTTGTGGTGAACAGCGCGCCACCGAGGCTCACGGCATCTGACGGTTTATTGGTAGAAGGATTCATAGTCATGCCCATAATGGGCATGAAGGGAAACCCCGTGTTGTGCTTTTTCGGCTAGATCCCGGGTAGAGCCCCAGCACACACCGCTGCAAACACCACTGATTATCCCAGCCCTCAGCTAAGCCCGCCTGCGGCTAAATCAAGACAAAACATCAGATAGCCGTTGTCTTTAAGTTTTGGTCAACTCGGCGTTCAAATTCGGCTGGTGCGACCCAACCAACAAATCCGCAAGCGTGCGTGCCACGACTTTGGTGGCACGGCGCAAGTCTTCAAGGTCAAGGTGTTCGTCAGCGCGTTTGGCGTTGCTTTCGCGCACCGTGCGTGGCCCCGCACCATAAATGACGCCCGGGATGCCACGTTCAACGTAAAGACGCACGTCGGTATAGAGCGGTGTGCCAATGGCAGGGATCGGCTCACCGAAAACCGTTTGTCCATGTGTTTGCAAGGATTCAACCAACGGTGCGTTACCGGCCAAAGGCACCATGGCGCGTGCCAACAACAAACGCCGTGTTTGAACGTTTAAGGTTTTGCCACCACGTGGTGGTTGGTAGCTGGCAGCCGCCGTCTCAATCGTTTGCAGAATGCTGGCTTCGACAGCAACCGGATCTTCTTCGGGAATCATCCGACGATCGAGCTTAAACACCACCTTGCCGGGCACCACGTTGGTGTTCGTGCCACCCGCAATGTGCCCAATGTTTAAGTAAGGATGGGTGATCCCAGTCACCTGAGACGTCACGCCCAAATAGTCTGCGTTTAAAGCATAGAGCGCCTGCATGATGTGCACCGCACCCTGCAAAGCGTCAATGCCGCTATCTGGGATAGCGGCATGGGCCATTTCACCTTGCACCGTCACTTCCATCTGTAAACAACCGTTGTGCGCGGTCACCACTTCATAGGAAAAGCCAGCGGCAATCATCAAATCGGGTTTGGTCAGGCCGTTTTTGAGTAACCAGCCCGGACCCAACTCACCACCAAACTCTTCGTCATACGTAAAGTGCAGTTCAACCGCACCTTTTAGCCGTGTAGCAAACGCCGCCTCTAAAGCGCGCACAGCAAAGGTAAAAGTCGAGAAGTCTGATTTGCTAACCGCCGTGGCACGACCATAAATCTTGCCATCAACAATGGCTGCCCCATACGGATCGTGCGTCCAACCCTCGCCCGGTGGCACCACATCACCATGGGCGTTCAAAGCAATGGTGGGTCCTTGCTTGGCGTCGTACTCGCGGCGCACGATCAGGTTGGTGATAGATGCCATGCCCACCGCTTGCACCTCATCAGCGGGTAACGGATGGTGTGTGGCCATCATGTCAAAGGCAGACAAAAGCTCAGCCGTGCGCACCGCATGCGGGGCATTGTTACCAGGTGGGGTATCCGTGGGCACTTTTACCAGCTCTTGTAAAAACGCCACCTGCTCATCAAAATGCGCGTCAATCCACGCATCAAGCACAGCGTAGTCGTGGCTAGACATCGTTTGCGTCCTTTGGTCTTGCGTCATCCGTTCAGTTCCTGTGTCAGTTGTTGCAACAGGCCTTCAAAGGCCCGCACGCATAACTCGGTGTCGTCATTGGTGATGGATTCAAGGGGGTTGTGACTGATACCTGCATTTAACCCACGCATAAAAAGCATGGCTTGGGGCATGATGTCGTGTAGTTTCATGGCGTCGTGGCCGGCCCCGCTCGGCATACAAAACACCGGTAAGCCAAGGGCGGCAACCGCGCGCGCCCACCGGTCTTGCATGGCGGGGTCTGATGGGGCAGCGGCCACACGCATGATTTCTTCCAGTGAATATTGCAAGCCACGACTATCGCAAATGCGTTGCAGTTCGGCTTTAACGTCCGCCACGCAGGCGTCGCGCACGACATCGGTGGTGGCTCTGATGTCAAGGCTGAAACGACAGCGCCCAGGGATAACGTTAATCGATCCGCTGGGCACTTCCAGTTGACCGACAGTCCCCACCAAGTCAGGCACGGCGCTGGCCCGTTGTTCGAGATAAAGCATGAGTTGTGCCACACCCATAGCGGCGTCAATGCGCATGTCCATGGGGGTGGTGCCGGCATGGCTGGCCATGCCTTGGATTTCACCGAGCAAGCGCACGCCGCCGTTAATTGACGTCACCACACCAAGGGGTAGGTCAAGCTTGTTTAAGACTGGGCCTTGTTCGATGTGCACTTCCACAAACCCAAGATATCGGGCAGGATCACGTTTCAAACTCGGGATGTCATCGATGTTAAGACCGGCGTCTTGCATGGCTTGGCGCATGCTGATGCCGTTGGCGTCGGTTTGTTCAAGCCAGGCGTTATTGAATTGCCCGGTTAAGGCGCCGGAGCCCAAGAAAACGGCTTTGTAGCGCTGCCCTTCTTCCTCAGAAAACCCCACCACTTCAATGCCAAATGGCAGGCGTTTGCCTTGACGTGACAGTTCACGCACACAAGCCATGGGCACCAGAAAGCCTAGGCGCCCATCGTATTTGCCGCCATTGCGCACCGTATCAAAATGACTGCCGGTTAACAATCGCGGATGATCCGGCGATTGACCGTGGTAGACACCGACCACGTTACCCACAGCGTCGATTTCAACCGAATCAAATCCACAGTCGTCACGCATCCACTGGGCAATCTGGGCCGCACATGCGCGGTGGGCATCAGTCAGGTAGGTCACGGTCAGTTCGCCGCGTTCGGCATAGCCTGGCTCACTGAACGCGGCCAAGGTTTCGCACCAATCCCTCACCCGGTTGCCCAAGGCGGGGGTGATACCCAATAACCGGTTCAAGCGAATTTCAGCGATGCGATTGATTTCACGAAGGTTCTCTTGCCGTTCAAATTCGACCGGGTTGTTCAACCGGCGGGCGAGCGTCGTGCTGACTTGGGCCGCAGACAGCCCTGTGCCCCGGGGGCCTTCGGCCGCCAAAACAAACGGCAATCCAAACTTGGTTTCGTAGTCAGGTGCTGTTGACGGGTAGGCGCGTATCAATGCCAACTGCTGGTCTGGCGTGGCGCTTTGAATAACCCGTGCCATGGCGTGTTTTAAAGCCGAGACACTGGCAAAAGGGCGTTGCTTGGCTGCTTGTTCGCCCACCCAAGGCAAGGCATAAACCCCGTCTAGTGAGGCAACAAATGCATCGGCATTCGCGGCATTGAGTTGTTCGAGGGTCATGGGCATGGGCATGGGCAGCGGTAGCAATTCAGAAATCGATTAAGAAACAAAACGATGAATGGACGTCGCAATCATCTCGTCGGCTAAGTGCCTATCTTAACCAGATCTAGGCGACTAATGATCGGTGTATTCGCCTAGATTAGGGGCCCAGGATCTGTGGCTTGGGTCTGCTCGGGGTTGGGGTCTGGATGGTTAAAGTCATCAGCCTCGGTTCGGCTGATGACTTTAACCATCCGCCAAGAAATGTTTGATTGAGATGGCTTTCATTAACGGAACTTGGGTTGCTTCCCAAGATGCCATAATCACGATAGTGAATCATCGGCTAAGGGCCTGTTCTTAATGAATCGGTTTGAATAGAGCTGACGTGTGGATTTAAACCAAACCCGGGGAAGAATGAGTGGCCAAGACTGACGAGATCACCGTTTCGATCGTAAGCCACGGACATGGTCGACCAGTAGCTGATTTGGTCAAACAAGTGCTGGCCCAGCCCGGTTTAAGCCATGTGATTCTGACACTGAACGTGGACGAGCCTTTGGATTTGCCATTCACTGATCGACTTGAAGTGGTTCGGAACGTGACATCGCAGGGATTTGGTACCAACCATAATGCGGCGTTTACACGTTGCAAGACACCCTATTTTTGTGTGCTTAATCCTGACATCGGCCTAACAAAGGGGGTTTTTGAGACGCTTGCGCAATGCTTGCAGGCAACAAAATCAGCCGTAGCGGCACCGCGGGTTCTCTCGCCTGATGGCTCGATTGAGGACAGTTGGCGACGATTTCCGACTTTTAGCCGCTTGGTGTGTAAAGCATTCGGACGCGACACGACGGTTTGGCCACAGACGGTCTCCCAAAAGTCAGCGGTGTTGCAGCAACATGACCTTGTGCGTCAAAGCGATGCCACCTCGGCTGATGTTGACTGGCCCGATTGGGTAGCCGGCATGTGCATGCTCTTTGACAGTGAAGCATTTCGAGCGATCAAGGGCTTTGACGAGGGGTTTTTTCTGTATTACGAAGATGTTGATATCTGTGCCCGGTTGTGGCGATCCGGTTCGATGGTGGTGGCGTGTCCGGCTGTGTCGGTCACTCATGATGCACAGCGTGCTAGCCGCCATAACTGGCGTCATATGCGCTGGCACGCCCAAAGCATGGCCCGCTACTTTTGGAAATACGCGTGGCGCCTACCCGAGACCAAGACAAATCAATAGGTCGCGACAAGCGCTAAGCATTCGTTTTTGGTTTAGCCAGCGGCTAGACCAAAATAGGCGTCACAAACCTCAGACGGACTCGCGTCCATTTTTATTTTGCCGTGCTCAAGCCATAACGCTCGTGTACAGGTCTTTAAAGCCAACTCTCGCGAATGAGTGGCCACCACCAAAATATTGGTTGATTGCACCACCTCACTCATCCGGGCTTCGGCTTTGTGTTTAAAGCCTTCGTCGCCCACTGACAACCACTCGTCCATCAGCAGAATTTCTGGGCGTAATGTGGTGGAGATGGTGAAGGCCAATCGCATGTGCATGCCGGTAGAGTAAGTTCTGACTGGCATTTCAATGAAATCACCCAATTCAGAGTACTCAATAATTTCTGGGGATTTTTCCTTGATTTCGGCAGCACTCATGCCCAACAGCCGGCCACGTATGTAGATGTTCTCAACGCCTGAAGCCTCCGGATCAATGCCCAGTGAAATATCAATTAGCGATCCTAATTTGCCTTGAACAGAAGCTGTACCGTTGGTCGGTGTGTAGACACTGCTTAGCACCCGCAACAAGGTTGTTTTACCAGCACCGTTATGACCCAACAAAGCAACACGTTCGCCATCTTGAATTCTGAAGGTCAGATTCTCAAGCGCACGAATGACCACCACACCAGTGGCGTCTTCGTTCAACTGGCCACCGGTGGCAACATGCATGAGCCGCTTCTTTAATGACCTACCAGTCGAGTTAAAGACTGGGAAGTCAACGCATACATCCTGGAAATCGATCAATGCCATGTTTGCCTATGTAATTCTATGGAACTGCGGTTAAACACTAACGTAGAAAATCAAAAAACGACTGAAAACAACTCCGTGTTAACACAACACTAGAAACAAAAGACTGGACTGACAGGAAAGAATCGCGAGGCTGAGTAGCTTAGAAGGGCCACATCCTAATGGCTCGCAACCAACATCAAAACCAAGCTCAACCTCAACCTCACAATGAACATTACAGCCAGTAACTAATTCTGTTTTTAAATTTGCCGTACACCAATAGCGTCACGGCCCAACCAATGATCACCATGCCTACAGAGACCAGCCAGTTGGTGAGCGTCGGCATTGACCCTAGAAGCGGTGCCCGGATAACCTCAATCAGGTGGTAGAACGGGTTAATGTCCAAAAAGATGAAACCCGTGCGCCCTGACAACATCGACGGCATCCAGATGATGGGAGTCACGTAAAACGCAATTTGCAAAACGCTTGCCACAATCTGGGACAGATCTCGGTAACGGGTGCACAGTATGCCAGCCAACAAAGCCACCCAAGCCAGCGTCAAGGTGCTTATGATCAGTCCCGGAATCGCCAAAAAGGCAACCAGGTCCAATGGCCTTAGAAATACCAAGAACAGAAAAGGAATGATGACCACGTTGTGAGCCAGGATGACCACATTTCGCCAGATCACCCGCATCACGTGCAGGAACATTGGCAAAGGCAGTTGTTTGATAATCGCGTCAGAAGTGATGAAGGCCGTACAGCCTTCGTTGATTACGGAGGAGACATAGGTCCAGACAATGATGCCAATGGCCAAGAACGGCAAGAATTCGCGCATTGGGGTACTAAAGATACCCCCAAATACCAGACCTAAGGCACCAATCAGCACACCCATGCTGATCGTCAACCAAAACGGTCCGAGTTTGGAACGACGATAGCGTTGCTTGACATCTTGCCAACCAAGGGTGCCAGCAAGATCGGCGCGCTTGATCGCTTTTGAAACATCTTGGGTGGCTGACTGAGTTGAATCGCTCATACCGTGTGGAAATCCTTTGTTTATCTTTGATCTGGATTATTTCACATCAATTGCGTGGCCGCTCTTACGAATCCGACACCCGGGATACCTGCTGTCAGTGATCACTGCATTTGCCTGACTCAATCTGTTAACGGGCCTTACTGCCTGAGAAAGATAAAGCCTCTAAGGTCAATCTGGCTGTTCTCGCCCATGAGAATTCCCCTGCCCGTTTCAACCCAGCTTCGGAAAGCTGTAGCCTCAAATCAGAATCCGTCAGGAGCCTTCTGAGCCCACTCACGATCTCATCAATCGACAGGGGATCAACCAGCAAAGCAGCATCTTTGGCTATTTCGCTGGTTGCGCCAACATTGCTGGTTAGCACAGGCACACCAGCTGCCATTGCTTCAATCACTGGCAAACCAAACCCCTCATACAGTGATGGATACACAAAACAACTTGCACCCGATAGGAAACTCTGTAACGCTTGATCTGACACGTGACCTACAAACTCAATGCCGTCGTTCCCTTCCGCCTGTAACTGATCCACCATCCAGCCTTTGACGCCAACCACAATCAACCGATGCTCTCCACGAATCTCTTGCGGCAATTGTTTCCAGGCTTGTAGTAGCCGCTCAAGATTCTTTCGAGGCTCGAGCGTTCCGATGAACAAAGCATAAGGTTCAGTTTGATACTTTATTGATGGATTCGGTTCGTGAGCTTCATTGCTTTTTGATGGGTCCTCTCTAGATCTCCATGCTATATCAAGGTTTGAGGAATGTTCATCGTTTAGAAAGGGGTTTGGAGAGAGACCAAGCGTTCGAGCGGCCAGATGCGTAACCACCGTCTTGCTTGCAATACCGGGTATCAAATGATCAAGATCATCAGCGGTTGCTTGAGATATAGCCAACACGCGTACAGCTCTCTTGACAGCCCTCCGGATCATGAAGGGGAAGTAAAAACGTTTAATGGGTTCATGCACCTCAGGAAACAGATCAAAGGTCATGTCATGAATGGTGACGACCATCGGACAACCACCCCACAATGGCAAGACAAATCCTGGCCCCCAATGCACAGCAATTTTGTGATGCACCAGAAAGAGTGGCAATGCGGTCTGTTGCCAGATCATCTGTGCCAACTTGCTGCTGGGTGCCATGACTAGATGGAACCGGCCGTCCAACCCAATCTCATCAAAATGGTGTCGGGTTGCCGGGGTGCAGAAAATCACAAACTCATGACCAACAGCCCTATCAAGATTCCACTGCCCCAAAATCTCAACCAGATAGGTAACCGTGCCAGTCTTGTTAGGGCTAAGGCCTGTTGCGTCGATCGAAATATTCATACGAACTGTTCATATTTTTCGCAAACGGAGTGCCCAAACTCAGCAGTTTTAAAGGAGTTAGATACGGTATGCGTGACGTCTACTTTTTAACCGGTCTGAACCGGGAGCGAATTATCTTGGCAATCATATTCAGAAATGAGCTGATATTTTTTCTTGCGGTCAAGTCATAGTGCATACTTGAATAACTGAGCCTTCTACTTTCTGTAATAACCGACCTGTAAGGGGGTGTATCGAAATAGTTTGGCCTTGCTGATTTCGGACAAAAATGTCCAACAAGGCTACGACTCGTAAGTGTTTTATCCAAAACCGGACTCCCACCATGGGCCAGGTCGGCATGCCAGATCAAGATATCACCTTTTCTCGCAAGAAACTTCTGCACACCTTGATTAGCCGTCTCGGCTCGATCTCTTAACCAAGTCGCCCACTTATCATGTTGCTCAACCTCGTCAAGTGCAGAATCCCAATGTTTGCGAAGGGGGCTAACGCCAAAATCCCAATCAGGGTAACGATGGCTGCCCGGCGCATACATCAATTCCCCTGATCCCTCACGAATGTCCTCTAACGCAATCCAGCAAGCTGCCAACTCCATCGGTCGATTACTCACCACGTAAGCGGTGTCCTGATGTAAACCCTGCTGCGACCCTTGATGAAAACTTAAACTTTGAAACAAAAGAGGAACTTCATCAAAAATAGCCCTCAAAAACTGAATCAGTCGAGCATTGGATAAAATCGATACAGCCTCAGGCATCACACAATAAGCATCTACAACTCTAGCCTCAATCGGATCTGTAGGTGTTGCAAGAGGGAGGGTAACTGGGCTTCCATGTTTCTGATACAGGACATCGGAATTTCCATGCGTAAATGAATGATCTATACTCTCTAAAAAATCATCTATGAAACGATCAGGCACTGCCTTGGGAAGAACAACATACCCATCCAAAATAAATTTATATATTGCCTCTTTTAAATCGTCTGCCATTTCTTTTCGAGACAGGACCTCAACTGCATCAGAGCGATCTCTATCCACATCCCACCGTATTTTGAATGGAAAGCATTCCGAGGTTTATTCATGGCTCCACCTTTAGGGTTTTAATCTCTATCAACGTTCACTCGCCAAAAACTTATCTATGCTTGTCAATCAAGGGCTTGGATTAAACATCCAACGTAATGTATCAGCCAAGCTAGGCATATTTCTTTCGCCAATGAATGACGTGAGCTTCGAAGGGTCGCCTCGAAGCTCCTTGACATCAGTGGCACGAACGAATGCCGGGTTTACTTGCACCTCGATAGAATGCCCATTGATCTGCTGAGCTAGCTGTAAGACCTCTCGCAACGAGGTGGTCTTGCCTGAACAGACATTAACCGTCTGACCTATCGGTTTGGTCTCCAAAAGCCGTCTGTAGGCATACGCAACCGACCTGACATCGGAGAAATCTCGCGAAACATCGAGGTTCCCAAGCTTAATCACTTCAGCCTTACGCCGAAAATGACTAACAATCTTCGGCAGCAAAAACGATTCGGACTGGCCAACCCCAGTGTAGTTAAAAGGACGTACGATCACAATTGGCAATCGGTCCATCCAGAGCTTGGCCATGTACTCCATGGCCAGTTTACTGACCGCATAGTCGTTGGCTGGGTTGGGCATCGCTGTCTCACTTAGCACCCCCTCGGTTGAATTGCCATAAACATTCGCGCTACTGGCTAGCAACACCCCATCAGGCGTTTGACTGTTAGCGGCTAGTGCTGACAACAAGTTACGGGTGCCGACAATATTGACCCGGTAAAAAGCATCGGCATCATTGTGAGCTACAAAGGCCATAGCAGCCAGATGAACGATAGACTGTGCAGAGACCTCGGAAACAACCTCAACTAGCGCTTCCCGATCCAAGATATCCACTTGTCGATAGTTAGGGGTGATATCAGAGGTTTCTTGTGACCCAATACCCCACACCTCCCATCCAGCTAGCTCTAGCTCATGGGCGACATAGCGTCCAGTGAAGCCATTGATGCCTGTGATTAGTGCTCGTTTCATCACGAATATGGTTAGAAGGAGAAGCCACGTTCGTTACGACGAATGTCTGCCTCAACCATCATCTGACAGAGCTCCTCGAGCGTGGTTTTCGGTTCCCAGCCCAACTCTTTCTTTGCCTTCTCGGGATTACCAATGAGGATGTCAACTTCTGCAGGTCTATAGAACTTGGGATTAACTCGAACCAGTGTTCTTCCAGAAGCTCGATCGATTCCAACCTCATTTTCCGCTTCTCCTTGCCACTCAAGGTCAAATCCAACCGCTTTACCAGCCATTGAGACAAAGTCACGGACAGTTTCGGTTCTGTTGGTTGCCAACACATATGTATCAGGTTTATCGACCTGCAACATCCGCCACATACCTTCAACGTACTCTTTTGCGAAACCCCAGTCCCGCTTGGCATCCAAATTGCCGAGTTCCAGAACGTCAAGCTTGTCAAGCTTGATTTTTGCGATGCTGTCTGATACTTTGCGAGTAAGAAACTCCCGACCACGTAGCGGTGACTCATGATTAAAGAGAATGCCGCTAGCACCAAAAATGTTGTAGCTCTCGCGGTAGTTAACCGTCATCCAGTGCGCATATAGCTTCGCAACACCATAGGGGCTGCGTGGGTAGAAGGGGGTTGATTCGATTTGGGGAATCGCCTGTACTTTGCCGAACATCTCTGAGGTACTCGCTTGGTAGAAACGAATCTCAGGATTAACGATACGTATAGCCTCTAGAAGGTTGACTGGTCCAACGCCAGTGATTTCAGCGGTGGTAATCGGCTGTTCGAATGAAACGCCTACAAAGCTCTGGGCAGCCAAGTTGTAGAGCTCGGTAGCACCTGACGTCTCAAGCAGACGAATGCTGGACGACAAATCCGTCAAGTCGTACTCGACGAGGTGCAGCTCTGGATGGTTTTCAATACCGAGCTCTTCGATACGCCAGAAGTTCACCGAGCTGGTACGACGGAAGGTGCCATAGACTCGATAACCTTTATCCAAAAGAAATTTAGCTAAATAAGCACCATCTTGACCAGTGATACCGGTAACTAAAGCTCTTGCAACTGTCATTTGCATTAATTGCCTTTAATCGGGAATTATGAAATTATTACCATAATAGTTGAAGTAATCTAAGCCACTTCTCACACCATTAAACAACTAAACAACGCATACTGAAATGTAAGCTAAGGATCCTCTGAAAAAGCCAGTTATTTAAACTTATCACGTTCTTAACGCATTGATTTTAAAGACAGAGAGTTTTTGAGAAACGACTTATTCAGAGGATCCCTAAGTGAGTCGATTAAATATCAGTTTCTTAAAAATTGCCTAGATTGCAACCAGTTTTTAAATCTACGTGTCGGCTTACTTGCAGGTGATCTTAAAAGAAAACTATAAAGTTCCCGAAAAAGTCTTTGATGGTACGAATATGATGAAGATACAATTGAACCACGCATGATCATTTGACCTTTTAAAAACCAATATATCTCAGAAGATGGTTGTACGTCGTTAATCAAATCCTTAAAGTAATCATCGTAATTGGTATAAGTCTTGACGAACTGTGGTTTACAGTCAAACGAAGGCTCAGTAGAGTTCGTATTAAAGTTAAAATCAACATTTTTAAAGGAATCAACGATCCTGATTAGCTTTCTTAAATCGGGCTCTAATGCTGCGCGTATTTCATGGTAACATGAAATATTTCTACAAAAAATGGGCTTACCCCATTCAATGGATTCTAAAACAGGGAACCCAAAACCCTCAGCGTGAGATGGCATAACAAAAAAATCTACGGTAGAAAATAACTTTTGCATTTCCTCATTGCTCACATTACCTGGCTCAAAGAAAATATAATTCTGCGGAGCAGAAGGCTGAGCCACTCCTAGCAGGTAAAAAGTAACATCTACCTGGCTTTTCGTATCCTCAATGAACTCAGCGATACCTTTGTGAGCAAATTTATTTCCAAAAACTAGACCAACCTTAGCCTGACCCCTAACCGATAAGGAAGGCCTTCGCTCAACTGCAACTGGGAGCAAGTGGGAGTGCAATCGTGATCGCCCAGGACCGAATTTTAAAGAAAATTGTCTCATAGAATGATCAGAGATAAACGAAATATCTGAATAAATATAAGGCATCACAGACCAGATAGAATCAAGCATCAAATTCTCAGATCGCAACTGAGGACAATCATGAGCAATGGTATCAAAAAATATGCATACTGAAACTAAGCAATGATTAGGCACTGTCCATAATGCAGATTCGTTCATCGGTTGACCAAGAAGAAAACCGAATTTGTATTGACCAGAGACCGACTCAATGAATTGAACAGTATCGGAACACTTTAGCTTATGAAAGCCAACAGCAGTCGGAGATGCAAGCACATCAGCCGATAATCCAAGCTTTGAAACCACCTGTATGAACTCCATAACAAATCGATTGGAGCCATTGTGATAGGGAGCCAAAACACGAGCATCAATCAAAAGCTTCCGCTCATTCATGCAAGCAACCGAAATGCGAGAGAACGTTTTGTGATCCAACGAATCGGAATAATTACGTATCAAGCGATCATAGTAAGGAAATTTTTGACGGAGAACCTTGGCATTAGAATCACGCAATTCGTTTCTTGAAGGAGTCAATGAAAATGACATACCCTCTAGATGAGTAACAAAAGAATAATTTGCAATACCGATGCGATAACCTTTTTGTGAAACACGTAAACAGTAATCGTTCTCCTCCTCGTAGCCTGGATTAAAAATTTCGTCAAATGCTGAGAAATTGTTCAACAACTTGTTTCTTATTGCAAAACAAAATCCAGTCACTACGGGGACGTACGCTATCCGAGTTAAAAAATGACGTAATCCATCAACTAATCGAGCCTTGTAAACATCATAGTTTGAATCATCATAATTTATGATTTCAGTATAAGCATTACAAATAGTTGCATTGTTGCTACGAGCACTGAGCACCCCGAGCATAGAGTCCTCAGCAAAGCATTGAGCCATTTCAACAAGAAAACCTGGCTCAGGTATTGTGTCACTATTGAGCAAAATTAAATCATCACCTGAATCAACTGCTAATTGGTATGCAAGATTTGCGGATCTTAAATAACCAATATTTTGATCATTCGATATAAATTTAAAGCCAGTCTCCAGGCAGCGCTCTTCTATATAAGCCAGTGCACCAGAGTCTGGCTTATCATTTATAACAACAACCTTGGAAATCAACTCGCGATCGCCAGCAGCTTTTGGACTAGCGAACCAACCAATGAAATTTTCGATATATGACTCATTACCATAAAAAGGAATGACAAGCAAAAATTTATTATTTACTGGAAAATATTCGGGTTGCATAAGAAGCCTTTTACTGGAACACCGTGGATTGACAATTTTATCTTAAATAAATTCAAATTCCCAAATCAAATAAATCACCCTAGGGATCCTCTGAAAAAGCCAGTTGTTTAAACTTATCACGTTCTTAACGCATTGATTTTAAAGACCGAGAGTTTTTGATAAACGACTTATTCAGAGGATCCCTAGGCACTGATGGTGATTGTTGAAAGTCTCAGCACTAAGGTTACTAGTCTCGATGCCTCTGCAAAGAATATGGGTCGAACGCGGTGCGCAATCATACACAAATGGGAATGACACATCACCCACAAAAAAATATTATTTTTTTATAAAAATAAAATTCACATCATCCCTCTTACCACACAATGAGACATCTTTGAGCTGCAGGTCTTTAAGAAAGTATTTGTTAAAAAATGCAAGTAAATCTAACCAATCCGAAAGTTCATATGAACACCGGTGCATGCAATAGAGATGTTCTTCAATATCAACACTTGGAACTTGACGCGGGACCAAGTCATTTGATAAACCTAGTTGGAAAGCCTGTTTGAAATCTCTCCAGTGTTTGTGCAACCATATTTTGGGGAGAAACCGTTCGACCACGTGATGAAACTTACCGAAATAAGGCATCCAAGCAGCATCACTTGACTTGTCTTTCAAAGGAAGTGCAATGTACAGATAACCACCTGAACGTAAGATTGAACTAAGGAATTGCATTGCCAAAATGAAACTATCACAATGCTCCAATACATGTCTTGCAATCACAAAATCCCAATAGGTACTAATCAGTGCAGATCCGTGATGATAGGGATTATTCAAATCGAAAATGATATCTTTATTATTTAAGTGAGTGTCTAAATCAAATAGAGTGGTGGTTCCTACATCCGCATTCCGGCACTCGACACCCTCACTCAACAAGACCGGGTCAGATCCACCTCCAATCTCAACACCAGAGCCTCTCAGGTATTTCATAGAAAACAGATCGCTAACAGATTCCGTCCGGGAAAAGGGCCGATTCTCGTTCGTACCAAACCGTAAATAATGCTCTTGTAACTGTGCGTCACTGAAACCAAGATCACGCAAATCAGTCGAATGAGCTCGGTAATAATCTGCATCGAAGCAATATTTTTTTTGTAACGACATATTTAAAACACTTTTGATTTATAAAAACGCATCACAATAGGCCCTGTGTTTTCAACTTGTACAAACACAACATAATGCATCCTAAATAATTTAAAATTGCAATTATCAGTCCTATTTTCAATAATTGATAACTAACATTTATTAGAAATTTAAATCTAGTTGAACGTCGTTTAATAAATTTTTCAAAATCTTAAACCAGTAGTGTCCGGTTAATTTTCGAATAAATTCAATTGGTTAGCGGAGTCAGTATTATTGGTTGTGAGTGCACTGCCTTGAAAGGCGCTTGAAAGCTCAGTTTTCTCAAATACCGACACCGATAATATCTGTAGCAAAGTGTATAGCGAGGCATTAATTTGAAGTTCCTTTTTGACGATGGCAATCAGCACGTAGGTCGACACGGCGCACCAGATTTGCGTCTTTACGGCGTTCTCGCTGTTGCCCAGGAACTTCTTGATTCGCAGGTGCTGTTTGATCCATTTGAAGAACAATTCGACTTGCCAGCGGTTTTTGTAAAGTGCTGCAATTGCCAGTGCTGGCAAGACAAAGTTGTTGGTCAGAAAGATCAATGTCTTGCCTGTCTCTGGGTCCTTGAATCGAATCCGTCGCAAGTTCTCTGGGTAGTGTTGCGTGG
>Ga0075467_10000791_pt1 | contig 25880 bp, 20 predicted proteins | sample DEB08_DNA_9_FD_75067 | JGI IMG/M metagenome (GOLD analysis project Ga0075467, IMG submission 75067) | Aqueous microbial communities from the Delaware River and Bay under freshwater to marine salinity gradient to study organic matter... | ecosystem: Environmental > Aquatic > Marine > Coastal ... | reverse complement strand
TTTAACGCCAATCTAACAACAATTAAAACGCGAAATATATTTATTCATTTGTCAAAGAATAGCTCGTCAGCCGCTTTTGGCGCAATAAATTACAGTGCCTTTTGCACCGCGGCCAACATCGACTCCGGCAGTGCATTTTCGGCACTGACAATATTCCTATAACCTAACTCGCGGGCAATCTCTGCCACGCGCTCACTGGGAACCACAACTGCCGTTTCAGCGCCCAGCTCTCCAAACTGATCACCCAAGGCCACCAGCAATTCGCCGCTATGCGCTACCAAACAATCACTCCGGGACAACTGCTGGCGCGCTAACAGTGCCTGCTCTGGGTTGATTACCCTCCTATAGAGTTCACAGTAATCAACTCTGGCACCGCGCTTAACAAGAGTATCACCAAGAATTTCTCGACCGCCCTGGCCGCGGAAAATAATCACCCGCTGACCACTCAAGTCCTGCAACTCTGCCAGGCCCAAGAGTGCTTCACTATTTTGTCGCCCGCTCGGTGACAGCGCAGCAATATCTGCAGCAGCAAGAATTTGCGCGGTCTGCTGTCCGACAGCAAAAAACTCTATGCCCACAGGCTGCATGGGCCAGTAGCGGTCCAGCCACTCAATGGTCAATTCCGCAGCATTGCCGCTGACACAGATGGCCTTGTCAAAATTATCCACTTCCAGAATCAGGTTTTTAATCGACTGGCCATCAACTATAGGCTCAATGGACATCACCGGGGTCTGACATACCTGAACACCAGTCTGCTCTAGCAATGCAATAAATTGATCTGCCTGCCGCGAGGGTCTGATCACCAGGATGCGTTGCGCCATTAGCCTGCCCCGTACACCTCAGCGAGAATTTCACCAGCACCTGCGGCCAGTAAGCGCTCGGCCAGCTCGACGCCCAACTTCTCTGCCTGCTGTACCGGAGCTGAGAGTTGGTCTTGCAGAATATGTGTGCCATCAACACTGCCGACCAGGCCGCGCAACGTTAGATAATCGCCGGGCTCATCCAACTCAGCGTAACAGGCAATAGGCACCTGACAGCCACCTTCCAAGCGTCGATTAAGAGCGCGCTCGGCGGTGACGCGAATGCGTGTCTGACGGTGTTCTAAGGATTGTAATAGGTCGATAGTGGCCTGATCTTCAAGCCGGCATTCAATCCCCACAGCACCCTGGCCGCCAGCAGGCAGGCAGAGTTCAGGCTCCAAACGGGAGGCAATTCTGGCTTCCATTCCCAACCGCATCAGTCCAGCACTGGCGAGAATAATGGCGTCATAATCACCGTAATCGAGCTTCGCCAAGCGTGTATTAACATTGCCGCGCAGATCTTTGATTTGCAGTTCTGGAAAGATCGCACGAATCTGGCACTGACGACGGAGACTGGACGTTCCCACCACAGATCCGGGGGGCAACTCGGCAAGATTGCTATAGCGATTAGAGACAAAGGCGTCCAGGGGATCTTCACGTTCACAGATAACTGTTAGGCCGAGTCCCGGAGGAAATTCCATGGGCACATCTTTCATCGAGTGCACAGCAATATCGGCACGATTTTCCAGCATCGCCACTTCGAGCTCTTTGACAAACAGACCTTTGCCGCCGACTTTTGCCAATGGCGTATCCAGCAGCACATCACCGCGGGTGGTCATGGCCACTAACTGGACGTCGAGCTGTGGGTGATTTTCAAGTAATTTGGCTTTTACAAACTCGGCCTGCCAAAGTGCCAAGGGGCTCTTTCGCGTCGCAATTCGGATCGTTTGGGGCACTGAAATTCCTTCGCTGTGATTGACTAAGCGGACATTATCGATCATTTGGCTGCGCTTGGGCAGCTGAATTTTATCGCCCTAGGGCAGCTTCAAAGCTGGGGCAATAATTGGCGTAATTTCGACTCCAGACGACGACTGACAATGGGCTGAATAGCTATGTCACGGAGCTTTACCGCCAGGTGACCCTCGGCATAGGTCAACCCCTCAATGGCATTGCGGGCAACCAAGGCACTGCGATGCACGCGAACAAAAAACTGTGAGAATTCCTTTTCAATATCCTTAAGCGTGTCGGAAAGTACGGTCTCACCCTCGGCGGTGTAGGCCGTGACATATTTTTGATCGGCCTGTAAAAGGCGAATTTTTTCCACTGCGACCAGCTCAAGACCATTATGAGTTCTACTGCAGAGATGTCGTCGGTGACTCGGGGTTTGAGCATTAAGCTGCGCACGGGTTGCGCTCGCAGCGCGCTGCAGCGCCCCATCTAGCTCACGGGATTTGATTGGTTTAAGCAAGTAGGCAAAGGCTTTGGCATCAAATGCGCGCAACGCGAAGTCTTCAAATGCGGTGCAGAAAATAACCGCCGGGGGCGGCACCATTTTGGCAATTTGCCGCGCAGCGTCGAGGCCATCCATCTCCGGCATGCGTACATCCATCAGCACAATTCCCGGCAGATATTGGTGCGCCATCCGCACCGCTTCGAGGCCATTTCTCGCCTCTCCAACAATTTCTATATCCGTTTTTTTTTCGAGTAGACGCTGCAGGCGGATCCGCGCCAGCGATTCATCATCTACGATCAATACCTTGATCATCTCTAACCCTCCAATGGTTTGAATAGAATCCTCGTATGGTAGTGATTTTTGAATACAGTTTCCTGTAACTCGGCGCTGCCACTAAAATAAGCATCGAGTCGACAGCGCAAATTATCCAGCGCTAATTGATGGCCAGAGGTAATTCCAGATAGCGCCACTTTATTATTGCCAGGCCTTGGGAGACTGTTAATCAGATCTATAGTCAGCCAAGCGCCACAGCGATAAATAATGATGTAGATTGAGCCTCCCTGAATCGCAGGTTGCACGCCATGGAAAACCGCGTTTTCAATTAATGGCTGCAAGATCAAAGGGGGAACACGAACTGTATTGAGGTCGATTTTAATATCCCAACTGTACTCAAGGCGCTCGTCGAGGCGTAGCTTTTCGATTTCCAGGTAGCCCTGACAGGCATCCACTTCTTCCTGCAAAGTCACTGAGGCACTATCTTTTAGGGCATAGCGAAAAAGGTCGCAGAGATTCTCAACGGTTTTTTCTGCCTTGTCTGCGTCGATTCGGATTAGCGTCGCGAGACTGTTCATGCTGTTAAATATAAAGTGCGGCCGAATGGTGGCTTGCAATGCCGACAACCGCGCTTCGAGACCGGCACTCTGCTGTTGGTACAGGCGCTGCTGCAGATAGTAAAGTCGCAAAATTACGCCAGCGGGAATTGCCGCGATGAGCACAGTATTCAGAATTGAGAGCGGATCGATCTGCCAAATCCCACCGACGGAGTACTTGTTCCAGTATTCTGCGGCGACAGCACAGAGAGCTGCGGCCAACAGAACCAGAAGGTAATTGATGAGCGCTGCGTGAGGCAAGCTAAGACGCGTTAAATAGGTTCGCGCAGCACATAGAAACAGCGCACTGATTAAGGCAATCCAGCATACGAACAGCGTGATTTTTCCCAGCCAGAGAAAATCGAAGTCGCCAATACCGTTATTAACAAGCGCCATTAACAACGCCGATAAGGCCGCAATAACAAATATTCCCAACAAACCCTGCCCGCGACAGAGGTCAGGAATAAAATAATTGCCTATTTGAGTCTGATTTTCCCCTGAATCACTCATTCGAGTTATTGCTCATCCCTGTGATTAGCTATAATCCTAGTCGCGATATAACCACTGAGCAAACAAGTCGATGAGTAATAACGAAAACAGCGAGACCAAGAACGCCCCGGCCACACAAACTAATCAAGCTTGGGGTGGCCGCTTTAACGAGCCAGTGGATGATTTTGTCGCCCGCTTTACCGCCTCGGTGAATTTTGATCAGCGCCTCTACCGCCAAGATATCCAGGGTTCTGTGGCCCACGCCAGCATGCTCTGCAAAGCCGGCGTGTTAACCGAAGACGAGCGCGACCAGATTATGCTCGGACTGCAGGAAATTGAAGCTCAGATCGAGGCCGGTGAATTTCCCTGGTCGGTGGATCTAGAAGATGTGCATATGAACATCGAAGCGGCTCTCACCGCCAAAATCGGCATTGTCGGCAAGAAATTGCACACTGGCCGCTCGCGCAACGATCAGGTGGCAACCGATATTCGCCTTTGGCTGCGTGACCAGATCGATCACATAGCTCCGATTTTGACCCGCTTACAAGATGGCTTGATCGGCCTGGCAGAGCGTGAAGCTAACACGATCATGCCTGGTTTCACCCATTTGCAAACCGCCCAGCCAGTAACCTTTGGTCATCATCTATTGGCTTGGAATGAAATGCTCGAACGCGATTACAGCCGTCTGCAAGATTGCCGCACACGACTCAATCAAAGTCCGCTGGGTGCTGCAGCCTTAGCGGGAACAACCTATCCAATCGACCGACAGTTTACCGCTCAGGCACTGGCATTTGACAAGCCCACCGAGAACTCTCTCGACTCTGTCAGCGATCGAGACTTTGCCATCGAATTCTGCGCCTTTGCCAGTATCTTGATGACTCATATGTCACGCATGTCTGAAGAGTTAGTGCTCTGGACCTCGGCGCAATTTCAGTTTATCTATCTGCCTGACCGCTTCTGCACTGGCTCGTCAATTATGCCGCAGAAGAAAAACCCTGACGTGCCCGAATTGGTGCGCGGCAAAACTGGTAGGGTCAATGGCCACTTAATCTCTCTGCTAACCCTGATGAAAAGTCAGCCACTGGCCTACAACAAGGACAATCAGGAAGATAAAGAACCGCTGTTTGATACCGTGGATACGGTGCGCGACTGCCTGCGTGCATTTGCCGATATGATTCCGGCCATCGAGTCCCGTGAAGATATGATGTATGAAGCAGCCCGCCGCGGTTTTTCGACAGCCACTGATCTGGCCGACTATCTGGTTCGCAAAGGTATTGCCTTTAGAGACTCCCACGAGATTGTCGGCAAATCTGTCGCCTATGGCCTGGCTGAAAACAAGGACCTCTCGGAAATGTCACTGGAGGAGCTGCAACAGTTTTCCACTGAGATCAGTGCCGATGTGTTTGAGGTTCTAACCCTAGAGGGCTCTGTTGCTGCCCGCGATCATCTTGGCGGCACAGCACCTGCTCAGGTTGTGGCTGCGGCTCATCGTGCCAAGGCGCGGCTCGACGAGCGTTAAGAAGAGTAATAACTGGCGCCTGGAATGCTTTTTTATACCCAGAAGGCCTTTAATACCAAAAGGCCTTTTATTCCTAAAGATTTTTTATCCGCAATTAGGCGCCGATAAAGCCAATACCTAGAAGTCAAACCCGACAGCTTCCCCTGACTGAGCCAGGCAGGCTTGACTAAGCATATCAATCAGCGGTTCGCCGCTGACTGTATTGCGCCAAATGCCCTCTTCCAACTTAAAGTGAAAACCACCGGATTTCGCCGCTAGCCAAATCTCACCTGCAGCCGCCTGTCGTGACAGAATAATCTGCGTACCATTGGTTTCGCAGGTGATTGTAAGCATGCCGGCACTGTTCTCGTAATCTATATCTGCACCGCTGTCATCAATGCTCTCTTCGATGGAAAACATCAGCTCGTCTGCCAACTGATTAAACTGCGCTTCATTCATTTATTACATCCAGTACTTGGTCAGTGCCAAGTGAGTGATAGATTGGGCTCGCGCCGCATATTTGTTTGAGTGTCGTCGGCCACTGCCGCTATACTGACGGCCACGTGTCAGATAGACATACAGTCTCGTCGACGGCAGGAATTATAAACTATGTATCGTTATTTACTTGCGCATTTATTTAGCAATCTAACGCGGATCAATAGAGATGCCGCACAGCGATCTGCTGGCGTCTTTTTTGTCGCCATAATCATCTCCGGCTGCGGCAACAAGGGCGATCTATATCTTCCAGAAGATATAGCGACCACTTATCAGGTATCTAGTTCTTCAATACAAAGCGACCAAACACTAGCCAATCAGAATAAAGACTAAACAATTATGCATCATGCCGTTAGCTCCCAGGATGGGAACCTGTTTATTGAGAGCACGCCACTCTCGACTATTGCCAGCCAGTTTGGCACACCTTGCTACGTCTATAGCAAAGCCGCCCTCAGTAATAATTTTCTCGCCTACCAATCGGCACTGGCCGACAAAGAGCATCTAATTTGCTATGCGGTAAAGGCCAATTCCAATATTGCCGTGCTGCAAACCCTCGCCGAACTGGGCGCGGGTTTCGATATTGTCTCTATTGGCGAGCTTGAGCGGGTTCTGCGCGCCGGCGGTGATCCAGCTAAAGTGGTTTTTTCTGGTGTCGCCAAGACTGCCAGCGAGATGCAGCGTGCCTTAGAACTTGGCATTCACTGCTTTAATGTCGAATCCGAAGCTGAGCTCGAGCTACTAAACCGCACTGCAGCCAGCTGTGGCGCCATTGCGGCAGTGTCTCTGCGGGTAAATCCAGATGTGGATGCCCAGACCCACCCCTATATATCAACAGGCCTGAAAGAAAATAAGTTTGGTGTAGATATCAATCTTGCCGCTCAGGTCTATCAGCACGCTGCCCAGATGGCACATATTAATGTCATCGGCGTTGACTGCCATATCGGCTCACAGTTAGTGGATATAGCACCCTTTGTGGCTGCACTGGAACGCCTGCTCGCACTGGTGGACGAATTGGCCGAGCTGGGTATAACACTGCAACATATTGATATTGGCGGTGGTCTTGGTGTGCGCTATGAAAACGAAGAGCCACCCACGCCCCAAAGCTATATGTCAGCAATTTTGCCCCTCTTGGCGGATCGCAGCGAAATCCTAGTATTGGAACCAGGCCGGTCGATTACAGCCAATGCTGGAGTAATGTTGACTCAGGTGCAGTATTTGAAAAGCAATGGTGAGAAGAATTTTGCCATTGTCGACGCAGCCATGAACGATATGATTCGGCCTGCGCTGTATCAAGCGTGGATGGATATCCAACCGATTTCAACCGGCAACTCTGGAAGTGCTGTAGCCGAGAACGCCGTTTACGATGTGGTCGGCCCTGTCTGTGAGACCGGTGATTTTCTCGCTAAAAACCGATCTCTGGCGATCTGCGCCGGCGATTATCTGTGTCTGATGTCAGCTGGTGCCTACGGTTTCGTAATGAGCTCCAATTACAACAGTCGCCCGCGAGCGCCAGAGGTCATGGTCGATGGCGACCAGGTACATTTGGTCAGACGACGAGAAACTATCGAAGATCTCCTCAGTGGCGAAAGCTTGCTGCCCGCGGCAGTGAGATAACGCTGATGTTAATGAAATTCACCAAAATGCACGGTCTTGGCAATGATTTTGTCGTCATAGATGCTGTCACCCAGAATGTCCGCATAACTGCCTCTATGGTGCGACGCCTAGCCGATCGCAAGACCGGTATCGGCTGCGATCAAGTATTGGTTGTCGAACCGCCCTCCGCTGCAGATATTGACTTCGACTACCGCATTTTCAACTGCGACGGCGCGGAAGTTGAGCAATGTGGCAATGGCGCTCGGTGTCTGGCGCGCTTTGTCCACGATCGTCAGCTGACCGGCAAGAAGTCGATTCGGGTGCAGACCTCAAATCGTGTAATGACACTGAATCTGATCAATAAGAATCTCGTTGCCGTGGATATGGGTGTCCCAGAGCTGGACCCTTCGGCGATTCCCTTTCAGGCCGACGAACCCGCCCTGCTCTACGATATAGACATTAATGGACAGGCACAGCCTATTGCTGCGGTCTCTATGGGCAACCCCCATGCGGTGCTAACAGTAACTGATATAGACACAGCACCGGTGGCGGAATTGGGCGCAGCGCTTGAGTCCCATGAGCGTTTCCCCAATCGTGTAAATGTTGGCTTTATGCAGATTATCAATCGCACTGAGATTAAGCTTAGAGTGTTCGAACGCGGCGTTGGCGAAACCGAAGCCTGTGGTTCTGGAGCCTGTGCAGCAGCAGTTGCATCCATTCAGCAAGAGCTAGTCGACTCACCAGTCACCGTGCACCTAACCAGAGGGTCTCTGAAAATAGACTGGAAAGGTGCCGGCCATCCACTGATAATGAGCGGACCAGCGAAGACAGTTTTTCACGGACGTATAAGAATATGAGCAAAGAAGTAGAAACAGAAGCCGACCCAATCGAAAAAGTAGTGCGTGAATTCCTTCGCGATAACCCAGATTTTTTAGATAAAAACACTGATATCCTCGAAACCATGGTTCTGCGCCACAATAGCGGCGAGGCGGTTTCCTTGGTTGAACGTCAGGTTGGTGTAATGCGCAATCGCAACAAAGAGATGCGTTCGCGATTGGATAATATGCTGCAGACCGCCAAGGAAAATGATCTGCTGTTTGAAAAGTCCAAGCGTCTGGTACTCAACCTGCTCGAAGCCAAAACCCTGGGTGCATTGGTCGAAGCGGTCTATGACAGTCTCGGTAAAGATTACGGCATCGAGTTTTACAGCCTGACCCTGTTCGGCGATGAGAAGAAGCTGCCCCGCACTATGGCACGCATTGCAAGCACCGAAAAAGCCAACGAACGTGTTGGCACATTGATCGGTGCCAACCGCGCAGTCTGCGGCATTCTCCGTGAAGATGAAATGGTGTTTCTATTTGGTGAACGGGGCGTTCAGGTGGGATCCGTGGCCGCCGTGCCGCTCCGCTATGATAGCCTCTATGGCATTTTGGCGGTGGGCAATAGCGACCCAGGTTTTTATAAAAGCAGCATGGGCACACTCTTTCTCAGCTATATCGCCGAGATACTCAATCGAGTGTTACCGAACCATTTAAAGTAGCTATTGCAAACAGTCAGCTAGAAAAATAAAAGCCTAAAAGCCAACTCAGCGTTTAGGCTTTTTCTTGGACGCGGCAGCAGCGCCTTTTTTACCCTGACCAGGAGTTTGTCCTGCAGGCTTAGGCGCATTGCGACGGCGCTTCGAACCCGGCGCTGAATCCTTGCCCCCAGATCTAGCACCAGCTCCACGCTTCTTTTTACCTTTGGGGCCGCTCTTAGAATCTTGCTCACGTACCTTGCCTGCAGCTTTTCCGGCAAATTTTCCAGCTGGCCGCCTAGCCCCTGAATGGTTGGCGGAATTCTCCTCACCAGCCAATTCGAAATCAATTTTCCGCTCATCGAGATTGACTCGAACCACCTTCACTCTGAGCTTGTCACCGAGACGGAATACACGACCGGTGCGCTCGCCAACCATACGATGCTGAGCAGCTTCATGATTGTAGTAATCTTTCGGCAGACCGGTGACATGAACCAGCCCCTCGACATAGAGTTCGTCGAGCATAACAAACAAGCCAAAGCCGGTCACAGCAGTGACTACACCAGAGTATTCTTGACCGACTCGATCAACTAAATACTCACACTTTAGCCAGTTGACCACATCGCGAGTGGCTTCATCAGCGCGGCGCTCAGTGACTGAGAGATGAGCTCCAGTTTCATCGAGACGGGGCAGCTCGTAGGGATAAATATCAGTTTTGGCAATCGCTTTAGCACCCTCAACCCGCACTACACCAGAGACTTTTTTATTGCTCCGAATCAGGCTGCGAATGGCACGATGAACCAACAGATCGGCATAGCGGCGAATCGGCGAGGTGAAATGGGTGTAACCCTCAAAGGCGAGTCCAAAATGGCCAAGATTTTCAGCCTGATAAACCGCCTGACTCATAGATCGCAGCAGCACTGATTGAATAACCGAAGCATCATCACGATTTTTAGCCGACCTCAAAACGCGCTGATAGTCCTCTGGCTGCGGATCGTCACCGCCACCCAAGCCCATTCCAAGTTCGCCGAGAAAGTCGCGTACAGAGGAGAGACGGTCTTCGCTGGGCCCTTCATGAACCCGATAGAGTGCCGGTAGCTTAGATTTTTCAAGAAATTGCGCAGTGCAGACATTGGCGGCCAACATGCACTCTTCAATCAGGCGGTGTGCCTCGGTGCGTTTAACTGGAATAATTTGGCTTATCTTGCGCTGACTATCAAACAGGATACGAGTTTCCTGAGTATCGAAGTCGATGGCACCGCGCTCGCTGCGACGTCTGTGCAGCACGCGATAGAGATCATGCAGCGAATCGATCTGCGGCAGAATGGTGGCAAATCGATCGCGGATATTGGCGTCTTCGGCGGACCCCCGCTCTTCAATAATCTGGGCCACCTGGGTGTAGGTCATGCGCGCATGAGAATACATCACAGCTTCGTAAAACTGGTATTTGGTAACATCCCCTTCGCGACTGATCTGCATCTCGCAGACCATGCACAGACGATCTTCATGGGGGTTCAGTGAGCAGAGACCGTTGGACAGTTTCTCCGGCAACATGGGCACAACATGGTTGGGGAAATAGACCGAGTTACCCCGCTCAAATGCTTGAATATCTAGAGCACTACCAGGTTTCACATAATGTGACACATCGGCGATGGCGACAATTAATTTCCAGCCACCCCGTGGCTTGGGCTGACAGTAAACCGCATCATCAAAATCCCGAGCATCTTCGCCATCGATAGTAACCAGTGGGAGCGCGCGCAGATCAACACGAAATTCTTTATCTGTAACATGGTCCGGTATGGCATCGGTTTCTGCTTGAACTGCATCATTCCACTGATGGGGAATGCCGTAGTTGCGAATTGAGACCTCAATCTCTAGACCGGGATCTAGGTGGTCGCCCAGTACTTCGGCGATGTGGCCACTGGGGGGACTGTTGCGCGACGGGGCGTCAGTGATGCCAACCAATACGATCTGGCCCGGCGCAGCGCCATTAAGCTGGTCGGCGGCAATCAGTATGTCCTGACTGATACGCGGATTATCCGGACGTACAAAGTGAATACCGCTCTCGCAGAAGTAACGTCCGACCAACTCTGTGGTCTTGCGCTCCACGACATCCACCAAAGTGCCCTCAGGGCGCCCGCGGCGATCGCGGCCGGCGATTCTTACCAATACAATATCGCCGTCAAAAACACGGCGCATCTGGCGACTAGAGAGATAGATGTCTTGCTCACCGGCTTCCAGTGGTGAGACAAAACCATAGCCTTCTGGATGACCTATAACGCGGCCTTTGACCAAATTTAACTTATCCAAAGTACCGTAGCCATCAGCTCGATTGCGAGCAATCTGACCATCTCGCTCCATAGCCCGAAGGCGCCGACGCATAGCTTCAATCTGCTCGTCATCAACTAACTGCAAACCCACACAAATTTCCTCGTGAGTCAGTGGCCCAACACTTTCCCGAAGATAGTCGAGAACAAACTCTCGGCTCGGCACAGGCCTTTGGTACTTGGATGCTTCACGGCTAGCATAGGGATCGGTCGGTTTTTCTTTTCGAGACATAGAGATTTTGGTATCAAGTTAATAAGCAGTCAGTCTATGTCTTATAGGCTATGGAGTAAAAGAAATTCGACGACAAAAAAACCCAGACTTGGCAAGTGCCATGTCCGGGTTTTAAGGGGGGTACCAATGATTTTAACAATTACTTACTTTCACCATCCTTGGTGCAGAACTTCCATGTCCCGATGCATCCATGAACATCGGCGGTGTCAAAACGGCTAGTGCTAATTTGGCCTGTTTCCCTAACCAGCCAACTCCCTGTCAGCTGTGCCTCAAGCGTCCTGCTTATCAGCGCCGTCTCTATATCTACAACAAATCTTTACTTGCGTCATCCCTGGCGCCGACCATCCTATTTACGATGCATTAATGCAGCACCGGTAGTATCAAAACGGCAAGCTAATTTGGCCTGTTTCCTTAACTAGTCAACTCCCTGTCAACTATGCCTCAAGCATCCTGCTTATCAGTGCCGTCTGTATAATAAATATTGACTCGCACCATCCTTGGTGCACGACCTCCTAGTCGCCATGTACTCACACAAAATCGGTAGTGACAAAACGGCTATTGCTAATCTGGCTTGTTTCCTTTCTAGCCAACTCCCTGTCAGCCATGCCTCAAGCATCCTGCTTATTAGCGCCGTCTGTATAAAAAGCAGTGTAGGACTGTAATCTATTCACCACTACCATCCCTTTGTACGCATCATGCTAGGGAGCCAATACAAGGTTCTATAATAGGCCTGAGTTTTACAAAAGAAAATCACACTGACGAACTAGTACTAAAGGATTAGTTTTGGCCCTGAGGGATTAGACGGCGATATTCTAAGAGGCGAGAAAATCATTAATATGCTGACGTATTTGCTTGACGCGCATAAGATTCTTCTCGGCATCAAGAGAACTATAGTCTGCCCTAAAGGCCAATACCATATCCCGCAGTTCGGTCATACCGTAAAGGCCAGAGAGACCCATCAGGTCATGAACTATTTCACGCAAGCTACCGTTTTCATTATTTCGCAACTGCTCGTCGAGCTTGTCGAGACTTTGGTAGAGCGCCTTTTTGAGCTCTTCTACCGGGACCACTGTAGACAGCAGCCCCGCTCCTTTGGGCACTGGGCTATCTTTAGATTTGGCGATAACTTGAGTCAGGCTATTGATCAATTCGCTCTCATTAACCGGTTTCAGCAGCAACATTGCCGCGCCAGCCTTAGTGATCCGCTCTTGCTCCACCATTGTGACATCGGCAGTCAAAGCTATAATCGGCGGACTCTCACCAGACTGCTGAATAATCGTTTCGCTGGCGGTGACACCATCGACAATTGGCATATGGATATCCATTAGGATTGCATCCACATGTAACTCACTGGCGATCTCAATCGCCTCTTGGCCATTGTTTGCAGTCAAGCAGCTAGCGCCATAGCCTTTGAGTAAACGGACGATCAGCTTCTGATTAAACGCATTGTCCTCCGCGACCAAAATGGTCATTCCGGCCAACACATCTTCAGTAGCGACAATGTCCCGGGATGCGCCAACCAGGGCCTCAGCATTGGGCGCGGTGCTTACAGATAGCTGGCAGGTAAACGAAAAAGTCGAGCCTTGACCGACTTTGCTGCGAACCTGTATCTGGCCACCCATCGCTTGAACGAGGTTTTTGCAGATCGAGAGGCCGAGTCCAGCGCCGCCAAAGCGTCGATTTATTGAAGTATCCTCCTGAGAAAATGGATCGAATAGCGTTGGGATCTTAGCCTCCTCAATACCCTTACCCGTGTCGGCAACTGAGCAGTCTAAGGTCACCTTGCCGTCCCGGTTACTGAGGCAGCGAATAGTGACATTTATAGAGCCCGCGTCAGTGAACTTTATGGCATTGCTTAACAGGTTACTGATTACCTGAGTAAACCTAACAGGATCACCTACCAGTGCCTGAGGAACCGCCTTGTCAATGGTGTAACTAAGAGTCAGCCCCTTTTCTTCTGCTCGCTGGCGCTGAATGGACATCAGGTCGGTGATCCAAGACTCGATGTAGAAGGGAACTTTCTCCAGGGTAAAGCCGCCAGCACGCGCTTTCGAAAACTCGAGAATATCGTCAATCATTGTCAGCAACATGTTCGATGACATATTAATAATGCGCAGATTCTCATCGCGTTTCTGCGCATCGGTCTCGATTGAGAGCAACTTAGAAAAGCCAATTACAGCGGTCAATGGAGTTCGCAATTCATGGCTCATTCTGGCGAGAAACTGATCCTGAGCCTCCATTGCCTCTTCCAGCTCAATCAATGTTATCTGCAACTGTGCCGTTGCGCGAGCCACCTCACTTTGCATGCGTACATTGGACTGCCTGACCGTGGTCGCCAACTGATTGATACCTGAGGCTAGTTTACGCACCTCCACAGGCCCAGCCTCCACCGCTAGGTTATTGAGACTCCCCGCCTCCATGGACTCAACAACGCCGGTTAGCAATTCCACCGGACGAGAAATGCTTCGCCCAATTCGCATGGACAACCAAGCAGCCATAAGCAAACCTAGAGTGGAGACCAGCACAATGGCAAAGATACCCTCGCGATACTGTTCTTCGAGTATTTCATCAGTCAGTGACACAACCACCCAACCTAAAACATCGGGAGCCGGTTGCTGACCCTCGTCATAATCTTCAAGGGCTGGTGGCGTCAATATCACGCGCGAGTAAAAGTACCAATTGTGATCTCTATAGACCGGCTTACCAAATTCATATTTCTGCGGGCTAGCGATCATATCTGGATCCAGTTCGCCTATAGCGACGCTGGTATTTTGACTGGCGTTGAAGAACAGCAAACCATTCACCGCCGGAATATCGAGCACCGACTCACCCAAATCCCTGAGCATTTTCCGGTTGTTGGAATACACCGCGAACTCCGCATTAGATGAAATCTGCTGCGCGGCTATAGAACCGGTGTTGTGAAGATTAGCCAATAGCACCGCGCGCTGACTGGATATCATATAGCTCGCCAACACTATGCAAAGCAATGTCAATGGCAACAGCGATGTGATTAATAGCCGCGAATGGATACTTGAAAATTGTTGTTTAGCTGCCATCTACCTGTTCCCACCGTGCAACTTGTCACGGTAAAACTGTTCATCCTTTATCACCACATCAAGACTTGCAGCTACCGAATAATTGAAGTGCATCGAAAAATATTTAGGCTGATAAGCCTGCCCCTTATCACCGCCGTCCAAGTCTGCGTCAGCAATCCACTCGACAGTCTGCAGCGCCACATTTTGCGGCGATGAATAGATCGCGGCAAGGGCTCCGGCCTCTACATAAGTACGTGAAAACGCGACAACTGGCACCTTGTGCCTATAGCTGAGGCGCAATATCCACCTCGCCGTTGCAATATTAATTAGACGGCTGTCGGGCACGGGAATAAATACATCAGCGTCACCTATCACCGGATCGATCTTGGTAATCGGGTTATCTTTGGTACCAATTGTGACAAATTCTGATGTCATGCCCAGATCACTGATACTCTCAGCCAGCTCCTGTTGCTTCGCAGCTGAAGAATACCCCAGCATCACCCCGGCTTTCTTCGCCTTCGGCAAAAGTAATTTTGCCAGGCGAATGCTGCGGCTGGTGGGCTGATCAATGGAGATTGCTGACACCTGGTGAGCAAAGGCCTGATTCACAGAGCCAAAATGCTTCCTCGCGAGAGCGGCAAAAGAGCTGTCTGTTATCAGTACACTCACAATCGGCGCTGTGATTTTGTACTGCTGAGCTTTTGCTTCTAAAGTGCTTAGTTCGAAAGAGTTTGGTTGAAGGGCCTCTGCTTGCAGGGCTTTGGATTCAAGTGGTTTGGGTTCAAGCGCTCTCTCTCCATAGGCGCTATCCGCAGCGGCTGTGCCCACAGTCACAATTAGATCGGCATTTGCCGTTGTCCGAAAACCAGTTTTTTGAGTGGCTGGGCGCTGCGAAACGAACTCAACGGTGTACTTATACTTATCAGGGAATGTTTTATTTAGCTCATCCTGAACAGTTGTCATTATATTCAAGTAGTCTTTTGTCGGCTTGCTAACCAAGAATAACAGACCGATCTGATCAGCTGAAACCTTGGCACCAAACAGCATTATCACGGAAAAAAGTATACACATCGACCAATCTGAGTTTGGTCGATCTCGACGATATACTGTATTTTGTGACAGGGTACGTCTCATATATGACTCAATAATTCATCTGATATTTCCACTATCCTGATTCAATGGCAACCGCTCCCTCGGGAATGCCTAAGGCATTAAAACCTTCAATCCTAAAATATATTGAGTTTTAAATTGATTGTAAAAATAAAACTCGCTATAGGGATCACCGGCATTTTGGACAGTCAATGACAGATCAATATTTGCCCTATTGATAGCCCAGCGCTTACTGGCTTTAAGGTCGATGCGCGTATAATTTTCTGCAGCAGTGCCACGATAATGTTTTGTTGCCGAACTGTAAGAGGCCATTGAACTCAGTGTGACGCCGTTATCAAAGCCATAGCTAGCGAGCAGACCTGCACCATGCTTGAGGCTATGCAATCCGAGATCGCGAATTTCAAGGGCTGGCGGTGAAGTGTAAATCGTCTCGCCACTGATGTCTGAGTAGCTATAGTGAGCACGCAACAAGACCTGACTACTGGGCTTGTACTGAGTCTGGATCTCAAAGCCATCGACATTGAAGTTGTCAGTGTTGTCTCGAATATTGACAAAATTATCCAGGTCCGGAAAACCGGAGCGACGTTCATTGATCACGTCAGTTAATTGTTCACGAAAGAGCCTGATATCAAAACGTAACCTGCGGTCAAATAGATAGCCAAGGTAGCCGAGCTCCATACTTCTAAGCCGCTCATTATTAATGTCCGCATCTGAAATTACACTGGCATCAAGAATAATATTGTCATTGTAACGAACAACCTGCTTCTGCTGACTTTCCAAAAGCGTCGGCGATCTAAAACTACGATTAACTGCTAGCCTAATTATATGCTCAGGATGTAATTGATAATTGCTCGCTAAACGATAGGAAAAATAACTGGCAGCATTATTTTTCTGCTCAAGGATCAAACCGCCGTTGAGAATCAACCTATCGGAGCTGGTCCACTCAAGGTTAGTGTAAGCTCGTTGGGAAGTTTCGCTGAGTGAATCGGGCCTATCAAACAGCTCCTGACCTTTAACTCTGTCGTAGCGCACTGCAATACCGGTCACAGCGCGCAGATTATCCCGAGGATTAACTATGCTGCGCAGCTCGAGGTCCCAGCGCTCTGACTCGGAGCGATCGTGCGCATCGATTACCAGCTTGTCTGGCAATCCCGGAAGCGGCCAGCCAGGCGAGCTATCGGACATTCCCAGAGCCTGAGATAAAAATAGCGGCGTTATCTCGTCACTGACATCCATATCATTGTGATAGAAAAGCATCTGCAACTTGCTGCCGCTGGCCATCAAGCGACTCCAATTTACATATTGATATTGATAGGAGAGATTGCGCTCAATATATTCCCGTTCGCCTATACCTTGATTGCTATCACTGATGCCAACTTGGAACTCGAGACTGTCTCTAGCGTTAGGCGTCCACAAACCTCTAAAGGTGGCGCTAATATTGTCGGAGCTATCATCAATTTTGAGTGGCTGCCCTTGGAAAGAACTATCGTCAAAACCATCATTGCTGCGAAAACTCAAAGTGGTGCGATGGCTGATCGAGCCAAGATCGCCAGTGTAGGCAAGGTTTGCGTTGCGGATATCACCACTACCTAACTGTGAGTTTAGGCTCCAGCCACTACCGACCAACGGTGATTTAGTGACAATGTTTATCGATGCCAGAAACGCGTTGCTGCCGTCTGCCGAGGCATTGGCACCACGGACAATTTCAACATACTCAATGTCATCCAACGTCACACCTATAGATGACCAATCCACAGCCGAAAACAGCGATTCATACACCGACCGCCCATCGACTTTGACCTCAAGTCGGCGCGGATACTCATCACCCAGCGCATGATAAGTGGTCCCCATTCTACTGCCATCGACAAAGTAAGTCTGAAAGCCAGGTACTAGCCTAAATAGGTCTATAACGCCCAGCGCTGCCGAGGCCTGAATAGTCTGACGATCAATAATGGTGACCGACGCAGGGGTCTGCGCCAGCGTTTGATCCATATGGGTAGCAACCTGAACAATTGGAATGTCGACTAGAATATCAGTCTCTGTGAGCACCGCCGGACTAGAGATCGATGATGCATCTTCTGACCACAGATTAGCAGCGTTAATCGTGCTCGACACTAACAACAATAAAAAATACGTTGGCCTCTTAATGTCTAACAAAGCAATTAACACAAAAAGTCTCCTTTGATTTTTAATATTCCCCTAGTTACTGGCTTCCGCGCCTTCATCGAGGCCCAGTTTTTGGCCCAAAATGCCTGCCTGCGTACGATTAGCTAAACCCAGGGCACGCAGCATAGCGCTGACATGGACTTTCACCGTATTTTCAGACAGGTCCAAATCTCGCGCGATCTGTTTATTTGAGCGACCCTGAGTTATATGGCGCAAGATATCCATCTGCCGCTTGGTCATCAGCCCTGAAATAATATCCGCACTGGCTCCCGAATCGACTTCATCTATAACTTTGGCCACATCAGGCATGGCTTCACGGAGGGAATCCGGGACGTACTTTTCGCCTTTTAAGGCACGTGAAATGGCCTCAAACAATGCGTCTTTAGGAGCAGATTTTGTGACAAATCCAATGGCACCAAAATCCAAGCATTTACGGATATGGGCGGGATTTTCAGAAGCGGAAAGAACAATCACGGGAAGGTTGGGATAACTTTCGCAAAGCATCGCGATAAAGTTAAAACCACCACCTGCGCCCGGCATAAACAGATCGACAATAACCAGATCGATCGTATCCCGAGCGAGAATAGTAAGCGCTGCATCGCCGTGATCTGTGGTGGTGACGTCAATGCCCTTATATTCATCGAGCAGTGTCGCTTTTAATCCAACGCAAACGAAAGCGTGGTCATCAACTATGAGAACGTGCATGTTTTCATTCCTTGTCTTCACGTCCCTGCGTAATTGACTTTGGCTATTCCATAGCCTCGCCTAAATATAATACCTATTTATAAAACAAACAACCCAGACCTATTCATTGATGAATTCTCTTGAGATAGTATAGTAGTAACACCCTGAGATGCTGCTGTTACTTTTGTGCCCTACAACTCACTCAGCGCGACAGATATTTGAGTCTGCAGCGAAGCATCAGATGACGCCAAATCTCTTGCCCGGAGCAAGGATTTTTTCGCTTCGTCGCCACGCCCCAACAGACTTAATCCGACGCCGCGGTGATAGTGAAAAATCGCAATTGATGGCGCCATCTTGGTTACTTTTGCTAACAGTGGCTCGGCCACTTCAGGTAGCCCAGATTTAATCAGTGCCCAAGCATAAGTATCAACGAAGTAAGGTTGCTCTGAATCGGCAAAGCGCTCTGTAAGCTTTACCGCGCGACTGATATTTTTAGCAGAACCATATTCATCAGTGAGCAAACTGGCAAGATTATTAATCACTGCCTGGTGATCGGGATTGGTCTTGAGCACTTTTTCATAGAGCTGAACTGCCCGGTCTTTGTTGTCGAGCTTCTCATGGGCCGAGGCCAGTAATATCATTAGCAGGTTGCTCTCGGGCACCGCCTTGAGACCACGCTCAAGGCTCGCCATTGCCGCTTCAGGATCACCTGCGGCCCGATAATTGGAGGCCAGCGCCGTGTAGCCATTGATCCACATTGCATCCTGCTTCAGCCCTTGCTCTAAAAGCTGCACAGCAGTGTCTCGATCACCGCGCTTACTGTAAACCGACGCCATAATCGATAGGGCCATCATGTTGCTTGGATTATCCGATCTAAAGCCTTTGAGATATTCCAGCAATTTTTCTACCTGGCCAAGACGGAGATAGCAGGTAGTGAGCCCCTCAAGTGCGCGACCCAAGTCAGGGTTGATCGCCAGGGCCTGCTGATAGTGCTCAACTGCTGCCTTATAGTCCCCTTGAGCCTGCAGTGAGCGTCCCGACAAATAATGACTAAAAGCGGGATTGCGGCCGATTTTGTCGATTCGCGATACGATTTTTCGCGAGCCTTCAAAATCCTGTTTCGACAATTTTATTTGCGCCAAGATCGATAGCAAAATATCGTTGTCCGGCGAACGTAGCAGAGCATTTTCGAGCAGCCTTTCAGAGCGGTCCACGTCCTTTTTTTCCAGAAGACTTTGAATAACTGGCACCGCCGCCTGAACATTGCCCGGATTGATATCTAATACCTTGCGGAAGGTGTCGTCCGCCAACTGACTAGACCCAGAGGATAAATAGGCATTGGCCAACATCACCAGTGCGGGTTCAGACTCAGGGTTATTGCGCAACACAGTGCGCAGATCACTGACCACCGCATCTATGTCTTCAGTTATAAGATGGTAGCGGGCGCGCACCAGAAGAGCCTGTTCAAAGTGCCTATCGACACTGAGCACTTCATTGACTAATTGCAGTGCGCTATCCTTCTGTCCGTTTCGCAGCTGTAAATCGGCTTTAAACGCTTTGGCGCGAAACAGGTGCTGATCTTCAAATTCATCACTGATGATTTTTTCCAGTTCAACAAGAGCTCCAGCAGTGCTGCCCTTGGCCATCAACCTGTCGATACGAAAGAAGCGCAAGTCAGCATTTTTCGAGTCTCTGGCGATATAGTGATCGAGCAATTCATCACCCGCCATAATGTCTTTACTTGAGAGCAAGTCGACAATCACCATGCGCACTTCAGTGTCGCTGCTATTGCGCCGCAAATAATCCTCCAACACCTTCACAGCGGCATCCACGCGCTGACTGTCATTGAGTAATTTTGCCAGCTTCAGGTAAAAGGCCTTCTCGTTGCGGTTGTTGGCAATCAGTGTCCGATAGTCTGCCTCCATAGCCGCCAAATCATTTATTTCCTCATTGATCTCAGTGCGCAGTAGCAACAAGTGCAAATCGTCGTCTTCACGCTCAATCAAATCTGAGAGCATCGCCAGAGCAGATTCGGTGTCACCCTGTTTATGTAGAATTGAAATTTTGATCGAGGCAATGTCAGCAGATTTATCATTTTTCTCCATAGCTTTATCGATGTATTCGATAGCCACGTCATAGAGGTCTTTTTGCAAATAGGCAGACGCTTTGATGGCATAGGCCTCAGCATTATCGGGATCTAATGCGAGAATAAAATCTGCTTTTTCCAGAGCAGTGTCTGCTTGTTTCGCAAGCAAAAATAGATAGGCGAGTTTTATCTTGGCCTGGACATGATTAGGATCCAGCTGCTCGACCTTTGACAGATTTTTAAACAGCGCCTTCCAGTTTTGTTGCGTCTCGGCAATTAAGCCAAGGTAGTAATAGGCACTGGCCAGTTTGGGGTCGATCTGCAGCGCATTGCGCAGTTCGACATTGGCCTTAGATAACTCACCCTCGGTATAGAGTTCTATACCACTGTTTAAATAGCGATTGGCCGCCTCTTCTTTGGATCCGCTGCAGGCAGATATGGATAACAAAAAAACACCGACCATAAAAAATCGACTAAGCGTCCTCATCACTTGTGCGCTCATTGGGTTCCCTCCAGGCTTTTAGCCGGTAAAAGTTGTAACAATTGATTTCGACTCGAGCGGATAAACGCCTTTGCACGCTGGTCCGCATCCATGACGCTCTCATCAGGCAGCACCGGAGTCGTAACTCTGATTAGCGAGCCATCGGTGCGATTTAAAAATAGTGCATCCTTAAATAACATCCACTTTTTAATATATTCATTGGCAATTGGAACGCCGCGCTCCTCAAACCAATAATAGACAATCTGATCTTGCAGACCCTTGCGAATTAAAACCCGGTTAACAGGTATCTGATCCACTGTAGTACGCTGAAAATTAGCAATTTCCCAGCCACCCCCTGGAATACAGACCTTAGGCGAATGGGGCGATACGCCTTTACGCTGAGAGGCGTAATAGGCAACATAAAAATTAATCGGCCGCTGTTCAGGGTTGTGATAGTTGATCATCACATATTCGCTAAACCCCAGCTTATCGGCGACCTCTGTATCAATACTGTCATCTTGACCAGTCCACTCATCAAGCTGCAGCGGAAAGGTTGCCAAGTTAATCCTCTCTAATGTCGCAGTCTCCTCGCGGGATTCAATCGACATCAAACCAATTAGGGCTGCGAGTAACATAGGGATCGCTACGACAACCGGCAATGGACATTTCAGGCTTGTCATACCGCCGCCAGCATACTGGTCAGCACTGACCGAGACAGGCACCGCAAATGCCTGACGGATACTCTGGCGCGTCGTGAATAGCTCCATTAGCAGCACCAATAAAAGCATCAGACCACCACAGGCCATAAAGATTAGCCAACCCTCGAAGTCATGCAAAAAACCCTCAGCCATCTCAGTGCCCCAGTTATCCACCAGAAGACCAGTAATCGCGATACGCAGGCTATTCATGAAGATAGTAATTGGCACTGTCGATAAAAACAGGATCATTTTTTTCCACAGCGACCCCTGGTACAAATAGGCACCAATGAACCCTAGACTCATCAGTGGAAACAGATAACGCAACCCACTGCAGGCTTCCACTACCTGTAACTGGTAGTTGCCTAGATCAATGATATTGCCACTCAAAAATACAGGTATACGACACAGGCGAATGATCTCAACACCCAGCTGTGAAGAGATCAACTGAAGATTTGAGGTCAGTATCACCTCGATAAAATAGGGAAGCGGCACAGCAAAACCGAGCAGTGCAATGGGTACCCAGGTATGGCGAGTGGCCGAGCCTAAAAAGGCAATCGACAGGCCCAACAACAACAAAATAAAAGAGTAGTGAATCAGCATATACAGGGCGCTGATTTCACCGACGAGTAAAATTGCCAGTGCTAGAACAATAATCGGGAGGCCCCACCAGGAAAAACTCTGATAGCCGGCCGCAATCTGAAAGCGCCGCTCCCAGAGGATATACAGAGAGACCAATGGAATAATATAGCCGTGGCTATACTCCTCCTGCAGCCGCCAGCGTAATACCGCTTCTGCTAGTCCATCCCAATATAGCCAGAAGCTTAACCCCAGGGCTAAGCCGAATAGCGCCATACTCAGTTTAGGCTGCATATCTAACAGCCTGGTACCTTTGGCTTCAGATTGACCAGCAGTACTATTTTCGTCCTTAAAACCCATCTGTTACTCCAGCAAAAACCCTTCAACACCGTGCAGACGCATCAGCCGACGAATCCGTCGACTGATTCGAAACAAGCCTAATGCGCCTCCGCGACGCACAATATTGGCTTTTAACAACATCAGAGTTCCCAGCGCGGAACTATCAATATAGTCCAAATCCGTACAATTGATCGAAACTCTGGGAATAGCCTCTAACTGTTCGAGTATCTTGCGACAGCCAGACTTCAGCACCACCCCATTGACCGCTGTTGCCGCCCCGCCCAGTTGCATCTCAACGCTGCCACCCTCAGCATCACTAACAATCTCCATAAATAGGTTTTTGTCGGCGCGACCCTGCAACAACTTTTGATAGAGCGCCAAAGGCAGGACATGAGTGGCGATAAAGCGCAGAAACCACAGGCCATCAATAAAATAACGCTTCCACAGCAGCGGCTCCTGAACTATCCGCCACACCCATTCCAAGCCCAATTTTTGCCAGCTCAGAGGAGCGCGCTGAACAGTATCGCCAACAAAATTCACCACCGCGCCAAGGTGACTGATCACCGACGCATTGAGCTTTTCGCGATTGTGCATAATCCACTGCTGACCTTTTTTTGCCCCCAGAGCCACCACCAAAAAGTCTGGGTGCGCGGTGTTAATCTGCTCGATGATTTGATTGCTGCTCATGCTTTCAACAGAACCCACTCCAGGGTTGAGAGCACCACAGGCGACCATACCCACAGAAGCGCGATTAAGGTTATCGGCAGCCCGTTGCGCTACATTGCCCTGCCCCCCAAAAAAGAACACCGAGATCGGCTTATTGCGCTGAGTGTTCTGCAGCCTTTCAAATAGCGATGACCCAGCCACACGACTGCGTAGTGGAATACCCAATAGCTTTGCCATCCAGATCACCGGCATACCGTCAGCAACGACCAAATCGCTATAAATCACTGATTCAAGAAAGGCCTCATCCTCTTGGGCCTGTACGATAAAATTCAAGTTTGGCGTCGAAAGAAAGCACTTAGTTTTAGAGGCAATGGCTTGCTCAATAATCTCCAATGCCTGATCCCTGTCTACCTGATCGAATGGCAGCCCCAATAGACTCCAGCAGGTGCGATTAATTACTGGTGTGGCAGAAGAGCAGCCTTGATCGGGAATACTCAAAACAAGCCGCCGTTAGCTTTTCGATAATTCTCAGGTGTGCCAATATCGATTACCTGACTAATCGAATAGTTGCGCATCTGCCCTACAAGTTTAGGAATCACATCAAAACCAAGATCTATAACAGTCGAAGCTTCAGGCTCAGGAAAATAATCAAAGATCTCAGGTTCAGCCACATAAATACCCGCCGCAGCGTGATTTGATAATGGCTTTTCAGGCTTCTCAACAAACCCCTGAACAACTCCTTGCTCATCGATCTCAGCAATACCACAACGCTCAGGGAATTCCGCTTCAAAAGTACCCAAAGTTAATAGCGGCCGCTGCTCTAAATGGGCGGCATAGAGATCCGCCAGATCCACATCGGAAAGGTTATCGCCATAGATAATAAAAAATGGGCCTTCACTGCAAAAGCCACGATTTGCGGCAAGAGTCCCAGCACTACCAAGCAGAGTGGGCTCATAAAAAACCCTTACCTTGAGACCTTCTGGTGTCGAATGGGCAATAAAATCGACCACCTGCCCCGCCAACCAATGGGTATTGATCAAGACCTCAGTAACGCCGGCAGCAAGCAACTTGTCGAACCAAATGGCTAGCAATGGCACCCCGTTAATTGGCAACAGGCACTTTGGAATCGAATCTGTAAGGGGGCGTAGACGCGTGCCTAAACCCGCGATTAATAAAGCCGCCTTCATCTGGCGACATCCAGAGACAGAGTTTGCTTTCGGGAGGCCTGCAGCGCCTCTTCACTGATCGATATTGGAAACAGCTGGCAGTTATCCACCTCAATGGACTTGTAATCAGACAGCGGCCGACCTTGTGCATAGAGAGCAACAACACGTATCACCGCAACATGACTGACAACTAATACATTATCCCCTCTACCTTCAGCCTCAATATGGCGCATACCGGCAATCACCCGCGCCTGCAACTGTTCCAAGGTCTCTCTGTGTCGCAGCCTTAAATCCTGAGGCCGGGAGTTCCACAGCGCCCACTCCAGCGGGTATTGCTGCTTAACTCGCGCTTCGCTCAGCCCCTCCCAGGGACCAAAAATCATTTCATTAAAGGCCTGGTCAAAGCTAACCTTTAAATTGTGTGCCGCGGCGACAATGGTCGCCGTCTGACCCGCTCGAGCCAGGGGACTGGAAATCACTCGATCGATGGATTTTGATGAGATCAGCTCAGCTGCCTGGGCAGCCTGCTGGAGACCCTGCGCATTCAATGGTTCATCGCTGCGACCGGAATAGACTTTATTCAAGTTCGAATTGATTTGCCCGTGGCGTAAAAAGTACCAGTTCATTTAACATTCCATCGTTAAGAAAAATCTCGTCTATTTGACGGTCTTGGTTGTCGCAACCTTTATGTAATTTAAGTTAGGCTGATTTTTTGACTACATCCAGTTTCTGCGCTATTTCAGGTGTTTTTATCGGCATAGCCCCTAGGGTAGCGATGATGCCAGTCATAGGCACTCTGAATAATTGCCTCTAAGCTATGTCGCGGTCGCCAATGGAGCTCGTCACGAAGCTTTTTTGAAGAGGCTACAAGTGTCGCCGGATCACCAGGTCTGCGCGGGGCAAACTGCCAATTAATCGCATTGCAGCAAGCCTCTTCACACTGCTTAATGATTTCTATCACCGAGGCACCTGTGTTTGAGCCTATATTGTAAAAATTGCCCACATTAGGCTGATAATTTTCCATCGCTAAGACATGGGCTTGAGCAATATCTTCGACATGCACGTAGTCCCTGACGCAACTGCCATCCGCTGTTGGCCAGTCATCCCCATAGACCAGAAGCTTCTCCCTTCGCCCCACTGCCGTATGAAAAGCCAGTGGAATAAGATGAGACTCCACCCTTCTGTCTTCGCCATACTCGCCATCTAAATCCGCACCAGAAGCGTTGAAGTAGCGCATAACAGTGAAGCCAATACCATAGGCAATACGATAATCATTGAGCATACTTTCACAGGCTAACTTCGTTGTTCCATAGGGCGTTAGAGGCATTTGCAAGTCAGCCTCGTCAAGAGGCATCTTGTCGGTAAAGGCATAGGTAGCAGCAGTACTAGAAAAGACAATATTTTTAATGCCACATTCGATCATTGCATCCAGTACATTTTTTGTACCCACAACATTTACCTCCCAATACTGGGCGGGCATGGCAATTGAATCTGGGACTGATGCAACAGCTGCAAAGTGCATCACCGCGTCTATTTTGTAGCTATTGAGCGTATCAATTAGGTGACGCTTATTAAGAATATCGCCAACAATTAAACGGTTG
>Ga0075467_10000790_pt1 | contig 25905 bp, 21 predicted proteins | sample DEB08_DNA_9_FD_75067 | JGI IMG/M metagenome (GOLD analysis project Ga0075467, IMG submission 75067) | Aqueous microbial communities from the Delaware River and Bay under freshwater to marine salinity gradient to study organic matter... | ecosystem: Environmental > Aquatic > Marine > Coastal ... | reverse complement strand
TCGAACAGCCCCCGCCGGCTCCAGTGGCGGGTCGGCAGGAAAGTGACCTGTGGTACGGCTGCCGGCAGGTTGTACTGCTGGTACCAACCGGCCAGCTCCAGCGGAGTTGTGCCGATCCACTTGCCGATGGTTTTCTCCATGCCCAACGGGGCCAGGATCCGGGCAGCGGGATTCACCTTGAGCAGCTGTCGCAGCGTCTTTTCGTCGCAGTGGTCGCGGTGGTCGTGCGAGAGCAGGATGTAATCAATACCCGTTATTTTTTCCGTCGCAAACGGCGGAAAGACCAGGCGTGGCACGAAGGGCATGCTGTGCAGGACCGGGTCGGTGATAAACCGCACCCCGCCGAGTTGGATCACGAAAGTGGCGTGTCCGAGCCACACGAGGAAGTCGCGCTCGCGGTCGTGGAGCCAGTCGCTGTGGGGCACCACTGCTGGCCGCCACTTATCGGCCAACTTCTCGGCGCGCTGGGGGTTGGGGGAGGTCAGCATCCGGAAAACGACCCGCCAGTCGGGGAAAAAATCGTCCTGCAGGTATTGAAACACGCCGTCTTTTACGGGATTGCCCGGCCAGCCGGCTTTGATAATGGGTAGATCGGGGTTGTACTGGTAGTCCAAAGGGCGTTGAGTTAGCTGATAAAGGAGATAAGGCTTCTTGTTACTTCTGATCCATAACAGCTTACCCCCAATAACTGTTGTCTTCAGCCTTCCTAAAACCGCCAGGCCCTAAACTTTTCGGATCCGTAGCGGGTTCTTAAGAAAATGAACGTTTTTTCGACGTTATTACTTCACCTTAGCCCACATCCCGGATGTGGGTTTCACCATTAACCAATCCGTTATTGCCATGCAGAAAATTTATAGAAGTTTACCCGTACTGAGTGCCCTCTTGTTGACCTTCCTGACGGCCAGCTGCCAGCCAACGGCAGCCCCTGCTACCGAGGCGGGTGGTTATGAGAACCTGACGGTGGCGCAGTTCAAAGAAAAGATGGACAGCCCCGAGGTGGTGGTACTGGACGTGCGCACCCCCGCCGAAACGGCTGCCGGCAAGATCGCCGGCGCGCAGGAACTGGACTTCAAAGCGCCCAACTTCCAGGAAGCCGTCGGTCAGCTCGACAAGGACAAAACCTACCTCGTCTACTGCCGCAGTGGTGGCCGCAGTTCAGCCGCCGCCAGTATGATGACGGAGATGGGCTTCACCAAGGTCTACAACCTGACGGGTGGCTACCTGGCCTGGGAGAAGGAATAAGGCGCGCTGCAACCCGCCTTATCCGGTTTGTCCCACTAGTGGTCTCCGTACGTTTTCTCACCCGCCAGCACCGGAACGGGCAAGCCATTTTCGGCACGGGGTAGCAGGCAGGTGGCAAACTGGGTAAATGCACAGGGCGGGTTGTAGGCCCGGTTGAAATCGATGCTCGTCTGGCCCTTGGCGTCCGGGCGCGGGCAGTAGAGGTAGCGCCCACCGCCGTAGGTGCTTTCGCCCGTGGTTTGGTCTGAAAAGATCAGGAACAATTCCTCAGGGCCACCGTCCAGGGCAACGAGTTCGTGCTGCCGGTTGGCGAGCGTGAACCGCAATTTACCTGCTACCGGCACCGGGTATTCCATATCCAGCACATTGCGCATGAGGACCGAATCGGTGGTATTGGATTTTTCCCACTGGGCGACTACGCGGTAGCTGACATCGGTGGGGAAATTCTCAATGGCCCGCAAGCGGATACGGCTGGGCAACAAGGTATCCTGTACCCGCACGCCGTAGCGCCCACCCCGCTCCAGCAGGTACCAGCGCAGGGAACCCCACGACATGGCGCAGGCATCATCCGAATCGGCCCGAACTTCGTTGCCCGTGCTGATTTCGCAGGTCACGACCCCCTCCCGGAGGGTATATTTACCCACGTAGGCCGGTGCCGTAGGCGGTAAAGTTACCCCCTGGTAGGCACCACTGCCACAAGGATTATCTCCTTCCTTCAGCCAAAATAAACCCACCATACTCAGCCAACCGGCAGGTTCGGTCAGGCTCGCCAACCGGTCCTGCCGCCAGGCAGCCAGTGGCGCCTCATAATCAGCAGGCACCTCGGGGCCAACCGCCGTGGGGGTCTTGCACGCCCAGGCACCCAGCCCGAAACAAAGCATAACCAAAGTGACTATTTTCATCATAACTAGCAATTAAATGAGGGGATGAATTTACGGTAATTACGGATAACCCAGGTCATCAACTGCCAAAGCCCCCCGGCTCAGACCAATCGGTTGAGCCGGGCAATGTCTTCCGGGCTGGCCCAGGTGAAATCCAAATAGGGCGTCGTGACCACACTGGCCGTAGCCGCATCCGATAAGACGAAGCGTATTTTGCGGAAATTTAAAAAACCGGAACGCATAATTTCGTAAGATAAAATCGCGCCTTCGGTAATGATAAATTCTTTTTCCCGATCCTTGGAATACCGAAAAAAGAAAGGTGTGACGGGAATAAAAAGGGATAACCGCAGAACGTCTTTTTCTTTTTCAATTTCAATTAAGGCAGGCTGGTTCAACTGTTCGTAAATGACCAACACCACCAGTGCCGTAATGGCCAGGTTGCCGATCAGGTTGTGCCAATTACCCGTTAACGGAACCCCTAAGGCAAGGACAACCAGATAAATGGCCACCAGCACGAGCGCCGCGTTACGCAGGTAATAATACCGTTTGAACGACTCCCGATTACTGATTACTTTTTCCATGGGTTGTAAAACTTTTACTCTACCACAAATTTATGACTTTCCAGTGCACCTGTTGCTCCTTTCAGCACCAGGAAATAGCTGCCTTTGGGAATGCCCCGCAAATTTAGCCGGTGCCGGATTCCGGCAGCCCCATTCAGCTGCTCCTGGAACACCACCTGCCCGAGGGCGTCTACCACCACACACCGGTATCCCCCACGGGCAGTGGCGGCGAACAACACGTCCAGGTAGTCGCGGGCCGGGTTGGGCGAAAGGGTCACCAGCGATTGTTCAACACCTGCTCCAGGCACCGCAGTGGAGGTTACCGTATTTGCACTCAGCAGCAACTGCCCCAGGTCGGTCACGTGCGCAAACGCCACGCCGTCGTTCGCAGCGGCATTGCCCGGCTGCGTCTCCGTCCAGGCGGCCGTCGCATTGGCTGGCCTTTGGTGCAGGGTGTAGACTGTATTACTACCTGAATTTACGATACCCGATCCCAACAAGGTGACCGTGGCATCCAGATTCGTAGCGACCGTTCCGTAATTATTAACGACCCAGTACGACGCGCTCAGGGCTGCTACATCCGGCGGGCTTTGGTTGAGCATACCGTCCAGGCGGGTCACGACGACCTCCCCCTGGGGCGGCGCACTACCCGCAGGAAAGTCCAGCAGCACATCTGCACCACTGAAATCGTAGGCTCCGCTGCCGACGCCGGGAATCCGCACCACGGCGCCGCCCGCTACCGGAATGGGCGAATGGTCTGACACCAGGCTGTTTAAAACAACCGACGGATGGCAACTGACCAACTCGTAGAGCGTGCTGGTAGCCGGATCGTACTGATTGAATTGGTAATAGGTGACCAATCGGTCTTCCTGGTCCAGGTTTTTCACCAAATGTCGCTTTTCGCGAATTTCTTCCTGGGTCAGGACGCGGTCGTAAAAGGCCAACTCGTCGATTTCGCCGTGAAAATTACCGCCCTGGTTGTGGATGTCACTATTGATAAAGAAAGGCGCCAGGGTAAAATCCAGGGGCCGAAAATTGCCCGTCCGCACCCAGGGTGCCTGCCCGTCCAGGTAAATTTTTACTTCCGTAGAGGAATAGGTGATCGCCAGGTAGTGCCACGCGTTGATCCCCAGGTTAATCGTCGAGGTCATCCCGTAGGGCACATCGGGGGAGGTAAAGACCAGGTTGGTATTCGGCGTATAGCCCATGAAAGCAAAGCCCAGTCCGAAGCGGTTGTCGTTGTCCGTCTGATAGCTCACGATTTGCGAGAAGCTCTTCTGGAGTTCGTGGAGCTGTACCCAGGCCGTGATGGTGAATTCAGCGCTATGGATGGGCACCTGATTCAGGGCCAGTCGGTTGGTGTTGCCCACGGGCAGATCCACGTTTTTATCCGCCAGTTCATCGGGCCGGCAGATGGAAGGCTCCACGGTGATAAAGTTGGTCCTGGTGGTGGTAGCCGTCGTCCCGAACTCATCGGTGATGGTCAGGCTTACGTCGTATTCCCCCAATTCGGCGTAGCTCACCAAAGGGTTGGCAGCGGTGGAGGTAGCCGGCGTGCCGCCGGGAAAGGCCCATTGGTAAGTAACGGGCCCGGCGGAATGCATACTGTTCTGAAAAAACGAAATGGGCGTAAGGTGGCACCTGTTGGTGTTGGAACTGACCGCGAAACCGGCTACCGGCCGGGTCGAGGGTTCGTACACTTCGTGTTCCCAGGCGCCGCGCGAACTGCCCATCCGGTATTTGCCCCGCCCGGGTACGGCGTAGATATTCTGGACATAGCCCAGCATCGGCAAGCCTTCTCCCAGGGGTTCGAACCGGGGCATGGTATTGTTGCGGTAATACACGCCAGACTGCCCGTTGAAGGCCAGGTAGATGCCGCCGTCGGTACCGCGTTGGTAGACCAGTTGGTTGACTGGCGTAGTGGGCAAATTGGGCGACGTGATGTTGACCCAGGTGGCTCCGCCATCCGTTGATTGGAGAATTTTGGCCGCCGTTTGCCAGTTGCCATAAGCGGCCCACAGGTGAGCAGGGTCGTCGCCCACGGCAATGTCGGTGATGTTCGTCTGCCCGGCAGCGGCTGCTGCCGCAGGAGTAATGGTCGTCCAACTGGCGCCGCCATCTACCGATTTCCGAATCTTGCGGTTGGTCAGGAGGACATAAAACACCTGCGGATCGGTGGGGCTGATCAGGATGCGGTTGACCGTCTCATTAAAATCGTAGAAGGTTTGGAAGGAGGTAAAATTGTCTTCGGTTATAGCTACCCGGGTACCCGCAATACCGTAGGCCGTTTGGTAGAAATGCGGATGAAAAGCAACCCGGTGCAAGCTGATGCCCGGGTTGATGGCTTCGGTGCTGAGGAAAGAATGGTCGGCCGCCAGTTCGGTTTTGAAGATGCCGTAGCCGTGGTCGAAGTAGATCCAGCGGTCGTTGCTCTGGTTGACGGACGTTTGCCCGGCATCGCCACCGCCCCGGCTGATCCAGCCATTGTCGCCGGCGTAGCGGCGAATTTTGGTGGGGCCGTGGTCACACCCTGCCGACAGGATGTCGGAATGCGCCGAACTGGAAAATCCCCACAAGTCGATCGACGAAATTTCGCGCCCCACGCTGTACACATTTTCCATGGCATCGGTCGACAGGGCGATGCCCCCATCGCTACCGATCAGGACCATGTCGCCCACCACGTCAATATCCCGGACATCGGGGTGTACGTATTTCGGACAACCACCGTAGCCACTAGTCATGTCGGTGAAGTCACGTCCGCCATTGGCTGATTTTAGGATGGAGCTGGCGCCGTAAAACCCCGCATACACACTGTTTTCATCCAGCCAATTGACATCGCCGGCTTCGACGTAGGCGTTCAGCAGGTTTTCGCCCGCCAGGGTGCCATCTTCGCTGAAGCGGTACATGTTGCCGTTGGCAAATTGGCCAAATACGTAAAATCGATCGGGTTGGGCGGGAATGGTGCGGAGATGCAGGCTACCCGGCCAGTTGACCCCCGTAGCGGCTGGCAGGTTGACGAGCAAAGCAAAAGAGGCGCCACCATCCGTCGACTTATAGACGCAGGGTTCGTCGTTGGCATTGAAGCCCCCAAGGTAGAAGACGGAGGGGTCGTTGTGATCTGCTTCCAGGCCAAAGAAATTGTAATTCCTTTGGTAAATCCCAAACGTAGAATTGTTGTTGTACTGGCTGGTGTAGGTGTGGTTCGGGCCGCCATTGGCGTGGTCAAAAACCAGGCTCCAGGTCGTACCGCCATCGGTGGAGCGGAAAACTTGCCGGCCAAAGGTTGCCAACGCGACGTCGACGGTGGCCTGAGACAGGGCCAGGTAATACGGTCGGGTATTGGGCTGTGCCGTTCTGTTCAGTTGGGGGCACATGGCCCAATGCTGCCCGCCATCGGCACTCTTGAGCAAGCCCGCTTCGGTAGCGGCAAAAACCAGGTCAGGGTTCAGCTGGCTGGCCTCGATATCGCCGTAGTAGTAGTCGCGGTTGGCGTAGGTATTGGTCCCATTGGCAAACTCGGCGTCCGTGAGTGTCCAGGTTTGCCCCTGGTTCTGGCTCACCCACAGGCCGCCGTAGGAGTAGCCAGCAAACAGGTTGTTGGTGTTGTAAGGGTTGATGTAAACCCGGTCGCAAAACCCGCCCGTCAGGGAGGAGGTCGTTCCGCAGGTGGTTCGTTCCGCGTAGTTGGGGCCGATAGCCGACCAGGTGCCCGTGACGGTGCGGGCGCCGGTGCTGTTCACGGCACTTACCCGCGCCTGGTGGGGCAGGTATTCCCCGGTGGGCGACACACTCAGCCGGGCGTCCTGTAACCAGCGGATGAACAACTTCTTTTGCAGGCTTTTTTCCCGGGGATGAGCAGCAAAGTAGGCGTTAAACAAGCGTTCGGCCCGCCATACATTGGGTCGCGGCTGGTGGTGTTCCTGCCACCAATCGGTGGTTTCGTGGTCTACTTTTTCAAATTTGAAGTAGTTTTCCTGGCGCTCACTTTCGTGGAGCATGACCTGGGAGGAAAGCGGCAGACACAAACCCAGGCATACGGCCAACCATACGAAACCTGGAACAATAGACGGAAAGGACATAATAGTGGAATTGATGGAGCGAAAAAGGTAGTAAAAAAAAATGCCATTAAAAAACAACAGCCAGGGCATCGCGCTCAATACGGATCACAAAGTCGAAAAGTTGTTGCTGTTCCGCGTCGTCCAGTTGATCAAACAAGGCGTTGCCTTTGACGATCACTTCGAGGCCAAAGGTCGGTCCGGCAATTTCCGCGGCGCCGTACACCTGTGGTCGCTGTTTCATTTTCGTGAGCAGTTCCGCAATAATTTCGATGACCTTTTGCACCAGGATGCGGTCGTGCAGGGTTTCGAACAAGGAATGGGTTTGGTCAATGAAATGATCGATCTCGTCCGGAGACAGGGCTTTCAGCAAAGTGTTGACCTCCGCGGGTCCGAAGGGCGGCTGGAGTTGGGTAGCCAGCGCCTGGTCGACCAGCTTTTTCTCGAAGCGGGAAGCGGCCAGGAACGACTTCAGGGCTTTGATACCCGCCCCCAGAATGCGGGGCAGGTGCCGGCCGTACTTAAAAATCAGCCCGCCGGAATCGATGAGCAGCCGCAGAAGTTTGTCGGGTTGTTGCACGTAATTCTCCAGTTGATCGAAGGCCTCGTTGACGACCTCCCGGCGAGCCGGATCGGGATAGAGGTAGTCGAGAAAATAGTTCCGGAAGATACGCACCCGCTCTTCGTCAAACGAGGCGGGCAGTTCGTATCGCTTTTTCAGGTTGGCGTACTGGTAACGCTCCTCGATCAGCTGGCGGTAGCCGAGGATAACACTGGATAGAATGGCGTTTTCCGGCATAATAGGAGGGTTCAAAGGATGGGAAAGAAAGGTTACTGCCTGGTAGTTTTAAACGCTGTTTTTCTGCAAATTGACCAAATTACGGCCAGCGGATTTACGGTTCAACCGACGGCTGAATGAGCCCAAAAGCAAAAGTCGACAAGAGTGTTTCTACCTCTTGCAAGTTACCGTTTTTTACCTCTACATCGGTTAACCGGGGCAGGTGTTCCGCAAAATAGGTGTGATCTTTGGCCATTTCCAGCAAGGTGCTGGCCAGTGCCCGGGGATAGGGGAAGGTCGGATTGATCTCGCTGATAAATTGGGCAATCTTAGCCGATAGTGATTTGTAGGTCGCGAAAAAACCTTCCTGGTTTTCCTTGTCCACCTCTTTGCTGTGGTAACCTTTCACACCTTCCACCACCACTACTTTGTGCAGAATGTCCTCATCCACAAAATCAATGGTGTCATTGCGTTTGGCGGTGTTGACAATAGTAGCGATAGCGATCCGCAACTTCTCGGCCGGATCCTCAATGTTGTTGGTATTGAAGTCCAGCTGGAAGCGGGTCCATTCCCAGTACCAACACAACAGATAGACCAGCAGCAGGTGCTTGTTTTCGAAATAGCGATAGACGGAGGCTTCGGTCGATTCAATCCGCTCCGCCAATTTCTTGAACGTAAACTGTTCGAAACCAATCTCATCGATCAGTAAAATGCTATAATGGATGATGTTGCGTCCCAGCTTGGTATCCTGGGGATCCCGCAAGTAGAGTTTCTCATTCAAATGCATTTGTATACGGATAGACATAGGCATATAATTTGGCAGCTGCTCAAATAAAAGCAACGCTATCTACAAAGATAGCATTACTTTTCATCTTCAAGCTACCCGGTTGCTCACATTTCTACTACACGCTTCCTGGCAATACTAATTACAATTACCCAATAAAACAAGGTTTTGGCTCGTATCCATCACCTTATCCTTCCAGCGGCGAAACGCTTTTCGCTGTCGCAGGGGTTTCAAAAAAAAACGTTGCAGCCACTTGCGGTCATCGCGCTGAACGTGAAAATATTCGTAGCTCAGGGCGCCTAAATGGCGGGTAAAATGATCGCCGGTAGCGTGCACATTAAAGTCCATGGCCTGGGGCTTATTTGCCTGCTGGCGGATCATCAGGTCGTAGAGGTATTCCTGGGCATGAACGCGCGCGCCCGGCGCGGTGTCCACGGGTGCCAGGCTCATGATGCGGCCATGGCTGAAAATGAAAAAGTCGGCGGCGAGGACCTCCTGCTGCTGGTTCATGATCCCCGAGGCAAAGCCCCAGCCCCGGTGGAGCGCATTGTACATAATGCGTTGCAGGCCGTGAAATTTTGGTTCGGTAAGGCGGCCACGGGTCTGGCGATAGAGGGCGGCAATCCGCTCGGGTTTGAGGTTGGACACCGGGTAAAGGGTGGCCGCTTTGGCTACCGCCAATTTGTCGATCATCTCCTGGGTATACCGTTCCCGCAGCAGTTCGTAAGATTCGGAGAGGGGTAAAAAGTAGTTTTTCAGTTCGCTCACCGTCCAGCCCGCTGCCCGCGGCTGGCTGAACGCGTCCACTTGTAGTTCCACTTTTTTGTACTGCTCCGGCAGTGCTGCCCAGAAAGCTGCGGTGCGCTTATTCGAAGGGGGGTTGATGCTATAGATGGCCATTTCCCGCACCAGCGGCGGCTGGATCAGCCCCTGCTGTCGCCAGTGCAACTCCCGGTGTGGCAGGGGAAGCACGGCTTCGTAATCGCCTTCCACCAGGGCGTCCCACTGCCGGGCCATGGCATCGAGGTACCACATGTACCCAAAGATATTGCCGTTGGTGGCGTAGTGTACACAGCTGTTCCACTTCGTTTTGTCGATGTCTTCCCGAGCTACCAGGCGAATGCCCATATGGATCGTTTTATAAGCGTTAAAGCTGCCGATTTTTGGTGTGGGTTGTCACCCAACCTACGTATCCGGCAGCGCTACCAACCCAAACACGCCGCACCCGGGGTGGTTCAGGTTTTGGTCATTTTATTTAGCTCCTGTCCCCTAGAAACCGTAGTCCATGCCCAGGTAAAAAAACCGGGGCAAACCCGGATAGAACGACCGGGGCAGGGCGCCACCAAAGCCCGTGGCGTTGACCTGTACCATGCTGGCGTAGTACACGTCCAGCAGGTTGTTGACGCCCGCATATACGCGCAATCCCCGGCCCAGTCCGGCAAAAAGATAGCCCGCCCGCAGGTGAAGGAGGGTATAACCCGCGGCAAAGTCGGAATTGGCGTCATTGGTCGGCTGGCGGTCGGCGAGATCCAAGGTGAGGCCCGTGCTAAAGTCACCCACCGTCCAGTTCAACCTGGTTTGGAAACGGTGTGGCGGATTGCTGGGAATGCGCTGGCCGGAAAAATCGCCGCGAGCGTCAGCAAACACCCGGAAGCGGTAATCGGCCAGGGTGTACTGCAGATCAACGGCCAGCAGGCTGGCGCCAAGCGGCCAGCTGTTGTGCAATTGGGTTTCGATGCCCTGGTGGCGGGCGGTGCCGCCATTGAAAAAGAACGTGCGCCCCGCAGCATCCTGGCGCGTGACGAGCACATCGTCCAGGTCCATCTGAAAAGCAGTGAGCCAGAACGAGGCGCCGGCAACCTGCCAGTTGGCACCCAGTTCGCGATTCCAACCCGTGGTAGCGCGCAAGGGCTCGCTGGCCACGGTGTAATTATTGACGGAAGCCGCCGCGTCGGGCGGTGAAATGCCGCGGTTGTAGCGGGCGTGGAGTTGGAGCGCTGCGGTAGGCTGGTAGAAAACGCTCACCCCCGGCAGGACAACGGGGTCGAAAGGAAAAGTTGCGCGCTCGTTTCCCGTTTCCCACTGGTAGCGGGTCTGCCGCAGGTTCAGGTCCAGGAAGGTTCGCCAGCGGTTGTTGGCCCAATGGCGCTCCCACCGGGCAAAGGCGAAGTAGTAGAAACGGCGTTCCGACTGATCGACCAGGCGTTCGCCCGCTACCCCACCGGCAAGGGTCTCAAAGGTCGTTTGGGTGTAATGCTCCCAGAAAGCTTCGCCGCCGAGTTGGAGGTTGCCCTGCAGCCAATTGCGGTCATTGGCGAAGTTGAAATTCGTGCGCAGGCCGTACTGGTAGCTGTCTTCGGCCAGCACGTCGAAGGGGCGTACCTCGTCGTTGGTGCGGCGGCCGGTGAAGAGGGAGCTGCGGTTGGTGAGGCTGGTTTTCTTCGCTCCCAGCGTAGCCAGGGCGCGAAATTGCTGGACGCCGACCAGATAGGTCAGCTGGTCTTCGCGGCCATTGACGGCGGCCCAATTGGCAGCAGCAGCGGTGGGTCGTTCCGCAAAATCTACGGCATTGAGGGAGCTGGGGATTTCGGCCGCCAACTGGCACAGGTGGGCAAAATAAACGGTATTGGAACGCGGCTGCTCCAAACGCCCCAGGAGGGTTCCCGACAGGCGATGGTAGTCGTTGTTGTCGCGGTAGCCCGCGCTCTGGCTTCGTACTACACTGAGGTCTTGTGCCCAATTGCTGGCATTATTATGGAGGTTGAGCCACTGCCGGTTGCGCCCGAAGCTGCCGACCGAAGTGCCGCCGCTGGGCGACCAATTGGTGCCCTGCCACTCGCGACTGACCAGTTGGATGCTCCCCCCCAGGTTAGCCCCCAGTTGTGCGGGCGCGGGCCCCGTTTGCACGTACGCTGCCCGCAGAAATCCGCTCTCAATATCTTCCAGGACGCTCTCGCCGGCGCCATTGGTGAGTGGAATATCATTCCAGTACAAGCGCACCTGGTTGGTAGCGAAAGGGGTGCGGGCACCGATCCCGCGCAGGCTCAGGCGCTGGGTATTGAGGGCACCCTGCTGCACCTGCACCCCCGGCAGTCCGTCAAAGGCTTCGGCAATGTTGATCGCGTCGCCAGCCAGCAGTTGGGGGCTGGTCAGCTGCTGCACCGTGGGCGTATACTGGTCGTCGTAGTTGAGCTTGGGCGCCCACAGGTAGAGCAAGGGCAGCTCCAATTCCTCGGCCACCATCGCTATTTCCGGCTGCTCCCGCAACCGGGCAACCGTCAACAATTGCGTTTGGTAACCCAAATAGCTGAATTCCAGTTCGGCGCTGGCCGGAATCTGCAGCAAAAAGTACCCCGTCAGGTCGGTGGTGGTCCCAATGGCCGTACCTGGCCAACGGATATTTACGCCGACTAACGGCTCCCTGGTAGCCTGGTCGAGCACCTGCTGGCGAAGGGTTACAAGTGGCTGATCCTGCCCCCAACCCTTTCCGAAAAAGGCCAGGACAAAAAGTAAGGACAAAATTAAACGGATACGCATGGACTGGTGTTCTTTGCTAAAAGATTCAAAGATAATACAACATGACCTTGCACTTTAAAACAAATGTCAACTGCGCCAATTGTGTGCGTTCGGTGACAAATTTCCTCAACGAAGTTGAAGGACTCGAAAGCTGGCAGGTGGATACGGCTAATCCGGACAAAATCCTGACCGTCGTGGGAGACGTAACCGCCGCCGCCGTAGTGGAGGCCGTAGAAGACGCTGGCTTTGACATTGCCCCGCAAACGAAGAAGGAACAGCCGTAGGATGCCGCTCACCCAAGGGGCTGCTGCTCGTTGCGACAAGCCGTTATTCGGTATATTACAGCTCGCCTGCTCCGTTGCCTGCCGCCACCAGGTCCGGGGTGTACAGCAGAGGAAGTTGTACGGTAAACCAACCGTCGTGCTGGTCAATTTCGACGGTTGCCGTGGTGTAAAAAGCGTAGCGACGGATGATGTTGTCCAGGCCGACCTTGGTGGACTCCTGCACCTGCTGCTTGGGTTGGTAGCGGTTGCGCACCTGCAGGGTATCGCGGCGGGTGCCCACGTTAATCTCGATCAACAAGGGGTGCTCCTGGCTGATAATATTGTGTTTGATGGCGTTTTCCAGCAGCATCTGCATTGACAGGGGGACGAGGTGTAGGACCTTGACGGCGGGATCGATCTGAACATCAATCTGGAGGCTGTCGCCAAAGCGTTCCTTGAGCAAAACTGGTAGGCATCCAGAAACGCCAGTTCTTCCGCGACGGTAATCAGCGAGCGGTCGCGAATCTCCAGGATGTAGCGGTAAACCTTCGACAATTGCTCCACAAATCGCACCGCCCGGTCGGCATCTTCCGGGATCAGGTAGATCAGGGTATTCAGGCTGTTGAAAAGAAAATGGGGGTTCACCTGGTTTTTCAGGGCCTCCAGCTGGGAGGTTATGTTTTCCTGGCGCAGGCGTTCGGTCTCGATGAGGCTCAGCCGCCAGCGGTAGTAAAAATAGACGCCTTCGTAGAGCGACAACACGAAAAACACCACCATATAGGTACTCTTAGCGTAATCGAACTTGGAGGGGCGCATGTTATTGTGCCCTTCGGGAAGGAGCAGATCGTGGATTTCGTAGCAAAAATTATTGATGAGCAATACGACCACGACCACGGTCAGGATCATCAGCACCAGGCGCTTGGCCGTGTCCTTGTATTCGGGCCAAATATAACGAAACAGCAACACCATCCAGCGCATGCTCACCCAGTAGAAGGTCGTAAACAAGAGCGCTACCCGCCATTTGGGCCAGTAGGCCAGCAGCCCCTCACTCAAGGTATCGCCAAAAAAGATCAACGGCATCAGAAACGCCACCAGGGGGATTCCCAGCAGCACCACGGGTAGGTCGTTAAAACCGAGCAGGGCCTTGTTTCTGCGCTGAAAGTTCATAAATACGGTGCGTTTCTACGTTGAAAACAGGGTTCTCTGACCACAAAGATGGTCAGAGAACCAAATTAAGCAAGATTCCCCGGTTTGGCCACAAAAAACTGCTGAGCGGTTGAATAACCGGGTTGAATGGTAGCCGTTGGCGCCCGCTTACAAGTGATTATTGAGGAGATTTTCAAATAATTCCTGGCGGCCGCTGCGCTGGTGCGGGGGTTCTTGCTGGGCGCCCCGTTTGGCCAGCTCCGCAAAACTCAATTTACCCGCGGCGAAAGCCTCGCCCGGCCCGTTGTCGAAGGAGCTGTAGCGGTCAGCCCGCAGGCGGAGGTAAGGGGAGTGCTCCAGCACCTGGTCAGCCACCAGAAGCGCCCGGGCAAAAGCATCCATGCCTCCGATGTGGGCATAGAAAATATCTTCCAGGTCGGTGGAATTGCGGCGGGTTTTGGCGTCGAAGTTGATGCCGCCGCCTTGCAGACCACCAGCTGGCAGCAATACGAGCATGGCTTCGGCGAGCTCCTGGACGTTGTTGGGAAACTGGTCGGTATCCCAACCGTTTTGGTAGTCGCCGCGGTTGGCGTCCATGCTGCCCAACATGCCTGCATCGGCAGCCACCTGGAGTTCGTGGGCAAACGTATGCTGGGCCAGGGTGGCGTGGTTGACCTCGATGTTGAGTTTAAAATCCTGGTCCAGGCCGTGCTCCCGCAGGAAGTTGATGGTCGTAGCGGCGTCAAAATCGTACTGGTGCTTGATGGGCTCCATGGGTTTGGGCTCGATGAGGAACGTGCCCTGGAAGCCCTGCGCCCGGGCATAGTCCTTGGCCAGGTGCAGGAAGCGGGCCATATGGGCCAGTTCGCGCTTCATATCGGTATTCAGCAGCGACATGTAACCTTCGCGGCCACCCCAGAACACGTAGTTTTCGCCACCCAGCTTGAGGGTCGCGTCGAGGGCCATTTTCACCTGGGCCCCGGCGTGGGCCACTACCGCAAAGTCGGGGTTGGTCATGGCACCGTTCATGTAGCGGGGGTGGGAAAACAGGTTGGCCGTACCCCACAACAACTTTATGCCGGTGGCTTGTTGTTGCTCCAGCGCGTAGTCGGTAATGGCGGCGAGCCGCTTTTCACTCTCGGCCAGGCTGGGGCCTTCCGCCACCAGGTCGTAGTCGTGAAAACAGTAAAACGGAATACCCAGTTTGGTCATCAGCTCAAAGCCGGCATCCAGCTTGTTGCGGGCTTCCTGCAGCGGGTCGCTGGCACCCAGCCAGGGGAAGGCTTTGGTAGGTGCGCCGAAAGGATCACCGCCCGTACCACCGAGGGTGTGCCACCAGGCTACGGCAAAGCGCAGGTGGGCTTCCATGGTTTTGCCCTGCACCACCCGGTTGGCCTCGTACCAGCGGAAGGCCAGGGGGTTGTCCGTTTGGGGGCCTTCGTAGGCGATGCGGCCAATGTTGTTGAAATAGGTCTGGTTGCCGATGGTGGTCATGGTAGGGTTGCTTAAGTTGTTTTAAGAATACGATTCAGCTCCGCTTCCCAGGCGGCCCAGGCGGCGGTATAGTCGTCGGTGGCCGTTTGGGGCGTGTAGGTGCGCAGGACTTTGGTGGTGCTCATGGCTTCGGCCACCGAGTTGTACATGCCCGTTCCGACGCCAGCAGCCCGGGCGGCTCCTACGGCTCCGGTGGTTTCGACCACCTCGATGGTGCAGCCGACCAGGTTGGCGATGGTGGCGGCGAAAATTCGGGCGCGAAAAAGATTGTCGTTCCCTACCCGCATGACGGACACCCGCAGGCCCATATCCTCGAGGATGCGGATGCCGTAGACAAAAGAGAACGCAATACCTTCCAGCGCGGCCCGGCAGACGTGGGCGTGGGTATGCCGGTTGAATTGCAGGTTACTCAGCCAGGCCCCCGGATCCCGGTTGCCCAACATGCGCTCGGCCCCATTGCCGAAGGGGAATAGCCGCAGGCCATCCGCACCGACGGCTACGGTGTCGGCCAGTTGATTCATCTCCTGATAAGACAAGCTCTTGCGGGCCAACTGCTGGCGCACCCAGCGGTACTGGCTCCCGGCGCCGTTGATGCAGAGGAGTACTCCGATGCGCGGTTGCGCCGGGGTGTGGTTGACGTGCACAAAGCTGTTGACGCGCGACTGTCGGTCGTAGACTGGGCGGTCGACCACCCCGTACACCACCCCGGAAGTACCGCCGGTGGCGGCTACCTCGCCGGGGTTCAGGACATTCAAGGCCAGGGCGTTGTTGGGTTGGTCACCTGCCCGGTAGGTGACCGGAATACCGCTGCGCAGGCCGGTAGCCAGCGCGGCCTGGGGGGTGAGTTGTCCCTGGTGGGAAAAGGTGGGTTGCACGGTCGGCAGCAACTCGGGCGCAAAGCCAAAATGGTCGAGCACCAACTGGGCGGGCCCCGCTGCCTGGAAATCCCAGAGGATACCCTCCGACAGCCCACTGGGCGTGGTGAGCGCTTCCCCCGTCAGGCGCATGGCCAGGTAGTCGCCGGGGAGCAGGATGCGGTGAATGCGGGCGTACAGGTCCGGCTCGTGGTCTTTTACCCATTTCAGCTTGGCGGCCGTGAAGTTGCCCGATGAATTGAGGAGGTGGGTCAGGCAGGTTTCTTCGCCCAGGTCGGCAAAAGCCTGGTTGCCAATGGCTACCGCGCGGCTGTCGCACCAGATGATGGCGGACCGCAGGGCCACCAGGTTTTTATCTACCACCACCAACCCGTGCATCTGGTAGGCAATGCCAATGCCTTTGATGTCGGCGGCCGAAATATTGGTTTGGGCCAGTAGTTTGCGGGTGGCCAGGCACACGTGCTCCCACCACCTTTCGGGATCCTACTCGGCCCAGCCGGGGTGGTGCGCCAGTATGGGCAGCTCCGTCTGGGGCGATTGGACTACGGCAACGGTTTCCTGGCGCTGCGCATCTACCAGCGCTGCTTTGATGGAGGAAGAACCGATGTCGTAGCCGAGTAAATACATGGATTGAAAGGTGAGATTAGAATGCGTTTTGCTTTAATCACAATAACTCATAAATTTATGAAACGACAATTGCCTTCCCCGTTAAAAAAAGCGTATTTTGTAAAAGAACTAAAAAAAATGCCATGTCGGCTACCATTAAAATATTAGTTGACCGCATAGACGAATCTTTCCTGGAAGACCTCAAGGAAAAATATGCGGGTGCAGAATTAGAAATCACCGTTCACCGGGAAGGTAATCCCGCGCTTTTGCAAGAGGAGGAATTTTGGGCAATAATCGATCACCTCGCGTGGGACGAAACCGAGGATAAAGCCATTGTTGAGCCGGTAATTAGCCTGTTGTCTACCCTTCCCTTAAGTAAAATTTATAGCTTTCAGGAAATTCTGGCCGAAAAGCTTTTTCAATTAGATCAGGCCAAATTTGCCCGCCAGTTTCCTGGTTATCCCGATGCCTTATCGGTAGATGGCTTTCTGTACGACCGCCTCTGCGTCGTAGCCAATGGTAAGGAAAAGTATGATGCTGTGCTACGCAATCCGACGTTGATGCCAACGGACGTTTCTTTTGAACCGCTCCTGGACGTTGCCAATCAGGCTTTCCTGCGAAAAACGGGTAAAGCGATGGTTTTTGTGCCTACTTTCAATTATGAGACGTATTCCAATAGGGGAGGTTGGAATAAGGATTAAGTTAGAATGGCTAAAAAGCGATACACTTTTCATGGAAACTCTAAGAAGAATTCAAAAGACCACCATCTTTATGAAATTGTTGACCGAATAGATGATGATATCGTAAAATACGGAATTAGTGCTGGAGAAGTGGACGCTGACGGTTATTCGAGTCGCATGAGAGAGCAAGTTAATTTTGCCAATATTTTTGTCGGGTGGGCGCGTTTCTTCGCCAGAATTATTTTATATGGTATAAAAGGTAGGGCTAAGGCTGAAAAAATAGAGCAAGACCACATTGCTAGTTATACAAAAAAGCAAGGTCGGCGTCCCAGAGGTAATTTAAAATAATAGGATTTCAAATGGTTTCACCCATACGCCCCTCCCCCCCCACCGTGACCATTTCGTCCGCTCCCCGTGATACTTCTGTTACCCTTCCCGCATAATTTTGCCTACGTGAACACCTTACCCCACTGGTTGTTTAATCTGCTCCCGGCGAGGATCCGCCGCATGGGCTGATGCCCTGGTGCGTGCGTATTTGGACCATAAAGTGGTTGAAAAACATCCGGTTGGGTAGGTACCTCCGTAAATAGATATACAAGCTAAAAACCGAAACCACCATGGGCAATCATCCTTTCGCACAATTGAACCACCTGCAGCAGCACCATCAGCTCATCCCCGAAAAGCACCTGGCGGAAATTTTTGATCGGACGGCCACCCGCAAGATCGCCCGCGGTGGTTACCTGTATTTGCCCGCAGAAGAAGCGCAGCAGGTCTATCTCCTGGTGCAGGGCCCCGTCAAGGTAGGCTCCTTCGGCGATGGCAGCCGGGAAGTGACCAAGTACATTTGCCGGGCCAGCAACATCCTGGGTGAGGAAGGCGTCATTGGTGCCAAGGTACGCCACAATTTTGCCCAGGTATTGGAATCCGCAACCGTGGCGGTGCTTTCGGTAGCCGATTTCCGCAAGGCCCTGCAGGGACACCCCGCGTTGAGTCAGCAGTTGCTACGGCTCATCGGTGGCCGCCTGGCCGAAGCCGAGCAGCAGCTGGAGTCGATGGTCTTCCTGAATTCCCGCAGCCGCATCATCGCTTTTCTGCACCGCCTGGCCGCGCAGGATGGGCAACGGGTAGGTTACAAAATGTTGGTCCGGCAGTTCATTACCCACCAGGAAATTGCCAACCTGACGGCTACCTCCCGCCAAACCGTCACGACGGTCCTCAACGAGTTGCGCAACGCCAATGTCCTCACCTTCAACCGCAAGCGGCTGCTGGTGCGGGATATGGATACACTGGCCGCCTGGAGCCGGTGAGACCGGGCCTTGCGGTGCTCATTTGTAAATAATTTCCGTATCCGGCAGGGCTTTGCGCAAGCGGGGAATGGTTGCCGGTGGCAGCGGATTCTCCGCGATATTCAGGACGCGCAAATGCGTCATCCGGTAGAGCGCCCCGGGAAGCTCGGTGAGTTGATTCCCCGAGAGATCCAGTTCTTCCAGTTGGCGGAGGTTGCGAATGCTTCCTGGTATGGTGGTCAGCCCACAACCCTTCAGCACCAAGGTGCGCAGTTGGCCCTGCTCAAAGATGGTAGCCAGGGCATGGTCTACCTGGTAATAACTGAGATTCAAGTATTCCAAATAGGTGAACGTGGGCAGCCGCTGCGAAAAATCAGCGGGCAAACCGTGGATTTTTTGGTGGAATAATTCGTAGCGCCAGATACCCAGGTTGAGGCGACGCACCTCCGCCGCCGGAATTTTTGCCAACTGCTGCCAGAAGGTGATCGTAAAGTCGGGGCTCCACCACACGCGTTTTTCGGCCAGCCATTCGATATAAATTCCGGGGGCAGCCGCTGCAAACCCTGCGTTCACGCCAATGATGCCCGGTGCCAACAGGTAAACCGACTCACAGGAATCGGCCCATATTTCCTGTCCGGTGGTATCAATGAGCTGGTAAGCCCGAATGACGCGGTTGCTGACCAGGGTGGGCGGTTGGTTGAAATTGCGGCCCCGGCTGCGCAGGGAGGACGAACAATTGTCCGGTGCGTTACTCGCCGTCAGGGCCACCCCGAACTGGAAGGCCGTAGCCTGGCAAAAGCGGGGGGCAATGGTCCATTCTCCGTGGCTATTCTGGTAGCCCAGGAAACCGGTTGCTTCGTCCTGCACCAGCTCCCACGACGCAGACGTCTCGGAATCCGCCCAGGCCGTGCGGTATGCGGTACCTGGTGCTATTTTATCCACCGGCTCCCAGCGCAAATCTTCGTGCAACCAGGCGAAATTGGTGGCAGATGGGGAATTTCGTTGGGTCAACAGCAATGGCCACGAAGTAATGGGAGCCAGTGGGCTACCGTGGGAAATCAGGCGCCAGCCCTGGGGAATCTCGAAGACCGCCTCCCCCGCGGGCGAAACGATCCATCCACCTACCTGACCACCCCGGGATTGTACGTAGAAATGCTGGGCAGCACCCACCCGAAGGAGGAAGCACAAACCCACCAAAAGGATCGTGCGCAGTTGGCGATGAAGATAAGTGGGATTGTACATAAGGTGTGTTTTAGCTAAGCGCCGGGTTGAACCGCCCCGCCTACTCCTCACTCACCCCCTGCAAAAACTGCATCTCGTACAGTTCGCGGTAGCGGCCGTCGTCATTTTTGAGGAGTTCTTCGTGGGAGCCGAATTCGAGCTTGCGCCCTTTCTCGAGCACCAAAATATTGGTGGCGTGGCGGATGGTGCTCAGGCGGTGGGCGATAATGATCGACGGCCGCTTTTTGATGAGGGTCTCGATGGCAAACTGAATAACTGATTCCGTCTCCGGGTCGACACTCGAGGTGGCTTCATCCAGGATCAGGATGTCGGGGTTGAAGACCAGCGCCCGCACGAAGCTGATGAGCTGCCGCTGCCCCATGCTGAGGGTGGCTCCGCGTTCCATCACCTGGTAGTCGTACCCGCCGGGTAGTTTCTCGATAAAAGGATGGGCGCCAATCATCTTGGCGGCGTTGACCACCTCTTCGCGGGTGATCTTATCGTTGCGGAGGGTGATGTTTTCGATCACCGACCCGCCAAACAGAAAAACATCCTGCAGGACGATCCCAATGCGGCTGCGCAAGCCCTCGAGTTCGTAGTGGTGCAGCTCTTTGCCGTCGATGAGGATGCTTCCTTTTTGAATTTCGTAAAAACGGTTGAGGATATTGGTGATGGTGGTTTTGCCCGAGCCCGTGCTGCCCACAATGGCCATGGTGTCGCCGGGCTGGATGCTGAAGCTGAGGTCCTTGAGGATCCAGTCTTCGTCGTTGTAGGCAAACCAGACGTTGCGGAAATCGATATTGCCGTTGAGTTTTTCCTTTTTGAAGGTACCCACGTTTTCGATCTGGGCATCGGTGTCGAGCACGTCGAAGACGCGTTCGGCCGCTACGAGGCCCATCTGCAGGGTATTAAACTTGTCGGCCAACATACGGATCGGTCGAAAAAGCATGTCGAGGTAAATCGGGAAGGCCACCAGTGCGCCCAGGGTCACTTCACCGCCGCGGATGACGTCTTGCGCGCCCCACCAGACCATCAGCCCCAACGAAGCCGCCGCAATGATTTCCACCACCGGAAAGAAGATGGCGTAGTACAAGATCGCATTCAGGTTGGCCGTGGTGTATTCCCGGTTGATGACTTTAAAGCGCGCCATCTCCTCGGCTTCCACGTTGGAGATTTGCAGGATGCGCATACCCGTGATGCGCTCCTGCAGGAAGGCATTCATGCGCTGGATTTGGGTGCGCACCGCCTGGAAGGAAGCCTTGACTTTTTCTTTGAAGATGTAGTTCGCCAGGATCAGGAACGGCATGGTGATGAGGCAGATCAGCGTGAGCTGCCAGCTGGTGTAGAGCATGATGCCGAGCACGGCAAACAACGACAACAAATCGGCCACAATGGTAATAATCCCTTCGGAGAAGACCGTGTTGATGGTCTCGATATCGTTGATGGTGCGGGTGGTAGCCGTACCAATAGGGGTGCGGTCGAAATAGCGCAGGCGCAAGCTGGTGATGTGCCGAAACATGTTGACCCGCAAGTCGCGGATGACGGATTGGCCCAGCCAGTTGGTCGAAAAGATAAAAAAGTAGCGCAGCAGCGATTCCAGCACCAGCACCCCAAAAATAAGGAGCGCAATGCGGGTAAGGCCGGCGATGTCGTTGACGAAGATGTAGTCGTCGACCATCCGCTGAATCAGGTAGGGGCGGGCAATACCCAGCGGCGCCAGCACCAGGGCCAACAAAGCTGCCGAGCCAAAAACCAGCCGGTAGGGCCGGGCCAGCGCCAGCACCCTGCCAAACAAGTAGAGATCAAACTTTTTTTTATCTTCGGCCATGGCGCTTTTGCACTTTGAGAAATACCAAACATTCGGGAGGCAAATATAGTTGGTTATCTGGCAATATTTCCACCGCAGGCAGGTTAAGGGGTCGGCGAATAATAACTTCCGCATTTGAAGTTGCTCTCCCGTCGCCATGCTGCGTTGCTCATCGCTCATATAGCTATGGCTATACTCGCTCTTCGCGTCTTGCCTGGCAACGCGATAGCTGCCTTGAAAAGAGTAACTTATTATTCGCCGACCCCTAAGGCGCCCTTTATTGGCAAAGTTAAACCCGATCGAACAGGTTATTTTTAATATCTTTCGCGCCCAAATCACCCCCATATTTATTGAAATGAAAAAACTACTTTTCCTGTTGAGCCTGTTGCCCACCTTCCTGCTTGCCCAAACCTGCACGGGTAGCCTGGGGGATACTATCTTCCTGGCGGGTGATTTTGGCGCCGGCGTCGCCAATGTGCTTTTGCCGAATCCAGGCATCGCACCGGGTTATTTTTACAACAGCAGTCCGCCACCCAGCGACGGGCAGTACGTGATCACCAACAATACGGGCGCGTGGTCCGGGCTCTATGCTACCTGGTTGTCCATCCAGGACAACAGCCTGGATCCCAACGGCTACATGATGGTGGTCAATGCCAGTTTCACCCTCGACCTGTTTTACCAGCAGGAGGTGATTGACTTGTGTGAAAACACCCTCTACGAATTCTCGGCCGACATCATCAACATGATTCGCATGGGCGTAACGGACCACATCAACCCCAACGTGACCTTTCTGCTCGACGGCGTGGTACAATTCACCACCGGCGAGATCCCCTCCACCAACCAGTGGCGTACCTACGGCTTCACCTTCACCACCGGCCCCAACCAGACCTCGGCCACCCTCGCCCTGCGCAACAACGCACCCGGCGGCATCGGCAACGACCTGGCCCTCGACAACCTCAGCTTCCGGGCCTGCGGCAGCGATGCCTTCATCCTGCCCGATCAGATCGCCAGTATTTGCGAAGACGGCGACCCCCTGCCCCTGACCGCCACCGTAGTTGGCGAGCTGTTTGATGACCCGGCCGTCCAGTGGCAGATCAGCCCCGATGGGTTCAACAACTGGACCGATATCCCCGGCGCCAACGACCTCACCTATATCCACACCAACCTGACCCTTGGCTTCTATTACTACCGCTTCCAGTTGGCCAACGGCCCCGGCAACCTCCTCAACGAAAAATGCCGCATCAACTCCAACGTCAAGGTGGTGAACGTGCGCCTGCCAGACTACTTCCTCCAGGAAACCATCTGCTCGGGATCCTCCTTTGAGGTCGGTAGCTCGAGCTACACCAGTACGGGCAACTACGTCGATTCGCTGGTCAACATCTATGGTTGCGACAGCATCGTCTACCTCGACCTGGAAGTGCTGCCCCCCCCTCCTATTGTAGCTACGATCAGCATCACCAACGCCGAGTGCTCTGGCACCGAGAATGGTCAGCTCACCATTGACAATATTGTGGGTGGCACCCCACCTTATACGGTGTCCTTTAACCAGGGCCTACCAGACAATACGACGGTATTCACCAATCTGGCGGGCGATACCGACTACAGCCTGCGCATCACCGACGGTTTTGGCTGCGTGCGCGACACCTCGGTTTTCCTGCCCAACCCCCGCGAGCTGACCCTGAACCTGGGCGGCGACCAAACCCTGGACCTGGGTGAGCTGGTCAGCTTACGGCCAACCACCAATTTTATGGTCAGCAGCTACCTGTGGAGCAGTACCGCCGCCGATTTGCCCTGTGCCACCGATCCGGACTGCCCCGACCTGCTGTGGCTACCAACCGCCAGCCAACAGGTTGTGCTGACGGCCGTCGACGACCTGGGTTGCACCGTGACCGACTCGGTTTTCCTGACCGTCAACTCCATTTACGAGGTGTACATCCCCAATGTCTTCAGCCCCAACTTGGATGGGGTCAATGACCGGTTCACCATTTTCGGGCCCCGGCCACGCCTGAGCAGCATTCGCCAACTCCAGATCTTCGACCGCTGGGGACAGCTGCTGTTCGACGGCCAGGACCTCGAACCCGGCAACCCCCAGCAAGGTTGGGACGGCAGGGCCCAGGGCAAGGCCGTCAGCCAGGGTGTGTACCTCTATCGCCTGGAAGTGCAGTTTCTGGATGGGGTGGTGAAGGAATTTACGGGCGATGTGATGGTGATGGAGTGAACAATCCTCAGTTGAAAAGAAAATAAAGCCATGAAAAGCCCTGTAGCACTCACCATCCTCAAAATTGGCGGCAATGTGCTGGCCGATGCCGACCAACTGCACCAAACGCTGGCGCTGTTTACCCGCCTGGCGGGGCCAGCCATTCTGGTACACGGCGGCGGGCGGCGGGCCGACGAACTGCTGGCCGCCCTGGGCCACAAGGCACAAATGGTGAACGGTCGGCGCCTGACCGATGCCCCCACGCTGGAGGTGGTGACCATGGTGTACGCCGGCCTGCTGAACAAGCAACTGGTCGCACTCCTCCAGGCCCAGGGTTGCAATGCCCTGGGGGTGAGCGGCGCCGATGGCAACCTCCTGCGCGCGCACCAGCGCCCGGTGCAGGACATCGACTACGGCTTTGCCGGCGACATCGACGCCGTGAATGTGCCAGCCTTCCAGGCTTTGCTGGGTGCCAGGTTTGCGCCGGTCTGCTGCGCCATTACCCACGATGGTGCCGGTCAGCTGCTCAACACCAATGCCGATACCATCGCCGCCAGCATCGCTACTGCCCTGGCGCCGCACTACGCGGTGGCCCTGTGGTATTGTTTCGAAAAACCCGGCGTCTTGTTGGATATCAACGACGACCAGAGCGTCATTCCCGTGCTGGACCCCGCCCGCTATGCCGAACTGAAAAGCCAGGGTGTCATCCATTCGGGTATGCTACTCAAACTGGACAATGCCTTTGCGACCCTGCAGCAGGGCGTGCAGGAAGTGCAGTTGGGCAATCTGGCCAGCCTGACCCGGCAAAAATCCACCCGCATCATTTTTTCTATAGATTAATTGAATTTTAGTGGGCTAATACCATATCTTTGCGTCGCTTTTTGAAAACCCTCGCGGGTGTGGTGAAATTGGTAGACACGCTAGACTTAGGATCTAGTGCTTAACGGCTTGGGGGTTCGAGTCCCTTCACCCGCACAATTACAAAGGATGGAGTGATCGCTTTCGCTACCATCCTTTATTTTTTTCAAGCGTAACGGCTTACCCAAAGGTCACCACAACTTATTCGCCGGCAGGCTTGTTGGTAAAGACCAGATAACTATTTTCGCAAACCCACTTTTCGCATCATTTGCTATGGCTACGATTACCAGAGACGATATTGACCAATTGAATGTTAACCTGACGGTTAATGTGCAGAAAGAGGATTACCTGGCAGACTTCCAAAAAGAACTCAAACGCTACCGCTCCCAGGCGCAGCTCAAGGGTTTCCGCAAAGGCAAGACCCCGATGTCAGTCGTCCTGAAAATGTACGGCCGGAACATCCTGGCCGACATCGTCAATCGCCAGTTGCAGGACGAGTTGTCCAAATTCCTCTTTGACGAAGAGAAGAAAATCGATTTTCTGGGCCAGCCCATTCCGGCAGAAGACCAGGAAGAGATTGACTTTAATGCTACCGCGCCCACCGACTACATCTTCAAGTTCGATCTCGGCCAGGCGCCGCAATTTGAGGTGCAAGGCGTGGAAGACCAGCACACGTTCGAGCAGTTGGTCGTCACGCCCAGCGATACCCTCCTGGACGAAGAGCTCCAGAACCTGCGCAAGCGCTTCGGGGAATCGGCTGAAGTAGATGAGCCGGTTGCCGAAAAAGACATCATCACCCTGCAAGGGATAGAATTGGAAGATGGTGCCCCCAAGCCGGGCGGTATCGAGAAGGAGTTTACCCTCTTTATCGAAAACATCACGGATACTGCCCGCGAAGCTTTCCTCGGCAAAGAGAAAGGCGCCCAGGCCGTACTGAATGTATTCGAGCTCGAAGCCAAGACCAGCGCCAGCCACGTGCGCAAGTACCTGTTGGGGCTGGACGAAGAGGATGATCGCGAGATCTCAGACACCTTCGAACTGACCATCGGAAAAATCTCCCGCCATACCCCGGCGGAGATGGACGAAGCCTTTTTTGCCCAGGCCTTTGGCGAAGGCGACGTAACAACCGCAGAAGAGGCCAAAGCCAAAATCAAAGCCGATTACCAGCAGTATTTTGCCAAGCAGGCAGATGCCCTCCTGTTCCGCGACTTCCAGGAATACCTGATGGCGCAGAACCCCATGGACTTCCCCGAGGATTTCCTCAAGCGGTGGTTGCTCATCTCCAACGAAAAGAACACCAAAGCAGCCATTGAACAAGGCTTTGAAGGCTTCAAGAAAGGCTTGCAGTGGACCATGCTGCGCGAGAAACTGATCAAGCACTTCGAACTGGACATCACGGCCGACGAACTGCGCGCCCACTTTACCGAACAGGTGCGCGGCTACTTCGGCGGCGGCGCGCCCGACTGGCTGACGCCGGAAATGCTCGACGGCATGGTAGACCGGATGATGAAGGAAGAAAAGACCGTCAAAGAAAAATTTGACGAGCTGATGAACGAGAAGATCAGCCAGGCCCTGCACGCTGGCTACAACCTGGTACCAAAGACCGTTGATCCGGAGGCTTTCCAGGCTATTATTACGGCAGCCCAGGCCCAGGCC
>Ga0075467_10000789_pt1 | contig 25918 bp, 23 predicted proteins | sample DEB08_DNA_9_FD_75067 | JGI IMG/M metagenome (GOLD analysis project Ga0075467, IMG submission 75067) | Aqueous microbial communities from the Delaware River and Bay under freshwater to marine salinity gradient to study organic matter... | ecosystem: Environmental > Aquatic > Marine > Coastal ... | reverse complement strand
TGGTGGCGACGAAGGTATTGTTATGGCGACTGTGCGTTACTGGCAGTAGCGCTAGCTTGAATATTGCCGCTCAGAACGCTATTAATATTGTTTCAACGAGGTCAAAAGGATGACGTGCACTGTGTGACTTTGAGTAGGCCAATATTTAAGATTACTTAGCTAAGTGCACAGTCATAATTGTTTTTTTGTTAATAAGCTGAGTTGGCCGCAAACTCTGGCTTGCAGCGGTTTTACAGGCTGTTACACTACTCGTATTGTGCAGTCAGCGCGTGGTAATTCACCTTCTGGCTGGAAATTTAACTGTTAAATTCTTAGTTTGCCACGTGAAATTCTATAACACTGAAACCAAAGCCAAGACCGAATTCGTCCCGATAGACTCGAATAATGTGACGGTGTATGTCTGTGGCCCGACCGTATGGAATCATGCGCATATCGGCAACTATCGCCCCCCCGTCGTATTTGATGTGCTTACGCGGGTGTTGCGTTCGCAGTTCGCCGGCGTTACTTACGCCCGCAACATCACCGACATTGATGACAAGATAAATAAAGCGGCGGCTGAGCAAGGCGTTGATATATCCGTGATTTCAGAACGCTACACAGAGTTCTATCATCAGGGCTTAGAAGCACTGGGCGTGTTACCCCCTGACGTTGAGCCTAAGGTTACTGACCACATTAGCGAAATTCATCAAAAAATTCAGGCGCTGATTGATGGTGGGCATGCTTACGAAGCTGAGGGGCATGTGCTATTCGATGTGCCTTCGTATGCTGGCTATGGCGCCTTGTCTAGGAGAGACCCGGATGAATTATTAGCCGGCGCGCGTATTGACGTGGCTTCATACAAAAAAAGTGATGGCGATTTTGTACTTTGGAAACCATCTGCAGATGACCAGCCAGGTTGGGATAGTCCCTGGGGCAGAGGGCGCCCAGGTTGGCACATAGAATGTACCGCGATGGCGGCAACCCATCTTGGCGAGACTATCGATATTCATGGCGGTGGCCATGACTTAGTCTTTCCGCACCATGAGAATGAGCGTGCACAAAGCACCTGTGCACATGGCGCAAAGTTCGTAAATTATTGGATGCACAATGGTTTTGTAAACGTCAATCAAGAAAAGATGTCGAAGTCGATCGGCAACGTGTTGTTGGTTCGTGACCTTCTCGAACATGCAAGTGGTGAGGCGATTCGATATGTGCTTTTATCCACTCATTATCGCGCGCCTTTAGATTGGACCGATGAGGCATTACAGCAAGCAAATAATAGCCTAGATCGCTTTTACGGAGCGCTGCGGAAAATGTCGAGCATCGAGGTGCCTGATGATATTGGTGATCAGAAGCCCCAAGGCTTTGTCGACGCAATGCTAGATGATCTGAATGTACCGAAAGCCATGGCAGAACTGTTTGTGCTGGCTAAAAAAGCCAACACCAGTGATTCAAATGCTGAGTTAGTTAAGATCAAGGCAGCGCTATTGCAAAGTGGAGAGTGGTTAGGTTTGTTCCAACAAGATCCTGACGCTTGGTTTTCGAGTGGTGGCGATAACATAGATGCTAAGCAAATTGAAGCTTTAATTGCTGAGCGCTCAAAGGCTCAGGCGGATAAAAATTGGGCCCGAGCAGATCAAATCAGGGATATTTTAGCCGAAAAAAAAATAGTCGTTGAAGATGGTGCCAGCGGTACCTCTTGGCGTGTTGAGAAGTAGAAATTATGAGTGATATTAGCCAAATACAAGCCGACTTAGTTGATGAGTTTGAGATGTTCGAAGATTGGATGTCTCGCTATGAGCATGTGATTGATCTCGGGCGTCAACTACCCGATTTTCCTGAGCAATGGAAAACTGACGCCAACAAGATTCAAGGTTGCCAGTCGCAGGTTTGGTTAAACATGGAGATGCGTGACGGTAAAATGCATATCGATGGCACTAGTGATGCGTCGATTGTTTCTGGCCTAGTTGCAATTGTCTTGCGCGTGTACTCTGATCAAGCGCCTAGCGATATTCTGAATACCAAACCCGACTTTATCAACGAGATTGGTTTTAACGACCACTTAAGTCCGACAAGGAGTAATGGCTTGCATTCGATGCTTCGCAGCATTTACCAGAGAGCTGGCCAATACTCCGTCGCTTAGAACTGAAACTCAGTGTCTTGGCTATACAGTCAGCGAGAAAAACAGTTGTAAACCTGTATAGACAGAGAAGACGCTTTACAGCATTGAGGTCTGTTACCCTGCGAGTTATAGCTCGGATCAGGGCTTCAATAGCTTGTTCCGAAAGTGATACTTGCGAACAGGGTTGGCTTATTCTAGTTTCAATAAAATATTTCCACCTCTGTATCGAATTGCAACCGGATCTCAAACAAAGACATAAAGCCTAATAGCATTGATGGAGTCTGATATCCAGCGCAACGAAAAGTTACTCTAGGAAATTAATGCCTTCAGAGTATCTGCCTTTACTCCCTCATCATTTCTATAATATTATGTTACAACCATTTAACATAAAAATAATAAAGCAATATGAAACTCAACGCTCCAACTAAGATTGTATTCATAATTTCAGCAGTGCTGGCTATTCTGGCTCTATTACCGATGATAGGGGTGGCCATTCCTAACGTTAGTGTACACACCACTTGGATAGCTCTGGCAGGATATGTAGTCCTAGCCGCAGGGAACTTATTCAAAGGCCTCTAGTTTTGACTGAGGAACTTGCATTACGTCGCTAGGCACATTCAACGAGTAATATGGCGCGGGATTTTTTCTAGTATTAGAGCTGCGGCGCGAAGCATACGAGGTGTTCGGCTTCGATGCATACGCCGATTGTATCGCCAATTTCATAGTCATCATGACTCGAAACTAAGCTCATCAGAGTATCGCCCGCTGGTGTGATGATGGTGTAGAGTGTCTGTGCTCCCTTAAATGCCTTGCGCGTTATTCGGCCTCGTATCGGGCTTTCGGGGTGATGCTCAACGTCATCCGGGCGAATAAGCACATCAACGTCTGGGCCGACGTTATCAATATTAATTATTTCGCCTCTGATTTCGCCAAAATTGGTCACCACAGTATTCTTATCGACCATCTGCCCTTTTAGAAAAATACCGTCACCAATAAAGTTTGCGACAAAGCGGCTGTTCGGTGCGTGATAAAGGTTAAATGAGCTGTCCCATTGCACCAACTTGCCCTGTGACATAACGCCAATCTGATCACCTAAAGCGAATGCATCATACTGATCATGTGTCACCATAATCGCAGTCATGCCCAATTCTTTTAACAAAATTCTTACTTCGTAGCCTAGGCTTTCACGTAATTCGGTATCAAGATTTGAAAACGGCTCATCCATCAAAAGCAGCTTAGGTTGCGGTGCTATTGCTCTGGCAAGGGCCACTCGCTGACTCTGACCACCAGACAATTCATGAGGGTATTGCTGGTGATAATCCTGCATTCCTACCAATTCGAGCAATTTATCAATCCGAGCGCTGCGTTCTTTTTTAGTGACTTTACTTAGGCCAAATCCTACATTTTCAGCGATGTTTAGATGCGGAAATAGAGCGTGGTCTTGGAATACCATGCCGACGTTTCGTTGTTCTGGCGCGACGCTATTTTTTTCGCTAGAAATGACTTGTCCGGCAAGCTCAATTGAACCCGCCTGCAAATCTTGAAAACCACTTATAGCACATAAAATAGTGGTTTTTCCGCAGCCGCTTGGCCCTAGTAAACAAGCAAGCTCGCCTTCTCGAAGAATAAAGCTTACATCTTCGACAACCGGAGCGGCATTGTCATAGGCCGCTCTGATGTTATTGATTTTTAGAAATTCATCAGTTGGCATAAAGAGTTAGTAAAGAGCTTTTGAGTAGTTCTAATTATACTGAGGTCGCTAAGCAATAACTTAGCTTAGTAAATATTCTAGTAATGCTTTTTGAGCATGAAGGCGATTCTCAGCTTCTTGAAACACCGCACTTTGTGGTCCGTCAATAACCGATGCTGAGACTTCGGCGCCTCGATAAGCTGGCAGGCAGTGTAGAAAAATGGCATCGCTATTGGCCTTGCTCATTAGAGCATCATTGACACAAAAGTCGGCAAATGCGGCCTCACGTTGACTTTTTTCACCTTCTTGGCCCATGCTAGCCCAAGTGTCAGTAATCACCACATCGGCGTTTTCAACTGCAGATTTAGCATCACCAATCAGTGTGATGCTTGCGCTGCTCTTCTCGACAATTTCTGGGTTCGGCTCATAGCCGCTTGGAGTGGCAATGTTCAAATGAAAATCAAAAATCCGAGCGGCGTTAATAAACGAGTTACAAACATTGTTGCCATCTCCAATCCAAGCAAACGTTGCGCCTTTAACACTGCCACGTAGCTCTTGAAACGTTTGTATATCGGCCAGTAATTGGCATGGATGATAGTCATCGGTTAAACCATTAATGACCGGCACACTCGAATGTGCAGCCAACGTTTCTACTTGCCTGTGCGAGTCGGTGCGAATCATTATGCCATCGGCCATGCTTGAGATAACCCGGGCCGTATCTTCAATTGGCTCACCGCGACCGATTTGTGTGTCGTTGGGGTTTAGATTAATTGCGCCGCCGCCTAATTGACGCATACCAACTTCAAAGCTGACACGAGTTCTGGTTGATGATTTACTGAAAATCATTGCCAGTGTTTTATTTTTCAGCGGCTCGTATATTGCGCCTTGCTTTGTGATTGCTTTTAACTCGATTGCCCGATCGATTAGACCTTGTAGCGTACTTGGGCTTAGGTCGTCGAGCGTTAGAAAGTGCTGAACTAATTTAGTCATCATTGATTCCCGTTAAAGTGTCGATACGACATCACGAATAGTCTCAACGATCTTTTTCACCTGAGTTTCGCTGAGCATTACTGAGGGCAGTAGACGTATAACTTTTCCACCACCGGTGATATTGATGACTAGCCCTGCGGCTAAAAACTTCAATGCAAGCTCGGGGTATGCCTTGTCTAATTCAATGCCGAGCATTAGACCTTTGCCTCGAATATCGACAACATGATCAAAGGTGGCCAATGTCTGTTGTAATTGTTTTTTGAGCGAAGCGCCAGTTTTCCCGGCTTTTTCGACTAGGTTTTCCTGATTGATAATATCGATCACCGTTTCGCCGATTTTACTTGCAAATGGATTTCCGCCAAAAGTAGTGCCGTGTGTTCCAGGGCTGATTAGCTCGGCGGCTGCACCCTTGGCCGCACATGCACCGATCGGTATGCCGTTACCCAACGCCTTGGCGCAAGTGATTACATCGGGTTGAATACCCTCGTGCTCGAATGCAAACCATTTACCAGTGCGTCCCATACCCGTTTGGATCTCATCGACTATTAATAGCCAACCCTGTTCATCACAGAGTGTGCGTAACGCTTTTAAGTAGCCACTATCTGGAACGATAATGCCGCCTTCACCTTGAATCGGCTCGACCATAATGGCGACAACATTGCTATTGTCAGCATATTCACGCATTGCTGCGATATCGTTATAGGGTACGTGAACGAAGCCGTCGAGTAGTGGTGCAAAGCCCTTCTGAACTGCTGTACTGCCAGTCGCGGACAAGGCCGCCATAGTGCGACCGTGGAATGATTGCTCGGCGGTTATAATGATTGGTTGCTTTACACCCTTTGATCGCGCATGTAGACGAGCGATTTTTATCGCAGCTTCGTTCGCTTCGGCTCCTGAATTTCCAAAAAAGACTTTATCCATGCCTGAGACAGCACAGAATTTTGCTCCAAGGTCTGCTTGTTCTTGAATATGAAATAGATTGCTAGTGTGCAAAATTTTATTCGCCTGTAGCGATATTGCCTCGCTAATCTTCGGGTGGCAATGGCCTAAAAAAGTAACCGCAATACCGCCAAGCGCATCTAAATATTCGCGGCCAGTGGCGTCCCACAACTGTGCTCCTTCTCCGCGTACAAAACTGACCGGCAGGCGAGAATAGGCATTCATAATCGCAGGTTCGGAGTATTGAACTTGGGGTTCTTTGCGGAACCTTTTTAGAAGGTTTTGTAACATGATTATGATGTTTTTATTTGTAAGTTAATTATGTGATTCACTTTAGAAAGAAAAAGCGCCCCAACTCATAAAGCGGGGCGCTTCCATCTATATTTAAGTCTACTCGGTTTTATCGAACGAAGACAAACCTGAATGGCCTTATTTTATGCGGTTTTATACAAAATATAAGATTGCCGCCAGCACTGCTGTTAACCCAAGGCTACAGTGAATAACGCCAACAACCGAGGCCATAGGGCCTTGTTTGCCAAACAAGGCATTTAGCTGCAGAATCACAATGATGGCTAGAGCAATGAAGAAACCTGTGTCGATGCCGTCGGCAAGGTGTTTTTTGTGTGCAGAGGCCAACATGAAATAAGACATCGGGCCTGAGAACAATACATTCGTACGAGAAGCCAGAAGCGCTTTTGCGCCGGCAGCCGGTCCGTCGCCTTCTTTCATACCTAAGGCAATTTGTTGAGCGGGCCATATTACTAGCCATACATTCAAGAACATGAAAGTTCCCATTAGCGCACCAATCATAATATAGTCGTTATATTTAAAGGTGGTACCTAAATACGAAATCAAATACAGGCCAGTAAGAAAGGTAAACATGGCGCCCCAACGGAACCACCATAACGCGCTCGGGGCAAGCTTCGCTTTAGCATCAGCTAAACCTTCGGGCGTGGCGCTCTTGAAATAACCGCCTTGCACGAAGTTGAAATAGTAGAGCATGCCTATCCAGGTAATACCGAACAATAAATGCGCCCATCGAGCTATAAAGTTAATTTCTTCCATCACAGTTACCTTTAAATGTAGTTGTTTTTAAGTTGTTAATAGGTTCTTTTGTCCTGATGACTTGTTTATACACCTTTTTCACTGCCTTTGACACACAGAGTCCTGTGCCCGAACTAATAAGTGATTGAAAATGTCTAAAAACTGCCTATTTTTGTTGGAAAACCAGTGAATAGTCAGCTACTTCAGTCATTTTCAGTCGTAATGAGTTTATTTTTATCCGCTTTTCATCTCAATTCAAGTTGCTGCAAAGTTCTCTCAGTTTTATCCTCAATGCCCTGTTAATACTAGCGATCTATTTATATTTAATCACCGGCTTGCTTGACCTTTGCAGGTTAAAACAAGACACTAAGCGCACTGAAAATCCCCCAGTTTTTAAACAATTATGGCTAATTCAAAGAAAGATATTAAGAAAGTAGTGCTTGCCTATTCAGGCGGTTTAGACACCTCAATTATTGTTCGGTGGTTGCAAGATGAATACGATTGTGAGGTTGTTACATTTACTGCGGATATTGGCCAGGGTGAAGAAGTAGAGCCTGCACGTGCTAAAGCACAAGCGATGGGCGTTAAAAGTATCTTCATTGATGATTTGCGCGAAGAATTTGCGGGTAATTATGTTTTTCCAATGATGCGAGCGAATGCAATGTATGAAGGCGAATATCGCTTAGGCACATCGATCGCGCGTCCATTGATAGCCAAACGATTAATTGAAATAGCCAATGAAACTGGCGCTGATGCGATTGCCCATGGTGCAACGGGTAAAGGTAATGACCAAGTTCGTTTTGAGCTTGGTGCTTACGCGCTTCGCCCTGATATTCAAATTATTGCGCCTTGGCGTGAGTGGGAATTAAACTCTCGCGACAAGTTATTAGCGTATGCCGATGAACATCAAATTAGTGTCGAAAAGAAAGCCGACGGTAAATCACTGTATTCGATGGATGCTAATTTGCTGCATATCTCCTACGAGGGTGGCATTTTAGAAGACCCATGGGCCGAAGCCGAAGATGACATGTGGCTCTGGACTGTTTCGCCTGAAGAGGCACCAGATAAAGCTCAATATGTTGAGCTGGAGTTTGCCCAAGGCGATATTGTTGCGATAGACGGCGAGGCAATGAGCCCTGCTACGGTAATGGCTTGGTTAAATAAGGTTGGCGGTGAGCATGGTATCGGTCGTGATGATATCGTTGAAAACCGTTATGTAGGAATGAAGTCCCGCGGTTGCTATGAAACCCCAGCAGGCACCATTATGTTGCGTGCGCACCGAGCGATGGAGTCATTGACGCTAGATCGCGAAGTGGCGCACCTGAAAGACGAGTTAATGCCTAAGTACGCTGAATTAATCTATAACGGTTATTGGTGGAGCCCTGAACGCGAGATGCTACAGACTATGATCGATGAGTCGCAGAAGCATGTAAACGGCACAGTTCGTGTGAAGCTTTATAAGGGTATGGTGTATATCGCGGGTCGAAAGTCTGATAACGACTCTTTGTTCGACGAGCGCATTGCTACCTTTGAAGATGATGAAGGCGCCTACAATCAAGCCGATGCAGAAGGTTTCATTAAGTTGAATGCGCTGCGCTTGAGAATTGGTGCAAAACGATCAAGCTAGTGATTGAATAGGCGATAAGTGACTCACGGAGTTTCAACTGAAGGTCCAATGGGAGTTTCAACTGAAGACCCAATGGGAGTTTCAATAATTGTGCCACTGCTGAACGAGCAAGCAGTGGTGCCGATCCTGATTGAGCAACTTGCTAGCTTAGCTGCAGAGCAAATTGTAATTGTTGACGGTGGTAGCACTGATGGCACTGCAAAGTTATTGCGTGCCGCCGGTTATCGGGTGGTACAAAGCCCAGCTGGGCGTGCTAAGCAGATGAACGTCGGAGCTCAGCTGGCTACTCAATCTATGTTGCTATTCTTGCACGCTGATACACAGCTGCCGAAAGACTATAAATCTGAAGTTGCTAGAGCAGATGTATGGGGGCGCTTCGACGTTAAATTTTCGAGCTCCTCAAAGGCAATGAAAATGATCGCCTTCTTCATCAACTTACGCTCTCGTATCAGTGGCGTTGCTACTGGTGATCAAGCTATTTTTGTCGACCGGGATGCATTTAATGCAGTATCAGGTTTTCCTGATTTTCCGATCATGGAGGATATTGCTTTGTGTAAGCGGCTGCGTCACTTTCATCGGCCATACAGTTCGCGGGCAAAAGTTACCACCAGTGCTCGTCGTTGGGAGCAAAATGGAGTTGCTGCTACGGTCATCAAAATGTGGTACTTCCGCTTGGCTTATTTTTTCGGCATACCACCATCAAAACTTAAGCAGCGTTATCATGATGTTCGCTGACATACCGTTATTGCTGTTCGCAAAAGCGCCAATTGCTGGCAAGGTTAAAACGCGCTTGATGACTAATTGCTCAGCTGAGCAAGCTGCTGAGATTGCCAAGCGGTTGATGCAGGCCTCAATCCAGCGTGCCTGTGAATTTTGGCCTGGTGAGGTTTATTTGTCTGCTTGGTTAGACCTAGATAACCACTTTTTTAATGACATGCTGCAACGCTATCCAATACGAATAACACAGCAATGCGAGGGTGATTTAGGCGAAAAAATGCGCCATGCGTTAGCCACGTTTGGTTATCCGGCGGCGGTAATGGGCTGTGATGCGCCACATACTAAGGGTGCTACTTTGCAGCAAGCTTATCGCTTACTGCAACAGGGCGAGTCAGTAATAGGCCCATCTGAAGACGGTGGTTACTATTTTCTCGGGCTATGCCAAACCGCAGATCGATTGTTTATTGATAAACCTTGGGGTAGTGAATATGTGCTAGAGCAGACTTTGTCGAGCGCCGAAGATGAGGGCCTGACATTGAGCCAATTATCGGCATTAAATGATGTAGACGAGTGGCAAGATTTGCTCGAGGCATCACATCAACTGCCGACCTTGCAGGAATACCTGCACTCTCAGAAATTAGTATGACGCCGTTGTCTCTGCTGCCAGCTAAGCTTTAAATCCCATACTTTTAAGTGCTAAGTTATGAACCTAGCTTGTGCTGCCTATTAAGCTGGAATAAATGTTAGCGCTACGCCGTTATTGCAGTAACGCAAATTAGTCGGAGCTGGGCCGTCTTTAAATATATGACCTTGATGGCCACCGCAGCGCGAACAATGATACTCGGTGCGCGGCAATATGAGTTTGAAATCACGTTTGGTTGTGACGCGTCCTTCAATGGTGTCGAAAAAGCTTGGCCAGCCAGTACCACTGTCAAATTTCTGATCTGATGTGAATAAGGCTAAACCACAGCCAGCGCAAGCAAATTCGCCGTCGCGCTTTTCATCGTTTAGCTCACTGGTAAAAGGGCGTTCAGTGCCTTCCGACCGCAGAACATGGTACGCTTCTTCACTTAAACGATCACGCCACTCGGATTTGCTCAACTCGAATGGCTCAATGGTGCTTGGGTTCGCTTCTAAATTAGGGAGGTTTGTCATAGTGTTTTGCGTTGGGTCGGTCTCTTGTGCTTTAAGCCAGCTGATACCCAAAGTACCAGCGGCAAAGCCAATCGCTGAAGCTGAAAGTAAAGTTCGTCTGTTCATAGTCATATAGGTTTCTAGTATAACAAGCTATCCGTGAACGCCGCGCTATTCGTTGCTGGTGTCGCTGAATAGAGCTTATATTCTACAACGTTCTTGATTTATAAGCCTTTTAGTTTACAAGGCTCTCGATTTATAGAGCTCTCGATTTATAGACCTCTCGATTTATAGACCTCTCGATTTATAGACCTTGGCGGTTGGCGTTAACTTACAAACAATGTGGTTTTCTTCTTGATTACATATCTACATTAATCTCGTTACATTTCCGTGCAAAGTACTCCTCTGTCATCGTTTCTCAGCCCCAAATATTGGCCTACTTGGTTTGCTCTGGGCTTTCTTCGAATAGTGAGCTTTCTGCCGCTGCCGGTAATCGCTGTTTTGGGTCAATTTGTCGGCTTACTATTTTATATTTTGGGCTTCACAAGGCGACGAATAGCACTGCGAAATATCTCGGTTTGTTTTCCTGAGCTGCCAGCGCATGAGTGGAGAAAGATTAATCGGCAGCATTATCAAGTATTAGGTCAATCTCTGTTCTCGGTGCCGATGAACTGGTGGATATCTAAGAAGAGGTTTAATCGACTGGTGACAGTGCATGGTCGAGAGGGCTACGACGAGGCTCTAGCATCAGGCCGGAACATCATAATTTTGGCGCCACATTTTGCTGCAATTGATGTTGCGGGTCTGGCACTGGCACAAGAACGGCCAATGCTGAGTATGTATCAATACGCCAAAAACGGCTTGGTTGACGAGGTAGTTAAGCGAGGTCGCTTGCGCTTTGGTGGGGAGCTGGTGGAGCGCAAGGCCCCTATGCGAAATTTAATTCGAGCGATACGTAAGGGGCGGCCCTTTTACTATTTACCAGACCAAGATGCTGGAAGAAAAGGACTGTTCGTGCCGTTCTTTCATGAGATGGCGTCAACTTATTCGGTGCTCGGAAAATTCGCTGAGATGACCAATGCTATAGTGATCCCTTGTCAAACTCGAATTAGGCCTTGGGGGCAGGGCTATGACGTTTTCTTAAGTCCTGCGCTTGATAACTTTCCGACGGGTGATGACCTGCAAGACACTACTCGAATGAACCAAGAAGTTGCGAATTTAATTAGACCCAACCCGGAGCAATATTTTTGGGTACATAAAAGATTCAAGACTCGGCCTCCTGAGGATGCTGAAAAGAGTGTTAAATTTTATCAATAGACTTTAATTGCTCTATTAATTTTATAAGTCGTACGGTAATGTCGAAAGGGTCTGTATTGTAATGTTGGATGCAGCGACTTAAAGCTTGGGATTAGGAATTTAGCAAGTCGATACCAAGTTTCAGTTAGACAAACTTATTACCTACCATAACCTCGAATTTTTTGGAGATGTACAATGAGCAAGCGCGAAGAATTGATTGCCAAATATGCTGGCGATTTAGAAAACAAGTGCGACATGAAACCTGATATGAAATTATTGACAGCAGTCACCATTGGTTGCGGGCCGTCAATCTATAATGCTGATGCGTGTACTGTTTCAGCGGGTGACCCAAAGGAGCTTGACCGAGTAAAGAAGAACTTCTTAATCAAGAAGCTTGGCTTGAAAGACTCGCCAAAATTGGATGAGGGAATTCAAGAAGTGGTTAAGATTTATGGTAAATCTAACCGTAATAAATATCGTGCTGTTGTGTACTATTTGTTGGTTAAGCATTTCCGCAAGGCGTCAGAATATAAGTAAATAAGCTGATGTTTTATAGCAAAAAGGCCGTACTTTACGGCCTTTTTTTTGTGCCTATCAACGCGGTTTTAAAGCGTCTCTAATCACGCCAGAATGTGGTTGTGAAAAGCACCAGTAAGGTGAACAACTCAAGTCGACCAAGTAGCATAGCGAACGATAGAATCCATTTCGCAGTATCATTAATCTCGGCATAGTTGTTTGCTACCTCCGCTAAGCCGGGGCCCAAGTTATTTAAGCATGCGGCCGCCGCTGAAAATGCTGTGATCCAGTCTAAACCGGCGGCGCTAAGTGCGAAGCCGGTAAAAGCAAAACAAAGAATATACATCGAGAAGAAGGCGGTCACGCCGCTAATGACTTTGTCGCTAATTACTTGGCCTCCGGTTTTTATCGATAACACCGCATTGGGGTGCACTAGTCGTACGATCTCCTTGCGCCCCTGTTTGTACATCAGTTGAATTCGCATGACCTTCATGCCGCCAGCGGTTGAGCCTGCACAGCCGCCCATAAAACTTAATAGGATTAATAACACCGGTAATGCGCCTGGCCACCAAGCAAAGCCGCTAGAGGTAAAGCCTGTCGTTGTGACCACCGAAATTAAATGGAACAAGCCTTGGCGAGCGGCTATAGCGTTGCTGCTATATAGGTCTTGAGACATCAGAGCAGCGATTACTATGATTGCCGCAAGCATCAAAATTACCAGAAAAAAACGGTATTCGCTGTCTCGAAGGTATGGCAGGATCGACTTATGGCGCCACGCTAAGAAATGTAGTGAGAAGTTTGCTGAGGCTATCAGCATGAAAAGCATAGCCACTGTCTCGATGGCAGCGCTGTCAAAGTAGCCGAGACTCGCATCGTGGGTTGAGAATCCGCCAATTGCTACTGTCGAGAAAGCGTGGCATATGGCATCGAATAGACTCATGCCAGCGGCCCAATAAGCCAGCACGCACATTATCGTTAAGCCTAAGTAGATGTACCAAAGCGCCTTTGCACTTTCAGTTATTCTCGGTGTTAGCTTACTATCCTTCATCGGCCCAGGCGTTTCGGCGCGATACAGTTGCATGCCTCCAATGCCGAGCATCGGCATGATCGCAACCGCCAACACCACGATTCCCATACCGCCTAGCCATTGCAATTGTTGGCGGTAGTAAAGCGTTGACTGCGGTAGCGTGTCAAGGTTGGTGAGAATAGTGCCGCCAGTGGTAGTGAGACCTGACATTGATTCAAAAAACGCATCGGTGACGCTTAAGGAATGGTGACTCGAAAATAGAAACGGTAGAGCGCCAAAGGTCGCTAGAACAGTCCAAAAAAGAACCACAACTAAGAAACCGTCGCGGTATCGTAAATCACGCTTACTGCGCCTAACTGGAGCCCACATCATCAATCCGGTAAGCAGAGTGACCGAAAATGACACCATAAATGGAACGCTATTGCCATCGCTATAAATCAACGAGACCAGTAGCGGTGTTAGGTGCGTAACGCTGAAAATAATCAGCAGGACTCCTAGAATTTTTAGGACGGTTTGATATTGCATCTTTCGGCCCTTATGCTCCGTTTCTAATTGCTAGATAAATGTTGCTGAGACTTGGAATAAGGCCTCGACATCGGCGATGCACGATTTATCGTCCATAAAGACAATGACGTGATCTTCGGGTTCGATGATGGTGTTTTTATCAGGAATAATCACCTGCTTATCACGTACAATCGCGCCAACACCGGTGCCTTCTGGAAATGGGATTTGTCGAACTCCCTTACCAATTACCTTTGATGAGCTGGCATCGCCATGCGCAATCGCTTCAATGGCTTCGGCGCGACCACGCCTTAGCGAATGTACCGCGACTACATCACCGCGGCGAATATGCGCCAATACACTACCTATAGTAGCAATTCGAGGAGAGATTATAACGTCGATATCTTTATGTTGTAAGTGCTCTACGTAGGCCGGTTTGTTGACCAATGCCATAACGCGCTTGGCGCCTAACTGTTTGGCCAAGTTAGCCGATAAAATATTGATTTCATCTTTTTCGGTAACCGCACAAAAGACGTCTGCGGCTTCGATATTTTCTTGCAGCAGCAGGCTAGCATCGGCCGCATCGCCATTGAGCACAATGGTGTTACCAACTGATTCTGCAATCTTCTCAGCCCTAGAGGCTTTAACCTCAATCAATTTGACGCTATACCCCTTGCGTTCCAATTCGCGTGCCAGATTTAAGCCTATGTTGCCGCCGCCAGCAATAAAAATACGTTTGGTTTTATCGCTCAGCCCACGCATCTCTCGCATAACTTTGCGGATGTGTTCACGTGCGGCAACGAAAAATACCTCGTCCTCTTCTCTAATAACAGTTTCAGACTTAGGTGTAATAACTTCGCCGTCGCGATAAATAGCCGCAACGCGTGTTTCGACTCCGGGCATATGGTCCTTCAGTTCTTCCAGCGGACAGCCTATTAGTGCTCCCCCAGCAACAGCTTTGACACCGACTAATTGAACTAATCCATCGGCAAAGTCGAGTACTTGCAAAGCTCCGGGGAACTCGATTAAGCGAGTAATGTGGTCGCGAACTATTTTTTCAGGCGATATAACAACGTCGACATGAAAGCCTGATTCGTTGGTGAATAACTCAGGGTTGTTTAAATACTCGTTTGAGCGCAGGCGCGCGATCTTAGTGGGGGTGGCGAAAAAAGCTTCAGCAATTTGACAGGCAACTAAGTTAACTTGGTCGTTGTCGGTAACGGCTAAAATCAGCGACGCGTCTTCGGCGCCCGCTGTTCGTAACACTGAAGGGTGAGCCGCACTGCCGATGACGGTGCGAATGTCGAGTCGATTCTGTAGCGCCTGCAAGGCATCACTATCGACGTCGACAACGGTAACATCGTTCTCTTCACCAACCAGTACCTCGGCAATTGATACACCGACTTGACTAGCACCTAAGATTAGAATTTTCATTATGCGTCTACTTTAATACTGACTTTAGCACTGATCTAAGACGTTATTTAGCGTCGCGAGCATTGATGTCGAGACTCTTGAGTTTTCGATATAAATGAGTTCGTTCGAGCCCTACTTTTTTAGCAAGCTGGCTCACATTGCCCTCGACCGTTGCGAGGTGATGGGTTAGGTAAGCGCGTTCAAATTCTTCTTTTGCTTTGCGCATATCACTGTCGAAATAGTCAGGTAATTGAGCTGTTTTTTGGCGCATATCAATGTCTCCGCCGAGCGCTGATTTCACGCTGGCAAGGCTGATAGCATCGCCATTATTCAAAACTAATAGGCGCTGAATTATGTTTTGCAGCTGGCGCACATTGCCAGGCCATTTATAGTCGATTAGTGCGCTCATTGCATCGCCGGTTACGGTTGGCACTTCTAACTGATTTTTGCTGGCGACATCTTCGATAAATAGCTCGATTAACTCAGGCAAATCTTTGCTGCGTTGGCGAAGTGCAGGCACCTGAATTGGGATCACGTTTAGGCGGTAGTATAGGTCTTCGCTGAAGTTGCCTTCGTTGACTGCTTTTTGCGGGTTACCGCTGGTAGTCACGATGACTCGAACGTCTAGTTCAATATATTCATTGCCCCCGAGACGCAAGAATTGACGTTCTTGCAGAGCACTCAAAAGCATATTTTGTGTTTCCATGTTCAGGCCGAGCACTTCATTAATGAATAAAGTGCCACCTTTGGCTTGTTCAAATCTGCCGAGCACCACTTTGCCATCTGCTTCACTGCCGAACAATGCCTGTGCGACACCGTCGCTGGGCATTGCGGCTAAATTGAGTTCTACAAATGCGGCGTTCGAACGTGGGCTGTTCTCGTGTACTTTTTGTGCCACTAAATGTTTGCCAGAGCCTGACTCGCCAGTGATAAATACCCAACTGTCTGTGGGGCCTAATAATTGAATATGGCGCAGTAACTCGCGGCTCGAATCACTATTGGAAATCATCGGCGAGTTATACTTTAGGCGTGACTTCAGTTGTTTATTTTCTTCACGTAAGGAGGCGTTTTCTAAACCGCGCTCGACGCTAAGTAATAGCTTGCCGGTTGACAATGGCTTTTCGAGAAAATCGTAAGCGCCTAATTTTACCGCTTCAACCGCATTTTCTACCGTGCCGTGCCCTGAGATCATAACTACTGGAGTGTCGCCTAGTATTTGGTTTTCAACCCAGTCTTTAAGTACCGAAATGCCATCTTCTTTGGGCATCCAAATGTCGAGTAACACTAGATTGGGCTGGTCCTCTCTAAAGCGTATGCGTGCTTGGTCGGCGTTTTCGGCGACGCTAACGTTGTAGCCTTCGTCTTGCAGGATGTCTTGTAGGATATTACGAATATCCGGTTCGTCATCGACCACTAATATATGCTGACGGTCTCTATTCATCGAACTATTCATCGAACTATTCATCTAACTATTCATCGAACTATTCAAGCAGCTACGAAAGAAGGATGTTGGTTGAATTTAGACATTTATCGACACGGCAAAGCTGTTAAATACCAAAGCTGTTAAACACCTAGAATGACAACTTTATTTTTCTGGCAAGCCATCAGTTAATCGGTTGTTTGGGCTGGGTTGATGTCGATTGAATGTAAACTATTTTGGCGGCGATTGCCACGGTAGGTTTTCATTGCATTTATTGGCAGCCTTAAGTGCATTGCTGTGCCGCCGTTACTGCCTTGACGAGCCCAAACTGAACCGCTGTGTTCCTCGACGATGCGTTTCACAATCGCCAAACCCAAACCCGACCCTTTTGCCTTGGAGCTAACATACGGGTCGAATAATGATTCGCGAATGTCTTCAGGAATACCGGAGCCATTATCCTCGACTAACAAATCAATATATTCGCCGGTGACTTTTGCCGCCATCTGGGTCGAAATTGTGATCATTGGCTGCGCTGTTTTTTCCAGCGCGTGGCTAGCGTTAATGACCAAGTTATTGAGCACTTGACGTAAGGCTGACGCGTTGGCTTTAATCTTTGGTACGTTGTCGTCAAGTTTAAGTGTTATCTCAATCTGGTGAAGATGTGAGCTATGCAGCTCGACCACATCGCGCACTAGCTGATTTATGTTGAGCGGGGCTAATTTTGCTCTTACTGGTTGCGCATAGCTTGAGAATGCGTTGACCATTTCTTTCATTGACTCTACTTGCTGGACGATGGTGCGAGTGCTGCGCTCTAAAGTTTCTTGTAGTTCGCCGTCTACATGGTCATACAATTTGAGTTTTATACGTTCGGCCGAGAGTTGAATAGGAGTCAGTGGGTTTTTAATTTCGTGCGCAAGGCGCCGAGCCACTTCGCCCCAAGCGGCATCTCGTTGTGCTTGAATCAGATTGGTAACGTCATCGAACACGATCACGTAGTTCTCAATCGGCTTAATTACTTGAGTGTTAACCTCGAATAAGTCGTTATTTAGGCGCAATACGGTGCCACGAATTATTAACATTTGCCGACCATGTGTACCCAGCAGGGTCAGCTCGTCTTGCCAGTTATTTTGTTTCGACTTAATGCCGGCGTTAATCAGTTCAAAAAACTGTTTAGCGTGATGCTCTGGTTGGCATAGTTGCTCGGCGGTTTTACTTAAAAGTGTGTCCTGTTCCAAACCCAGTATTTCGCTTGCGGCGCTATTGCAAATTTGTAGTCGCGACTCCCCGTCGAAAGAAAAAACGCCCGATGACAAGTTTGTCAGCACCGCTTCTAGATACCCTTTCTGCTGCTCGGTTTCAGTTTGACTCGCTAGAGCAATTTGCTGAGCCTCGCTGATTTTGCTACTCATGTTGTTGAAAGACTTGGTTAAAATTCCAAGTTCATCGGAGCTGGTAACAGGCAGATGAGAGCCGTAGTTACCCTCAGCGATCTTTTGAGTACCCGACGCTAGATTCGAGATTGGGGCAACTAACCTACGCGACAAATATACCGCGGTTAGAATTGAAAACAGCAAGCTGGCGAGCGAGATAAGGCTCAAGGTTACAATTAAGCTGAATTTTAAGGGGCCGCGAGCAAACACCATTTGTGCGTATTGATTGCTTGCTGTTTCTACGCTGCTGGCCAAGGTCGCGTATCGTAGCGGCAGTAGTTTTATCGCCTGTACGCCATAAAACTGGCGGCCTAATTGGTTGCCACCTATTGGCGCGACGACACGAAATTGCTGCATGGTCGGTGAGATCGGCTCAAGCTGAGTGTAGGTTTGATTTAACCTTAATTCAGAGAAGGCCTCGTCGCTCGGCGTGTTGGGCAGGAGGTTGGTTTCATGGCTGCTTGAAAAGGCCAGCATTCTGCCGTCGTCAGTATAAATGGACAATTCGGTAAACCCGTTAATCGCGCGCAACTCGCGAATCAGGCCTAATAGTTCAACGGTCGAGTCAAGCTGTTTTTCTCGTATGTTAATTGCGATTTTTTCAACATCACTGATCACTTCTTCTTTAATGCCTTCAAATGCTGACTGGCTAAGTAATAAAGAGTCTTTGACGGTTTGCTCAATGCGAACATCAAACCAACTATCGACACCTTTATTGAGAAATTGTATCGAGAAAAAATAGATTAGTGAAAATGGGATCATCGTTAGAAAGAAGAAGATCACCACCATTTTAGCGGTCAGTATCGAACCGATTTCGTTGCGCCTATATTGGCTTAGTAGCGTGTAGCCGTTACTGGCTAAAAAGAATACGAGTATGGCAATACCAAGGCTACCGATAATCGTGATCCAAAACTGTAATTCGCCTGAGGCGTCATCGCTAAGTGACCTTACAATAAGGTAGCTCAAGGCGAACAATAAACCGGTGCAAACCGTAATTACCGGAAGTGGCGATGATATTTTTTTTACAATTGATCTGATTGCCATGACGTCCAGCCAGAGTCTAGGTCCCAGTCGCTTGCGATAAATGCGGTTAAGCGCATGGGGCCGGGGAGTTTAGTTTTACTCAAGCGTAATCTCATTTTATGTTCAGATGATGAATGAATTTGTTGTGCTTGATGTTTAGCGATGTATTTCGAAAAAGAGCTAAGTGATGCCTTACTGATATAGGTCATGGTCTCGCGCGTCGAGCTGAAAATACGTGGCTCAACTTTGTTGTTTTCATACACCAAATAGCGATTCGATAAGGTATGACGAATTACTTCAAACTGGTGACTGGCGAACTCGGTATGCCAGTCAAATAAAATAAAGTGTTTAGCGTGTGCGTATTGGCTTTCAAACGTGAGTGTAACGCCGCTATCGATGGCTGCTTGCACATCATCGGATAATTCTATTTTCAAACCGCGGCTGTCGTAACGAATACTTTGCGCACTAGCCACTCCAATGCTATGAATCAATATTGCACTCAGCACCAACAAAACTACCAGTATTTTGAACATAGCAGTGGGTTGTCTGGTGGCCGTCAACATAATTTCAATCTTGCGTGCACACGTTTATGCGGTTAAGTCGTTTACTGTTTTTGTAATAGGCAATAGTAAAACCCGTCCATATTATGCAGCCCCGGCAACGTTTGCACTCCATGATCTAGAGTAAGCGCATTGGGGTGCGGCACATCGATTAGCATAGCACCGTTTGTTCGCGCTATAAACTTAGTGATTTGCTGCTGGTTTTCCCTAGGCAATACTGAGCATGTCATGTAGAGCATGATACCGCCAGGTTTAAGATGTAACCAAAGGTTATCAAGTAGTCCTGTTTGAGTTTTTTCAAGTGCGTCAATGTCGCTAGGGCGTCGATGATGTTTTATATCTGGATGGCGGCGAATCACTCCTAGGCCACTGCAAGGCGCGTCGATCAAAATACGATCATAGCCGCTTTTCGGCGCCGGCCAGCTTGGCTCTAAGCTGGCGTCAGCGGTGAATATATCGGCATTCAAGTCGAGACGATCAAGTGTTGAATGAAGCTGATGACAGCGACGTTCTGAAATATCCAACGCGTGCATTTCGATGTTATTGTCACAGCGTTCAAGAATATGTGCGGTTTTCCCTCCTGGTGCGGCGCAAGCATCTAATACCGACATGCCAGTTTTGACATCAAGCAAGTCGGCACTAATTTGCGCAGCGGTATCTTGAACTGAACATGAACCCTGCTCAAAGCCTGGCAGCGCGGTGACCGCACAAGGGGAGTTTAAAATTATGCCATCCGGCGTATTTTCATCCGCCTTTGCATCTATGTCGGCGTCGGCAAGAACAACAAGATACTCATCACGGGTGTTTTGTCGACGATTAACCCTTAGGCACATTGGTGGGCGTTGGTTATTGGCGGTAAGAATAAGGTCTACGTACTCTGGCCAGGCTTTTCTAATCGCTTGGCTGATCCATTCTGGATGGCTTAATAGATCGATATTCTCGTCCATCTCACTTGGCGCACGTAAATAGTTACGCAAGCAGCCATTGATTACATTTTTAGCCCATTGTTTATCGAGTTGCTTACAGGCAGAGACTGTCTCAGCAACCCCCGCATGTTCGGCTGTGTCAAGGTGGCGCAACTGATACAAACCGACCAATAGCACAAAATGGACCACTCGGTCTTTATTGCGAATTGGTGAACGCAGCAATGTTGCAGCGACGGCATCAAGCTCGCCATACCAACGGCATACCCCGTAAACCAACTCTTGAATAAAACCTCGGTCTTGTGGCGAGTATGTGTTGTTTTCAAAAAAGCCAGAGACCGTTATGTCGAGTGACTGGCCTTTGTCAATGATTTGCCAGCTTAACTTGGCCGCCGCTGCGCGTGAATTGAGATGCTTAGCCATTTCCATTTTCTCCTTTATCTATAGCTAAGCTATCGCCAACAGACAAGCTATAGCCATTGCGAAAATCTGAGTAATACATCGGTTTGCTGCCATCGCGTTGCAGCTTCTCTATGCGCAAAATACCTTCAGAGCAGGCCACATCGACGCCTAAGTCGCTACAGGCAACGATTGTTCCAGGGGGCGCTGACGGCTGCTCACTTAGAACGCTGGCCTGCCATATCCTCAGTCTGGTTTGATTGTGCCTAGTCTGGCTGACTGGCCACGGGATAAAGGCTCTTAATTGCTGATGCAGGTAACGCGCAGACTTGTTCCAATCGAGCTCGGCCTCTGCCTTGCCTATTTTTTTTGCATAGTTCGATTGTGTGTCATCTTGAGGTGCCGGCACTAAATCTGGGTCAACTTGCAGCGCTGAGAGGGTTTCACAAACGCCCTTCGCGCCCAATGCAGATAGGCTGTCATGTAGGCTTTGGCTGGTATCTGATTTGCTGATGTCAATTGTCAGCGTATTGAAAACCGGTCCAGTATCAAGGCCCAATTCCATGCGCATGATGCTTACTCCCGTTTGGCTGTCACCCGCCTCGATGGCTCGCTGTATTGGTGCAGCGCCGCGCCAACGAGGCAGTAGTGACGCATGGATGTTGAGGCAACCGAGCGGCGGAATATCCAAGATCGATTGTGGCAGCAGCATGCCGTAGGCGACGACAACCATAATCTCGGCATTTAAGCCTTGTATCAATTCGACCTGGTTTTTTAAGCTGGTCGGTTGAAAGACTGGCACGCCGATTTCTAAGGCAAATTGCTTGACCGGAGGTGCCGTGAGCTTTTTACCTCGACCTGATTTTCTGTCCGGCTGAGTGAAGACCGCGACGATTTCGTGTTCTCTTGACAGCGCTTTGAGAGCGGCTACAGCAAAATCAGGGGTGCCGGCAAAAATAATTTTCATTAATGTAGATCTACTCTTTTAGTCCAGTTTATGCTGAGGTTTCTTAGCGTTTGATCAATACTAATCATTGCTGCGAGCACGCTTAACCATCTTCTTCTTGATGCGATCCTGCTTTAGGCGCGACAAATAGTCGACGAATACTTTGCCGGCTAGGTGATCCATTTCATGTTGAATACACACTGCTAATAAGCCTTCGGCCTCAAGTTGATAAATTTCGCCTTGTTCATCCAAGGCTGTTATGTTGATACTCTCGGCTCGTTTTACCGGAGCATAGTACTCTGGAACTGATAGGCAGCCTTCGTCATACTCTTGCTCCCCCTCTTGTTCGATAATCCTTGGGTTAATAAGGACTCTTGGTTGATTACGCTCCTCAGAAAGGTCCATAACAATAACTTGCTTATGCACATCGACCTGAGTCGCCGCTAGGCCGATGCCATTAGCGTCGTACATGGTTTCAGTCATGTCTTTGACCAGCTGGCGAATTGAATCGTCAACGATATCAACTGGTTTTGCCACGGTTCTAAGGCGCTGATCGGGGTAAACTAAGATTTCTAAAATGGCCATTCGAGGGCTCACAATACCTGGGTTTGTATCACTAATACTTAAATTTGCTTCCAGTTTAGGGTTAAAATAACGTAAACTGTATTCTACAATGTTCGCGTAACATACTAAATAAGCTATACTATTTGCGTTTCAGACTTGCTTAGACGCGTATTTGAGAACTAATCTATAGACACTATATATAGTTCTAATGAGTGCTTTATCTAGTGATTTGCTGTTAGCAAGAGCTAACTAGAACCTAGTTGGAACAAAAGTTGAGTGAAATAGTTAATATAAGAATTAATGAAATAGTTAATTTGAGTTTAAACAAAGGGCATGTAATGCGTTCTGCCGTTCGATTGTAGGTATTATGCTCGAATCGTAGGCTACATGCCACGAAAACCAAAAGTGTGAAGCTTGTTTTAGTCTAATTTATAGTTAATGCAGTATTTGTCACGATAGCTATAATTGAAGTTGAAATTTAAGTAAGCAAATGCAGCCTAACCAGCTAAGCCTATACCGCTAGGCAAAAAATAATGATAATAATTAAAGCAAATATCAAGACATCGAAACCTCAAGGAACGCCTGTGGCTGAACGTAATAGGCTTTACCAGATTGTTAAACGTGCGACTCGCCGCTCCCTACAAGCGGTTTTTGCATTGGCGTTGACTATAAGTGTTGGGGTAAACAGTAATGCCGCAACTGATTCTTTGCTGGCCGATTCATACCCTGATCGTTATACCGTCGTAACAGGCGATACACTTTGGGGTATTTCAGCAAAATTCCTGCGTGACCCATGGCGCTGGCCTGAAGTCTGGCAAGGTAATCCTCAAGTCGAAAACCCTGATTTAATCTATCCAGGTGACGTATTAGTGTTAACTTTCGTGGACGGTCGTCCGCTACTTAAATCGCTACGTCGCGAAACAGTTAAGTTGTCGCCGTCACTTCGCGTCACGCGTTATGCCGACGCCATTCCACTGGTCGATCCGGCGGCCATCGGGCCGTACATTAAGTCACCGTTAGTCACGGATGCTAATGAAATGAAAACGGCTCCATATGTTGTAGATGGGTATAACAACCGCCTGATACTGGGTAAATATGATCAATTTTACGCGCGCGGAATTCAGGACCAATCGATCCAGAAGTTTCGTGTATTTAAGCCTGGACGTCATTTTGTTGACCCCGTCAGCGGTGAAAGCTTGGGTTGGGAGGCGGTTCATTTAGGCGACGCAAACTTGCTTAAAGAAGGAGATCCAGCTCGGTTAACTATTACCTCAAGTTATGAGGATATCAATATTAGAGACCGTTTGAGGCCGATTCTCGTAGAGCAAGCCCTACCATTCTTCACTCCTAGAGCGCCACAGAATGATAAGGTTCGCGGCGTTATCTTGGATGCCCCGAATAAGGCGACTGAGCTTGGGCCATTATCTATCGTAGCGATTAATTTAGGCGAACGAGAGAATATCCGATCTGGGGATGTGCTGAGAGTTCGAAGTCAGAAAATACCAAAGAAAGACCCGTTTACCGGTGAGAAATATTTCATACCGGAAGAAAATATCGGTCTTGCCTTGGTGTTTAGAACCTTTGAAAAGGTTAGCTACGCGATAATCACCGACTCGAACCGTCAGGTGACGCCGGGTGACGTTGTGATGAGCCCGAACGCAGAGTAAGTATTCAGCCTGACGTGCATGGCGCTTCAGGCTGATTTATGGTTTGCGGATTTATACTGTGGGACCTCAGTATGTAAATTTTTATTGCGGCGCTAAATTGACTTAGCGCCTATTTTGTTATGACCACGGAGGGTCATTGATATGCAACAGGATTGTTTTTTTAATGCGCTGCAAAATACTCAAGATACCAAACAGAAGGCGTCGGATGAATCGGCCAATATTTGGTGGTGTCGGCTTATTCGTGATCGGCGCTGGAGTACCGCACAAAAGCGGCAACTAATTGTCTATTTCAACGGTCCTGAGCTAGCGTTAGCTGCGCCTGAGGAGCAGGTTCGAGTAATTGTTTCTGGTCGCCAACGAAGCTCGACATCAGAAGTGGAAAAGTCGATGCTCGACGCAGACCTTGATTGGCTTAGACAAGATTTGCATCATTTAATTACCATAAGCGATCAGCGCTATCCAGCAATGTTGCGGCAGCTACCGGACCCGCCGCTGGCGTTATTTTCTATCGGTGACATTGCACTGCTGAATGAGCCTCAGGTTGCGATTGTAGGTTCACGCAGGCCTACACCGATTGGCGACAAGATTACGCGCGCTATCAGCCATGATCTGGCTAGCTTAGGCGTGGTAGTGACTAGCGGCATGGCGCTTGGCGTTGATGGCATCGCGCACCAAGCGGCATTAGGCGCAGGCGGTTCTAGTATTGCTGTTTTGGGCAATGGCTTAGATACTATCTACCCATCGCGGCATAGGGCCTTGTTTGAGCAGCTCTCTGCTCAAGGCCTATTGGTGTCTGAGTACCCACTCGGAGTTAAGCCAGCTCGACATACATTTCCACAGCGAAACCGTATCGTTAGTGGCCTATCTTATGGTGTAGTTATTGTTGAAGCGGCGGAGCGTAGCGGCACCTTGATCACTGCGCGCTTGGCGATGGAGCAAAATAGAGATGTTATGGTTGTGCCTGGCTCAGCGCTGAGCTCACAATATCGTGGCTCTCACCAATTAATTAAGCAGGGGGCTGCGTTGGTGAGTTCGAGCGATGATGTGCTTCACTGTCTATCTGAGCCGCTCTTTCGCTTCTTGCAAGGTGCCAACGACAATGATGAGCTACGGTTAAAGCCGGTTGAGGACTTAGTCAAGGGGAACCCCTTGTTGCAATATATTTCGGCCGAATCAACCTCGGTAGACGATATAATTTTAGGCAGTCAATTGACCTCGGCCGAAGTTTCATCCATGCTGCTAGAGCTGGAGCTCATAGGGGCTGTGGCAATTGCCAATGATGGTGGTTACGTAAATTTATCCTGAATCGGCCGTTAACCGGTCAGGCTTGAGAGACTAAAATGAAAGAAGATATGCTTGAAGTACTCATTTACCTCTTTGAAAATTACATCATTGACGGTGGCTCATTTGAACCCGGACAAGACGAGTTGGCCAAAGAGTTAGTGAGTGCCGGCTTTCCGGATGACGAGGTTAGCAAAGCATTCGTTTGGCTTGAGGGTCTATTGGATTTTTGCGAACGCGATCAAAGCGAGCTTACATGGCAGTCTCAGGCGACTAGTTCCATTCGGTTTTATACTTCCGCCGAAGCCGCTCGCTTGAAATCTGAAGGGCAGTCATTATTAATACGATTGGTGAACGCCGGGTTGCTCGACCAACTTTCTCGAGAGACCGTAATTGACCGAGTCATGGCTCTAGAGTCTACCGAAGTCACCTTTGACCATATAAAATGGGTAGTGTTAATGGTGCTAAGTAATCGGCCCGGTTTTGCCGAAATCGCAGAATGGGCTGAAATGGTCGTCAGCGAGGAATTATTACCCGCAATACACTAAGCCTTGTTTGTCCGCAGCTTATTGTGGATACTCAACACACACCTCATGTTAACTTTGTCTGCTTGCCAGTCGCTTTCAGGCTTTGATGCACCATGATTAAGCAATTAAGCAATTAAGCAATTAAGAAATAGAGTTAAGCAATAAAAAATGGGTAAGTCTTTA
>Ga0075467_10000784_pt1 | contig 26010 bp, 25 predicted proteins | sample DEB08_DNA_9_FD_75067 | JGI IMG/M metagenome (GOLD analysis project Ga0075467, IMG submission 75067) | Aqueous microbial communities from the Delaware River and Bay under freshwater to marine salinity gradient to study organic matter... | ecosystem: Environmental > Aquatic > Marine > Coastal ... | reverse complement strand
CACCATGACCACTAACTATCGCCTCCGTGATTGGGGAGTTAGTCGACAGCGCTATTGGGGTGCACCGATTCCAATGTTTAATCTGGCGGATGGCGGCGAGATTCCGGTGCCTCTCGACAGGCTACCTATGTTGCTGCCCACTGACGTGGAGATGGACGGTATTCAGTCGCCGATCAAAGCAGACCTGGATTGGAAAAAAGACAGCCTCGACGGTCAGGCCGTAGAGCGTGAGACCGACACCTTTGATACCTTTATGGAATCATCTTGGTACTACGCCCGCTTTACCTGTTCCGACCTGGACAGCGCCATGCTCGACCCGGAGCGCGCCGATTACTGGTTGCCAGTTGATCAATATGTTGGCGGTATCGAGCACGCAATTTTGCACCTGCTCTATGCCCGTTTTTATCACAAACTGCTGCGCGACGAAGGTCTGGTCAACAGCAACGAACCATTCAAGAGCCTGCTCTGTCAGGGCATGGTCTTGGCTGAGTCTTTTTACAAAGACAATGGCGGCCGCAAGCAGTGGCTATATGCCAATGAAGTTACCGTTGAGCGAGATGCCAAAGGCAAAACCCTCAAGGCAGTTGAGACGGCCACCGGAGAAGAAGTTATCAGCGGCGGCATCACCAAGATGTCAAAGTCGAAAAACAACGGTGTAGATCCACAGACCGCTATCGATAAGCATGGCGCCGATACAGTGCGCCTGTTTACCATGTTCGCAGCGCCCCCAGAGCAGACTCTGGAGTGGAGCGATGACGGCGTATCCGGTGCTCACCGCTTTTTGCGCAAGCTGTGGACCATGGTTCACAGCCATTTGGATCAGGCTGCGGCTGGTGGCAAGACCGCTCTACTGAACCCAGAATCGTTTACGTCTCGTCATAAAGATCTGCGGCGCAAGACCCATGAAACTATCAACAAGGTCAACGATGACTACGGTCGTCGCAACACGTTTAACACTGCAATTGCCGCGGTGATGGAACTGTTAAATGAAGTGGCTAAACACAGTGACAATGACGCTCAAAGTGTTGCCGTACGCCATGAAGCGTTGAGCAGTGCCGTGCTGTTGCTGGCTCCCATCGCGCCGCATATTTGTCACAGCCTTTGGCCTGCACTGGGCAACACGGAAGCAGTGGCCGATGCCCCCTGGCCTAAACTAGACGAATCCGCACTGGTGCGCAGCTCAATCGAGCTGGTGATTCAGGTGAACGGTAAGGTTCGCGGCAAAATCGAAGTGGCCGCCGATGCCTCCAAAGAGAGCATTGAGCACCTAGCGCTGGCGGATACCAATGTACAGCGCTTCACTGACGGTGTGACAGTTCGAAAAGTGATTGTTGTTCCAGGAAGACTGGTTAATATAGTAGCCAACTAGGCTGCAGCCAAGAGGGGTAAGTAGGGTGAGGACAATGCGAAATATTCTATTAGCGACAATGATTACCCTGCTCTGCGCCTGTGGCTGGCAACTCCGCGACGCCCAAGTGGTGCCGCAAAGTATCGGCAGCTTGCATATTGCCACCCAGCTGGCTGATCGCGATTTTGTCAGTGAGTTGACCCGGGCACTGGATGTCTATGGCGTAGAAGTGGTTCCCTCCGCGGCGGCGGCAGATTACTCTGTGGTGATTGTCGATTTCCGCCAAAACCGATTCGTCGGCACATTGAACGCCAGCGGAAGAGTAGCCGAATATCAACTCAATGAAGACGTGGACTTTTTAATCGCCAACGCCATTGGCACACCCCTTACCAATTTGTTCACCGCCTCGGTCGAACGCAATTATGAAATTGAAGAGCGAGATCTGCTGTCTTCGGAAAATGAAGAGCGATTGATTAAACAGGAGATGCGTCAGGAAATTGTGCGCCAGATACTCAATCGCCTGAAAGTCCTGCCAAATCAAAGTGATGTAGCTGTGGCTTCTGAGGCATCTCAACTAGAAAGCGCTGAAGCTCTCGAGCCAATCGAGCAATAAGCGATGAAAATCCGCGCCGAGCAACTTCAGGATCAAATCAAAAAACAGCTATTGCCGGTCTATGTGATCAGCGGCGGCGATCCGCTGTTAACTCAGGAAGTCGCAGACACTATTCGCGGCGGCGCGCGGGCCCAAGGGTTTACCGAGCGCGATATTTTCCATGCCGAGGGCAACTTCGACTGGAACCAAATACTCAACGAATCCAGTGCACTGTCACTTTTCTCTGACAAAAAAGTTCTGGAGATACGAATCACCACCGGCAAGCCCGGCGACAAAGGTGCGGCGGCTCTCAACGAACTCTGCGCCAACCCCAATCCAGACAATCTAGTGCTGGTGATTCTGCCAAAACTGGAGCGCAGCGCCCAGAACAGTAAGTGGATGAAAAATCTTGAAGCCGCCGGCGGCCACATTCAGGTCTGGCCCGTGGACGCAAAGCAGATGCCACGCTGGATTCAACAGCGGCTGCGCAGTGCCAATATCAATGCCAGCCAAGAAGCGGTGCAAATTCTCGCCGACCGGGTTGAGGGCAATCTTTTGGCCGCCGTTCAGGAAATTGAGAAACTTAAATTACTGGCGACAGACGGCACCGTGGATGGCAACACCATGTCATCGGTGGTTGCCGATAGCGCCCGTTACAACCTTTTCGAATTTGTCGATAAGATCCTAATCGGCGATGCCCAATCTGCGGCCCGGTCACTGCGCGGTCTGCAAAATGAAGGCACAGATGCAATCCCCCTACTCTGGGCAATCACCAGAGAACTGCGTATTTTAGTCAAAGCCAGTGACCTGGTTGCCGGCGGCGAACACAGCGACTGGGCACTGAAAAATTCCGGGGTCTGGGAAAAACGCTTGCCCCTATTTAAAGGTGCGCTGCAGCGTTTACGCCCAGCTCACCTGCGCATGCTATTGCGTCAGGCCGGCGCTATAGATCGTGGCATTAAAGGTATGCGCGACGCAGATGTGTGGGACGAACTGGCCACTCTGGTACTCTCCTTCGCTGGCAGTCAAACACTGCAGCCGGGTAATATTAAGATTTTATTGCAAAACTAAAGCCGCAACTTTCGCACCCCCCAGTCACAGCCCCTAACTCTGTTGTCCGACCAATACCGCTCCTGATCAACTTTTTGACTGATGCCAAGAATGCCCGCGTCCCCGGTGACTATACTCAAAATCCTGAGTGGGCATCGATCGTGAATAACAGGGCGAGAATAAAACATTGCTGTAATCGGTTTTGATTATGATGCCTGAAGACTAGCGGGCTAATTGAACAAGGATTGTTTAATGGATAAAAATAATCGAAGTACGGGTCAGCCGCTGCAAACTGGCATCATCGGCGAAAGCGAGCTGATTAAAAAGCTTCTGAGAGACATTGGGAAAATTGCTCGCGCCGATGCCCCGGTGCTGATCTCTGGAGACAGCGGCACAGGCAAGGAGCTTATCGCCAGAGCCATTCACCAAAATAACCCCCATCGTGCCGAGAATCCCTTTGTCGTGGTCAACTGTGGCGCGATTGCCACAGACCTCATTGAATCAGAACTCTTTGGCCATCTCAAAGGTGCCTTTACTGGCGCTGACAAGTCTACGATCGGCCGCATTGCATCCGCAGATGGCGGCACGTTGTTTCTCGATGAGATTGCCGATCTGCCTCTTAGCCATCAGGTTAAATTGCTGCGCTTTCTTCAGGAGGGCAGCATAGATCCGGTTGGTTCACACCGCTCTAAGCAGGTGGATGTGCGAGTGGTCGCAGCCTCCCATGTAAAACTTGAAGATGCCGTGAGTAGCGGAAATTTTCGCGAAGATTTATTTTTCCGCCTGAATGTATTGAATCTTCACTCACCGCGATTAGCCGAGCGCAAAGGGGATATTGAAATATTGGCTTATCACTATCTGCGGCTATTTTTAACCAGTACTGTAAGCCCTGCCCGGGACTTTTCCTGCGAAGCCTTGGTGGCATTAAAATGCCATAACTGGCCAGGCAATATTAGGGAACTCATCAATCGAATCCAAAAAGCTCTGGTGATGTGTGATGGCAATTTTGTGGAACCAGAGGACCTGGGGCTAGACAGGCCAGTCCAGCGCCCCAACGCTGACGTTATAGATCTTGAATCTGTGCGGCAAGCCGCGGAAAGAAAAGCCTTAGAAAATGCTCTAGATCATGCTGGCAATAATATTTCTAAAGCTGCGCGGGCACTATCCGTGTCACGCATGACCCTCTATCGACTTTTGAACAAGCATAAACTGAGAGTTCAATAATCTTATAGCCTAGAATTGATAGCTTGGAAATTGATAGCTCGGAAATTGATAGCTCTGAAAATTGATAGCCTTAAAAGAATTTACTAAAACATTAATTCGCTAAAAATGATATTTTTGTGTTTTATTTTTCGCCAAAAAAAACATCTAAAAAACTGTCGCAAAACTGTTACAGCTGTAAACCTTAAAAAGGTTAAGAACTGTAACCTCCTAGGGACAGCTCTTTAATTTTCGCCCTAACCCTCGCAAAAAAAACACATTTAATATTTTTTTAAACATTGCAAATCAATGGCTTAATAAACATGGCATGGGCTTTGCTACTCAGCCAATACAAATGATAAATCAGATTTTTCGGCATTGGATTTCTGACAACATTTTATTAGCAAAGGGGAAGCCTTAAAAAATGAAAAAAAAACCTAAACAAAAAAACTGTAGGAAATACAGTTTTAAAAATGTTTTATGGGTAAGTTTTGGTTTAGCGATCAGCTTCGCTAACGCAGACGATCTAAAAATCCAAGTACCACTCGACAGCATTTCTCAGAGCACTATTGCCGAGGATGCCCTCAGCTCTCTATCAGGTATTAGCGCGATCAATATCAGTGCCGGGGAGAATAACATTCAACAAAATTCTGCCGCTATTTCGATTGCAACTAATAACGGTTTCAGCGCCTCCACAGTGAGCCCTAGACAAGAAAATCAACTCGCCAGCGCCACCCAGAATGTCAATTCCAACCAGGCTTTAAAAGGCGAGATTCGGTCAGGTGCATTCAGCGAGGGTCTCGGCATAGTTATGGTCAATCAGTCCAGTGGCAGCGGTAACAGCCAGGTCAATGGTGTAGCCATAGCCCTAGGTGCACCCGGCTCTTTTGCCGCAGTTGAACTGGGTGATTTGGAACTTGCCTCGCAGGTGTCAGCGGTAGATAAGCAGCTGCAAAAGGTCCTTGGTGGCACTGCAAAAGAGCCCTCCATGGAAGCGATGATCGCAGATGATTCCTTCAGCAATGCTCAGGGCATAGTGCAAGTTAATCAGGTCGTCGGCAACGGTAATCGTACCGTGAATGCTCTGTCGGTGAGCCTACAGATTCAGTCTCAGTGAAACACTGCGACCGAAATGGAGGTGCAGTAAAACTGCACATCAGTAGTAAACCAAAACCTATCAGGAGAGATATCCTATGAAAATGAAACCCTTACCTCTGGCCCTCGCCATAAGCTCCGTGCTTGGTCTATCAATGGCAACTTATGCAGATGACAGCGATGGCGGGAACGATCATGGCCCAGATTCCAACGTTGCTATCAACAAAGATATCAATGTTTATGAGGACCATTATTTTAGCAGCGACATCCAGGCAATGGGGCTGATCCTAATCGACTCAAAGTCTATGGCAGTCTCTGAAGTGAACCAAAAGAGCGCCAACAACCAAGTCTATAACGGCAGTGAAACCACCAATAGCGCTGGCGCCGGCGACGATGTGTTAAGTGGCGCTACAGGTAACATCGGTCTCAACGTAGCCGCTGGAGACAACAATGTTCAGCAAAACTCTACTGCAATAGCCGCGTCGCAATCCCAGGGCACCGAAATCAATTTTGATTTTGATTTCAGCACTGGGGAAAGTGTCAGCAGCAGCAATGCCTATGATAAGTCAGCCAGCCAAAGTGCGGCAGCTGACCATTCTGCATCGGCTGGCCACAACGCTAGTCACAGCAAAAGTGGCTCAGTTGACTTCACTAAGACAACCGACACCACTGCAGACTGGCAAGTTGACTCTGGCTCATTTGAGGAGCACCTCAATGTCAATGGCAGCGGCGAACTGGCGATCAGTGTTGGCCAGCAAAGCAGCCAATCTAACGACGAGGCGGGCAACTCCTCAACTAGTTCAGCAGCGCAGTTGGAAGTGGCCGGAGATATCAACCTCGACGCCAACGCTTCTGGCGCGTACACAGAGGCCTCTGCCTCAGGGACTAATAGCAGCAATGGCCAGCTAAACAAAAATGTCACCTGGTCTAGCGATCACTCATCCAATCTAGAGCACTCAGAGTCTGGTAGCTACAGCCAGGACGCATCGGCAAGTAGCCATCATGAAGATTCCTACGATCGCTCTTACAGCATGAATGCGAGCATTGATGCGACCTTGGTATTTGGTGGCGCGGCAGACGCGGAGACCTTCTCCAATCAGGTTGCGGCATACAACAACAGCGTTAGCTTTGGCACCACTAATGATGCCAGCCTAGGTGGCAACGCAGGTCTGGATGCAGCGGGTAATGTGGGTATCAACATTGCTGCTGGTGACAGCAACGTTCAAGCTAATCAGTTAGCCCTGGCTTCAGCGAGTGGCGCACTGGCAACGGCAACCGCCTCTTCAAACCAGGCAGCCTTTGGCAATGTTACGAGCAACAATGCGGTTCATGACACCATCGTCAATACGGTTGATGTGAGCCTCAGTGGAGACGCGACTGGCACTTACACTGGCACAGCTGATCAAGTGGGCGATGTCTATCTCGACACTTGGGATTCATCTCCGACTCACCCTGGCGGCAGCAATACTGGCCATATTGACGTGGATAACCAGGTGCAGGGCGCACAGGATCCAAATGGTGACGGCGGTGCATTTTTGTTCTCCGAGGCCGGCTTAGTAGACCTCGACAATATCAGCCTTGGCGGGCAGGTTACCTATACACAGACTATCTACAAGGCGCATAGCAACAACGCGTCTGTAGGCAGCAATGTATTGGCTGGCGCCTCTGGCAATATTGGCCTCAACGTAGCGGCGGGGACCAACAATGTGCAAGGCAACGCCCTGGCAATCGCGCGAGTTAGCGCTCCAGTTACACCTCCTGGAGGCGGTGGCGGCAATGAGCAATAAGTAAATTCTCCTATTGTGCATCTGAAGCTGGGCGCTGTTTATCCCTGGGTAAGCAGCGCCCTTTTTACATCGGCAAATGGAAAATACTCGCCATGGAAGATTTACGTTACAGCAACAAAAGCTGTCTTCGAAATTTAATTTTTGGCTCAGGACCAAGAGCCGCGGCGTTGGTTTTACTGTTTTTATTAACGCCCGCAAAACTCGCTCTTTGCGCCGAGCATACATTTTACAGCCTTGCCGGTCTCGGCGAGTTTAGTAAACCGGTCCGCAGTATTAGAGAAGAGCGGTTTAAAAACCTTGTCGAGCAACAGTACGACTTTAGTTGCGGCGCTGCAGCCGTCACCACGGTTTTGAAATATGCCTACAACCTTGATGTCACCGAACTAGATGTCATTGAAGGCATGCTCCAGGTGAGTGACCCAGAAGTTGTTGCAGAAAAAGGGTTTTCACTTCTCGATATCCGCAAGTATGTGCAGCAACATGATCTGCGCGGCCGCGGTTACAACGTAGAACCGGAGGCTCTGGAAAGCATCCGCATTCCAACCATTACCTTACTCAACATTAAAGGTTACCAGCACTTTGTGGTGCTCAAGCGAACCATTGCCGACAGTGTTTATGTTGCCGACCCAGCGCTGGGCAATCGAGTGATTCCCCGAGAGGAATTTTTAAAAAGCTGGAACGGCGTAATTTTTGCGATCATCGGCAAAGGCTTTGATAAGCAGACCGCACTCAGTCAATCCCAACCAGCAATCACCGCACGCAAACTGATGGATAGCTTTAGCCCTATAAGCAACAGCGAATTACTCGACTTCGGCTTTTCACATGCCGATTTATTTTAGTGCTCTAGGCACGAAGCCTGCTTAACCAGAGCAGTCTAATTGATGACCCAACTCAAGAGGCCCCTGTTATGAAACGATCAAACTACGCGGCAATGAAAAATTCAGTGCCTAAAAATAGAAAAACCCCAGATTACAGATCCATCACCTCGGTATTGGCTGCAGTGGCCCTGAGCTTTTCCTCAATGGCTTCCGCCAACCTGAAATTCACTGAAGTGCCTGAAGAACAGTTATCCGAGATTCGCGGAAAATTTATCGCCCGAGATCAGGTACGTTATTTTAAATTGGAGATGACCACCCAGTGGACAGACCACACCAGCTTTGATCATGGTGCCGGCCTAAGCCTGACATTGGACATTAGCGACCGGGACAATCCCACCGCATCAGTGACTATTGGCGGCACGCTGGGAGACCGGGATGACAGCAGCCCAACTATCGCCAACCCGATTCCCGCAACGGACAATATTGCCGGTATATCTCAGACTATTCAGGTCGAGGGCAGCGGCAATCAAGTGGTCAATCAGCTCTCTATTGATGCTCTAGAATTGCGTGATGGTCGCAGCGCAGGGGCTGGCCAGAACGACACCGATAATCTGCTGAGTAGCGCTACTCAAAGCTATAAAAACAGCAGTGGTGTTACCACTCAGTTCAATCTGGGCGGCAACAATATCGGCTACGCCATCAAGACCCAAAACAACGATCTGGTGATGCAAAAGTTTTCCCATAACGCGGCACTCGATGCCGGCCAGCTAGCTCAATCAGTCGCCCTTTCGAACAACTTTCAGCACATAGTCAACAATGTGCGGGTACAGGTTGCCTTTGACAGCCTGCAGACAACACGGACATCGGCGCTGGCCCTTGCCAGTCAGTCATTGATTGGTTTGCGTTAAGGCCGAGACTCTATAAGCGATTAAATTCTAGCGATGAATTGTTAAGTAATCATTTTTAATTACAGACTAAGGAAGGTGAAACAATGCGGGGAAAATTTATCCTGACAACTATTTTGGGATTGGCTGTCTCTGCAGCCATGGCTGAGGGAATTGACGCTAGCGCCGGCAATGCAAAGGTTGCAAGCAATCAAGCCGAGCGCAAGAAAGCGCCGGATCGCAGCCAAAGTGTTGAAAATGTATTGCTTGAAGAACATGTTCTATTTGATCGCGCATGGTCAGTGGAGCTGGGTTACAGCTATGCGCACTTCGATCGTAGCGAACTCATCTTGCGTGGATTTCTGGCACTAGATGCAATCTTTCTCGGCGAGCTGAGTGTTGATGAAATCGAAGGGGACATTATCACCAACACCCTGACCGCACGCTGGACCGCGACCCCACGACTGCAGCTGGATCTGCAAGTGCCCTACCTCTACCGGGTTACTAGATACAGATCCAGGGGTCAGGATCTCTCGTCCCTGACCACCTCAGAAACCGATATAGAAGTCAGTGATCTGGGGGATGCCAGCATTGGATTTAGCTATAGATTATTGCCAGAGAACCTCAATCGTCCGGATATTGTCTGGAATAGCAGAGTCACGGCACCCACGGGAGAAGAGCCCTATGGAATCGATATTATTGAAGTGGACGCCAGCAACAGCAATTTGAATGTGCCCATGGAATTACCCACAGGCACTGGCCTATGGTCTGCATCAACCGGGGTCTCTCTGGTGAAAACCTCTGACCCGGCCATTCTGTTTGCCAGCCTTAATTACAGCCACTATTTTGCTGAGGATTTTGCCGATATTGGCAGTACACCAGATCTGTTGATGCCGGGGAAAATCCAGTTGGGAGATACCTACCAGCTTTCTCTAGGGGTGGCATTCGCCGTGAATGAACGGCTCAGCTACAGTTTTTCCTATGCTCAGCAATTCTTTGAAAAAGCCAAAATAAATGACACTAAACAGGTTACGACAGACGCCATGACCGGCACTTTTAATCTCGGTGTGACCTATGGGTTGACGGAAAATCTGGCCATGGTGACTAGCCTCGGATTGGGGCTGACCAGTGACACCTCGGACTTTACCTTTGGCATGAAGTTTCCCTATCGCTTTTAACCATTAACCAACGGCTGTTACCTTTTAGCTGTTAACGATTAGCCAAGCCAAAAGAAAACCACTGCGGAGATCACCACTACTGCAATTAAATTGAGGGCAAAGCCCTCACGGACCATCTGCTCAACAGTGATTTCCCCAGTCCCAAAGACAATGGCATTGGGAGCGGTGGCCACCGGCAACATAAAGGCGCAACTAGCCGACAGGGCTGCGGGTAACATCAATAGAGCCGGATCGAAGCCCGCTCCCAGTGACGCGGCGGCGAGAATTGGCATCAGCAATGTTGTGGTTGCTGTATTGCTGGTGATTTCGGTGAGAAAGGTCACGGTTAGAGCAACCACCAAAATCAACGCGATAATCGACAATCTTGTGACAGCGGATAGCGACTCACCAATTGAGGCACTAATACCGGTGACGGTAAAGGCTTTGGCAATGGCGATACCCCCAGCAAATAACAACAGCACTCCCCAGTGAATAGCCGACGCAGACTCCCAATCGAGGAGTTTGCCGCCCTGACCATTGGGCAGAATAAACATCAGTATCACTGACGTTAAAGCCACTGCTGCATAGTTAGCACTGGGAACATTGAGCCACTGGCTCCAACCGCCAAAGGGTTCGCGCAGAGTAATCCAGGCCATAGCAGTAAGGAAAAATATCACCAGCACCCGCGCTTCTTCACTGCGCCAGGCCCCAGCCTGTGGAATTTTCAGCGGCTCTGCATCACCCAGATTGCGAGTAATCCATAGCGCGGCGAGAGGTAGCAGCAATATCACTACGGGCAGCCCCCAGAGCATCCACTGGGTAAAGCTGGGAATCGAACCTGTGGCTTCGCCATAAATCTTTAGAAAAACAATATTGGGCGGCGAGCCGATCGGCGTGCCTAGACCACCGATACTGGCGGCGTAAGCGACACCTAAAAACAGCGGCACGGCGAGCTTCTTAGCATCCGCGGCATTAGCACCCTTACTATCGATGCTCTGAAGCACCGCATAGGCTACCGGCAATAACATTAGGGTGGTGGCAGTATTGGACACCCACATACTCAGTGCCGCCGATGCCACCATAAAACCCAACACCAGTCGCCGTTGGCTATCACCACCAAATAGATTGACCATATAGAGGGCCAGCCGCCGATGGGCACCGCTCTTTTCCATAGCCTTGGATAGCATGGCGCCACCCATCAACAGAATAATCAGCGGGTCGCCATAGGCCTGGGCTACTTGCTTGCCATCGAGAATACCCAGCAATGGAAACACACCTAAAGGAATCATGGCCGTGGCGGGAATCGGGATCGGTTCAAAGATCCACCACAGGGCGCAGAGTACGGTCAAACCGCCGACTAGAGCGCCCTCTCTCGCCCATCCCGCACTCATCATCAACAGCGTCACTGACAGTGCAATCAGTGGAGCTAACCATATTGAAAGACGCCGAAGTTTAGGTGTCATTACTCATCCCCTAAAGAAAAATCACCGCGTTCATAGGCGCGAATAATCTCGCCAGCTACGTCTCCATCGGAGTCATTCACCGCGATCGAAAGATGGCCCAGCGCGGGAACTTCGCCCACACCGCCCTGCAGTGCTGCACCGTGCAAAAACACCTGCAGTCCATCCTGCTCCATCAACCCCTTGAGCAGCTGGGCTTCGAAATAATCACTGCCGCGATACACTTCAATCATGCTTCTTGCGCCTCCAAGCCATCACCGCCCAGACCGCCAAAATACCGCTTAAATTAGCCAGCATGTCCCAGTGATCACCCTGCCGATAAGTGGTCATAGACTGAGCAATTTCCATACTTAGACCAAAGACCGCGAGAACAAGTGCCAGTAGAGCTAGAGGATAGCGACGCCCATAAGCACTGGCGCAGAGAAAAAACAGCGCGGCATAAATACTACTGTGACCCACCTTATCCTGCAGCTCGAAAAGCTGCGCGCCACCCAAGGCCACCGGCATTAGCGACAAAAATATCGTGCCAATCAGGCACAGCCAAAAGAGAATTTGGTACTTGGCAACAGTGATCATTTTGTTTCGCTTTCCTTTGATTTAGTTTTGCGATCCTTTTCTTAGGACTGTTAAGTAGGCCTTTGCATTATTCCAGCAACGCCTTTAGTTGCTCATAGCGCTCAAGGGTTCCAACATCGCACCAGCTGCCAGTGTAAATTTCGCCACCTACCCTGCCAGCAACTATAGCCGGGCGCAAAATATCTCGCAGTGGAAATGCACAATCGCGCTCAAGGCGATTGGTAAACAGTGCTGGTCGGATCAAGCTGATACCGCTAAAGGTGGCTGCATGGTCCTCAGCATAGTTGACTCGACCAGCTTGCAGCGCGAAATCCCCATGAGGATTATGAGTCGGATTGCCGACCAACAACAACCAGGCATCCAGGCCATCGGAGAGCTTGTTGTCAAGCAAGTCGGTAAGCGGATAATCGCTCCACACATCGCCATTAAGCAGTATAAAAGGCTCATCACCCAACAGTGGTAGTGCTCTGGCAATGCCACCCCCGGTTTCTAGAGCCATGACTTCACGCGACCAGCTAATGGTCACGCCAAGGCGTTTTTCGCAATCACTAAAGTACTCTTCAATCTGCTCTGCCAGCCAGCTGGTATTGATCACTATATCGGTGATGCCTGCCGCGGCTAGACGCACCAGATGATGTTCAAGCAAGGGCTTACCCGCCACCTGCAACATGGGTTTCGGGATGCTGTCGGTGAGTGGGCGCAATCTTTCACCGCGTCCAGCGGCCAGTATCATAGCTTTCATCGGTGGTTATCTCCGGCACTATGCCAGTCGCTATACCAGTCCTGCTCTGGCAGCAGCGGTTCAATCCGCTCGATAAACCAGCTGTAGAAAGCTTGACCAGCTACATCCCCCCGATCGACTTCACAGCCCTGAGCTGCTTCAAGAGCATAGCGAATCACAAGAGGCAAATCCTTCAGGTAGGCCTGTTTGCCATCCCGCAGAGACAGGCGGGCAAAGATACCCAGCACTTTAATGTGGCGCTGCAACCCGATCAGATCAAACCAGCGCATAAATTGGTCGTCGCTCACCGGAACCATAAATAGGCCTGTCTCCAGACGCTTTTTATAATCCAGCGCGCGACTGATCACCTGCTCTCGAGGTAACCGCAGATAGCAGTCTTTGAGCAGGGATACCAAATCATAAGTAATAGGTCCAACCACTGCATCCTGAAAATCGATCACCCCTAGAGCGCCATCGTCCAAGAGCATTAAATTGCGCGAATGATAATCCCGATGCACAACCACCTGTGGTTGTTCCAGTGCACTTTCGATCAATCGGGAAAATAGCTCCCTGAGCATAGCGCGCTCTTGGTCGTCCAGTTGAACTCCCAACAACTGGCCGACAAACCAATCGGCGAACAGGTCCATCTCTAACTGCAGGCGCTTAGCATCGTAAGCGGGAAATACCCTGGGGGTCGGCTCCACAGCTTGAATATCCAACAGCACTGATTCAGCCTGCTGGTAATAATTAGCCGCGGATAGTCGCGCCGGTGAACACTCCTCAGCGACACTGCCAGCCAACAATTCCGGATGCAACAGCTGGCGTCCAAAATCCTCTAGTAAGAAAAATCCATTGGCAAAGTCCACTGCGAGTATTTTCGGTGTGCTGACCCCATGGCGCTGGAATGCCATGGCGACATGAATATAAGCGGGGTTATTCTCTTTGTCTGGTGGCGAGTCAACAGCGATCAGTGAAGTCTGTCCCGCGAGCCTAAAATAACGTCTAAACCCTGCGTCACCGGCAAGGGGGTGCAGTAGCAGCGGCAGGTCAATCTGATGAGACTGAGGCAGGCAGGTCTCTATCCAATGGATAAAATTCTGGCGACGTTGAGTGGTTAAAGGGTCGATGGTGTTTCATTCCTCAATGCTGTTTTTAACGCTGCTTGCCTGACAGCCATAAGCAGCGGACAAAAAGTATCATTCTAGAGTAATTAGGCTAATTCAGGCCTCTACTCTGGCAAGATATCAGGTAAAATGCCAGCACATTAGTAACCAGCAATCAGGCGCGCCTTTGAGCCCTATTTTTAACCCTAAATTAAGTCCTATTTCCTCTCTGGTTCAGAGCCTGGGCTTTGCCTGTGCAGAACAGGGTAAGGTTAGTCGTCACGCGCTGTTCGCAGCGATAATATTACCCTTTCTGTCTGCTGGCCTGTCGTCCAATGTCTCAGCTGAAGAAGTTCATGTAACCTGGAATTGTGTCGCCGGCCCCGAAAACAAGTGGCTCTGTAACGAAGAGCAGATTGTCGCCTCTAGTCGAAACCGCCCAGCGCGTGCGAATACCCCCAACCTACCTATTTCAGATGAGCCCAGAGTTGCCGCCGTGCGCAACCTAGACTGGCTGGAAGAAGATCAAATGACCGGGGAGCAGCGCTTAAGAATTGAAGGCAACTGCTGCGGTGCTTATGTGGAACCGGCGCGGGATTATCCCGACGCCGATCTCAACCCTGAAGAAGCGTCGCTGCAAGTAAATGCTAACTCCACCGAGGCGCTGGAAAATAATGTCGCCGTGTTGGAGGGCGATGTGCAAATATCTCAAGGCTACCGTCAAATTCGCAGCAACAGCGCGCGCATAGATCAAACCAACCGCAATGTTGATCTGCAGGGCAATGTGCAGTTTCGCGAACCCGGTATGTTGCTCCTGGGGAGCAGTGCAGAGATTGATATCGACAGTAAAGAGGTGACGATAAATAACGCCACCTATGTGCTTCATGAAGCAGCGGTGCGCGGCAGTGCCAAAACCCTGACCCGAACCAATGATGGCGTGATCACAATTAGTGATGCGACCTATTCAACCTGCGAGCCTGGAGACTCAACTTGGCAGATGGCGACTACCGAGATTGCCATTGATCAGCAATCCGGATTTGCCACGGTGAAAAATGCCCAGCTTCGGGTCAAAGATATCCCGGTTTTTTACTTTCCCTGGATTAAATTTCCGATTAACGATCAACGCAGCTCGGGATTGTTATTCCCCACCATTAACTCCAGTACCGACAATGGTTTTGATTACGCCCAGCCGATCTATTGGAATCTGGCGCCAGACTACGATGCGACCATTACCCCAAGACTGATACAGGAACGCGGCGTAGGCATTGAGGTCGAACTTCGCCATCTATCGCGCCATTCCGAGACCACCGCGACCGCTGCCTTTTTGGGCAGTGACAAAGGCGGCAGCGACGAAGAGAATATAGATCCGGGTACCGGCCTGCCAGAACACCTTGGCGAGGATCGCTATCTAACTGGACTGACTCATCTCGGCGGCATAGGCAAAGCTTGGTCGACCTTTCTTGACCTGAATAATGTTTCCGATAACGACTACTTTAATGACTTCGGCAGCCTAGGTCAGGAGTCAAGGAGTCGGATTAACCTTCGCCGGGTCGCCGGTGTGAGCTACAAAACCGACAATTGGAATTATCGAGTCGAAGCCCAGGACCATCAAATTATTGTTGATGGGCTTGAAGAGCAGTACTCGGTGCTACCCAAGGTCACCGCCAACGGCCACTATCGCTTTGATAACAATCTAGTCGTCGATTTAAATAACCAAACCGCACGTTTTGATCATGATGATCCAGGTTTTGTCACCGGTGACAGACACCGTCTCGATTACGGCATAAGTTGGGATAAGCGCTGGACCTGGGGTTACTTTCGACCACAGTATCGCCTTAAGCACCTAGCCTATAATCTTGACAACCAGGCCAGCAGCCAGCAAGACATTAATAATTCGGCCGTAACTGTTCCAGTATCGTCGCTCGATGCCAGCCTATTCCTAGAGCGTCCTGCGAGCTTTTTCGACGGCTATACCCAAACCTTAGAACCACGACTCTACTATGTGAAATCGAAATTTAGAGACCAGTCTGGACTTCCTGATTTTGACACTCGTGAGTTTACCCCCTCTTATGACCTGCTATTTCGCGATGAGCGTTTTAATGGTGGTGACCGCATATCTGACGAAGAGCGTTTAACCATTGCTCTAACCACTCGCTATATCGACAGCAAATCTGGCCAAGAGCGCTTTAGTGCCAGTATCGCCCAGGCAATTAACTATATTGACCGCAGGGTAACCCTGTCATCCAATCTCTCTGAAGACGAGATCGGGGAGTTAGCTCGCAGGCAATCCCCCCTCGCCATCAAACTCGCTGGGCGGCTGAATAAGAGTTGGCGCTTTAGCAGTGATGTTGTTTACGACACCCACGATAATGATCTGGCCAAAAGTAGCATTGCATTGCGCTACAATGATCGCCAGAATCGGCTGTTAAATTTCAGCTATAACTCAACTCGCCGAGCGCCGAGACTATTTGATGGAGCGCCTTTAGACCAAAATATAAAGCAGGCCGATATATCTGGGCTTGTGCCCCTGCAAGGCAACTTTAACCTGGTAGGACGCTGGAATCATGATTTTACCAACAGCCGTATGCTCGATGTCTTTGCCGGATTTGAATATAACAGCTGCTGCTGGCGGGCGAGTTTAGTTGCACGGCGATCTCTGGATAGAAAAGATGAAATACTATTGCCGGAAGAAGATTTAGAGCTGACTAATGGCATCTTTTTCCAAATACAATTTAAAGGTCTGGCCGGTGCAAATGGTCGGGTTGATTCAATGCTAAAAAATGGTATCTACGGTTATGGATCTCAAGAAAACTTGTAATACAGCTCTACTCGCAGTACTCCTCGCTGCTTTTTCAGTCACTACCAGCGCCCAGGTCGAAATTCTCGATAAGGTGGTTGCCATAGTTGATGAAGACGTGGTCCTTGAGAGTGAGGTGCAGCGTCGCCTGGCTACCATATATGCTCAGATTCAGAAGTCTGGCACTCAGCCACCGCCTCAGGAAATTGTCGTCCAGCAAGTTCTAGAGCGTTTGATCTCGGAGCGTCTCCAGCTAAACATGGGTTACAGCGCCGGTATTCGCATTACTGACGCGGAGCTGAACGACGCCATGGCCCGCATCGCCAGCAGCAATCAGTTGACCATGGAGCAGTATGCCGAACAGGTCCATGCCTCTGGTTCAACTCTGGCCAATGTGCGCGAAGAGATTCGCAATGAAATGATTTTGATGCGCGTGCAACAGGGTCAGGTGATGCGCCGCATTCGTATCAGCAGCCAAGAATTAGATAACTTTCTCAACTCTGAAGAGGGTCGCTTTATGACCTCTCCAGACGTCAACGTGGGCCATATTTTATTGCCCGTGCCGAGTGGTAAAAATAACGATGAGGTCAATGCGATTCTCCAGCGCGCTCAGGGACTACTCGACGAAGCCAACAATGGTACCGACTTCCGTCAACTGGCGATTGCCAACTCCGCAGATCAGACTGCTCTTCAAGGCGGTGATTTAGGCTGGCGCAAAATGGCTCAGCTGCCGGGAGTATTTATTGAAGCGGTAGAAGGCTTAGAAATAGGCCAGATATCTGCGCCGATCCGCAGCGATGCGGGCTATCACCTGATTAAACTCTATGGGCGCAAAGGTGGCGGTGAGCAACTAATTGAGCAACACTTTGCCCGTCATATTCTGATCAAGCCAAATGAAATCCGCGATGAGGCAACTGCGATTAGCCAACTAACTGAGCTGCGCGAGCGCATCAAAACCGGCGAAGATTTCGCCCTCTTAGCAAAAGAATTTTCCGAAGATCCTGGCTCTGCACTCAACGGTGGCGAGCTAGGTTGGTCAACTCCGGGAATGTTTGTTCCCGAGTTTGAGCAGACCATGAGCAGCATTGAGCTAGACGAGGTCAGCGCGCCGTTCCTGTCACAATTTGGCTGGCACATACTGCAAGTCACAGAGCGTCGCAAGCAGGACTTTAGCGAAAACATTACCCGCAATCGCGCGCAAAACCTGCTGCGCCAGCGCAAGTACGAAGAAGAACTTCAGGTCTGGCTGCAAGAGATCCGCGACGAAGCCTTCGTTGAAATTAAAGAGTCTGCAGAGACATGACCCTGAGGTTGGCGCTGACGCCAGGAGAACCCTCTGGTATTGGCGCTGATATATTAATCAGCCTGGTGCAGAGCGGCTGTGACCATGAGCTGGTTGCCTATGCTGATCCACAGCTAATGCAACAGCGTGCCAAACAGCTTGGGCTGGCTCTTACACTGCGCAAGCCAGGCGCGACGGCACAGCCTCTGGCGCCAGGTGAACTAGCGATCATTCCCATTGCCTTGGCGCAGCCTGCTATTGCCGGCCAACTAAATAAAGTCAATGCACCCTATGTGCTGGCCTGCCTAGATGCCGCAATAGATGCCTGTAAGACAAACTACTGCCAGGCCATGGTTACAGGCCCAGTGCAGAAATCGATTATCAATGATGCTGGCTACGCCTTTTCCGGTCACACCGAATACCTTGCCGATAAAACGTCCACTCCTCTAGTGGTGATGATGCTGGCAACCACAGAACTGCGGGTTGCTCTAGCAACAACTCACCTTCCCTTGCGGGATGTAGCCGACAGCATTACAGGGCCATCATTGCGCCAGGTGATCGATATTCTAATTACCGATCTTAAAACTAAGTTTGGCATCACAGACCCATCGATTCTGGTCTGCGGGCTAAACCCCCATGCGGGCGAGAACGGTCATTTGGGACGTGAGGAAATAGAAGTGATTGAACCGGTGCTGGCCGAGTATCGCCAGCAGGGTGTCGATCTGATTGGGCCTCTGCCCGCAGATACGTTGTTTACCCCAAAGTATCTGGATAATGCCGATGCCGTATTGGCTATGTATCACGATCAGGGCTTACCCGTATTGAAATACCAAGGCTTTGGCCGCGCCGCCAATATCACATTGGGCTTGCCAATTATTCGCACCTCAGTGGATCATGGCACAGCGCTGGATCTTGCCGGCAGCGGTAAGGCCGATCAAGGCAGTCTGCACACAGCTATTCAAGTCGCCGTCGCCATGGCGACCCACCAAACCCTGCGCGGTTAAATAATGACAATTCAACATCAGGCTAGAAAACGTTTCGGTCAGAACTTTCTCGTCGATCAGCATATTATTGGGCAGATTATTACTGCCATTGGCCCTAGCGCTGACGACAATTTGATTGAGATCGGTCCAGGTACAGCGGCTATTACCGAACACTTAATTAAGCGCTGCCCATCGATGAAAGTGGTCGAACTGGATCGTGATTTAGTGAGCTTCCTCACCGAGAAATTTGCCGACTACCCGGAGTTTAGTATTTTTAGTGGCGACGCCCTCAAAACTGATTTCTCCCAGTTTCATAAGGGGCGGCAGATGCGACTTGTGGGCAATCTGCCCTACAATATTTCGACACCGATACTCTTTCATCTATTAAAGAATCGCACACTAATTAAAGATATGCACTTTATGCTGCAGCGGGAAGTGGTGGATCGACTGAGTGCCGCACCAGGTAACAAGACCTATGGTCGCCTATCGATTATGGTGCAGTATCACTGCCGAGTTATGCCGCTGATACCTGTACCACCCTCAGCTTTTCGTCCAGAACCCAAGGTTCAGTCAGCGATTGTGCGACTCAAACCCCACAGCACCAAACCCTGTGTCGCCGAGAATGAAGAGCTGCTTAGTCAAATCGTTAGTCTGGGCTTCCAGCAGCGTCGTAAAACCTTGCGCAATGGCATCCGCGCCTATGCAGAACACCTTGTTGGTGTGGACGAGATTGTAGATTTATCGCGTCGTGCCGAGCAGCTATCAGTGGCTGAATTTGTCGCCCTGTCGAACTATGTCAATCAAAGTATATTGAGTAAAAAATGAGCCTCGACGCCATCACCGTAAAAGTTAAAACCGAATACCTTTTAAAACAGTCAAAGCCTGACGAATCTCAATTTGCCTTTGCCTACCACATCACCATACACAATCAGAGTGAGATTCCGGCGCAGCTGCTTGGGCGCCACTGGATAATCACCGATGCCAACGAAGCTAAACAGGAAGTTCGTGGAGCCGGTGTTGTCGGCGAGCAACCAATGATTGCTCCAGGACAGTGCTACAAGTACAGCAGTGGCGTAATGCTCGACACGCCCATCGGCACCATGCAGGGTTGCTACAAGATGCGCGATGATGAGGGCTGCGAGTTTGACGCCACCATAGAGCCCTTCTTACTTTCAACACCCCACGCTGTGAACTAAATGACTGACTATGTGGTTGGCGATATTCAAGGCTGCCTAGATCCGCTGCTCAAGCTGTTGGATAGAGTGCAGTTCGAGCCCACCACAGATCGTTTGATTGCCACCGGTGATCTAATCAATCGCGGGCCCCAATCTCTAGAGACACTGCGCTTTTGCATGGGTCTCGGCAGTGCTTTTAAAACAGTACTCGGCAACCATGATCTACACCTGTTGGCGATTGCCCATGGCATTAGAAAGCCAACTTCAAAAGACACCTTAGAAGGAATTCTTAACGCCAGTGATCGCGATGGACTTGTCAGCTGGCTACAGCAACAACCCCTTCTCCTCAGTGCCGGTCAATACACAATAGTGCATGCGGGTATACCCCCAAACTGGACTGTCAGCACTGCGCGAACATTAGCCGCAGAGGTTGAGCGAGTACTGCGCTCAGATCGTGCTCAGAGTTATTTCCAAGGCATGTATGGCGATCAACCTGATAAGTGGTCTGATGATCTTAGAGGCCCAGCGCGCTGGCGACTGATTACCAACTACCTGACCCGGATGCGCTACTGCACAGCCTCGGGTCAGCTAGAATTACAGGCCAAGACTGCGCCAGGCCAACAAGCGAAAGAACTCACTGCACAATTTGCACCCTGGTTCAGTTATCCCACGAGAAAGACGGTCGACGATAAAATCATCTTTGGTCACTGGGCCGCGCTTCAGGGAAGACATCTTGGCAACAATCTTTTCCCCCTAGATACAGGCTATGTCTGGGGTGGCGCAATGCGCCTGATGAACCTCAGTAACGGTGTCTATACTGAGCAAAGTGCCCCGCCGAACAACTCCCAATAGTGATCCCTATTTAATTAATGAGGTAGTAGATGCGCCATTTATCCTTCACTAAATTAACCATTTCATTATTCAGCCTGACACTGCTTAGCGGCTGCGCAGAGAAGCAGCCGGCGGTTGAGCCTGCAGGGTTAATCTCAGGCATAGACAAGGTTGGTATGGATAGGTCGGTGAGGCCTCAGGACGACTTCTACAACTATGCCAATGGCGGCTGGCTCGCTAGCACCGAAATACCTGCGGATGAAGTGGGATGGGGCAGCTATATGACATTGCGCAAAAAGAGCCTCGAGCAGTCTCGGATAATAGTGGAAGAAGCTGCCAGATACTCAGGCGATGACCTCGCCAAGCGCAAGATTGGCGACTACTACAACGCCTTTCTCAATGAACAGCAAATAGAGAATCTGGGTCTGGCACCGATCAGTGATTACCTGACTACTATCAGCAAGCTAAAGGATCACGATCAGGTAGCCGAATTTCTCGGCAAGATAAATCCAGCAGGTATCGACGGACCGTTTAATCTCTATGTGGGACAAGACGATAAAGAAGCGACCAGCTATATATTACACTTTGTTGAATCCGGTCTTGGGCTGCCAGATCGCGATTACTACAGTGACCAGTCAGAACGCGGCAAAGAGATAATTGTTCGCTACCAGCAGTATCTTGAACAGCTGCTGACCCTATCTGGACATGAACAGCCAGTGCTTGGCGCAGGACGTATCTTGGCGCTAGAAACACGACTAGCAGCTCATCAATGGGACAAGGTGGATAACCGCGATGCAGACAAACGTTACAACAAACGATCCGCAGCTGAGTTCAGGGAGATGCTGTCAGCATTTAACCTAGAGGGCTATATGGTTGGTATAGGCGTGACACTTCCTGATTATCTACTTGTCGGCCAGCCCAGCTATCTGTCAGCCTTTAACCAGCTGTTTAAAGACGTTGAACTCGCAGCTTGGAAAGATTACCTGCGTGCTAAGGTAGTTTCTAGTTATGCCAATTATCTACCTAAGGTATTTGTCGATTCTCACTTCGACTTCTACTCCAAATTTCTCTATGGCCGTGAACAACAGCAACCGAGATGGCGCAAAGCTGTGAGCTCCATCAACGGTAATATCGGAGAACTCCTGGGACAGCTCTATGTCGCCAAACACTTTGCTGCCGAATCCAAGGCACGCATGACCACTATGGTGGATAACCTTATTGCCGCCTATGCCGAGTCGATTAAAGATCTAGACTGGATGAGCGAAGAAACTAAACAACAATCCCTGATTAAGCTCTCCAAGTTCACCCCTAAGATTGGCTATCCAGACACATGGAAAGATTATTCGGCACTGACTATTAAAGGCGATGATCTAGCGGGTAATATCAAGCGGGCACGAACATTTGCGCACCATCAGAATATGGCTAAATTGGGTGCACCCATAGATCGCAATGAATGGTTTATGGCACCTCAGGAAGTGAATGCCTATTACAACCCTGGTCTCAATGAGATTGTCTTTCCCGCTGCCTATCTGCAACCGCCAAACTTTATACCGAGCGCTGAAGATGCCTATAACTATGGCACCATTGGCTCAACCATCGGACACGAGATTGGGCACGGCTTTGATGACCAAGGTAGCAAGTACGATGGCGATGGCAACCTTGTTAGCTGGTGGACTGATACAGATCGAGAGCAGTTTGAAGCCCGCACCAAGGGCTTGGTGGAACAGTTTAGTAAATTTGAGGCACTGCCTGGCTTGTTTGTTAATGGCGAGCTCACCCTAGGTGAGAATATAGGTGATTTGGGGGGCACCAGCATCGCCCTCAAAGCGTATCGCATGTCGCTCAAGGGTGAGCCATCGCCAGTGATTGACGGCTTCAGCGGCGAACAACGCTTCTTTCTGGGCAACGCCCAATCCAGCCGCATTAAATGGCGTGACCAGATCCTTGAGATTATTGTCAGAACCGATCCCCACTCCCCCGATGTCTATAGGATCAATGGCGTGTTTCCAAACATGCCTGACTTCTATGACACCTACAATGTGCAACCTGGGGACGCCTTATTCTTGCCTGAGCAACAGCGGGTTAAGATCTGGTAAGACTGACACCCTTATCTATCTTTGCACTGCCATAAGAAAGACCCCAGAAAAAGACCAGGCAGTTAAACACTGGGGACGAAAAAAAACCGGACACCTATTCAGAGTCCGGTTTTTTACTGCGAAAGATCGAGCTTATTCGCCAGTTGTCTCTGCAACATCAGCCATATCGTTAGCTGCACGGTCTACTAATTCAACATAGGCCATAGGTGCATTATCACCAGTGCGATTGCCGCACTTTAGGATGCGAACATAACCACCCGGACGCTCGAGGAAACGCGGACCCAGATCGGTGAAGAGCTTGCCGACAGTTGCTTTGTTACGCAGACGGTCAAAAGCTAAGCGACGATTAGCGACGCTATCTTCTTTAGCAAGAGTGATGAATGGCTCAGCAAAACGACGCAGCTCTTTAGCCTTGGGCAGAGTGGTTTTAATCAGCTCGTGCTCAATCAATGAAGCAGTCATGTTACGAAACATAGCTCTCTTGTGAGTGCCGGTCTTATTTAGCTTGCGGCCACTATAGCGATGACGCATGTTCTTATTCCTTAATTCGTTGCTTTCTCAGCAATGATATATGCCAACTTGTTATTAAACGATCCTACAATCGCTTAAACGAGTTCACGTTCACTTTTCAGACTGGCTGGTGGCCAGTTCTCAAGGCGCATGCCCAGAGAAAGACCGCGTGAAGCCAATACATCTTTAATTTCAGTCAGAGACTTCTTGCCGAGGTTTGGTGTCTTTAGCAGCTCAACTTCTGTGCGCTGAATAAGGTCACCAATATAATAAATACTCTCTGCTTTGAGACAGTTCGCTGAACGCACAGTCAGCTCAAGATCGTCAACCGGACGCAACAGAATAGGATCGATCTCTTCTTCTTTCTCTTCCGGCTCAGCAGCAGTTTCGCCTTCCAAGTTCACGAATACGGCCATCTGCTGTTGCAAGATAGTCGCAGCGCGACGGATAGACTCTTCAGGGTCGATGGTGCCATTAGTCTCTAATTCAAGAACCAACTTATCAAGATCAGTACGGTTCTCAACACGGGCATTTTCAACGCTGTAGGACACTTTGTGAATCGGACTAAAAGAGGCATCCAACTGCAGACGACCAATAGTGCGATTCTCTTCATCAGAGATTCTCGCATCAGACGGCTGGTAACCACGACCGCGCTCAATTCTAAGTTGAATGTTCAGAGTGCACTTGTCAGAGATAGTCGCAATCACGTGATCTGGATTAATTACTTCAACGTGACTATCGACTTCAATATCCCCTGCAGTTACAACACAAGGACCTTTAACGCTTAGCGATACAGTGGTCTCATCACGACCTTCCATCACGACTGCTACACCCTTTAGGTTCAGCAGTATACCCATGACGTCTTCATGGACACCTTCGATAGCGCTGTACTCATGCTCTACACCTTCAATCTCAACTTCAACAATGGCACAGCCAGACATTGAAGAGAGCAGAATGCGACGTAGCGCATTACCAAGAGTGTGCCCGAACCCGCGCTCGAGCGGCTCCAAGACAACCTTGGCGTGAGTAGGGCTGTAAGACGTGACGTCAATATTGCGTGGCGTCAGAAATTCATTCGCAGAATTTTGCATATTTTTACCCGTGTGATCTCAAAAATTACTTCGAGTATAGTTCGACGATCAGGTTTTCGTTGATCTCGGCTGGCAGATCAGAGCGATCTGGATTGCGCGTGAACGTGCCTTCCATCTTGCTGCTGTCTACATTCATCCACTCAACTTCACCACGTTGTGCAGCCAATTGCAGAGCGGTCTGAACGCGCAATTGCTTCTTAGACTTCTCGCGCAGACCAACAACATCACCTTCCTGAACTTTGAAAGAGGGAATGTTGACCTTCTGACCATTGACCACAATTGCATTGTGAGCAACCAGCTGACGCGATTCGGCACGTGTAGAGCCAAAGCCCATACGGTAGACAACGTTATCGAGACGACGCTCTAGCAGGGTTAACAGATTCTCACCTGTATTGCCCTTCTGACGCGCAGCATCCTTATAGTAGTTGCGGAACTGCTTTTCCAATACACCGTAGATACGACGTACTTTCTGCTTTTCACGCAGCTGAACACCGTAGTCAGATAAACGACCGCGCCGCTGACCGTGCTGGCCAGGTGCGCTATCTGCACGACATTTAGATTCTAATGGTCTAACACCACTCTTGAGGAACAAATCTGTTCCTTCGCGGCGTGACAATTTACAAGTTGGTCCAAGATATCTAGCCATTCTCTTTCTCTCTTACACGCGACGCTTTTTGGGTGGACGACAGCCATTGTGTGGCACAGGCGTCACATCCGTAATATTGGTGATCTTATAACCGGCATTGTTCAGTGCGCGGACCGCTGATTCGCGGCCGGGGCCGGGGCCCTTGACTTGAACATCGAGGTTTTTTAAACCGTAGTCTTTTGCTGCTTCCCCGGCACGCTCTGCTGCAACCTGCGCAGCAAAAGGAGTACTCTTACGAGACCCGCGGAAACCAGAACCACCAGAGGTAGCCCACGAAAGTGCATTACCCTGACGGTCAGTGATAGTAACGATGGTGTTGTTAAACGACGCATAGATATGCGCGACACCGTCAATTACTGTCTTCTTGACCTTTTTACGGGTGGTCTTAGTTGCTGATTTTGCCATTACTATTCCTAGGAATTATCTTTTAATGGGACGACGCGGCCCTTTACGGGTGCGTGCGTTCGTCTTAGTACGTTGTCCGCGTACAGGCAAATTCCGACGGTGACGAAGGCCGCGATAGCAACCCAAATCCATCAGACGCTTGATGTTCATGCTATTTTCTCTGCGTAGATCACCTTCAACTTCGTTGGTTCCTACGGCAGCACGCAACAAATCAAGTTGCGCTTCATCTAATGCAGCGATCTTTGTGTCTTCTGCAATGCCCACATCCGCACAGATTTTTCTGGCGGTAGGACGACCAATACCAAACACGTACGTCAGTGAAATCACTGCGTGCTTGTTATCAGGAATGTTGACACCGGCAATACGGGCCATTCACATTACTCCACTTAAACTAGGGTTTTAT
>Ga0075467_10000780_pt1 | contig 26075 bp, 24 predicted proteins | sample DEB08_DNA_9_FD_75067 | JGI IMG/M metagenome (GOLD analysis project Ga0075467, IMG submission 75067) | Aqueous microbial communities from the Delaware River and Bay under freshwater to marine salinity gradient to study organic matter... | ecosystem: Environmental > Aquatic > Marine > Coastal ... | reverse complement strand
GCGCGGCGCTCTACATGCAAAAAACAGTATCGGCTGCCTGCCAGTGGTACGCGATGAACAGCTGGTTGGTATCGTTACTGATTTTGACTTCGTCTCTTTAGCCATCGACTTGGACGCTATCATTAAAGATGGAACAGTGACAGAACGCTGAAGAAGCTGAACTGGCCTAATTTCACGGAAGTAACGAATAACAAGCATGGGGCAATTACCATCCCACCCACGCCGCCAGCCCGAAGGGGTCTTTCGGACTACATTTTGCCTGATGGACCTTAACAGAAGATAATGGTGGTGTTAGCCACCACCTTCCCAGTCTATTTGCCCTGTGTTTGCACTTTTTTAAAAACTCTTAAGAAGTTTCCACCCCAAATTTTGATAATGTCTTCTTCATCGTAACCCCGCTCGACTAATACTCTGGTGACATTCATGGCTTCGCTGGCATCATCAAACCCGACTATGCCACTACCGTGATTGAAATCTGTTCCTATACCAACGTGATCAATACCTATGCGTTTAACGATGTAATCAATATGGTTCACCATAGCATCCACGCTACCCGGCCCCAGTAAGTCACTAACGGTCTTTAGAAAAGTTTGCTGAACGCCTTTATCATCAATTTCCCAATACAGTTCAAAGGGATAGTAGGAATCTTCTTTAATACCTGCGGCGCGGCGGGCTTTTCTAATCTGCACATCTAGGTCTTTATTCGACGAATCAAAAAGGTAACCCTTAAAAGGCGCAATGTGAATAACACCACCATTTTTGCCGATAAGATCAATTTCGTCATCTGACAAATTGCGGCTAACGTCTGACAGTTTTCGCACGTTTGAATGACTGGCAATAACCGGCGCAGTCGACAAATTCAATACCTGAACGGCAGCGGTTTTGGAAAGCTGAGAAATATCAACGATACCCCCCAGCTCATTAATACGTTTTATTGCTGATTGCCCCAACTCAGATAAGCCGCCGTGTTCCTCTTTGGGCTCATGATCTGAAATTTCAGCTATATAAAGTGGGCGTGAGGAATCAGCATAGGCGTTATGGCCCATGTGGGTTAAAGCGAAGACTCGAACACCCGCAGCGTAAAATTCATCCAGCCCGCTAATATCTTCACCCAGTATTAGCGCATTCTGAAAGCTTAATACAAAAGCATTTTTTCCATCTTCGTGTGCTTTCACCAATTCCTCAGCACTACGAACAATAACCGCATTATTAGCGGGATCACCCGCAATTTCCATAATGGCTTCGAGCTTTTCGTCGGCGATGGCTCTAGCTTGGGCGTAGCCTTCAGCTGTTCGCGGCAGAGGACCCACAGCAACAGCCATTAACACCGCGTCCACGCCACCAGCTTCCATTTTCGACGGTTCAACCTTGGAGCGACCATCGGAACCAACATAACGAGATTCTTTGCCGGGAATTTCTATATCCGCATGCGCGTCCAATACCAGTGCTTTACTGTGAATGACTTCAACACTTGTGGAAGGCAAAGCAACTGGCTCAGGCGATTTCTTATTCGGATCATCAGTATCGGCTGAACAGCCCACCAAACCTATGACGCATAGTAATGAAACTATCATTTTTCCCATAAAAAACTCTCTCCGTGTATATGTAAAATAAAACGACATTTTTCCTAAAATCAAAATCCATGATGCCTTATATTTTCCATATTGACATCTACTTCATATTCTTAAGGGGGTGAAAGTTGGCTGTTTTTCGTTTATTAATCAACTGTTACCACGTAATTCAGCATTCAAAACAAGGGCCTCCCGCTTTGTGCAAACCCGTTTTGCTTAAGATGATGAACGGCTTTTATTCAAACAGACTTATCCATGGCGGCGCTCAACTTTTGGGGGTAATAGCTCGAGGATTTGTCATTTAAATGATTGGGTATATTTGCTATCACTACTTGATATTCTACGCTTGGAGTAACTGGAGCTGACTGTCCGGTGATCGCTTATTGACGACAGTCAGAATTAGTCCAGTGTTGTTCTTAGGAAATAAACATTTGAGTGCTACCCACACTATTTTAACTGGCTTGAATTCACATGACATTTGCATGAAACTGCATGATATTACAGCTCCTTACCCCCGTACTTATTAGCCAGATCATCTAATTCTGAACACGTATAATCAAAACCCTTTGTGTCAAACTCATAGGTGATCTTGACGGAGTCTGAGCCGTTGAATAATTTGGCTTTCACGTCTGCTACTGTCCAGTGTTTGAGTTCGTTTAAAAATCGATTGGCTAATTGTGCTCTTTCAAACCGATAGCTAATTTCTGTTTGCATCATGGGGACCTGTTTGTCGTTAATAAGCGGTATTTTCAAGGTTGAGCAGTGTGGACAATTTTATAGGTTAGTCAAGATACAAATTTTCATCTACAGGGCGATCATTTTGCTTCACTTTCACAACCAGCGAAGCTCCGCAAATAGTGACAGTAATAGGGTGCATTATTGACTACCTCTCTAGACTTTAGTTTGCACTAAGCCTAGAGAGGTAACCTGGAAACCTGAAAACCTGAAAACTTAGTTAAAATATAAAAAAGTTTTATTCAGTATCCATCATCACTAGCGAAACTACTGAGTTAATAGACTACGGACCTCGTTCAACGCTGCAACAGAAAACCCTCGGTCATAGAAATAAACAATATTCCCTTGTTTATCGAGCAACATAACGCGGGCATTGTTAGGGTTTAGATTGCCAGTAAAACGCTGCACTTTATCGCCGTCTTCATATACTGTGACCACTCCTTTCCATAAATTTTTAGGAATACCTTTACGCATACCACCATCGATAAAACCGCTAAACATACGTGGCAACATGCCTTGGATCGTCGGTATTTCATAAGCCGCGACATTAGTTTTTGTCATATCTAAACCGATTAACCAGCGGTCGATATCAAATTGTGAATTTTGTTTATAACCAAATAGTAGTAAAGTTTCTTGTCCGGCAAAATCTCGTGGAATAACCACTGAATTGCCTTCCAAACTCTGACCTGTCACTTCAATCATCTTATCGCCGGTGGTCACTTGGCTAGGGTACTCGTAATTAGCACAACTACTAAAAAACAAAAAAAACACCCACATCGTACAAATTTGTTTAATCATATCAATCCCTTATATTAGTTAACACCATAATTAGGTTAAAACACCAGACAGCATTCATTCGTCTAAGACTCATTTTCATCAACAAAATTCAACGCACCTATTATGGCAGAAACTTGGGCTTGTATGCAGTTGTCAGCATCTACTTTTGGACTATCTGGATACACTTCTGTGGTACTCACAAATCTGGCATTGGTTAAACCTGCACATAAACCTAACGCTTTAGTTGCATAATTAATCACGCCCTTTTGCTGTAAAGTCTCACCAATAAGCCTGCCACTTTCATCAGCTGGAGCAATATGGGTGACTTTTTCAACAGACTCAATGATGGCTTTCTGAAATTCAGGGCAAGGTTTTAAGGTATCACCCACTGCATAAAAACCATCTGGGATGGCCCATTCTTTGTGCTCTACCGCATCTCGTGCACCCAAGGCCGGCCTAAATTCAGAGTTATCGGTATCTGTGGTTTCATGTAAATCTATGTGCATAATAAATGCTAAACCTGAAACCAATTCCATCAAAGCAGCAGACTCTAGTGCAGGGCTATTTTTACAGAATGATCGATTAGGATCGACAGCGTTTGGATTCCAACGGTTAATCGTTTCGTAAGCCCAAGGGCTGACACAAGGCACAATCAAAAGATTAAACCTATCTTGATAGCCCTGAGCTGCGGTTGCAGCAAAACGTAATGCACCATGCACACCACTGGTTTCATAACCATGCACACCACCGGTTACCAATACATTGGGTTTCGACGGATCCCAGTTCAAATTTCTCAGTGCAAATACCGGAAGCGCACCTGATGCATAATCCAAACGTGCGTATTCTTTAATATTAAACTGACTTCCCAGTGCGTCTAATTGACTCAGTACATCATCAGCATAAGAACGTTTAACATGTTGTAGAGCCAACCACTGGGCACGTTCTACTGGGCCCCACTTGACGCCAGCTTTACCTATTGCATAGGTGTCGTTATGTTTCATAAAAATACTTCCTCAATAATTTATTTAATCAGTTTGTACAAACGTTTAATAATTTTATGCATAAGTTGAAGCACTCAAAGATCAACCAGTGATAATGAATAGTTTATCATTCTTTAATGTTTGTTGATCCAAACAGGTGTGACGGTGGTGATGGATTAATTTGTAAATAAGGTATATCTCGGTAAAATCCAATGCAATACTTTCTAGGGTCCCAACGCAAACACTGTTGTGCTCCTTAGCGACAATAGCAGTAATCATTCTTTCATTTATAAAAGGTCACACCTTATGCATCAATACAGTTTTTTGTATCTGTTTATCTTCGCCAGCCTTACGGCATCTGCTAGTGAAAAAACACCCACTGCAGTAAAACCATCACCTGTGATGGTGGTAACGGCAAATCCCCACGCCACAGAGGCGGGATTAGAAATATTAAGAGCTGGCGGCTCTGCTGTTGATGCAGCCATCGCTATCGAAGCGGTACTGAGTTTAGTTGAGCCACAAAGTTCTGGATTAGCCGGTGGTGGATTTATGGTGCACTTTGACGCCTCAGAAAATGCAATCTCTGTATTTGATGGCCGAGAAACGGCTCCTGCCGCGGCCACTGCAGATATGTTTTTGGATGCAGACAATAAACCTATGGGTTTTCTTGATGCTAAAAACAGCGGTTTGTCTACGGGTGTACCCGGTGTGTTAGCCATGTTATCACTTGCCCATGAAGACCAAGGTTTATTAGAATGGAGTTCACTGTTTAAGCGTGCCTCCCAGTTGGCAACAGACGGCTTTAATATTTCGCCACGTTTATACGGCATGTTACAGCGATATGGAAAATATATTCCAGCTACCCTAGAAGAAGGACCTACTGAGGCCCATGAGTATTTTTTTGCTGACAATGGCCAACCTCATCCTGTGGGCCATTTATTAAAAAACCCAGACTATGCCAACACCTTAAAATTGATTGCCGCAGATGTGTCGGCATTTTATAAGGGCCCTATTGCGGCGCAAATTGCTGAGATGGTGCAGCGTCCTCCTCGTGCTGGCAGACTGACAGTAGAAGATATTGCCGGTTACCAAGCGGTCAAACATCACGCTTTATGTCAGCCCTATAAAGATGTTCAGGTTTGTGGCGCTCCCCCGCCGTCTTCATGGGTAGCAGTGGGTATGATTTTAGGTATATTAGAAAACAGCCATGGATTCTCAGAAAAAGGCGCTGAAGACCCAATGAACTGGGCGCTATTTGCTCAAGCACAGCAACTGGCTTATGCCGACAGAGATCAGTATGTCGCTGATACTAGGCAAGTTGATGTGCCACTTCAGGGCATGTTGCACCCTGACTACCTTGCACAACGCGCCGCACTGATATCTAAAGACTCAGCCATGGCGTCTATTTTTGCCGGTGATCCTTGGAAATATAACACCGCTACCACTGCTCAGGTCAATGGAATAGATGCCACTTTAGACGTGCACGGTACCACTCATTTTGTCATTGTTGATGCACAGGGTGACGTAGTGTCAATGACGGCAACAGTTGAAAGTATATTTGGCACCACTCGTATGGTGGGTGGCATGTTTTTGAATAACGAATTAACTGACTTTTCCTTTAAACACACCGATGAGAAAGGCTTACCTATTGTCAATGCAGTAGCGCCAAACAAAAAGCCTCGTTCGTCCATGTCACCCACCATAGTGTTAGACAATAAAGGGCAATTTTTGATGGCGACTGGCTCCCCTGGTGGAAACAATATTATCGCCTATACCGCAAAAACATTAGTGGGTGTATTTGACTGGGGGTTGAGCCCACAAGAAGCAGTAGATCTTCCCAACTTGGTGGCTCGGGGCGAAAAAGTGCGACTAGAAAAAGATGCTGCCCCCGACACTTTAATCAAAGCCTTACAAGACTTTGGTCTAAATGTAGATGCATCTCGAGGTGAGAATTCAGGTTTAAGTGTCATTTTACGTAAACCAGATGGCACCCTAGAAGGTGCAGCTGACAAACGCCGAGAAGGGATAATAGGCACATTATAAATCAGCAGTGACGCATACATTTATGGCCTAAACATTAATGACTGCAATGTAAAAACTGCAGTCATATTTGGTCAGGAAAATCATAATGGACCTAAAAACTTAAAAGAGTAAAAATCAGCAGACTGCCCAATCTGGCGTATTTTTTACAATTAAAACACCCCATCTCTCGCCAAGTCATTAAGGCAAGACAACGCTTGAGCAGCCTTTTCTGTTGGCACAAATATATGGTCGTGATAATAGGCAGCCACCACATTGGCGCTGATACCGTGAAGGGCTAATGCAGTCGACACCGCTGCCGTTAGTCCAACAGCATCAAGGCTTGAATAGACGTTTAAGGTAATACATTGAAATACGCCTTGATAAGCAAGACCTGATGCATCGGCATGAGTTTTTGACACTATCACAGTTAGCCCTTCTTTCTCATGAAAAGTACCAAGAGGCGCTAACGCCGTCAATGAAACGGAGCTATCTGTATCTAATGAAGCGAACACATATTCTGGCTCACCCAAAACAGGCTGCATTGCACCAATCAATTTATCTAAATCCGTCTCACCCGACATATCTATTCCTCATCTGAAAACTTGCAGCTCGCCAGTTATCATATCTCCATTTGTTTAAACATAATGAGAAAGTCTTTTATCGTTTCTGCCGCTATTGCTGTTATTAAGTCGCGACCAACTGCTCGGCTGATATTATTGAAAGTTAAATCATCAGTACTCATTTTCCACTGTGTGGTTTTTTCTTGATATAAAACTTGATACAAGTGTTTATCAACCAACGCCACTATTTTATGCTCAGCCACACTTTGTGCATCGCAGCTTGTACACAACACACAATCAGGAATAGTAGTATGCAAATTTTTATTTTGTATCTCAATTTTTTAATAGTTGTTTGAATTGATGATCTTAATCGTCGCGCTGCTCGTTCAAAAAATGAGCAACTGAGGATTATTGAATGAAATTATACATTGAATCAATTGAAGGCGGGACTTATCTAGCAGCAGTAGGGGAACAAGACCAACACCATCTTGTTCGAGATCCTAGTAGTAACCCCATGACATTTCATTGTCTTAACGAGATAAAACAACATTTTAAGAATAAACATTTTGAACAAGTATGGTTAAAACAAAACACGCCTTACGATGAAATGTGTGGGTTAGACGACAAGCAAGAAAAATTAGAAATATTGATTGATTGGCATTAATAGTGTGATTATGAATTGCATTAAGTTGCGGTTAATCCCTTAACAGCAACTTAATGTTAGTCAAACCTACATTATCTGTCTAGATTCATCACCTTAGTCCATGCTTTAACAAAATCTTCTACAAATTTTTGTTTAGAGGTGTCAAAAGCGTATACCTCTGCCACAGCTCGAAGCTCTGAGTTAGAGCCAAAGATTAAATCCACAGAGGTGGCAGTCCATTTAGGTTGCCCCGTTTTACGGTCTACACCTTGATATACACCGTCAGTTTCAGATTTTTTCCATACGGTTGACATATCAAGTAAGTTCACAAAAAAATCATTGCTTAATGTGCCGGGTTTACTGGTCAGCACACCATGCGCGGCTTGACGATGATTAGCGTTCATGGCTCGTAAACCACCGACTAAAACTGTCATTTCTGGTACCGTCAAGTCTAACTGGTCAGCTTTATCAACCAACATTTCTGAGGGCGACTTGTAACTAGCCGAAGGCTTAAAGTAGTTGCGGAAACCATCTGAATTTAGCTCAAGCAATCTAAATGAGTTCACATCAGTTTGCGCTTGGGTTGCATCACCTCTACCTGGAGTAAAGGGCACCATCACATCAAACCCAGCGTCTTTTGCTGCTTTCTCGATAGCGGCAGCTCCACCCAGCACAATCAGATCAGCCAGTGACACTTTGTCACGATTAAAAAGGCCACTAGAGGCATCGTCTTGAATATTCTTTAAAACATTCAACACTTTTATAACTTCAGCAGGATTATTGACTTCCCAATCCTTTTGCGGGGCAACAGCGATACGTGCTCCGTTAGCACCACCTCGCATATCTGCGTCACGATAACTTGCAGCAGATGCCCATGCCACGCGAACTAATTCTGCAGCAGACAGTCCTGAACCAAGGATCTTAGCTTTAAGCTCTTTCACAGTCTCAGCATCAATATTTGATTGCGTGTCAGGTGATATCGGATCTTGCCAAATCTGTATATCTTTGGGCACATCGTTTCCGAGGAAATTACGCGGTGGCCCCATATCTCTGTGAGTGAGCTTGTACCAAGCTTTTGCAAAAGCGAAGCGATACTCTTCTGGATCGGCCAAAAAGCGCTCAGCAATTTTTTTGTAGTCTGGGTCAAACTTCAACGCCAAATCTGCAGTGGTCATAACAGGTTCATTAAACTTACCTTTAATGTGCGCATCAGGTACCACGTTTTGCATTGATTCATCAGTAGGTATCCACTGAATGGCACCTGCAGGGCTGCGAGTTTGCTTCCATTCAAAGTTCAATAAGTTACTCAAATACAACGATGTCCACCGTGTGGGAGATTGACTCCATGCACCTTCTAGTCCACTGGTAGTGGTATCTTCAGAGTGACCCTTGCCACATTTATTTATCCAACCTAGGCCTTGTTCTTCAATAGCTGCTGCGGCAGGCTCTGGCCCTAAACAGTCGGCAGGCTTGCGTGCACCGTGCATTTTTCCAAAGGTATGACCACCCGCAATAAGCGCCAAAGTTTCTTCATCATTCATCGCCATACGTGCAAATGCCACACGGATATTTTTGGCGGAGCCTATGGGATCAGGTTTGCCTTTTGGGCCTTCTGGGTTTACATAAATCAACCCCATGTGTGTGGCACCCAGTGGCCGTTGTAATTTTCCGTCTGTGTCTTCACGATCACTGGCCAACATTTCTATCTCTGGGCCCCAATAGACCAAATCAGGCTCCCAGTCATCGGCTCGGCCACCAGCAAAACCATAGGTTTTAAACCCCATATTATCTAAGGCGACATTTCCGGCCAGTACTATTAAATCAGACCATGAAAGCGCTTCACCGTATTTTTGCTTGACTGGCCATAAAAGACGTCTTGCTTTGTCTAGGTTACCGTTATCAGGCCAGCTATTCAGTGGTTCAAATCTTTGCTGGCCTCCTCCTGCCCCCCCACGACCATCTATGGTGCGATACGTACCTGCACTATGCCAGGTCATACGAATAAAAAATGGCCCATAGTTACCAAAATCAGAAGGCCACCAATCTTGTGACGTGGTGAGTAATGCATCGATATCTTTTTTTGCCGCATCTAAATCCAGTTTGCTAAATGCCTTGGCATAATCAAACTCAGCACCATAAGGATTAGATTTAGCGTCGTGATCTCTTAGAGATGATAAATCCAGTTGATCTGGCCACCAAAATTGATTGGTTTTTGGTTGACCATCTTGCGTATTACCCGTTCCCATAGCTCCTTTGGGTTTGCTCATTTCAGCAGTTTCAGCAACGGCACTGCCTGCCATCAAGACCATACTGACCAGACCAGCTATGGTTGATTTTACAAAGACGTATTGTTTTTTCATTTTTTGTTACTCCATACTAGACCGATATGACTCGTCTGTTTATAGACGACTCAGTAAATCCCTCTAACGGCTAAAAATACTCGCTAATATAGACGATCGGGATTGTTCATAACTTATCCTCCCCCAACAATACTCATTGGGAATTAAGCCAGAGAGTTAAAGTTCATATCCAGTTTAGTTAACAAAATGTAAAATAGTATGTAAAAAAAATGATTTGATTAATCGTAAAACCAAAATAGAAGACCTAAGTGAAGCTTTACATTTTAAGATGAACGCTGATTTACACATATCATGATCAAAATGAAAGACAGATGGACGCAGTGAGTTCAATCACTCAACTGCCCTGACTAACCTTAGCTTTAACGGAAAGTTTATCGCAATAATCGACGGTCAGATTTTTATATGTTTGTCGATGTTTGTCGATTTTTGTCATTTAGCGTGAGTCAATAGGCATATAATAAATTCGTAGTGTCTCAGTTTGAAATAGCCACAAAAAATCTGGGAACTTGCAAAGAATGCTTGGAGAAGCTTAGTTTTTTAGGAAAATGTAAACTTATTGACAATTTCTTAAGAGCAAAGTGAGAATGATGTCATAAAAGATAGGATAAAAGTTAGTATGGATCAGTGTAATCATGGCAAACGAACAGGCACGAAGTGCATTGACTATGCCGAACATAAATACATTCAAATCAACGATGCTGAGTATTGTTATCTTGAAGCTGGCGAAGGGCCAATGGTTATATTAATTCATGGCTACCCAGACAATGCTTATTCGTGGGAGCATCAAATTCGTTTTCTCTCACATGCTGGCTTTAGAGTGGTCGCCCCTTTTACAAGGGGATACGCTCCGACTAATACAAAATCAAATAGTTATTTTGATCGTGCGACGCTAGCGACAGACATTATCGGTTTGGTTAACGGACTCAACCAAGGTAAACCGGTATTTTTAGTTGGGCAAGATTGGGGCGCAGCCATCAGTTATGGTGTATTAGCTGCATTTCCAGATAAAGTGTCACGTGCAATGATTATGGCAGTGCCACATCCGGTGGAAATCAATAGAACGCTAAAGAGTTCTCCTCGTCATTGTATTCGCTCTTTTCATTGGTTTCTATTTCAACTCCCCTGGTTACCAGAACGTCTTATTCGCTGGTCAAAAGGGCGATTATTATCTTGCCTTTGGCGACTTTGGTCACCGAGTTTCAACGATGAGGAGCATGTGGAACAGGTTATTGGTTCAATGCTACAAAACCAAGGTATTGAGGATACGCTTTCATATTATAGAGCAGCGATCCAACCAAAATATCGTGACCCTCGCTATGTACACATCTTTGCGCGCCTTAACGACAAAATCAAAGTACCGACACGCGTGCTATGTGGTCAACAAGATATGAGAAAAGAAATGTTGCCAAGAGCAGCTGATTTGTTTGAAGCTAGTGCAGATTATCAATGGAATTGCATTGATAATGCGGGCCACTTCCTGCACCGAGAACAGCCAAATGTCGTTAATGATGAAATCCTAAAGTGGATTAATGGCTAAATGAATATCACTGGGTTGTATTGTCTGCATATGCTTTACGGGTTCTGAGTGATTCAACTCAGGTACAAATTTAAGTACGATGACTTAAGACTTTTTAAAAGCTTAATATGTTGGGCTTTGACAGCAAATTACAGAATAATTTTATTGTGGTTTTGAAATAAACCTTTCACATCAATACACTCAGCTGTGCTCGCGGCAAAATGGCACATTTCTACTGGATGCGCCTAATACCATTGCGTATTCACCTGAATAATAGTGAGTGAAATAGATCCCAGTGAGTCGAAGTGTTCAACTCACTGGATATTTTCAAACCTATATACATCTTATAATTTTGGATCAACGCCAGTCATTTCAATAGACACATCCCATAATTTTTTTGCGACAACTAGGTCGTGACTGCTCCGACTCGACTTGACTTTAATCGCCGGGCCCGCAATCTCTCCTCGCTGAGACGGTCCGTAGTATTCGCCACCTTTTACACCCTCCATAGTGGCGGCACATAAGGTTGGCCAAGCACCTTGTTCGGCCGAATTAAAAAACAGTTTTAAAACAGGCATCATTAACATAAAAGGTTTCGGGATGTACCGAGGCAATTCTGTATCGGCAATACCCGGGTGAGCCACAACTGAAAGAGTGTCACCACCTATGGCGTTTAAACGGCGTTGTAGTTCGTAGCCAAAATACACATTTGCCATTTTACTTTGAGCATAACGCGCCCAAGCACTATAAGACTTGTTGGCATTAATATCGTCAAAGTTAATTTTCCCTCTTCTATGGGCAATACTAGCAGTACTCACAATTCTGGCATTGGCTGTGGCACGGATTTTATCGAGTAATAATGACGTTAACGCAAATGGCCCTAAATGATTAATACCAAATTGTGATTCAAAACCATCTTGTGTGTATGCAAGTGGTGGCACCATAATGCCTGCGTTGTTGATCAATACATCCAAGCGGGGTTCTTGATTAATTTGCTGTGCCGCTTTTTGAATGGATACCAAACTCCCTAAATCCAATTCGACATTAACCACGTCTGCTTCAGGGTACGAAGCAAGTATCCTATCTTTGGCCACTTGCGCCTTCAACTGAGAACGACACCCGAGTATTACTCTTGCACCTTTGCCCGCTAAAGCTTTTGCCGTTTCAAACCCTAAACCTGTATTTGCCCCCGTCACAACCATTGTTTTTCCTGTTTGATCCGGCACGTGCGCTGCTGTAAAACCTTTCATATTTTTCTCTTTAAACAGTGTTAAGTGGATTAGAGGCATATCACTGTTAGTGAATTTATCACTCTGATTATGCTGTGACTATTTTATAGCCCACGCGAGGAAAGTGTACATACACCTCCCCCGCCTTTTCATCAATTCGTTTAATCGCAATTTCATCACTCTTAGACACGATTAATTCGCCGTTTACAGGTGTAATACCATAATCATTGGGAATGATTTCGATACGTTGACCAAAGGTAAAGCCATTCACCACTAAAAAATCATCATTAGAAAACAACACTTTCTGTGCCGAGCCCGCAATCTCAATAGCGGTTGTTGCATCGATACTGGTTTGTGTGCCGTGCCCAATAGCTTTTATGATTTCAAACCACTGATGCAGTTTTGGATAACCTTTCAATAACGGACTCACGCCAGCGTTATTATTAATGAACCAAAGGCAGTGATAAATTGAAAAATCTGCAATGCTGATCTGATCGCCACAGATATAAGGGCCTCCAATGCTAAGTTGTTGCTCCATCTGTTGCAGGTAAATGGGTATAAGCTGCAACGCGGTATGTGTATCCATGGATAAACCGTTGCCACCTTCGCGCATTTTCGCTCGATCGTTCATAAAGGCATCGATAAATTTTTCAGGCACCTGCTGACGAAACACTTCAAAACCTGCAGGAGAAAAGTCAGCGCCACAGCAACACTAAACAAGTGTTGGTCAGCCCATTGAGCTAAGGTATTGACGGTGAGTGATAACCCTAGGGGAAAAATACTCTGTGTAGAGAATTGTTCATCAATCACCCTAGCTATCAAGCGTGTGTCACAATAGATGTGATTGTCACGCTGCAATACAGGGGTTTTACGATAACCACCGGTCAGTGCCACAAGCTCTGGTTTAGGCATAATTACTGGAATGTTAACTACTTTGTAGTGTGCGTTTTTATGCCCTAACAAGGTGCGGATTTTTTCCGAAAAGGGAGAGGCGTCATAGTGGTGTAAAATAAAATCATTCATCGACAGTAACCTTTGTGAGTGTTCTGAGCCATAACACTAGGCTAAATCTGTGAATGGCTAAATCTATGAGTGACTATAGCTTGAGTGTGCAGTGAAGACTCATTCAAACATTGAATATTCGATTATTGATACAGGCAATAGTGAGGGTGAACAAAACATTTATGAGTGTGTTTTTTACACATCGTAAAATTTAACTCTCTAACCAGCCATGGATAGAGCAGACATACCACTAGTTTAAGGAGCAGAAGTGGCCGATGGCATATCCACAGTGAGATTGCGCAGCCAATATTTTGCTTTTAAGCGATACACAAACAAGACTGATTTAACCACCTCTTCTGAATAAGTAATCAACACCACCCAGTAAATAGGTAAGGCAAAATAAAATGCTGCGGCAAAGGTTAACGGAATGCCTATTACCCACATGCCAGAAAAATCGATAAGCAAACAGTGTTTGTTGTCTCCCCCAGCTCTCAAAATGCCCATTGAAGCTGTCATGTTAAACACTTTGATACAGGTGCCAAACGTAATAAGCATAAAAATATCATGAGCGACAGCTAGGGTATCCTGATCCAGATTGTCATAGGGCATGAAAACTAAAAATTCTAGGCTCCACATCACCAGACCTAAGAAAAAGGTGACAATAGGTGCGCTAATGGCAAAACCTCTGGCGACAGACCAAGCAGAAATAAATGCGTTTTGTCCCAGTCGTTGGCCCACCATAATCGAACAGGCCGAAGCAAAACCAAAAAAGAAGGCAACTAGCAAACCTTCCAAGGGTGCCATAAGACTCATTACAGCCAGTTCTTGTGTACCGATACGACCGTAGATAAGCTGATAGACAAAGGTACCCAATGACCAAACACCAAAGCTCAGCATTATCGGCCACACTAATTTAATTAAATGGATCCACTGTGCTTTGTCATAAAACTCGTTACCGATAGGGCGCGTAGGAAAAACAACATGTTTTCTTTTATAAAGCCAAAATACTATCAGTGATGCATGAATAGCTCTGGCAAAGAAGGTTGCCCAAGCAGCACCTGCCACACCCAGCGCATCGATACCTAACCCACCATTAATTAGCCAGAAGTTCAAAGCGATATTGATAACAATCGCAATCATTCCAAGCATCATAGAAAACTTAACCTGGCCGAGTCCACGCAAAGCATTCTCAAAAACCATGACCACTACAACAAACGCTAAACTGGGCATAGTGACCCACAGATAAGCTTTGCCCGTATTGATGATGACTTGATCAGTGGTTCCCAACCCAACAATAAGATCACCAAAAGCAAAGGTCAGCAATACCACAGGTAATAAAACTCCAGCGCCAATAGCGAGAGTTTTTATCATAACAGGACTAATACGACCTTTTTTACCTGCCCCAAAATACTGCGCAGACAACACACCCACGCCTGTCGCTAGACCAGACAAAATAATCAGCACCACAAACTGGATCCGGTTACCTAATCCAACAGAAGCAATCGCTGTGTCACCAAGATGCCCCACCATCATAATGTCACTCATTCCCAGCATGGTCACCAAGACACTTTGCAACGAAATGGGCCAGGCAAGTTTAAGGCTTTGCCGCAGTGTTGAGGAATGGTTATTTAACATATTGATAGAAATATAGTCTAAGACAGATAAGCGATATTTTATAAGAGTGCGAGCAAATAAACATCATTACGAATATCATGTATCATGTCTAAAACTATCATCTGAATAAAAATATGTGGCGTGAAATTCTTAATATCGACCCTGGTTGTAAAGAATATTTTCTTAACTTTGAATTACTTCCTGGCAACGGTAAAGCCTTTATTGCCTATGCGGGCGTATCTCATTTAAGAAAGGCCTATCAGATAGGAAAAACCGGTAAAGGTGAGTATTTCCACGGTAGGAAAAATGACTCAGTTCATGTCCATTACTTAATATCAACCCAGTCAGGTGCAGGCAAACTTACTCTAGAAACAGGCTGCCAATCCATCGTTGCAAACACAATAATGCTGATCCCAGCAGGAACCCCTTTTCTATATGAGCTTGACGCTGATCATTGGGACATGTGCTGGTTATTATTACATGACTGCCCAGAGTATCAGTTTATCCACCAACTCAAGGCAGGTGTGTGGCAAAGTGATGACACATCCTTGCTGTATCAAACCATGTCATTGATTAGGGATTTTGAGCACAACGACGGCCGTTTCCAGTCTGACATTCAACTAAGACTCATCGAAGTGTTGCTTTATCAGATTGAACAGACGCTAAAAAAGACACCGACGCAAAATGCGCAGCAGCAGCGTTTTCATACTCTGATACGTAATGTGAACAAACAGTTGCAATTGCCATGGACCGTCAGCGCGCTTGCGAGTGAACTCCACATATCAGAGCCACAATTTTATCGGTTATGTAAAAAAGAAACCGGCAAGACACCCATGAAATTACTGACCCAAGCGCGAATGGATTATGCCTGCTACCTGCTGCGTTATACGCATTACAGTCTAGAGCAAATAGCCGATAATGTAGGGTATGCCGACAGTGCCAGCTTCGCCCACCGCTTTAAACAACTCTTCCAACTTAGTCCAGGGAGATGGCGCAATCATGAATAGGTGATTTAAAATCGATTGCTAGAGGCTTATGAACTTGCCCCCTAACATTCATATTTACAAGGTTTCTAACTTAGCTACCATTTGGCTAAATTCCACAAGCTCCAACTCTATGTATTCACCGCCATCACGCCATTCCACGCCTATAAGCACATTATCTTCAGCTAAGTCTTCTACCCAAAACTCCAACCAGTCAGCTAACGTAATAGCCATAGGTACATAATCTTGCCATTCGTCAACGCAGTGACTTTTTGCTAATTCAATGCTTGACCATACTGGCATCACATCTGCATTTTCAAAATTAATAGAATCAAGGACCACCCAACCCTCGCTGGCTTGGTCTTGTAGCGCCCATAATGTTTGAGTGGCTTGTACTTGAGCCATAAAATCGGCAGGAGGAGGATTGGTATCTGTCATGGTAAGTTTTATCTTGTCTATGTGTGTGGTCAATCATACGGATTTAGTCAAGCACGAACAACGCTAAACTTAGGTTTGTGCTTAAACAAGGTTAGCATTTGATTGGGATCGAGGAAGTGAACGTTTTGAAAATAAATCTATATATTAACCTCTGTTTTACCTCGGGAAGCAGCGTGGTCAGATACCATTGCAACTAATCTGACCAAGCTGTTAAAGACGGTGTGCTTTATTGAAGTTTACTCTCTATGGCGTTTTAAAAATGTTATGTCTTAGCTTATTTTAACTGGTAAATCCCGAATTCTATTACCCGTTGCAGCAAATATGGCGTTGGTTAATGCTGGTGCAATGGGTGGGGTCCCTGGCTCACCGGCACCACCTGTTCTTTCACCACTGTTGATGATTTCAACATAAATGTCTGGTGCAGCATCCATTCTCAGCATTTTGTAGTCGTGCAGATTACTTTGCATCACGGCACCGTTTTTAATAGTGATCTCTCCATGTAAGGCGGCAGATAAACCAAAAATAATGCCACTTTCCATTTGTGCTCTAAATGCATTGGGACAATAAGCGAAACCTGCATCTGCGACACAAAAAACCTTATTCACTCTTATTGAGCCGCCAGACATGTCGACTTCGACTACTTCGGCAACAATACTGTTAAATGAACCATGAATAGCCACTCCCCGGCCCCAACCTACTGGTAATGCGCTATCCCAGCCTGACATTTTTGCAACCGCATCAAGTACTTTTAGGTAACGCGGTTCTGATTGCAACAGTTTCCGGCGATAATAAAGGGTATCTTGATTGGCTTCATGCGCCAGTTCATCAATGAAGGATTCGGTAAAAAACGCATGTTGGGAATGATCAACACTTCGCCAAGCACCAAAGGGGATGTGAGTCGGACTTTCGGTGTAATGCACAAATTGATTATCAACCTGATAAGGTATATACGGCGCTTCTTTGGGCTCATGTTTGTCAACATATTGATTTTCCCAAGCAATTGGCAAACCAGAATCACCTAACGCAGCCTTGAAACGGCTTACAATCGCAGGGCGATAAAAGTCATGTTGCACATCTTCCTCCCGCGACCAAATCATTTTGACTGGAATCCCAGGCAAGGCATTAGCCAGTTTTACCGCCTGAATAGAATAATCTGGCATAGCTCTGCGCCCAAATCCGCCACCAAGGTAAACATTGTTGACCACTACGTTTTCTGCATCGATATCTAAATATTCTGCTATCGCTGCTTTGACCCCTAATGGGTTTTGCGTGCCACCCCAGACTTCAATGTTGCCGTCTTTCACCAAAGCTGTGCTGTTCATGGGCTCCATAGTGACATGGGCTAAATACGGCACACTATATTCAGCGGTAATAACTTTAGCCGCTGATTTGATAACGCTGCGAGCATCCCCCTCAGACAAGTCTTCTTTTTCATCATTGTTGGCAACCGCTTTGTCCATGTCGACACGAAACTGCGCCATTATCGACTCAGAGTCTGTGTTATCCCATTCACCGCGAGAATAGGTCACATTCACAGCAGCGATGGCTTTTTTGGCTTGCCAATAACTATCCGCAATCACACCTACACCATTGCCAAGATTCACCACCTTAATAACCCCTTTCATTTTTTCTGCCGCGGCCCCATCAATTGACTCAATGTTGCTGCCAAAAACTGGAGAGGTTTTTACCGTTGCGTATTTCATACCGGGCAACACCACATCAATTCCAAATTTAGCAGTGCCGTCCACTTTTTCAGGGATATCCAATCGCTGAATATCTTCATTGCCCATTAAGTTGAATTGTTCTGGTGTCTTGAGCGTGGGAAATTCAGGTCCTTGTTGCTGTGCCGCAATTTTAGCGAATTTTATATAGGGTGCTTTGCGGTTACTCGCATCATGATACAAAACACTTTTTTCTGCTCTAACTTCAGATGCCAAAACTTGCCATTCTTGCGCCGCCGCTTGCACCAACAACTCTCTTGCAGCCGCACCCGCCACTCGCATACCACGCTCGCCTGTTGAGCGCACAGAAAAACTGCCACCTGTAACTTGCAGTGCGATGGATTTAGAAATCGTTAAGAACACACCATTGATAGTTTGATTGACAATACCGGGCAATTTCCCTGGTAACAAAAACTCTCTGGCCATATGAAAATTGGCATATTCATCATGAGCTGGGGCTTCTTCTACTGTAACTGAGTCCCAGTCTACGTCCATTTCATCGGCCAACATGATAGCTAACGCTGATTGGGCACCTTGCCCCATTTCTGCGTGAGATACGATGACTGTGACACTGTTGTCAGGGAGTAATTTAACCCATGCGTTGATCAGTACTTCATCGTCATGTTGCATGAATTTAGCCAATTTTGGTGTGCGATGACCAGGACGAATAGCCACACCCACTATCAGTCCACCACCAACAATCAGGCCCGCAGTCAAAAAAGCTCTTCGCGTCAATTTACTCATAATAATCACCCTTACAAAATTGTTAAATCGATGCAGCGTTTTTAATTGCTTTTTTAATGCGGCCATACATGCCGCAGCGACAAACATTACCGCTCATTGCGGCGTCAATATCACTGTCAGAAGGATTAGGATTGCTTTCTAGCAGCGCAACAGCAGACATAATTTGACCTGACTGACAATACCCGCACTGTGGCACTTGTTCATCAATCCAAGCTTGTTGTACTTTTGATAACTTCCCGCTGTCATCTGCAATACCTTCGATGGTGGTAATCGCTTGCCCTACTACTGCAGAGACAGGGGTAACGCAAGAGCGAATAGGTTGGCCGTTTAAATGCACCGTGCAAGCACCACATTGGGCCATACCACAGCCAAACTTGGTGCCAATGAGATTAAGTTGTTCGCGGATAACCCATAAAAGCGGGGTGTCGGCTTCTACGTCAACTTGTTGTATTTGGTCATTCACCTTGAGTTCAATCATGTTTTACCTTTGTTTAAAATAACATGGCAAATAACGTCTCATTCACACAGAAATCATTTACGCATGATGCCTTATCCCATAACAGCATTGTTGGGTTTGAATACTCTTCTAACAACCTTTCAATGCACTTGTTTTTTTAGAATTAACTGGTTCAGCTGTTGTAGACTTTAGAATAAGAAACCCTATCCTTATTTCCTAATAAAAGCGATGCTACACCCAACCATTTTGCCTGAATGCCATTAACGTTTGAGTGAATATATTCATCTCATCAGGCGTACCCAAGGATATACGATTCCAGCGATCATCCAGAGTCATTTTTCTGCCTACACGCACACCATTACGCTGCATATGGTCGGTATAATCAGCCAATGGGGCGCCTATTCTGTGCAATACAAAATTAGTATCACTTGGAATATAATCCAGCTCCAATTCATTTAATGTATTGACTAATATCGTTTTAGATAATTGATTGTATTCAATACTCTTTTTATAAAACGCTTTGTCATCCAGTGCCGCTGAAGCGGCAGCGATACCCGCTGCACTTAAGTTAAATCCAGCAGCAAAGGGTGTTATTTTATTCGCTGTTTTTATGGTAGTGATACCATAACCCATTCGCATGCCAGCCATACCATGCACTTTAGAAAACGTTCGGCTGACTATCACATTACCTTTACCTTGGTTAATTAAATCTAATCCACTTTTATAATTGGGATTTGCTTGAGCGTAGTCAAAATAGGCTTCGTCGAGCAAAAATAAATGTGTATCAGGCGCATTATTTATCCAGTCGAACATGATCGTGAAATCGACAATGTTTCCGGTGGGATTGTTAGGGTTACAGATATTGATCAACACTGGGCCAGTTTGTGCCATGGCCTGTTTTTTCATGGCAGTGATATTCATCTCGAAATCTTGACCAACAGGGACCTGAATAACATTCATGTTTTCTGCTTCGCAATATCCTCTGAGCGCACCAAATGTAGGCGAAGGCTCAATCATAGTGGCGTGCTGCCTGGCCGCATAGGTAGCAATGGCCTGTAATACTTCAGTTGAGCCGTTGCCAAAAATCAATTGTTCTGGCTGAACTTGATGATGGTCTGCCAGTCTACTTTTAAATTCATCAACAGAGGCACCTGGGTAACGATTACCATAACGTTCAATGGCAATCTTTGCCGCAGACAAGGCATTGGGCGACATCCCAAGAGAGTTCTCATTATAATGTAACAAAAGGGGCTGAGCGTTTTGGCGAAAGGGTAAAACAGAAGTGTTGTGAGCAAATGCAAATGACGTATTGGCCGCCAGTCCTAACCAAGCAGCGCCTAAACCCAATTGTTGTATAAATTGCCTACGAGAAGATTGCATACCCAAAGTCTTCATTGTTTGTACCCCTTTATTTTATTGCAGTAACCTTAAAGGTGTTTGCGCAAAAAAGAAACGACACAAATGATCAAACCTGCGTTTATTGATCCACTGATGATTAGATATGGTGACTAACAAGGGATGCGTCAGCCAAAGTGCTGGATGTCTTTAGATAACAAATGTCCTTTTAGTAACATAAAGCGCCTGCATCAGCACTTGGGGGGAAGAGGCCCGCTTCATTGAAATTCAACACCCCACCGCATATCAACGGCCTTAGCTAGAGTTATTTGTTCAGACTAAAATAACATTCCCATAGATATACATCTGCATTATGCCCATTCAAAAAATAGCTATCCTCTGATCATTCCCTTAGGAATGAAGGTGATATTAAAGATGACTTTTCTAAGGGATGCTGGCTTATTTGGAGAGGTGATAAAGATTGACTATGCTGTTGGGGCGATGATAATTAGCCCCTCACTTATGACACAGACAGCTATGGGCGGAGCGTTAGGAAATATTGGCACTAGATAATTTGGCTGCTTGAATGCCCAAACCTTCACATACAGAATTAAATGCATCACCTTCCATAAGGGGCAAGCCGGGTAACATGTCTAACAGCTCTTTTTTGACGATAGGCGACAAACTCATACCGCCAGTAACAAATAACATCTCCGGTGGCTCTGAGCTAGTTTCTAAACATTCGGTCACTAAACTCTTCACCCTCGCTAACCAAGATTGCATGGAGCGCTTAAGTTCCACGACGTTCAGCTTTACGTCGTAGCCTTCCTCGATATAATGTAATGGTAAGATAATTTCTTCTTTTGAAGACAGTAATTCTTTGGCTAAGCGTGATGAGTTCACTAACCTAGCTGAGAGCTTTTCTTCTTGTACCTCTAATAACCGCTCTAACAATTTAGGCTCTTTAACCAAGGATTTTGTGTTAGCAATATCCAACCAGTACTCTTCTGAGAAAAATCGATTGAGTTTTGGAATATCGTCTACCGCACACATATCAGAAAAATAAGCAGGTGGCACCGGCAAACCGTTATACATCAATAAACCTTGTCCCATCGTTGGGGCAATGGATTTTATGATCAGATTTTTATCGCATTCCATGCCACCCAAGCGCGTTCCGGTTACCGACATAACATCTTGTTGCCGATCGACATTTGCTAATTTTTCTGGTGACAACTTAATGCAGCAAATATCCGTAGTTCCACCACCAATATCCACCACCAGCACGTTAGTGTGTTTATCAAGAGTACGTTCAATCTTGTATGCTGCGGCTATGGGCTCTTCAAGGAAGTCGACTTGTGTAAAACCTGCCATATTTGCCGCTTGGGTCATAATATCGATAGCTTGGTTGTTACCATCTAGCCCTCGCGTACCATGAAAGCGCACAGGGCGACCAATAACAGCAGTATCGACAGACTGCCCTAATTGTTGCTCAGCACTTAAACGGAAAAATTCTAATTGCCTGGCTATCAAACCGACAAATGCCTGATATTGTCCTGCCACTAAGTTGGCACCTAAAAAGTTTTTAGGCGAATAGATTAGCCGACCCTTTTCAGGCGTTTTCAAATAACGTCTAAATCCTTCTTCACCAAAGGCAAACTCACCTGTTTCAACTAACTGTTGCAGGGGCAAGTCTTGCACCGTCATGTTTTCCAACAAAAGTTCGATAGCACGCTCTTGTAAAGCAGGCACATCATGTAATTCAGCGCGCAGCTCATCTATTCTTTCGCTGTGAATACGCTGCTCTCTTGGTTCTGAAGCCTCGTAATATCCATCTTTGGCTTTATCAATTTTATCAGAAATAGCACGCTTTATTTGCGCGATTTTCGCTTCAATCATAGGGATAGGAGGTGTAGGCAACTCGTCTTTATAATAGATAAAAACCGAAGACCGAATTTTGTTTGCTGCTTCTAGACTAGGATCGAGTTTAACAAAATGATGCTGCTGACCATCAAAATACACCACTTCGGAATTCGAAGTCCCATAATCTATACCTATTGCTGCCATATCCGCCATTCGTCACCTAAAAATTAGGCCGAGGATTGTAAAGTAAAAGGTCATCTAGTTCATTATTTGTTTTGATTGAAATACACACGCACAATGACTGATTGAATCAAATTCGTCTCTACCTCTTATTTATTATGTTTATAGACTCTGAAAATCGCACAATTTTGGATAAATAAGCAGTCATTGGGTGCTTTTCAAAATACAAAGTCGCTTTCAACCTAGGTGGTTACCCATACCACCAAGATGCAGCTCCGCGTAGCAGTTGATAATTCTATGCTTAGCTCATTAATATTTACTTGTGTATCTTCCGCAGAGGTGACATGGATATAACAATAAGAATGATTATGAAACGAGGACAGGTGTACTGAATAATCAATTAGTAGTTTTGTTTAACAACATCAATAAATTGTTGGATATCATCAGTGTCATTATAAATATGTGCAGAAACTCGCATGCCTAAATGGCGAGCATCAACGCTTATATTGGCATGACTTAGTGCTTGCATAATAACCGTTTGTTTATTTTTAAAATCTAAAATCACGGTACCACTGCGTGTTTCAGCATGTAACGGTGACATTATTTCAGTCTCAAATTCATCTACAAGTAAATCGATCATCCCTTGGTTGTGTTTTCTAACTTGGTGAATACCTAACATGACAAAGTAGTTAATTGAATGACAGGCTAGGGCGAAGGGTGTAATAGATGGTGTACCCCCCCAAAATTTCATTGCAGATTGATTATAGTTAAAGTGGTGAATATCAAATTCAAATGGATCCTCATGAGAAAACCATCCCACATCTTTTGGTTGGCAATGCTCGATTATATCTGGGTTTACCCATAAATAAGCAGCGCCTGGTCCACCGCATAACCATTTTACACTTGAGCCAATCATGAAGTCAGGCCTAACATCTTGCAAATTTATTGGGATCACACCAGCAGATTGTGCAATATCTAACACTGAAATGATGCCTTGTTCCTTAGCCCAAGATGTTATCTCGCAAACGGGAGCCAATTGGCCAGTATTGGAGTAAGCATTCGATACAAATACTAGATCAATATCTGTCGTTAAGTGTTGCTGCCAAACATTGGCATCAGTGATGTCTAAACTTTTGTTGATGAAACGGATTTCTGTGCGTCTAGGTAAGGATTTTTGTAGAGCAAAACCCATACTAGGAAAATCAATTTCGCTCATTAAAATAACCACATTCTCTTTATTTAACGAGGCAAGAGACATGACTATTTTTGTAAGGCTACTCGATAAATTGACTTGCGGACAAAACTCTTCAGCCGGTGCATTAAATAATGAACTCAATGCTAATTGAAAATGATTAATCACCTCTAACCAATTCGCCCAAGGCTCTTTTCCAGAGTTTTGCCATGGAGATAGAAAACTATCTTTGAAGGCTTTCTCAATAGTTTTTAATGGTCGCCCTACCGAATGATTTAATAGGTAGTTACTATCAGCTAACAAAAAATCTTTTTTGTACTGGCTCATGTTCATTCCTCAGCAAGACTACTTTTTAAAGCTTCTATATCAGCATAACGAGTTCGAATATCATTACGTTGATGCGCAGCACGTCTATCTCGTAACTTTTGCAACGTGTCTAATAATTCATGCAACGGTGGACCACTGGCGGTAAGTTTCTGCATATGCTGTTGTGCAATACCAGCTGATGGTTTTGTGATGTATCGCTCAACCAATTGATTATGGTGCTGTATTGCCGTAGTGCCATGTAGTTTACATACGTCTAAAAACAACCCCAAGTTTTGTTGATACCACTGTTGTTGCTGACCATTATTCGCATCTAAAAAGTCATCCATTATACTGCCCCGGCGCATACAATCGCGAAGTATCAACTGATCTTCTGGCATCATGTACAAAAATTTGTCTACTAACATTTGTGAATACGAAGGTTCATTGGCAAAACACAATCCAAGCTGCAGATCGATAACATTAATACCGGCAAAATCCCCAGCATTAGCTCCGCGATAGACTTCTTTGCCTACTCGGTATGGCTTGTAATAAGGTCGTACACAATTAAAAAATCGACCGGTATCTAGTTTTTGAAATAATGATTTGTTGGACTCAATAACGTCCTGCAAACCCTGCTTAGCCACCTGTAACAAGTCAGCAGTCATAGGATGGGAAATACCCAGAGGTTGGATCTTAATCAATGCATCCGCGGCGCGCTTATAGGCCAGAATAGCTTTAGTGTTGTAATCGATGAATACCTTTTCATCATCTAAATGCGTAAACCGCTTGTAACGTCCGTTAAGGGATTTGTTGTGTGTGGTTAAATGGGCAGTGGCAAATCGTGGTGTCACACCAATTGACGCACCAATATGCATCGCTAGGGCGGACGCTTCTATCAAAGGAGACGATTGTTCTCTAGAAGGTTCTGTAATTTCATGGCGTCTACATGCCCCCATATACAGGCCAACATTTCCCAATAAATCAAAAGCATTATCAAACCCATTGTCCGTATTGCCTTCATTCAGTAATGGCAGTATTAAACGACGCCCCTCGCTTTCAAGTTTTTGTTTTAGCTTGTCACCTACATTAACCACGTTGGCCTTATCTTCTTGTTGCCAATAAAGCTGCTCTAACTCTGTGTTTAAATCACAAAAGTCGCTTCTAATCCATCGGTCAAATGCTTGGGAATGTGCGGTCACGTTTTTATCCTGAATTAAGAATAAACTTATTGATGTATCAAGGTTCTAGACTAGCAGGATCATAAAGCAGTAATTCGCTAAAACTCGATGATAAAAATCAGCTTAATAGTGAATTTCAGTCAAAAATGCTAATATAGTAAAGAATTTCACCCATTGAATGTAGATATATAGTGATTTTAGATAAAAAAGACAGGTTAATTGTTGAAATATTGCAACGCAATGGCCGCATATCTATGTCAGATTTAGCTCAAGAGGTTAACTTGTCTGATACACCATGTTTGAGACGAGTAAAAAAATTGGAACAAGCTGGCGTGATAGAAGGTTATCAAGCAACGCTCAATCGACAAGCATTTAACTTAAACGTCTTGGTATATGCCTTTGTGCGTTTAAGTGCTAACTCAGATAAATTGGCAACACAGTTTGAACAGACGGTTGCAAGCTTAGATCAGGTGTTAGAGTGCTCAGTAGTAACAGGCGCGTATGATTATTTACTGAAAATTATTGCCGAAGACTTAGAAGACTATGAAGGCTTTGTTAAAAAGTCTTTAGGGAGAATAGATGACATTGCCACTATTGAGTCTACTGTAGTGCTCAAACAAACATTTTCTAGGAATGTATTACCTATAAAAATGAATTAAATGTATCGATTTT
>Ga0075467_10000779_pt1 | contig 26091 bp, 27 predicted proteins | sample DEB08_DNA_9_FD_75067 | JGI IMG/M metagenome (GOLD analysis project Ga0075467, IMG submission 75067) | Aqueous microbial communities from the Delaware River and Bay under freshwater to marine salinity gradient to study organic matter... | ecosystem: Environmental > Aquatic > Marine > Coastal ... | reverse complement strand
GCAAACAGTCTTCAATCAGCCCGGCCTGATAGCGCGTCTGTACACGAAAGATCGGCAGACCCTGCGTGGCGCCCTGATCAATCCATCGGGTCGGCAGCTGGGTACCACGCGTGATACCCACTTTGACACCGGAGGAATTAGCAAGATAGACAAAGTGGTCGGTAAAACAATATTTTTCGCCCCACTCGGGATCGCGACAGGTGCCATGATGAAAATGACATTTTTCGGGGCTCATAATACAGCTGTCGCACTGTGGTAGTGAGGTAAAACAGGGATAACAAAAGCCCTGACTAAAACTCTTTTTTGACCGCCGGCCACAATGTATGCAGTGAATATCGCCGAGATGCTCGATCGAAATCGCTTTACCAATTAGCGCATTGAGTTCAATGCGCTGCGAGTCTAGCGGCAACTCATACGCGACCTGTCCATTGTCGCCGAGCGAGGTAATCATTTTTTCCAAATGACCGGAAGCCTTTATCGACATAGTTGAAGAGCCCTGTAGATCTGCCATATTAGTTTTGCCATGTTAGTTCTGCCATTTAAGTGGTTGTTCATCGGGTGGCGGCACACAGGCAGTGGTTTTGGGCGGCACATAGCCAGTGCGCTGCTCAGCAGGTTTGCGCTGGTCATAGGCAATAATAGCCTGCATACATAGCGCCTTTTGTTCATCGCTTAGAGCTCTGCCATCAGGCCACTTACCCAATTCGACCGCTCGCTTTAAATTTTCATAAACATCTGGAGTGATACTTTCCAGCAACTGACGTAAATCCATAACCTATTTAAACCTTGTGCTTAATGATGCGACAAAACCAAATATCAGACCTAAAAACATACCTACGATCAAACCGCTAAAGTGGGCTGCGTTGGCAATGCCGACCCCCAACAAAAAATCCAAAATGCCCGTCATACAAAACAGCAACCAAAATAGCATAAAGCCAATCAGTTCTTTGGGCAGTGCTAAGAGCGGATGAGGCGCCAATAAATGGCGAATCCAGATATACCCGAGGAGCGCATAAATAACCCCAGACATACCGCCAAAAGCGACCGAACCCGTCCAGATAAATTGCCCCATATTAGAGACCAATGCACTCAGCAAAACTAGCAATAGCAGATGCACGGAACCAAGCAGATGCTCGATTCTCGCGCCGAGCAGACACAGCCAGAGCCCATTAAAGGCAAAGTGCATTAATCCAAAGTGAACAAAGATCGGTGTGATAAGGCGCCATAGTTCACCTTCGGCAAGCCCACCGAACACCAGTAGTCTGGGAATTGGATAAAAATAACTGCCAACAAACCAACCGCAGAAGCTCGCCAACAACAGCAGCGTCGTTAGCGGATGCTGTTTGGCCGCTATAATCCAGCGGGAAAGCGCAGATGAATCAGCTGTCATTGCGAGCTTTGACACCATCCAAGCGACTGCCCCAGCCCAGTTTTGAGCGGCAGATACTATAGAAATTGTGATCTTTGGGGTGAATCAAAATGATCTCATGACGGTGTTTGCGAATGCTAATAATATCCCCTGGTTCACTGGGGTAGTCATTATGGCCATCACAGGTGATCAATGGATGTAGCTCATTTCTTGAGCTCACTCGAATTTCGATTTGCGCATCACCATGCAATGCAATGGGACGACTACTGAGAGTGTGGGGATTTAACGGCACGACGACCATTGCATCTAACTCAGGGCACAGCAGTGGACCGCCAGCAGACAGCGCATAGGCAGTCGAGCCGGTGGGCGTGGCAACAATTAACCCATCTGATCGCTGACTGTAAACAAACTCACCATCAACATAGAGTTCAAAGGCCATCATGCGCACCGATTGACCCGGGTGCAGGACAATATCGTTAACCGCAAGCCCCTCGGCAATTAGGGTGCCCTGACGGGTAATGGAGGTTTCAAGCACAAAGCGACTGGTTTGCTTGTATTCGCCCGACAGCACCGGCAGTACTCGCTCGGCAATTTCATCTGGTGAGATATCGGTTAAAAATCCCAGACGACCTCGGTTGATTCCCAGCAATGGAATTTTGCTTGCTGCCATTTGGCGGCTGGCACTGAGCATACTACCGTCGCCGCCGACCACAATACCGAGATCAACAGCGCCAGAAAATTCGCCAATCGGCAGCACCTTATCAACCGGCCAATCGACTAGTTTAGCCGCACGCTCTTCGTACACGACCTCCCTGCCCTGAGCCAACAGAAAGGCTTCGAGCTTGTTCAGTGAGTCCCGTACCTCGGGCACATCGAGACTGGCGAGCAAACCTATGCGTTGAAAATGTGGCATATTATCGAGATTCCCAAAATCTGGTCGTCGATTATACAGAGTAGCGCAGCAATTCACTCTTTTTAGGGCATAATATCTGCTGATGAAAGCCAGTGATGGACTGAGGCGGCAAGTCTGCAACGGCTGTTATCCCCAAGCGAAGTGAACCTAAGGGCCTCTTCGTCTACACCAATGCAAACAACGGCGTGATCACTATGCATAATAAACTCAATAGCGTTGTTCTTATCGGCATGCCTGGCGCGGGGAAAAGCACTCTTGGTGTGCTGCTAGCAAAAGAACTCGGATTGGATTTCGTCGACACAGACGTCGCTATTCAGGTGCGCGAAGGTCGTTCGCTGCAAGATATTCTCGATAACAATGATTATCTGTACCTGCGTGAGATCGAAGAGCAAGTTCTTTTAAGCGAGGACATTGCTGGCAAGGTGGTGGCAACCGGCGGCAGTGCGGTCTATTCAAAAGTGGGTATGGAGCGCTTAAAGCAGTCGGCAACGATTATTTTTCTAGATGTGCCACTCCCAGCATTGCGCCAGCGCATCGGCAATTTTGCCACTCGCGGCATTGCCCGCAAGCCCAATCAGAGCCTGAAATCACTGTTTGATGAGCGCTGTACACTCTATCGCCAGTATGCGGACATCAATATTGACTGCGATCAGCAGTCGCTGGAACAGACCCTAAAGTCTGTAGTACAGCAACTGCTGGCGTATCGCGGTTGAAGTAGGGGCGTTTATTTAAGGACAGTGCGAATCGACTCAGCCAGATAATCAATATTGCTCGAGTTAATCCCGGCCAAATTGATTCTGGTTGAAGAGACAATATAGATACCAAACTCTTCTCGCAGTCGCGTCAAATGCTCAGGCGTAATACCCAAGAATGAGAACATACCGTTCTGTCGTTTAATATGACTGAAATCGAGTCCCGCCGCATTGTCCTGAATGCTATCAGCCAACAGCGTGCGCATCGATTTGATTCGCAGTCGCACCTCTTCGAGCTCGGCTTTCCAATCTCTACACAATTCCTCATCACCGAGAATCAGCGAGACTAACAGCGCGCCATGGGCTGGCGGCATAGAGTACATCTGTCGTGCAACCGACATTGCCTGACCACCGACAATAGTAGCCTGCTCAGGGGTTTGCGTAATAAAGGTAATTGATCCGGTGCGTTCGCGGTAGAGACCAAAGTTCTTCGAACAGCTTGAGGCGATGATCAATTCAGGTAATTTTTCAGCCATCAAACGCATGCCATAGGCATCTTCGTCGAGGCCGTCGCCAAGTCCTTGATAGGCGGTATCGATAAATGGCACAAAGCCACGCTCGAGTGCAATATCGGTGATCGCATCCCACTGCTCATTGGTCAGATCAGCGCCGGTCGGGTTGTGACAGCAACCGTGTAACAGCACCACATCGCCAGCAGGCACTTGACGCAGAGTCCTGAGCATCAGATCGATATTGACCTCACGACTGGCAGTGTCGTAGTACGGGTATTCTTTAATATCGAAACCGGCACTGCCAAGCAGTGGAATATGGTTTGGCCAGGTCGGCACACCGACCCATAACTTTGCCTCTTGGCGAGCTCGACGAATGACTTCGGCACCGACTCTTAAAGCCCCTGATCCACCGGGCGCCTGCAAGCTTACCACCCGTCCAGATGTAAGAATACTGTGGTCGTCACCAAACATCAGCTGCAGCATTCGACTGTTGTACTCAGCGTCTCCGGCGATACCCTGATAGGATTTGGTTTTTTCCAGCTCAGCCAATTTCACCTCGGCACGCTTGACCGCATCCATTACCGGGGTAAGCCCACGGTCATTCATATAGACACCAACGCCTAAGTCGATTTTATTTTCTCGCGGGTCTTCTCGAAAAGCCGCCATCAACCCAAGAATGGGATCAGCAGCGACTGGCTTTAAACTTTCAAACATTGGTGGTTTCCTGTGGACTCAAAAAATGCAGCGCTAATTCTACTATGTCTGACGCCGGTTGGTTACGCTTTTGTCGGCTGTTTGGTCTCAATAAACGCTCTTATTAAAGTGTTTACCGCATCTGGCTTCTCGGCGTGCAACCAATGACCGGTATTAGGGACTACCTCTAATCGTGACGCCGGGAAAAACTGCTGAATCAGCGGACGGTGCTTTTCCTGGATATAGGCTGAGTGTTCACCCTTCAAAAAGAGGGTTGGACCCTCGTATGCCTGCCCTGTCGGCGCAGAAACTAATGTGGTGGCATAATTTTGATTAATCGATGCCAGATTAAGTTTTAGCTTGAACTGGCCCTGTGGCGTACGCGCAAGATTTTTCAATAGAAAGGCTCGCGTTGGCGCATCGGCAATCTGCGCGCTGATCATGGCATCGGCTTCACGACGACTTTCTATGGGATTTTGAGCCAGCAAATTGAGCGCATCAAGCGCAACATCCTGACGCTTGTCATAGGTTACCGGCGCGATATCAATCACCACCAAGTCACTGACCCGGGCGGCATGATTGAGCGCCACTTGCATGGCGACTTTGCCACCCAGCGAATGGCCGATCAAAATCGCACTGGCAAGGTTGAGATCGTCGAGTAAGGCAACAATATCAGCAGCCATCGATGCTAAATCCATCAGCGACTCGTGAGGGGAATCACCGTGATTGCGCAGATCCACGCTAATCACGCGGTAGTCAGCAACCAATCCGCGGGCGAGCATACCGAGGTTGCTCAGCGAGCCAAACATACCGTGAATTAGAATAACCGCCGGACCACTGCCCTGCTCGATGTAATTAAGTTTCATTGCGCGCTGCTGTTGTCCTCTATTTTGCTGCTTGGCGGTTGCGATACTTGTCTTTGTTTTTTCGGCCCTGCTCATACAGCTTAGGACGCAGACGACGACGCAAGTTCGGGAACAGATAACTCAGATGAGTGAGTTTGGCGCTTGATGCAGGCAACACTACTTCCACCTGTTGCCCTGACGCAATGGCCAAAATGCCCTCGGCGACCTGTTCCGCGGAGCTCATTGGCTGAGAGAAAACAATATCTTCCACGGCATCAATTTCATCCATGATAAAACCGGTATCGATAGGCCCAGGAGACACCACGCCAACGCTAATTCCACTGCCGAGCAACTCATCCGACAGCGCATAGCTAAAGGCGCGCAATCCAGCCTTGGTCGCTGCATAGGTCGCCGCACCTTGCAGCGGCGCGCGACCCGCTAGTGAGCCAACATTAACAATAGCGCCTGATCCGGCGCGACGCAGATAGGGAATCGCAGCACAGGACAGCAGCAGCGGCGCGCGCAGATTAATATCGACCATCGCCGCAACGTCCAGTGGTGCGACTTTTTCAAGATCACCTCGAGCGTGCATGCCCGCGTTATTGACAATCACATGCACCGCACCAAAGGCTGCTTCGGCTTTCTCCAGCAGCGCCAGACAGTCCTCATTGCTTGCCACATTCATCACCACTGTCAGCACCTCACACTGCGAACGGAGTTCATCGGCGATCACATTCAAGGCCGCTTCACCTCGGGCTACCAGAACAAGCTTGGCTTTGTGGCTAGCAAAGAGGCGCGCACAGGCTGCGCCGACACCGGCGGATGCGCCAGTAATAATCACGGTTTTATTGTCGAAGGACGTTATCATTTTTTATTATTCCTACAGGGAAGTGAACATGGCCGTGATTATAACCAGTTACATCGGTAATGCGCAGGCTGATGCGATACGCCAGGATCAAATTTGTTCGAATTTACGCTAGGGTCTGTTGCGACAGGCACATGACCCCAAGAGTATTATCAGACCAGCAACTGCTCTTTTTTGCAGTGCTCAAGGGTTTGATCGAGTGCTCGCGATGTCGCATCAATGATCTCATCGATCTGCGCTTCGCTAATAATCAGTGGCGGACAGAACGCCAAACTGGATCCGGCCACGGTGCGCAGCAGCACGCCATTGTCCTGAACCGCTTTTTGCGCATAGGCACCCACTGCTCCGCCAGCAAAGGCTTGTCCACTCTCTTTGTTAGCGACCAATTCAAGAGCACCGATTAAACCGCTGCCGCGGACTTCGCCAACCAGTGGGTGATCGGAGAACTCAGCCAGACGCTTCTGCAGGTACTCACCCGTCACAGCGGCCTTCTCGAAAATATCGTCGCGCTGATAAATTTGCAGGACCTTAAGCGCCACCGCACAGGCCACAGGGTGGCCCGAATAGGTATAGCCATGACCAAAGGCGCCCGCCGCGGCACTTTGATCAATCATTGCTTCATATATATCGCGGCGAATCGCCGAGGCGCTAATGGGCATGTAAGCCGATGATAACTGCTTGGCAAAGGTCATCATGTCTGGCGACTCAATGCCCATAGTAGTGCAGCCAAAATCATTGCCGGTGCGACCAAAACCGGTAATCACTTCATCGGCCCAAAACAGTATGTTGTGCTTATTGAGCACTGCCTGAACCTTTTCGTAGTAACTAGGCGGCGGCACAATCACGCCACTGGCACCGGTAATCGGTTCGGCGATAAAGGCGGCGATTGTCTCAGCACCTTCGGCGACAATCATCTTCTCCAGATTGCCGACAATACGCTCGACAAACTCGGCCTCGGTCTCGTCGCCCTGCTTACCGCGATAATAGTGCGGATGATCAGTGCGCAGGATTCCCAGCGCATCAACCGGCAGATCAAAGTGATTTTGCGTGACCGGCAAACCGGTAAGGGCTGCCGACGCCACAGTGACTCCGTGATAGGAGCGCTCGCGGGCAATTATTTTGCGCCGCTCAGGTTTGCCAATCGCCTCATGGTAGTAGCGCAGCAATTTAATATGCGTATCATTGGCATCGCTACCGGAATTACCAAATGACAGCATCGCATCTTGCATTGGAATCATCTCGGCAAGTGTGTCCGCGAGCTCAATGGCCACTGGGTGGGTCTTGCCGCCGAACATATGCGTAAAGGTGAGTTTTTTCATCTGCTCAGTCGCGCAGTCGATCACTTCCTGATTGCCATAGCCCAGCGCTGTACACCAGAGGCCCGCCATGCCCTCGAGATATTTGTTACCGTTGTCATCCCAGACATAACAGCCTTCACCGCGCTCGATGCTAATCTGTTCAATGGCCTTGAAGTTCGTTGTCGGGTAAATCAAATGGTTCATCGTCGCGCTCTCTTACTGGTCAATTCCACCCATACAGATATATTTAATATCCATATAGTCATCCATACCGTACTTGGATCCCTCGCGGCCACTGCCTGATTCCTTAACGCCGCCGAAAGGTGCCATCTCATTGGAAATAATGCCTTCATTAACCCCAACAATGCCATATTCAAGCTGTTCGGCAACGCGCCAGACGCGACCGATATCGCGGGAATAAAAATAGGCGGCAAGACCAAATTCAGTATCATTGGCCATCGCCACAACCTCGGCTTCGCTTTCAAACTTAAATAGCGGTGCTACAGGACCAAAAATCTCCTCCGAGAACACGCGCATATCGCGACTCACATTGGTTAAAATAGTTGGCTCGACGAATGAGCCGCCGAGATCACTGCGACCGCCGCCGAGAGCAATATTGGCACCCTTGGCCACCGCGTCATCAATAAATTCACAGACACTATTGGCGGCCTTTTCATCAATTAAAGGGCCGACTGTCACGCCCTCCTCCGCGCCGTTGCCAATCACCAATTTCTGTGTCGCGGCCGTCAGCTTGTTGACAAATTCATCGTAGACTCCAGACTGCACAATGATGCGGTTGGAGCAGACGCAGGTTTGACCGGCATTGCGATATTTTGATACCAGCGTGCCCTGTACTGCGGCATCAATATCGGCATCGTTGAACACAATAAACGGCGCATTGCCGCCAAGCTCCATCGAGGTGCGCTTAACCGTCTGCGCGCACTCTGCCATCAGCTGTTTACCCACAGGGGTCGAGCCGGTAAAAGTCACTTTGCGCACCAGCGGATGACTGGTTAGCTCAGCGCCGATTTCAGCCGTGCGGCCAGTGACTATATTCATTAAACCTGCGGGAAGCCCTGCGCGCACTGCCAACTCCATCAGTGCCAGTGCCGACAGAGGTGTCGCATTAGCCGGCTTGCAGACAACGGCACATCCCGCGGCAATTGCCGGGGCGATCTTGCGCGTAAGCATGGCATTGGGGAAATTCCATGGCGTGATACAGGCAACCACACCCACCGGCTGCTTAATCACCACAATACGTTTGTCGTTTGACGGCTGCGGAATCGTGTCACCATAGGCGCGCTTTGACTCTTCCGAAAACCACTCTAAATAGTTGGCACCGTAGGCGACTTCACCGCGCGCTTCAGCAAGGGGCTTGCCCTGCTCAGCCGTCAGTATTTGCGCCAAATCTTCCTGATTCTCCATCACCAGACTAAACCAGCGCCGCAGCACTGCCGCGCGTTCCTTAACCGTAGATTTAGCCCACTGCTTTTGCGCCACAGCTGCCGCTTCAATCATGCGCTTAGTTTCGGCACTACCACATTTAGCCACCTCGGCGATTAACGCGCCAGTAGCTGGGTTGGTCACGGCTAATGTTTCACCGCTATCAGCGTCCAACCAATGTCCATTAATATGCGCCTGAGTTTTCAGCAAACTACTATCGTTTAATTGCAATGCCATTTTTTCGAGCCCTGTTGTGTTTTCGTGCAGTAATTGTTCTCTGCAATGTTTTACTATCCGCAAGCCATCATCGACATTTTAACGATCAACTTTTTGCGCACAATATAAAGTGATCCATCATTTTCTGACACTACCCCATGATGGTACCAGAACTATTCATCCGCTAGCGTCTAATGAGAGGTTGCGAGACTACCTATAAAGGCGATAATCTGACTGTCATGAAAAGACTAAATAGACAATCATGAGTGCCTCACAGCTGTATTTTTTTCGCGACGGCATCCATACCCACCTGGTTGTGCCCAGTGCTGCCCTTCTGCGAGCAATACCCGAGCTGGAGGCGCAGCTAAAGGGTGCGACGTGGGCGCGAATAGGCTGGGGTGACTATCTCTATTACGGCTCCACGCAACAATCCCTTATGCTTGGCCTACGCGCACTATTGCTACCCACCAGAGCGACGATCGCAGTGCTTGGCATTCATGACATCAATGCAAGAACCAGCGCCACCAGCCGTGCCTATAGCATCGAGACTAACCTTGGGACAATTGAAGCGGTGGTCACATTTGTCTCGCGCCATTTCAAATTGGATCGGCAAAACCAGCCAATTAAAGTCCGCGACAAACCCTGTGGTGAGGTGTTTTTCCACTCTCGCGGAATCTACATGTTTATTAATACCTGCAACAATTGGACATCGCGAGGCCTTCGAATAGCGGGTCTGCGCTGTCGGCCACTGTTGAATTTTTTCCCCGGACAGGTGGAGCAGTCTGTGCGCCGCAATGGCTATTTGCCGATGCCTTAACTCAGGCATCAGCGGCGTGGCTCAACGGTCGGGGTTAATACTATGAAAGGACCTGCAGCTAGCTTAATATCCTTGCCAATAACTAAAACAAAGAGGCTAGCAATGATTGAATACACTCAGGATGGCGACGTAGCAATTCTTAACTGGGACGACGGCAAAGTTAACGCTGTCAGTCATGCCGCGGTCGATATGCTCAATGAACATCTGGATCGGGCCGAAAAAGATGCTGCCGCCGTTATTATTAGCGGACGACCTGGCCTGTTTTCAGCCGGCTTTAATCTTAAAGAGGTGTCGGCCGAGACCGCTGCGCAGTCTGCAGACGATCCACTTATGCCAGCGCTAGTCAATAAAGGCGCAACCTTTCTGTTGAGGTTATTTAGCCACCCTCAACCGGTGGTTGCCGCGTGCAGTGGCCATGCGATTGCCGCCGGTGCGATGATGCTGCTGGCCTCAGACACACGTATCGGTGTGCACGGAGACTTCAAAATCAGCCTCAATGAAACGGCGATCAGTATGGTTTTGCCACCCTTCGGTATGGAACTGGTGAAATCACGCTTATCGCCGCGTTTCCAAACTATGTGTGCTGTCCAGGCACATATGTTTTCCCCAGAGACCGCAATGCAGGCAGGATTTTTTGATCAACTGGTCAGCGCCGATCAACTGCTGCCACGGGCACTGGAACAGGCAACTCAGCTGGCGACATTGCCGGGGAAATTCTATGGCATTAATAAAATGATGCTGCGTCAAACTCATGCCGATTTAATTAAGGCCAGCCTTAACTAACGCTAACACACAAGGGAGCAAGCACCTGTGACTGACAGTTTTCGTATTTATGGCGCAGAACTCTCACCCTACTCAGTGAAGGTGCGCGCCTATTTTCGTTTTAAACAGATCCCGCACCAGTGGATTATTCGCAGCTCACAGGTGATGGATGAGTTTGCCAAATTCGCCAAACTGCCGATTATCCCGCTGGTCGTCAATCCTCAACTCGAGGGCTCGCAGGATTCAACGCTGATTATTGAACAGCTGGAAGCGCAGTACCCAGACAACAGCATCTATCCCACAGACACCATGCTCAATTTTGCGTCTAGCCTGCTGGAAGAGTTCGGTGATGAGTGGGGCAATAAATGGATGTTCCATATGCGTTGGGCGCGCGACATAGATCAGCTAAGTTCGGCTAGGCGTATTGCCCAACTGACTCAGCCTGATGCCGACAGCGACGAACTCGATCAGCTCAGCGAACAGGTGCGTCAACGTATGACTGATCGCGTTTGGTTTGTCGGTTCCAATGCACAGACAGCGCCGCAGATAGAGGCCTCTTTTCAGCTCGCCGCAGAACAACTTGAGGCGCACCTCGCTGACCGCCCCTACCTGCTCGGCGGACGACCTTCATTCGGCGACTTTGGTCTCTGGGGGCAGCTTTACAATGTTTGGACTGACCCGACCCAGTGCGCCATGATCGAAGCCAAGATGCCGAATTTACTGGCTTGGATCCAGCGTATGCTATGGCCGCGTATCGAAGGGGATTTTGAATCCTGGGAAACATTAAAACCGACACTAAAACCCTTTCTGACAGCTCAGGTTGGCGACTTATTTATGCCCTGGACACAGGCCAATGCCGAGGCAATCCAACAGGGCGACGATGAATTTTCGGTGACGTTAAACGGCCAGACATGGACGCAAAAGCCGCAGAAATATCATGCCAAATCTTATCAGGCGCTGCGCGAAAAATATGCTGCACTAAACGATCACCCCGCGACCAATGAGCTACTGCAAAAAACTGGCTGCCTCGGCGCTCTGGTGTAACCGCCAAACCCGATAACAGTATTGATCAAAAAACGCTTACCCCCGCCGGGGTATAAGCCATTTGTGGTCGAAGATACTACTCTGCTGGTGAATTCATTGTTTACCCCAGGTCCGCTATGCCTCCTCGTCAATCACCGGCTACTGTTGCCGACACGGTTAATTTCGATCAGTACGACACCGATGCAATCAATCGCCAGGACAAGGCGCACCTGCTCCATCCCTGGCAAGTTTTCGACAGCTTTGCCGAAGACGGCGCGCTGCCTATCGCCGCGGCTGAGGGGCTGCATATCTATGATAGCGATGGTAAGAAATACCTCGACGCGGTAGGCGGACTCTGGTGTACCAATATAGGACTGGGTCGTGAAGAAATGGCTGAAGCGATTGCCGATCAGGTAAGACAGATGGCCTATGCCAGCCCATTTGTCGATATGACCAATATTCCGGCCGCAACGCTGGCCGCCAAACTGGCAGAGCTGGCGCCCGGCGACCTCGATCATGTCGCCTTCTCCTGCGGCGGTTCAACCGCCATTGATACGGCATTTAGGTTGATCCATTTTTACCAGAACTGCCGCGGTAACCACGACAAAAAACAGATGATCTCGCGGGTTAACTCTTATCACGGCTCGACCTATGCGTCGATGTCGATCGGCGGCAAGCCTGGCGATCATCCCCCGGAGTTCGACTATATCAGCGACACCATTCACCATATTTCCTGCCCCAACTTCTACCGTGCAGAGGTGGGAATTAGCGAGGCTGATTTCCTTGCCGAGAAACTGGCAGAACTGGAAGACAAGATTGTTCAGATTGGGCCGGACAAGGTCGCTGCCTTTTTTGCCGAGCCCGTTTTTGGTGCTGGTGGTGTCATTATTCCTCCCGCCGGCTACCATCGCGGCACCTGGGAAATCTGCCAGAAATACGATGTGCTTTATGTCTCCGACGAGGTCGTCACCGCGTTCGGTCGCCTTGGGCACTGGTTTGCGTCAAAGGAGGTATTCGACTTTCAACCGGATATTATTACCTCAGCTAAAGGCCTCACCTCGGGTTATCTGCCCCTCGGCGCGACGATTTATTCAAGTCGCATTCACGACGTGATTAGCGAGCTGGGACATGGCCGCTGCTTTACCCATGGTTACACCTACTCGGGTCATCCGGTAGCCTGTGCCGCCGCATTGAAAAATATCGAGATCATCGAGCGGGAAAACCTGCTGAGCCATGTGCGTGACATTGGTCCCTACTTTCAGCAGCAACTTAAAACCTTACGCGACCTGCCGATTGTCGGTGATGTGCGCGGTATTGGTTTAATGGCTTGCGTGGAGTTTGTCAAAGACAAAGGCACTAAAGAGCGCTTCCCTGAAGAATTGGATATTGGTAAATGGGTATCAAATCGCGCCGACAGCCACGGATTAATTGTGCGCCCGATTGTTAATCTCAATGTGATGTCGCCACCGCTGATTATTTCTCGCGCTGAAGTGGACTTTATTGTCGCCACGCTGCGTAAAAGTATCCTCGGTTGCGTGGAGGACTTGCGCGCAGAAGGCCAACTGTAATTCTATCCGAGAGTGGTAAGTTTTTATTGAGCCGATATTAGGGCAAGACATTTATCAGCTTTTTGTACCAGCGCCATTGATATTTTTTTCGCTGACCCCACTTCTATAACTTAGCAGAAAAAGGAGCTAGCTCTTGGAACAATACCGCGGAACAACGATCCTCTCAGTGCGCCGCAATGGCAAGGTGGTGATAGGTGGAGACGGTCAGGTCAGTCTCGGCAACACCATTATGAAAGGCAATGCGCGCAAGGTCAGACGCCTCTATCAAGACAAGGTTATTGCTGGATTTGCCGGCGGTACCGCAGACGCCTTTACGCTGTTTGAGCGCTTTGAAGCAAAACTTGAGCAACATCAGGGTAACCTCACTCGCGCCGCTGTCGAATTAGCCAAAGATTGGCGTACCGATCGCATTTTGCGCAAGCTTGAAGCACTGCTGGCAGTCGCCGACAGTGAAGCATCATTGATTATCACCGGCAATGGCGATGTCATTCAGCCAGAGGACGATTTGATCGCCATCGGTTCCGGCGGTCCCTTTGCCCAGTCTGCCGCTCGTGCACTGCTCGAAAACACCGCGATGAATGCCCGTGATATCGTTGAACAGGGCCTTAAAATCGCTGGCGATATCTGCATCTATACCAACCACAATCGCACCATCGAAGAACTCGATAGCGATGTTTAGGTGCCCACAGCTAATAAGTGCCCACAGCTAATAAGTGCCAGCAGCTATTAAGTGCCCACAGCTAATAAGTGCCCGCAGCCATTAAGTGCCAACAGCCATTGATAACTAGGACAACCTATGTCTCAAATGACCCCACGTGAAATCGTCCACGAACTCAACCGCCATATTATTGGCCAAGACGACGCCAAGCGCTCAGTCGCAATTGCCCTGCGCAATCGCTGGCGCCGAGCGCAACTAGACGACGAAATGCGCAATGAGGTAACGCCGAAAAATATTCTCATGATCGGCCCTACAGGGGTCGGTAAAACTGAAATTGCCCGGCGTTTAGCGCGTCTCGCCAATGCCCCCTTTGTCAAAGTCGAAGCGACCAAATTTACCGAAGTCGGCTACGTCGGCAAGGATGTTGAATCGATTATTCGCGACTTAGTGGAAACCTCGGTCAAGCAGGTGCGTGAACAAGAGATCAACAAGGTTGACCAGCGCGCCATGGACTCTGCCGAAGAGCGCATTCTCGATGTACTGCTGCCACCAGCGCGAAGTGCTGACAGTCAGACTGAGCAGGCTAGCTCGACGCGACAGATCTTCCGCAAGAAACTCCGCGAAGGCGCACTCAATGACAAAGAAATTGAAATAGAGCTCAGCCAAAGCGCCGCCGGCGTCGAAATCATGGCCCCTCCCGGCATGGAAGAGATGACCTCGCAGCTACAGAATATGTTTAGCAACATGGGCAAAGGCAAAACCGTCACGCGCAAGTTAACCGTCGCCGACGCACTAAAACATCTTAAGGAAGAAGAAGCCGCCAAACTAATCAATGAAGAGGAAATCAAAACCACAGCAGTCACCGCCGCGGAACAAAATGGCATTGTTTTCCTCGACGAAATCGACAAGGTCTGCCGTCGTGGCGAAGCCAGTGGTGCCGATGTCTCCCGCGAGGGTGTTCAGCGCGACCTGCTGCCTCTGATTGAGGGCAGCACGGTGTCGACTAAATACGGCATGATTAAGACCGACCATATCTTGTTTATTGCCTCTGGCGCATTTCACCTGGCCAAGCCTTCTGATCTGATTCCGGAATTGCAGGGTCGCCTGCCGATTCGCGTCGAATTGAACTCGTTAAAGATTAATGATTTCGAGCGTATCCTCACCGAACCTAAAGCCTCGCTGACCAAGCAGTACCGCGAACTAATGGCCACCGAGGGTGTAGAAATCAACTTTACCGAAGATGGCGTGCGACGTATCGCCGAGATTGCCTATGAGGTCAATGAGGGCACCGAAAATATTGGCGCGCGACGCTTGCACACCATTATGGAGCGACTGCTCGAAGAGATTTCCTACGATGCCGCAGATCTCGGTGCTAGACAGGAAAAAATCTCAATTGATAAAGCCTTCGTCGAAAAACAACTCGGTGAGTTGGCGGCCAATGAAGATCTGACTCGGTTTATCCTCTAATATGAAAAATGATCTGAGTAGCACAACTCCCCGCCGCATTGCGCTCAATCAAGCAAAAGACTGCCTCACCATTGACTATGCGGGAGATGTGCGGCATCAGCTGAGGGCAGAATATTTGCGTGTTCTGTCTCCCAGTGCCGAAGTACGCGGCCATGGACCCGGACAAGAAGTACTGCAATATGGCAAACGGCTGGTGACCATCGACTCGATCACCAAGTCCGGTAATTACGCGATACAGATCTATTTTAATGACGGCCATGACTCGGGGATATTTACCTGGAGTTACCTCTATGACCTCGGCGCTAACTACGAGGATCACTGGGCAACTTATTTGGAAACGCTGCGCCAGGCTGGCCAGAGCCGCGACCCAGATACGCAGGTGGTTAAGCTGGTTTAAACTAAGTTGCTGTCATTGTGCGGGTCTAGATTCGACGCTCGTGCCAGCCTTCACCACAGGCCGTAGACTTTTACTCACAGAACGTACCTAAATGGCCTAACTCTCGCTACAATGGGCGCCCTTTAGCTAACGATAGCGTCAACGATGTCAGACAAAACCACCCACTTTGGTTACCAAACTGTTAATAGCGAAGAGAAAGCCGGCAAAGTTGCCGAGGTCTTTCACTCCGTCGCCTCCAGCTATGACTTAATGAATGACCTGATGTCAGCGGGCATCCACCGTTTGTGGAAGCGCGTCACCATCGAGATGTCCGGTGTCCGCCGCGGCCACAAGGTGCTGGATATCGCCGGCGGAACCGGTGATCTGGCAGCCAAATTTTCGCGCATTGTTGGCCGCGACGGATTGGTTGTATTGGCCGACATCAATGATTCGATGCTCAAAGTCGGCCGCGACCGCCTGCTTGATCGCGGCATCGTCAACAATATTCAATTCGCTCAAGCCAATGCCCAATATCTACCCTTCCCGGACAATACCTTTGATGTCATTACCATCGCCTTTGGCCTGCGCAATGTTACCGACAAAGATATGGCTCTGCGCTCGATGCATAGAGTGCTTAAGCCCGGCGGCAAGCTGCTGGTGCTAGAGTTCTCAAAGCCACCCAGCACGGTGTTGTCAAAGGTCTATGACAGCTACTCGTTCAGCATACTGCCGAAACTCGGCAAGCTGTTTGCCAGCGATGGTGACAGCTACCAATATCTCGCCGAGTCGATTCGTATGCACCCAGATCAGGAGACGCTGATGGGCATGGTCGAAAACGCTGGCTTTAGCAACTGCGACTATCACAATATGACCGGCGGCATCGTCGCTCTGCACCGCGGAGTTAAGGCTTAGTGATTTTTTCCGCACTACAGTCCGGTGCATTTGAAGCGGCGGAAACGCTGGTCAATGGCGCCTTGAAATATGATCCCGCGACCCTGCGCAAGATGGCTGAACTGGAAGGCAAGTTACTGCTGATAGAGAGTACTTTGCCGCCGTTAAAGCTGGCAGTCGAAACCACCAGTCAGGGCATTATGTTACACAGTAACTGGCATGACGAGGCCGATACCCGCGTCTCTGGTTCACTGCTTTCAATCCTCAGCATGGCACTCAGTTCAGAGCCACAGAAATCCTTCTCAGGCACTGGTCTTCAGGTCACAGGAGATCTCGAGTTTCTTCGACAAATCAATGCCTTAATGAGCAATCTTGATGTAGATTGGGAGGCTTTTCTGGCGACGATTATAGGTGATATCCCGGCACATTTAATGGCCGAAAGGCTGCGCAATTCTGTCTCGATGGCCAAAGATGCGGGGCAGCGAGCAAAGTCTGCCGCCGCTGAAATTGCGCAAGAGGAGCTCCGAGTCACACCCTCTTCACCTGAGTTCCAAGCCTTCTCTCAGCAGGTACGTCAACTCTCAAGTGGTGTTGAGCGCTGCGCGGCACGGATTAGCAAAAGCCAACATAGTCTCGCCAAAATACTGGCGCAAAAAAATAGCCAACCGGAGTCGAACTCTTGATCCGTCTGCGTCGTCTCGTAAAGATTATCCGGGTTGTTTACAAATACCGCCTCGACAGCTTAATCGATAAAAGTAAAGCGCCGCTTGTACTGCGGCTGTTATTGTCTCCGGCAGTGCTCTGGGGTCGTCCCAAAATTAGCCGAGGTGAACGGCTGCGCAAAGCACTTGAAAGCCTCGGCCCGATATTTGTTAAATTAGGTCAACTGCTGTCGACGCGACCGGATCTAGTGCCAACAGATATCTGCTCAGAGTTGGCCCATCTGCAAGACAATGTGGCACCGTTTAACTCAGACAGGTTTCGACAAATTGTCGAACAGGCGCTCGGTAGCAGTGTCGATGAGATTTTCCACAGCTTTGAGACCGACCCTCTCGCCTCTGCCTCCGTCGCGCAGGTGCATGCCGCTGTGCTTAAAGATGGCAGTGATGTGGTCGTTAAAGCGGTGCGCCCCAATATCGACAAAATTATCAGCAAAGATATCGCGCTAATGTATACCCTCGCGCGGCTGCTCGCCAAATACAGTCAAGATGGGCGTCGATTGCGCCCTGTGGAAGTGATTGCCGATTATGAGCAGGTGATCTATGACGAGCTTAACCTACAGGCTGAGGGTGCCAATGCGTCGCTGTTGCGACACAATTTTGCTGGCTCACCGCTGCTTTACGTACCCAAGATCAACTGGGACTACTCGAACGAGAAAGTGCTGGTTATGGAGCGTATTTACGGCACACCGGTGACCAATATTGCCGATCTTAAAGCCGCCGGCGTCGACTTCAAACTGCTCGCGGAACGCGGTGTCGAGATCTTTTTCACGCAGGTTTTTGAACATAATTTTTTCCATGCCGATATGCATCCGGGGAATATCTTTGTCGACACCTCTAACCCCAAAAAGCCCTCTTATATCGGCATTGACTGCGCGATTATGGGCTCGCTGAGCAAAGAGGATCAGTACTATATGGCACGCAATCTGATTGCCATATTCCAACGTGATTATCGCCAGGTTGCCGAGCTGCATATCCGCTCGGGCTGGGTGCCTGAGAGCACCCCGGTCAATGAGTTTACTGGCGCCATTCGCGCGGTCTGTGAGCCTATTTTTCAGCGCCCCTTAAATGAAATCTCGCTGGGCCATATGCTGATCAGCCTGTTTACCACCGCGCGACGCTTTAATATGGAAGTGCAGCCGTCACTGGTGCTGTTGCAGAAGACCCTACTCAATATCGAAGGGCTCGGTCGCCAGCTCTATCCGCAGCTCGATCTTTGGACTACAGCCAAACCGTTTCTCGACAGATGGTTAAAAGAACGTTACTCACCCAAGAGCCTGTTTAAACAATTTAAACGTCTGGTGCCGGACTGGCTAGAACAGCTGCCCGAGATTCCACCGCTGATCTACACTGCGCTTAAAACAGCACAGAACCCACCGCAAACCACTGTAGTTGCGGCGGCGCCTGTCGAAACCAGCCAGCCACTGCGCAAATGGCGGCCCTGGTTAGGTGCTGCAGCGGTCGGTTCTGGGCTGGCTCTGGCGCTCCCGAACTGGGCTGACTCTCTGGCACAGCTACCGGCAAGCAGCCTGATCCTGGTCGGCGCAGGTCTAGTGCTGCTGCTTCTGCGCTAGACTTTATACGTCGACCACTGTTGTTGACTGACAACAACTGCCATAATTCGAGCACTGACAGCTAAGGCATTTCAATCATGAGTTATCTCGACGACATAGCCTGGAACAACGATGGCCTGGTTCCAGCCATTGCCCAAGATGCGGTGACTGGCCGCGTGCTGATGGTCGCCTGGATGAATGCCGAAGCGCTGCAACGTAGCGTCGCCGAACAGCGCGCCGTGTACTGGTCGCGATCGCGGCAGAAGCTCTGGCGCAAAGGCGAAGAGTCAGGACATGGTCAAGTAATAAAAGAACTGCGTCTCGACTGCGACAACGATGTGATTGTGATGCAGATTGAACAGCTTGGCGGCATCGCCTGTCATACCGGTAGGGAATCCTGTTTTTACCGTGTCCTCGACAGTGGTGAATGGAAAATCGTTGACGCTGTGATCAAAGATCCAAAGGATATTTATCAATGACTAGCAATGATGTATTGGCACAGCTCTGCGCTGTCCTGCAAGCGCGTAAAAACGCCTCCGCGGACGACTCCTATGTCGCCAGTCTGCACCGCAGTGGCTTGAATAAAATTCTTGAGAAAGTCGGTGAAGAAAGCATCGAAACCATTCTTGCCGCGCGCGATGCGCAAGACAGCGGCGACAATACTAAGCTGATTTATGAGACCGCTGATCTGTGGTTTCACAGTTTGGTGATGCTCTCCCATTTTGGTGAGGATGCCCAGGCAGTATTAACAGAACTTGAGCGGCGCTTTGATCTCTCTGGGCTTGAAGAAAAAGCCGCACGAGACTCGAGCAAATAGTTTATAAACAGAAATTATTAAATTTTAGCAAGGAGTATTGAGATGGGTTTTGGATGGCAAGAACTACTGATTATTTTGGTCATCGTGGCATTGATCTTTGGCACCAAGAAATTGCGTGGCATTGGCTCTGATCTCGGCGGCGCGGTAAAAGGATTTAAAGAGTCTGTGAGCACTGATGCGGCTGATGACGATAAGGCGACTGAGGCTGACGTTAGCGTTAACAAAGAGAGCGATAAACCGAAGGATTGATTGTGTTGGGTAAGCTGTTATTGCGCTAGTTTTATCCGGGCGGGACAGCTTAATTTGTCATTCCGACAGAGCGTAGCGACGAGGGATTTCTATGTTGGGCGTAGGCGAAGCCATGGAGACCCTTTGCGATTGGTCCCATGTGTTTGCCATTTTCAGCGTTCGCGCAACTCGCTGACGCTCAAACAGGGCGCTCTCTCAATCTGAAAATAACAAATCCATAAGCGGGCCCTGATTGATCGCAAAGGGTCTCCATAGCTTCGCTGAGAGATCGAGGATGCTGAGGGGAGATTTATCACGTGGGTTCGAGATGACACAGTATCCTGAGAGAGCACTGCGAACCGAAGGATCTGATGCAGGATTGCAGCGTAAAACGTGGAAGGCAGTACACCAAAAAGATCCCTCGACTACGCCCGGGATGACACTAAAGAAGAAGGTACCACTAAACAATGTTTGATATCGGTTTCTCAGAACTGTTGGTCATCGCCACTGTCACGCTGATTGTGATGGGGCCAGAGCGCCTGCCGCAGACAGTGCGCAGCATTAGCCTGTGGATCGGTCGCTTCAAACAAATGCTCGCCTCAGCACGGAAAGACTTCGAAGAGGAAGTCGGTATGGACGATATTCGCCAACAGCTACACAATGAAAAAATCATGCGCGAGCTGAGCCAGACCAAGGAAGATGTGCAGCAAACATTCAATGCCAGCGCCCTCGAAGCCGCCTCTATAGAAGAAACCATCAAAAGTCCCATAGGCGCTATGACCGCTCTCGACAGCAAGCCAGCAGAAATCAAACCCGATTCAACCAAGACCGCAGCCGATGAGTGAAGAACCCCTAGACAGCCAACCTTTTATGGCCCATCTGATTGAATTTAGAGACCGCATGCTGCGTGCCATCGCCTCTGTGGCAGTGGTTTTTATTGGACTGTTCTCTTTCAGCAACGAAATCTATCTTTACGTGTCCGAGCCACTGCGCCAGTATCTCCCCGCATCCTCGTCGATGATCGCCACCGACGTCACTTCACCCTTTTTAACGCCCTTTAAATTAACCCTGGTGCTGTCGCTATTTGCCGCCATGCCCTATGTGCTATACCAAGTTTGGGCCTTTGTTGCTCCGGGACTCTACAAGCGCGAAAAGAAAATCGTTATCCCCCTATTCTGCTCCAGCGTTATTCTGTTTTACGCCGGCATGGCCTTCGCCTACTACGTGGTATTTCCTCTGGTGTTTATGTTTTTCACCAGCGTTGGTCCCGAAGGCGTTTCGATCATGACCGATATCCGCAGCTATTTAGACTTCGTGTTAAAACTGTTTTTTGCCTTCGGCATTAGTTTTGAAATACCCATCGCCGTGGTTATCCTCTCCTGGATGGGCGCAGTTGATCCAGACAATTTGGCCAAAAAACGCCCCTATGTTTTTGTCCTCTGTTTTGTCTTTGGCATGCTGCTAACTCCGCCAGATATCCTCTCCCAAACCCTGCTCGCCATACCCATGTGGCTGCTGTTTGAAATTGGGATTATGTTTGGTCGACTGGTAAAACCCAAGCCAGAAGCAAGCTAAGCCACTCTTAACAATAATAGAACCCCGCTCGAGCTATCCAGAGCAATAACCGCTCTAGCCTGCTGAGCCATTTACAAATGCAACAAAATCTCTATACTGTTTATCCATACAGTATTTGTGCTTCATCATGTCCTACGCCGAACTCCACTGCATCAGCAACTTCACCTTCCTCCGCGGTGCCTCGCATCCCCACGAACTGGTCAAACGCGCCAGTGAGCTCAACTACAACGCCCTCGCTATCACCGATGAATGCTCACTCGCCGGCGTCGTCAAAGCCCATGTTGCCGCCATTGACTGCGGCTTAAAACTGATTATCGGCAGCGAATTCCGCCTCGACGGCCACAAACTTATCGCCCTCGCGCCCAACCGCCAAGCCTATTCAGAACTCTCCGCCCTTATCACCCTGGCGCGACGTCGCGGCGACAAAGGCAGCTATCAACTCGACTGGAACGACCTGCAGGGCAACCTCCGCAACGCACTGCTAATCTGGCTGCCATCACAACAGCTGGCTGTAGATCATCAACGCGGCGAACAACTCAGCAACTGGTTTAAACAACGGCTCTGGATCGGTGTCACCCACCTACTCAGCGGCACTGATGCCAGTGATTATTACTACTACCGCAACCTCGCCGCCCTGTGGCAACGGCCCATGGTCGTCTGTGGTGATGTGCATATGCACAGTCGCCAGCGCCAACCACTACAGGACACCTTGACCGCCATTCATCACAGCTGCTCAGTAATGGAGCTCGGTGAGCGGCGCTTTGCCAATGGCGAGCGCCATCTGCGCAGCTTGAATCAGCTGCAAAAACTCTACCCTGCCGCCCTTCTTCGCGAAACACTTCATATCGCCAAACGCTGCCATTTTTCACTCGAGGAACTGCGTTACGAATATCCCTCAGAAGTGGTGCCAGAACATCTTACTGCCACTCAACAACTGCGCTTTCTAGTAGAGGGTGGCATCGGCAAACGCTGGCCCGATGGTGTTAGCGCAGACATCCGCCGACAGATTGAGTATGAATTACAGGTGATTGCTGAGCTTAATTATGAAAGCTATTTTTTAACCGTTCACGATATTGTCTACTTTGCTCGCAGCCGCAATATTCTCTGTCAGGGTCGCGGCTCGGCAGCCAACTCGGTTGTCTGTTACTGCCTGTTTATCACCGAGGTCTCGCCAGACCAGATCTCACTGCTGTTCGAACGTTTTATCTCTCGAGAGCGCAATGAACCACCGGATATTGATGTCGACTTTGAGCATCAACGTCGCGAAGAGGTGATTCAATATATCTACAAAAAATACAGCCGTGAGCGCGCCGCCTTAGCCGCAACAGTGATTACCTACCGGCCGCGCAGCGCCGTACGCGATGTTGGCAAAGCCCTGGGGTTGGATAACCTATTTATTGAGCAACTCAGCCAATCGATGTCTTGGTGGGATAGAAAAGCTGATCTACAAGCTCTGTTTCAACAACGCGGTGGCGATAGCCAGGGACAGCTGGCTGACTGCTTCTTTAAACTACTCAGTGAGATCCTCGGCTTTCCCCGCCATCTGTCACAGCATGTCGGTGGCTTTATTATCACCAAAAGTCCAATCAGCACACTGGTACCGGTAGAAAACGCCAGCATGGCTGAGCGCACGGTGATTCAATGGGATAAATACGATATTGAAGCGCTGGGATTGTTAAAAATCGATATCCTTGCCCTCGGTATGCTCAGTGCCGTGCACCGCTGTTTTGATCTGATCAGCCAGCATCAGCAGACTGACTTAACCATGCAATCGATTCCCAAGGACGACCGCGCGACCTACGACATGCTCTGTGCTGCCGACAGCGTTGGTGTGTTTCAGATCGAATCACGCGCGCAAATGGCCATGTTACCGCGCTTAAAACCACGCTGTTTTTATGATCTGGTCATCGAAATCGCTATTGTTCGCCCGGGGCCAATTCAAGGCGGTATGGTGCACCCCTATCTGCGTCGCCGCCAAGGATTGGAAGCAGTCGATTATCCCAGCCCGGAGATCAAAGGCGTGCTCGAACGCACTCTCGGCATACCGGTATTTCAGGAACAGGTCATTCGCTTAGCCATGGTTGCCGCCGGGTTTAGTGGCGGTCAGGCAGACCAATTGCGACGTGCCATGGCGAGCTGGGGAAAAGATAGCGCGCTGACGCCATTTCAGCAAAAGCTGATCGATGGCATGTTGTCGCGAGGCTATTCACTGGATTTTGCCGAGCGTCTGTTTAAGCAGATACAGGGTTTTGGCGTCTATGGCTTCCCCGAGTCTCACTCCGCTAGTTTTGCTCTGTTGGCCTATGTCTCTGCCTGGCTTAAATGTCATCATCCGGCAGCCTTTTGCTGCGCACTGTTAAATAGTCAGCCGATGGGCTTTTACTCTCCGTCACAGCTGTTACAGGATGCTCAGCGGCATCATATCGAGGTGCGCCCTATCGATATCTGTCACAGCAACTGGGAGCATAGCCTGGAAACTGGCACATCTAGTGAACCCGCCATACGTTTAGGTATCTGTTTGATTAAAGGCTTCTCACGCAGAGCCGCTGAGCGGATTGTCTCAGCGCGCGGCCTACAGCGCTTTAACAGCCTCACACAACTGACCAGAGTGGCCGGATTATCACAGAGCCATCTGGCGCTACTTAGCAGCGCCGGTGCGCTGCGCTCATTGACCGCCAATCGTCGTCAGGCACACTGGGATGCGCTGGCAATTGAAGAGTATCGTCCCTTATTGGACGCGACGCAGAGTAGCGCTTCCAGCAGCTCGACAGCGTTATCGCTACCCTCTGAGGTTGAAGAGTTGAATGCCGATTACAGCAGCACCGGCGTCAGCCTCGGTCGCCACCCTATGACCATACTGCGAGAGCAGTCGCCTGCGCTGCAACGCTGCAAGCGGGCCAGTGATCTGTCGTCTATGAGCAATCGTCGCTTTGTGCGTATTGCTGGTTTGGTCACCGGACGTCAGCGACCGGGCACCGCCTCAGGGGTGATTTTTTTAACCCTTGAAGATGAAACCGGAAACAGCAATATTGTGGTCTGGACATCCGTTCAGGCGCGCTGCCGTGAGGCACTGCTAAAGGCGCGCCTGCTGCTGGTGAAAGGCGTGGTGGAAACTGATGGCAATGTGGTTCATGTGATCGCTCAAGAGCTGAGTGACTACAGTGCGATGGTTAACGAGCGGTAAGTCAAGCGTCAGCTAAAACCTGATAGGCATGGATGACCGTGTCCGGCGCCTGCACCAACTCAACTAACACCCCTTCTGCCGAGAGCGGAAACTCTTCGTTTGCCACGGGGTGAATAAAACAGACGTCATGGCCCGCGGCGCCCTTGCGAATACCACCTGGCGTAAAGCGCAAGCCCTGCTCGCTCAGCCAAGCCACTGCGCTGGTCAAATCATCCACCCACAGTCCCACATGATTGAGCGCCGGCTTGTCGACACGCGGACGCTTCTCAATATCTAACGGCTGCATCAAATCCACTTCTACTGCGAATGGCCCTGACCCCATCTCACAGATATCCTCATCGACATTTTCAGACTCACTGACAAAGGTATCGCGATACTTAAGACCCAATAAATCAACCCAGAAGCCGCGCAACTTTTGCTTGCTGGCGCCACCGACGGCTATCTGCTGGATACCTAAAATGGAAAATGGACGTGACGTGGACAAAGTATTGACTCCTTTTTTCTGCACAGATTTATCGCTTAATGGCTAAACGCTTGTTTAAATTGATCTAAAAATTTCGCTAGCAGTTCCACCGGCAAATCATTGATGCCGGCAGCAGCCTCACGGCCACCACCAGAGGGAAACTGCATACATAATGCTGCAGCACCTTTTTTATTGTTCAGTGGCGCACGCACACTGACAAGATAATTGCCATTGGCCTTCTCGGTGAGTACCGCGTGCCCACGATCCGGATTATCATTGGCCAACTGGTTGCTGTAGACCCCGCTGACTCGGCGCGCCCAGGGCTCATCGGGTAACACGAAGGCGGCAACAGCGTCGGTCACGGTTAATGAGACTGTCGACTGCGCGGCTTCAAGATCTTGCTGATAGCCCTGCTCGAGTTTTTCAAACTGCTGCGGATTATCACTAACAAAGTCGAATGGACTCTGGTACTGACTCAACAGCCGGTAGAGCTGATCCGGAGCAAAATGCAGCTCGGCAATATTTGAGCCGTAGCCATTGTAGTTAATATAGATACCGAGATTTTCCAGCAAAGATGCCTGTTCGCCAGTGACCTGTAGATTTTTGATCAGCCCTGCCGCCGTGTGTTTCAGATTGTCACCATAGGTGCCCACCACCGCCCACTCTCTGTAGGCGCCGCGGAGATAGTGATTAATCAATACCGATGTACAGACATCCGGGGCTTCATTGATCAGCGACTTGAGCCTCGAGGATGCTGGAACCGCGCCGGCAAAGTGATGGTCGACATAGAACACTTCGGCGCCGACATCCAGTGCTTGGTTTAACGCATCACGATTTTTATCCAGTGAGATATCCAGCACCGTAATACGATCGCCTGCCGCCGCTTCAACTCTCTTTAACAGATCAATTTCGCGCTTAACACCGGTTACCAATGTGGCATTTCTAGGCTCTGCAAACCGCAACTGCAGCAGTGAGCATATACCATCTGCATCACCATTAAAGACATCGTAATCGGCCATCTAACGCCCTATCCACTATTAAAAATTTAGGGCGGAAGTATAACGCCTAATCGCGACTATTGGCCGAATTGACTACGGAAATTTTTGAAGACAGCCTGAAAGCCAGCGATGCTGCCATCGATACT
>Ga0075467_10000777_pt1 | contig 26107 bp, 33 predicted proteins | sample DEB08_DNA_9_FD_75067 | JGI IMG/M metagenome (GOLD analysis project Ga0075467, IMG submission 75067) | Aqueous microbial communities from the Delaware River and Bay under freshwater to marine salinity gradient to study organic matter... | ecosystem: Environmental > Aquatic > Marine > Coastal ... | reverse complement strand
AGAAACTTACAACATCGTAGCTGCACACGGTTACTTTGGTCGTTTAATCTTCCAATACGCTTCATTCAACAACTCTCGTGCTTTACACTTCTTCTTAGCTTTATGGCCAGTTGTTGGTATTTGGTTAACTGCTATGGGTGTTTCTACAATGGCATTCAACTTAAACGGTTTTAACTTCAACCAATCAGTTGTTGATTCTCAAGGTCGTGTTATTAACACATGGGCTGACATCATCAACCGTGCTGATTTAGGTATGGAAGTAATGCATGAACGTAACGCTCACAACTTCCCATTAGATTTAGCTTCAGGTGATGTATTACCAGTTGCTTTAACAGCTCCAGCTGTTAACGGTTAATTCGCTAAATCCTAATTTTTAAACCTCCATTTTATGGGGGTTTAAAATTAAAGATTACTTACTTTTTCTTACTTAATACTTTTGAATTCAACATTATTCGGTTTTATAGGATATAGTATTGCTCGAAAAGACTACATTAATCATGTAATCTTTTTTTCAACAGTTTTTACGAGATTTTATATCTATTTTGACCGAGACCATAAAAAAATTCTAGACTTTTCTTAACATTCAAATATCGATATTACGAAAAATTACTACTAGAAATTTCTCCCATTTTTTAGAACCTTCATTTTATTCAATCCAATAATAATTTGGTCTTTATTCATCTAAAATTTTTATGGTAGTTTTAAAATTTTGAGTTATAATACTTTATTAATAAAGTGAATAGAATCATATTATCATATTTTAAAATTAACATTTATGTTTGAAAAATTTACAGAAGGGGCGATAAAAGTTATTATGCTATCGCAAGAAGAAGCTAGACGAATGGGGCATAACTTCGTGGGAACGGAGCAACTTTTACTAGGGGTAATTGGTCAACGGCATGGTATCGGTGCTCGAGCTTTGAAAAAATTAAAAGTTACCTTAAAAAAGGCTCGGAAAGAAATTGAATTATACATTGGTCGTGGAACAGGATTTGTAGCATCTGAGATTCCATTTACACCAAGAGCAAAAAGAGTCTTAGAGATGGCAGTTCATGAAGGGAAAGATTTAGGTCAAAACTTTGTTGGAACAGAACATATCTTATTAGCTCTTATTGCTGAATCGGATGGTGTTGCAATGCGAACATTAGATAAATTAAACGTAGATATTCATAAATTACGTAATTTAATTTTAACATATATCGAAGAAACACAAGAAGAAATTTTACGTCCTTTAACACAAGCCGAGAAATTCTTACTTGAAAGAGAGAAGAAAGGAAGTCCAACTCCTACATTAGATGAATATGCAGAAAATGTTACCAAAGAAGCAATTGATGGTAATTTAGATCCAGTGATTGGACGAGAAAAAGAAATCGATGATGTTATTGCAGTTTTAGCTCGAAGAACAAAAAATAACCCTGTCCTTATTGGAGAACCAGGGGTTGGAAAAACGGCTGTTGCTGAAGGGTTAGCTCAATTAATCTTAACTGAAAAAGTTCCTGATTTTTTAGATGGAAGTCTAATTATGGCATTAGATCTTGGGTCTATTCTTGCTGGTACAAAATATCGAGGGGAATTTGAAGAAAGATTAAAACGGATTGTTGAAGAAGCTCAAAATGATTCAGCCGTTATTATTGTAATCGATGAAATCCATACATTAGTTGGTGCTGGAGCAGCAGAAGGTGCTGTTGATGCAGCAAATATTTTAAAACCGGCTTTGGCCCGGGGTAAGTTTAGATGTATTGGTGCAACTACAAATGACGAATACCGAAAATATATTGAGCGTGATCCAGCATTAGAACGAAGATTCCAACCAGTTCATGTAGAAGAACCAAGTATTGGAACAACAATTGAAATCTTACGTGGTTTACGATCAAAATTTGAACAACACCATACATTAAGTTATCATGATAAAGCACTAGAACAAGCAGCTATTCTTTCTGGAAAATATGTTGCTGACCGTTATTTACCGGATAAAGCTATTGATGTTTTAGATGAAGCGGGTGCAAGAGTTCGATTAGAAAATCGACGATTGCCATTAGGACTAAGAAGCTTAATGCATGAATTACAAGAAACAATAAAAGATAAAGAAGATTGTATTAAAGAACATGATTTTGAAGCAGCAAAGCAACTATTAGATCATGAAATGGAAGTTCGAACTCACATTCGAATTATGAAACAATCAGCTTTAACAAATCAAGCTCGTGGATTTAGTCGTCGTGATGTTGATATGGTAACAGAAACAGATGTTGCAGACGTTGTTTCAAATTGGACAGGTATTCCAGTTACAAAAATTACTGGTTCAGAATCAGCTCGTTTATTAAAAATGGAAGATACAATTCATGAACGAATTATTGGCCAGAGACACGCTGTTATTTCAGTTTCCAAAGCAATTAGACGAGCAAGAGTAGGATTACGTAATCCAAATCGTCCGATTGCAAGTTTTATTTTTGCAGGACCTACTGGGGTTGGAAAGACGGAATTAACGAAAGCGTTATCAGAATATATGTTTAGTACTGAAGATACTATGATTCGACTAGATATGTCTGAATACATGGAAAAACATACGGTTGCGAAATTAATTGGTTCACCTCCAGGATATGTAGGATATAACGAAGGTGGTCAATTAACAGAAGCAGTTCGTTCGAAACCTTATTCAGTTGTATTATTAGATGAGGTAGAGAAGGCTCACCCAGATGTCTTCAATTTATTATTACAAATTTTAGATGATGGTCGTTTAACAGATTCAAAAGGTCGTGTAATTGATTTTACAAATACTTTGATTATTATGACTACTAATTTAGGGTCAAAAATTATTGAACGTGAAAGTGGTATCAAACCAAAAGATGATGGAGACGGTGGTTTTAAAATTACACCAGAAGCCGTACTTGGATGGGAACCTGTCCCAGAACCAATTAAAGATCCAGAACTTTTTGAACGTGTCACTAAACTAGTTAATAATGAACTAAAAGATTTCTTCCGTCCTGAGTTTTTAAATCGTATTGATGAAATTATTGTTTTTAATCATTTAACTCGATATGATATTTGGGAAATTTGTGAATTATTAGTTAAGGGAGTTCAAAAACGATTAAAAGAAAAGAATATTAATTTAATTGTTGACTTATCAGTTCGTGCTTTATTAACAGATGAAGGGTATGATCCATTATATGGAGCTCGTCCATTACGTCGAGCAATTATGAGATATTTAGAAGATAATCTTGCGGAACAATGTTTATCAAAAACATTATATCCAAATACAAAAATATATGTGCGTCGGAAAAAAGTGGAAGGATCGTTATTAAATTATACAAATGACATTGAAATTGAAATCGATTTTAGTGATGTAGATCCCGCATTAATGGAAGAATCTTCTTCGACGACTTCGCAAGGTGTAGAAACTGGCTCAGAATCACCTATTGAAAGTTAAATACTATCTAATATTATTAATTGTTTGAAAAAACTAATTTTCAAACAGTTAATAATTAGTAAACAGTAATAATTAAAAAAAATTTCATTTCTGGCAAAAATTCTAGAAGTAATCCTCCAATCTTCAGTAGAATTTGTTATTTATATAACACTTAATAAATTTTTACCGAATGATCCTGAAGTAGTGTATCCGATTATTAAAAATAAAGTATATAATACTTGAATCTCTCAAAAAAATATTGAAAAAATTATAAGTCGCAGAGATTTCAAAATAGATAGGACTTGTGTTAAGGTTTTTGGTAACTGGTAAAGTTATTGGTGCTGAAGATGGCCAAAAAGTGACAAAAGAATCCACATATACTGTACTGAAAATCGCTAAGATAAAAGTAAGCTTGCAATAAACGCTGCCACTGATACTGTGGCTAATCATCTAATCATGGACTATGCATTATGCATCGCATGTGGGATTTTAGTTGCTAAAACCGTTGATTAGTTTATGGTTAAAATTTCTTTCGATTCAATCGACTTTTAAAGTTTTCCCAAATGATCAATCTTTATATTATCTCCAAGTTATCTAAGAATCGAATATCGTCTGCGCGGCCTCTCTTTATTCGTTCAATTTTTTATTCGCTCAATTAAGCTCTAACCTTCTTCTAATCCATCTAACCCACCTTCAATAATAGAAGTTCATTGATACGAATTCCGGTTATTATAAATAGAAAAATCGCAATGCGTATTATTGTCGCTATGTAGTTTGGACTTTCACTTTCTTTGATTAATAGATTCCCGTAGGAAGGCTAAATATAATAGGAATACTAAGGATATAAATATAAAGTTATAGATAGGGTTTACCGAATAGTAAAATGTTAAAAGTTAATCGACGAAGTAATTTACCTAAATGTCGAGCTTATCAAAGTGGCTTATTATTTTTTTATGTTATTGGAAAAAATAAAATTTAAATTTTAACACTAGTATAAGAAAGATACTAACTAGTGCTATCTTGTCTAATGAGGAAAAAATTTGTTTATTAAATCTGACAATTAATCATTGTCAGATTTAATAAACAAATTGAACATGTTTTCTTGTTAAGTAAGTTCAGTATAAAGTAAATGATATTTCTTTTTAATTTAAGAATTTTATTTAAAAGAGTTTACTGATTTGTTCCAATGGTGAACTTGCATTTGCGTAGTATTTTTTTTCCATACGACCTGCTAAATAGGCTGTTCGACCTGCTTGAACTCCTAAATTCATTGCATGTGCCATCTGTGATGGATGAGTTGATTGTGCAACAGCCGTGTTTAATAAAACGGCGTCAGCGCCCAATTCCATTGCTTGAGCTGCTTCGCTTGGTGTTCCAATTCCCGCATCAACAACAACTGGAACACTAGCATTTTCAATAATAATTTTAATATTAGCTAAATTATTCAAGCCTTGACCAGATCCAATAGGAGAACCTAACGGCATTACTGTAGCACATCCAAGATCTTCGAGATGTAATGCAAGCATTGGATCTGCATTAATATATGGTAAAACAGTAAATCCTTTTTTCACTAAAAATTCAGCAGCCTTTAAAGTCCCAATCGGATCTGGTAATAAATATTTTGGATCAGAAATTACTTCTAGTTTCACAAAAAAATTATCCTCCTGTCCAATTTGACATGCTAATTCATGACCTAAAAACGCCATTCTAATAGCTTCTTCGGCAGTTTGAGATCCTGCTGTATTTGGTAATAGCCAAAGATTTTTCCAATCTAAACGATTTAAGAAACTTGTTGTATCATTTTGTAAATTTGTAGGTAAACGTCTTATAGAAACTGTTACTATATCACAATTACTTTTTTCAATACTTTCAACGGCGTTTGTAACAGTTCGGTATTTTCCTGTTCCTAACATTAAACGCGAATTAAAAGATTTATTCCCAATTTTTAATGTATCAAAATCTTCCATTATTTTTGAATATTTTATGAATACTCCCCAGGTAGGACTTGAACCTACGACCAATCGGTTAACAGCCGATTGCTCTACCACTGAGCTACTGAGGATATAAGTACTAGTCACATATTATCATAGCTTTTCTCAAAATTCAAATAGTTTTTTAAATAAAAGTTTTAACTATGCTTGTTTATTTAAAACTAAAAATCTTAAAACATTTGAATCCATTTTTAAAGTACTTAAAAACGTATTAATATATTTTGGCATGCTCGAAAAATTCAATTGAATATAATTCCCTTTTGATTTAGTCGTAATAGGATAAGCTAAATTATGTTTCCCTCGAGAAATAACTGAAATGTCACAAACATTAAACTTTCGTAAGCTCTTGGCATAATTAAAAACCCAAGTTTTTAATTCACTATCATTAAATTCTTCAGTTAAAAGAATCATGATTTCATATTTTCGTAATAAAGACATAGTATAGTATTTTGTTGAAATTAATAAATATACTACTTTGAAGCAAAGATTAATGTCAATTAGAATTTTTGAAAAATTAAAAAACAAAGTTTATTTCTATTTATCTTGATCAAAGGTTATTTGCTAAATAAAAATAAAAATCCATAAAATCAAGAAGTATTATAGTAAAATACTAATATATAAGATAATTTATATAAAAAAAGTTTATTGGAGAAATTTCATGGACTGGAATGAAATTCAAAATTTTTCATCAAATGTAGTTTTTGGAGTTCTATTATTTGCAATGATAGCTTATTGGGTTAATTTATCATTTTTCAATGATAGAAATATATTATCCACAGTGGGTAAATTTAGTACGATTTTTGCCAATATTTTGCTATTTTTTATCCTTTGCTCAAGATGGATTGTTGCAGGATATTTTCCATTAAGTAATTTATACGAGTCGTTATTATTCTTAACTTGGACCTTATTAACAATTTATTTATACCTAGAATTAAAAACAAAAAGCAAATTAATTGGAGCTATTCTTATTCCGGTTGCTTTATTAATTAGTGGGTTTGCAAATTTAACTCTTTCCCCAGAAATGCAAAAATCAAGTCCATTAGTTCCCGCTTTACAATCGAATTGGTTAATGATGCATGTTAGTATGATGCTTTTAAGTTATGCCACTTTAATTATGGGATCATTATTATGTATTTTATTTTTAGTGATTTCACGCTATAAAGAGATTGATTTAAATGTAATAGATGATTCTTCATTACCGTTATATAATATAATGGTAGATTATTATGAAGCAAAACTTTTAGCCCCTTCTAACGAAATTTCAGAACTTGGTAAATTAAAATTATTACAAAGTTTAGATAATTGGAGTTATCGAATTATTGGTTTAGGATTTCCTTTTTTAACTATTGGGATTATTTCTGGAGGTGTATGGGCTAATGAAGCATGGGGTTCATATTGGAGTTGGGATCCAAAAGAAACGTGGGCATTAATTACTTGGCTAGTTTTTGCGAGTTATCTACATGCAAGAATTACAAAAGGTTGGGCAGGTAAGAAAACGGCAATACTAGGCGGATTAGGATTTTTCGTTATTTGGATTTGTTATTTAGGAGTAAATTTCTTAGGTAAAGGGTTACATAGTTACGGGTTTTTATCATAAAAACATAAAGGAATTTATATACTTGTAAATTCCTTCATGTTTTTAGTTCTAAATTTTTAAATGATTGAGTTGATTTTAGTAAGCTAACCCTAAACTACGCGTTGTTTCAGCACCTAAATAAACACGGACGCTTAAAAAATCAGTTGGACATGCTGTCTCACATCTTTTACATCCGATACAATCTTCTACACGTGGTGCTGAAGCAATTTGACCAGCTTTACACCCATCCCACTCTACCATTTCTAAAACGTCAAGTGGACAGGCCCGAACACATTGAGTACAACCAATACATGTATCGTAAATCTTAACCGTATGTGACATAAACTTATGTATAATTTAATTTAATTACTAAATTAAATTATACTTCATTATGTGGCTAAATTTTTATTTTTTATTTTTAGAAAATTTCTTAGCTTTTCAATACATGAAGTATTTCTAAATCTGACCCATTTTAAATAATATAATAAAAATTAAGTTACATTTTTCTCAAGAGCTTCAGTTGAAGAAAAAAACACCGTTTAGAATTTTAATTCTATTTAAATTAATTTGATGTCTGAAATAACTTAAACTATTAAAACTTGATTGGGGACGGTGGGACTTGAACCCACACGCCTATCACTAGGCAACGGATTTTAAGTCCGTCGTGTCTACCAATTTCACCACATCCCCTATAAATAATCTATTAGATTACTTTATTAAATAATATATATATTATACGAATACCACAATAGTATAGATAAAGTTTTTTTAGGCGGCACCCAGATTCGAACTGGGGAATCAAGGATTTGCAATCCTATGCCTTACCACTTGGCTATACCGCCATATATTATTGTTAAATTTACTTTAACATTAATATGATTAAGAATCAATCTAATTTAGTTGAAAAGTAGTTTAGCTTCGATACTGAAACTAAGTTAAAGTTGTCGTTTTGATACGACGTAGTATTCTATTATATTTTAGATATATATAGAATTTCAGGAAAGAAGAACCTAAATCACAGATGGATTCAATATTCATTTATAAAGAATATTCATTGAATCGTATATTCTTTGTAAATGAATATTTAAAATAAAAGGTTAATAATATTAATGTACTATTTTTTTCATAAAGACTTACAAAAAGAGAACCTTGAGTCTATATTTTATACATTAAAACGTTGAACAACTAGTGTATTAGATCCATCTTGTGTATTTTCGACGTATTGAATTGGTTGGAACCCTAACTTTTGTGTTTCACCAATAATAACTTCTCCAGCATATTGTTGAGCTACCTTATCAATAAAGCTTTCAACTGGGTATGGTTGTTCCCAAAAACTCATATCAACGACTAAATCGTATTCTTCTCCATTCCAACAGAACTCAATATCGTACCCGTTAGATTGTGAAATTACTAAATCTACATTGTATGAATCTTTTGAATTAATTTCTTTTTTTCGGTTGTGCAAAATATCCAATCGATTTAAAGCTTTTTCTAAATAAGCTAAATTTTGAAACCGAGTTTTCATATTTGTAAAATGTGACATAGGTATGACTTTTAGTAAATAGTTTAGTTCTAATTATAAATGGTTTGGAAACAAAAATACGTCTATTTATATTTTATATTTATTACATTAAATGTAAAGAAAATGTTTTCTTTACATTTAATAACTATCTTACGCCTCAATAACGTCAGCCTTTTTTAATAAATTTAAAACAGTTTGGCTTGGTTTTACACCATAGCTAAGCCATTGAACAATTTTTGGTGTATCAAACTTAGATTCTTTTGTAATCGGATTATAATATCCAACTTCATCAATAGGTCGTCCATCTCGTCTCGTAGTATGTTCCATAATTACTAATCGATATGAAGGAGAACGTTTTCGACCTGCTCTTTTTAATCGTAATTTTAACATAAATTTGGTTTTTTATAATATAACGGAATTTTTTTATTTATAGAGTTTTTAACAATATAATTCGAACTTGTTATTATCGACGTGAGTAGTACTCAATCACAAGTAATTCATCTAATTGTAATACTAAATCATTTCGATCACAATAATCTAAAACAGTAGCTTCTAATTTTGAACTATCAAATTTTAAATGACCTGGTAGATTACTTTTTTGATTATTTTTAACATTATTTTGAATTAAACTCTGAATTGAAGGTTTATCTTTAACACCAATTACATCATTTAACCGACATTGAAAACTTGCAATACTTACAACTTTTTTATTAACAGTAATGTGACCATGGTTAACCAACTGTCTGGCATGTGCCATTGTTGATCCAAAACCTAACGAAAAACAAAGTGTATCTAATCGCATTTCTAATAACTGAAGTAAAATTAGACCTGTAACACCTTTTCGTCTTCGAGCTTCTTTAATATAACGGAATAATTGTCCTTCTGTTAAACCATAGTTAAACTTTAGTTTCTGTTTTTCTTCTAAACGAATTCCGTATTCAGTTTTTTTACCATTATCATCTAAGCTTTTTCCGTGTTGCCCAGGTCTAGTTGTTTTATTTGACCGTTTGTTTGTTAATCCTGGTAATGTCCCTAATCGTCTAGTAATTCTTAATTTAGGTCCGCGATAACGTGACATAAAAATAATTTGATTATTGTTGATTTTTTAGTAAGCTTATAATATAAATAAACAAGGGCGAGTGACCGGACTTGAACCGGCGAATGGTGGAACCACAACCCACTGCCTTAACCACTTGGCCACACCCGCCAAATTGTTTTAATCTTATTTTATCAGTTTCTTGTCTTATACGTCCAGTTTATTTATTAATAATTGTTTAAATTGAAAACTTATGAGTAAAACTATCGAATTTTTTCTGAATGGTCAAAAGTATTCTATTCAAAATAGAATTACTATTTTTGATTTGATTTCTTACTTTGATTATAATACTTCATTGTTAGTTCTAGAACATAATAATTTGATTTGTATTAAAGAAAATTGGGATAAAATCTTCGTTACCAACAATGATAAAATTGAAATTGTCACAATCGTTGGAGGCGGATAATTCTATAAAAATTTATAGAATTATCACAACAATTTCAAAATAAAAACCAGGGAATTATGAAATTTTCTATCTTTAAATTACTCTCAAACTTAACTAGCTTTCGTAAAAACTAAACCATTTGTTTCCCCATAACGTTCCATAAAACGCATAAATCTATCCCAATTTTCAGGGCTTTTCATAATATAAATTGCTTCAATCGCTTCAGGTTTTCCATTTACAAAACGAGCATTTACATCCCGAGTTTCTAAAATACCTTCTTTATCGATTAAATACATCCCTGTAATTTCACCTTCTTTGGCAGTATTTTTATTTAGTATATTAGGATTTTTAAAACGAAAAGTTGCTGTACCGGTACTACCATCACGGGATCGTGTTAATCGTACATCGGGTAAAACTTTTTCATCAAGACCTTTTATAAATTGAATTTTTGCTTCCATTTATTTATCCTTCTCATAAAATCAAACGAATAGTTTGAGTTTAACGTAAGCGTTGAAATTATGTAAATCAAAAATGTTAAATTAGTTAACTTCTTTACGAAAGAAAACTGGGGTGGCAGGATTCGAACCTGCGAATGGCGGAGTCAAAGTCCACAGCCTTACCGCTTGGCGACACCCCAAATTAGTTGGAAATTGAAAATCTATAATATAGAAAGTATATTATAGATTATAAAATAATGGGCAAGAAGGGATTCGAACCCCTGACACCGTAGTTCGTAGCCACGTGCTCTAGTCCACTGAGCTACAAGCCCAAACTTTAATTGTTAATACTTATATTAATATAATAAAGATAGTTTCGTAAAGCTTTTACAGAATGAAAAAAAATTTAATAAATTTTAATTTTTAACTTGCATTATTTCTAGCAAGTAACTTACATTATTATTTCAAATCTTTTTAATTAGAAAACGTAATAAAAAAATTAGGATTTAACTAGATATGGCCAAAAAAATTTTATATCAAGATAACGCGCGTCGTGCATTAGAACGTGGAATGGAAATAATGGTAGAAGCTGTTTCAGTAACATTAGGTCCAAAAGGAAGGAATGTAGTTTTAGAAAAACAATTTGGATCACCTCAAATTGTTAATGATGGTGTAACAATTGCTAAAGAGATCAATTTAGAAGATCATATTGAAAATACTGGTGTTTCTTTAATTCGCCAAGCAGCTTCTAAAACAAATGATGTTGCTGGAGATGGGACTACGACAGCGACTGTATTAGCCTATGCGATGGTAAAAGAAGGTTTAAAGAACGTGGCTGCTGGAGCGAATCCAATCTCAATTAAATTAGGAATGGAAAAAGCGACACAATATTTAGTCAATCAGATTAATGAATTTGCCCAACCTGTTGAAGATATTCAATCAATTCAACAGGTCGCTTCAATTTCGGCAGGAAATGATGATGTTATTGGGTCGTTGATTGCGGATGCTTTATCTAAAGTTGGTCGAGATGGTGTCATTTCATTGGAAGAAGGTAAAGGAATTGTTACAGAACTTGAAATTACAGAAGGTATGAAGTTAGAGAAAGGTTTCATTTCTCCTTATTTCATTACAAATACTGAAAAAATGGAAACGTCATTCGATAATCCTTATATTCTCCTGACTGATAAAAGAATTACATTAGTTCAACAAGATTTATTACCTGTTTTAGAACAAATTACAAAGACAAAACGACCTCTTCTTATTATCGCGCAAGAGGTAGAAAAAGAAGCTTTAGCAACTTTAATTTTAAATAAATTACGGGGAATTGTTAATGTTGTGGCTATTAGAGCACCGGGGTTTGGTGAACTAAGAAAATTAATGTTAGAAGATATTGCTATCTTAACAGGTGGTACAGTAATTACTCAAGATGCAGGATTAAGTTTAGATAATATTAGTTTAAATCTACTAGGACAAGCTCGTCGTGTTATTATAACTCAAGATTCAACAACAATTGTTGGTGATGGAGATGAAGTAGAAGAAATTAAAATTCGTTGTGAACAACTTCGAAAACAAGTTAATTTAGCTGATACAGAATATGAAAAAGAAAAATTACAAGATCGAATTGCTAAATTATCTGGTGGGATTGCTGTAATCAGAGTTGGTGCTCTTACAGAAACAGAAATGAAAGATAAGAAGTTACGATTAGAAGATGCTATTAATGCCACTCGGGCAGCTGTCGAAGAAGGAATTGTTCCTGGAGGTGGCGCAACGTTAGCGCATTTATCTGAAAATCTCGTAACATGGGCTAAAAATAATTTAAAAGAAGATGAACTTATAGGTGCTATTATTATTTCAAGGGCAATTTTAGCACCACTTCGCCGTATTACAGAGAATGCCGGTATCAATGGTCCTGTAATTATTGAAAAAGTTCAACAACAAGAATTTGAAATTGGTTATAATGCTGCAAATAATACGTTTGGAAACATGTATGAAGAGGGTGTTGTTGATCCAGCAAAAGTAACAAGATCAGGGTTACAAAATGCAACTTCTATTGCTAGTATGATTTTAACAACTGAATGTATTATTGTTGATGAACCAAACAGCTAATAAAAAGTAGAAAAATTTTATTTGTCTGGTACTAATTTAAACAAACCCTAAATAAAGGGTTTGTTTAATTTTTTTTATTTATAAATCGTTTAAGTTAGACATTGGATCTACATTTGGATCATTATCCATTAATGGATTTGCAGCAACCATATCTTTCATTGCAACTTTTAATTCTTCAACTAATGATTTTAACGACTCGAAATTATCGGTTTTAATATCTTGTCGAATATTTTCAATTAATTTATTTAAATTTTGTTGCTGTTCATCTGAGATATTATCCTTAAATGTAGAAAGTTCTTTCTCAGCTTCAAAACATAATGTTTCCGCTTGATTTTTTAAATCAATATTTTGCTTCTTTTCCTGATCAAACGAAGCATATTTTTCTGCTTCAGCTAACATATCTTCTACTTCTGATTGATCTAAATTTGATGCGCCTTGGATGGTGATTGATTGTTCAACACCAGTTTCAACTTCTTTAGCTTTTACTGAAAGTAAACCATCAACGTCAATATCAAATGTAACTTCAATTTGAGGTACTCCTCGATCAGCTTTTGGAATTCCATCTAATCTGAAATTACCTAAACTTTTATTCCCTGCTACTAATTCACGTTCACCTTGTAAAATATGGATTTCAACATTTGTTTGATTATCAACAGCTGTTGAGAACATTTCCGATTTTTTTACAGGAATTGTAGTATTTCTTGCAATGATTTTAGTCATAACCCCACCAAGTGTTTCAACACCTAATGATAATGGTGTAACATCTAATAATAAGATATCTTTAACTTCCCCAGCAAGAATACCCGCTTGAATTGCCGCACCAATAGCAACAACTTCATCTGGATTTACTGATTGGTTTGGTTTTTTATTCGTTAATGATTCTACTAAATTTTGAATTGCTGGAATACGCGTTGAACCGCCAACTAATACGACTTCGTTTATCTCTGATTTATCTAATCGTGCATCATTTAACGCTTTTTCAACTGGAATACGACAACGATTAATTAAATTTTCACATAAATCTTCAAAAACAGTTCTTGTTAATTCTTTCTCAATATGTTTTGGCCCTGTTTTATCAGCTGTAATAAACGGTAAATGGATTGTTGTCTTTTCAACGGTTGATAATTCCATTTTTGCTTTTTCAGCAGCTTCCGTTAATCGTTGTAATGCTTGAATATCAGTTGATAAATCAATCGATTCTTGTTGTTTAAAATCATTAATTAACCAATCAACTAAAACTTTATCAAAATCGTCACCACCTAAACTTGTGTCACCAGCAGTTGCTAAAACCTCAAAGATACCATCACCAACTTCTAAAATGGATACATCAAAAGTACCACCACCTAGATCAAAAACAAGAATTGTTTCATTTTGTTTTTTATCTAAACCGTATGCTAATGAAGCTGCCGTAGGTTCATTAATGATACGTAAGACTTCAACACCTGCAATTTTACCCGCATCCATTGTTGCCTGTCTTTGCGAATCATTGAAATACGCTGGCACAGTAATAACAGCCTGTGTTACATCCTGACCTAAATAACTTGTAGCATCATTTATTAATTTTCGTAATACTTGTGCAGAAAGTTCTTCTGGACTAAATTCTTTGTTCAATGATGAACATTTAATTTTAATGTTACCATTTTGATCTTTTCCAACTTTATACGGTAATCTTTTTGAATCTTCAGAGACTTCAGCTTCTTTTGACCCAATAAAACGCTTTACTGAAAAAAACGTGTTTTCAGGATTAATAACTGCTTGTCGTTTTGCAATTTGTCCAACTAATAATTCTTCTTTTTTTGTATAAGCTACGATTGACGGTGTTGTCCGTAATCCTTCAGCGTTAATAATAACACTTGGTTGACCACCTTCAATTGCTGCTACTACTGAATTTGTTGTACCTAAATCTATTCCTACAACTTTTGACATTAGCTTTATTTATAATTTATATTTTATGTTTTCAAAATAATTATAAGGTATTTATTAATTTATTACTGAACTTGAAAAGCCGTAAAGTTACCTTAATTTTAATAAAAGTGTTTATTTACTTTATGTAGACAAATTTAATAAAATTATTTACTGTATAATTTAATAATTTATCAATTTAGATTGGTTTATTAAATAAAAATATTAATTTTTATCAAAGACAACGTTAATATGTACACAAAATATTTGGAGGAATATTGTGACTGTAGGATTATTAGGGAATAAAATTGGTATGACTCAAATTTTTGATGAGTCTGGAAATATTGTTCCTGTTACAATTTTAAAAGTTGGTCCATGTATTGTAACACAAGTTAAAAGCACTTTAAAAGATGGATATAATTCAATTCAAATTGGATATGGAAATGTTTCAAGCAAAGTATTAAACCAACCAAAATTAGGACATTTACAAAAATCTAATATCCAACCTTTAAGATACTTAAAAGAATTCCGTTTAAATAATATTGATGAGTTTGAACTTGGACAAGTATTAAAAGTAGATACATTTTCTACGGGTCAACTTGTTAATATAAGAGGAAAAAGTATTGGTAAAGGTTTCTCCGGATTGCAGAAACGTCATAATTTCACTCGTGGGCCAATGACACATGGTTCAAAAAACCATCGTGCACCAGGTTCCATTGGGATGGGAACAACACCGGGTCGTGTTTTACCCGGTAAAAAAATGGCAGGACAATTGGGAAATAAAATGATAACCGTTAAAAAATTAAAGGTTATTCAAACAAATGCAGACGAAAATATTTTAGTAGTAAAAGGATCAGTTCCAGGAAAACCTGGCAATTTACTAAGTATTATACCTTCAGAATAAGTTAACTGAAATTATCTAAAAAAATGAATATATTTTAAATAGCGTATGACCGTTCAAAAATTTGTGAAATATACTACGGTAGACATAAATGGACAAGAATTAACTACTACACATGAATTAAAATTAAACGTTCTGGATAAGTCTGGAAATTATTTAATTCATAAAGATATTTTACGCCATTATTCTTCGCAACGACAGGGAACTGTTTCAACTAAAACCCGTGGTGAAGTCCGTGGTGGTGGACGAAAACCTTGGCAACAAAAAGGAACTGGCCGTGCCCGAGCTGGTTCAAATAGTTCACCTTTATGGAAAGGTGGTGGGGTTATTTTTGGTCCAAAACCAAAAAAAGTTGTCTTAAAACTAAATAAAAAAGAGAGAAAATTAGCTTTACAAACTTTATTATATAATAAAAAAAATCGTGTTTTAACGATTGAAAATTTAGAAAATGAGATTACAACGCCAAAAACAAAAACATTTGTAAAGGTTTGTGAAGATTGTGGAGTAAATTTAGAACAAAAACTTTTAGTTATTGTTTCAACAAAAACAGATGCTCTAAAATTATCAACGCGCAATATTCAAAACGTAGAATTAATCTCTGCATCAAATTTAAATACACTAAGTTTGTTAAAAGCAAAACAAATTATCTTAACTGCTTCAGCAATAAATGATATAAAGGAGATTTATTGTGATTAATTCCTCGTCTTTTGCTCAAATTATTAAATATCCAATTATTACAGATAAAGCTACACGACTTTTAGAAAATAATCAGTATAGTTTTGTTGTAGATCGCTATTCTGATAAAATTACAATTAAAGCTGCAATTGAGTATTTATTTAATGTAAAAGTAACAAAAATAAATACATGTCGTCTTCCGCGTAAGAAAAAACGCGTAGGTAAATATATTGGGTGGAAACCGCAATATAAAAAAGCGATTGTAACGTTATCTGAAGGTGATGTAATAAACTTATTTACAGAGAACTAAAAAATATACAAACAATAATCAAGTTTATGAGTATTCGTCTTTACAAAGCATATACGCCCGGTACACGTAATCGAGCATTATCTGGTTTTACAGAAATTACAAAAGCGAAACCTGAAAAAAAATTAATACAGAAAAATCATAGAAACAAAGGTCGAAATAATCGTGGCGTGATTACAATCCGTCATCGAGGTGGGGGTCATAAACGCCGCTATCGATTAGTTGATTTTAAACGTAATAAACATGGGGTTAAAGGGATTGTTAGTTCAATTGAATATGATCCAAATAGAAATGCTCGAATTGCCTTAATTAATTACATTGATGGTGAAAAACGTTACATTTTACATCCAAAGAATTTAAACGTGGGAGATACTATCCTTTCAGGATCAGGATCACCTTTAACTATAGGAAATACTTTACCATTAGAAGAAATTCCATTAGGTAGTTCAATTCATAATATTGAGTTAATCCCAACGCGCGGTGGCCAAATTGTTCGAGCTGGTGGAACATCTGCAAAAATATTAGCAAAAGAAGGTAATTATATTACTTTACGATTACCATCAAAGGAAATTCGCTTAATCCGCAAAGAATGTCATGCAACGATTGGTGAAGTAAGTAATAATGATGCTTTTTTAGTTCAAAGTGGTAAAGCTGGACGAACACGCTGGTTAGGAAAACGTCCTACTGTTCGTGGGTCTGTTATGAACCCATGTGATCACCCACACGGTGGTGGTGAAGGTCGTGCACCAATTGGTCGAAGTCGTCCACTAACTCCTTGGGGTAAACCTGCACTAGGAATGAAAACTCGAAAGAAGAAAAAATTAAGTAATGCTTATATTCTTCGTCGACGTTCTTAACAAATTTTTAAAGAATTTAAAAAGAAACTATTTTCAAAATGTCAAGATCATTAAAAAAAGTCCCTTTGTAGCATATCATTTATTAAAAAAAATTAATAAGCTTACGCAGGCTGGAAAAAAAGATACTATTACAACCTGGTCACGTGCTTCTACAATTTTACCAAGTATGGTTGGACATACTATTGCTGTTTATAATGGTAAACAACATGTTCCAATTTTTATTTCTGATCAATATGTTGGGCATAAATTAGGTGAATTCGTTTCAACTCGAACATTTAAATCGCATATTAAAACAGATAAAAAAGTCAAACGTTAAAACGTTAATGAAATTAACACATGAATCGAATATTATATGATAGCCGATGTCGTTGTAAAGAAGAATTTTCTATAACTAAAAAACGTAAACCAAGTGGACGAAGTGAAGGAAAACCTCTTCAATACCCTAATGAAATAATGTCGAAAACATTTCAAATTAAGTATGAGAAAAAATTATCACTCGTTGCAAGATTTATTTTAACTAGTTTTCGGAATAAATATCTTTATTATGCGATTGATGATATTTTATATTTATTAAAAGCAAATCCTATTGAACGAGAAAATCTGCTTTCAATTCTGTATTCACCCGTGCTTTCATTGCAAAATAATTTTTGCATTAATTTTTTTGATATATGGATTTACGAAGTTTATATTAACGAAACTTCAAAAAATAATAAATTTCTTAATCAAGGATGTGATAATTTGGAGCAATTCAATTCTGTAACAATCAAATTCTTATATAAAACTCGATTACCTGTTAAAAAAGTGGAATCATTGTGGTAGATTAAATTTATCTAAGAATTACAAATTAAGTAAAATAAATCTAATAAAAATTCAGCGAGTTTTTAAAACAATTAACCCATATGTAGAATATTATTTATTAAAAATAAGAGATTATGTCGAACACTCAATCAGTTAAAGCAGTGGCTAAATATATCCGTATGTCTCCACATAAAATACGACGAGTTTTAGATCAAATTCGAGGTCGTTCGTACCAAGAAGCATTAATGATCTTAGAATTTTTACCGTATAACGCTGGAGGTCCTATTTGGCAAGTAGTACATTCAGCAGCCGCAAATGCCAAACATAATTATGGATTAGATAAAAAAAAATTAGTAATTGATGAAGCATTTGCAGATGAAGGTCCAAAATTAAAACGAATTCGACCACGTGCTCAAGGAAGAGCGTACAAAATTTTAAAACCAACCTGCCACATTACAATTGTTATGAAAACAATTGATTAATCACCAAATATATAGATTTAAGTTAAAAGGATTATTCTATGGGTCAAAAGACACATCCTTTAGGATTTAGATTAGGTATTACCCAAGAACATAAGTCAACATGGTATGCCAATTTCAATCAATATGCTGACATATTAAAGGAAGACGATAAGATTCGAACGTATATTGAGACTATCGCAAAAGAAAATAATATTTCAACCGTAAAAATAAATCGAAACGGATTAAATGATCAGATCCAATTAAATATTGAAACCGGAAAACCTGGAATCTTAGTAGGTGAATCTGGAAAAGGGTTAGAAAATTTATTAAATAATATTAAGAAAATTTTACCATCAGACCGTCAATTAGCTATTAACATTTTTGAAGTGGAAAGAGTTGATTTAGATGCTTCTTTATTAGGTGATTTAGTTGTAGAACAATTAGAAAAACGAATTGCATTTAGACGTGCTATTCGCGAAGCCTTACAACGAGCACAAAAACAAAATGTGGGTGGTATTAAAATTCAAGTTTCTGGACGTTTAAATGGTGCAGAAATTGCCCGAAGCGAATGGGTTCGTGAAGGTCGTGTTCCATTACAAACATTGCGAGCGGATATTGATTATGCCACAAAAGAAGCAAATACCATTTATGGTGTGTTAGGAATTAAAATTTGGTTATTTAAAAGTGAAATTTTAGCAAAATAGAAAAAATTTTTAGTTCTTAAGAAATTTATATTTTTATTAAAGAAATTTATTATGTTAAGTCCAAAAAGAACAAAATATCGAAAATATCATCGTGGTAAAATGCGAGGAAAAGCAACACGGGGTAATATAGTGTGCTTTGGCGATTTTGGTTTACAAGCTTTAGAACCAAGTTGGATTACTTCACGTCAAATTGAAGCTGCTCGTCGAACAATTACACGTTATACAAAACGTGGTGCTGCTTTATGGATTCGAATTTTTCCAGATAAAACAGTAACAGCACGTGCTGCAGAATCTAGAATGGGTGCCGGAAAAGGTGCTGTTGACTATTGGGTAGCGGTTGTAAGACCAGGAACAATTTTATTTGAAATTGGCGCGGTTCCCGAAGAAATCGCACGTGCTGCCTTAAGTTTAGCAGCATATAAGTTACCATTAAAAACCAAATTTATTATTAAAGACAATATTGAATAAAATATGGGTATACCTAAATTTACTGATATTATTTCACTTTCAAATACGGAAATATCTCAAGCAATTATTGAAACTGAAAATGAGTTGTTTAACTTACGGTTTAAAAAAGCTACCCGTCAAAATTTTAAACCCCATGAAATCAAACATGCTAAACGTCGTTTAGCACAATTAAAAACAATTTTAACATTACGATTACAAAAACTTGATCAAAGTGAAAATAATGTAATTGATAAGTTAGTTACAAACTAGTTCTCAACGTATCTTATAACTAAAGTTAAAATTATATCATTGATTGTTATATTAATTAACCAGATTTAATTAGTAGCAAAAAATAAGTAGTCTTTATCTTTCCATTTAAGATTATCGACAAACAATTCAAATGAAAATTAATGACTGTTTGTAAAATGCGAAACTATAAAAATTAAGGAGTTTTAAATGCCAGTAAAAGAACAAATTGGTATTGTAATTAGTAACAAGATGGAAAAAACTATTGTGGTAAAAATCGAAAACCGATATCCACATCCAATGTATTTAAAAACAATGACAAAGACGAAAAAATATTTAGCCCATGACGAACTTGGTGAATGTAATATAGGTGATCAAGTTTTAGTGCAAGAATGTCGTCCATTAAGTAAAAGAAAACGTTGGAAATTAATCAAGATTATTTCGAAATCATCTTTAATTAGTTAAGTGATACTTTTATGATTTACCCTCAAACAATGTTAACTGTAGCCGATAACACTGGCGCAAAAAAAATTATGTGTATTCGAGTTTTAGGTGGAAATAAAAAATATGCAGAGATTGGTGATAGTATTATTGGAGTAGTAAAAGAAGCACTTCCTAATATGCCAATTAAAAGATCTGAGATTGTTCGTGCAATTATTGTCCGAACTAAAAAAACAATTCGTCGACAAGATGGAATGTATATTCGATTTGATGATAATGCTGCAGTAATTGTTAATGTAGATAATAACCCTCGCGGAACCCGAGTTTTTGGTCCTGTAGCCCGTGAAATTCGAGACAAAAACTTATCGAAAATTGTATCATTAGCACCGGAGGTTTTGTAAATGTCACAAAAACAAAAAATGCATGTTAAAGTTGGTGATATGGTAACAATTATTTCAGGTTTCCATAAAAGTGAAACTGGTGAAGTTATAAAAATTAATAAAAACACGGGAAAAGTTATAGTAAAAGGAATTAATTTTAAGTTTAAACATATTAAACCTAACACAGAAAATGAAATAGGTGAAATTCGACAATTTGAAGCTCCTATTCATCATTCAAATGTAAAATTAAATTTAAAAGAAGCGTAATATGCTAAATCAACATTCATTAGAAGAAATTGCTGAAATTCATCGTTTGCTTGAAGATATTAAAAAAGAATATGAAGACGGCATAAAACCAATTTTATTAAAAAATAGTCCAAAATTATTTAATAACGCACATACTGTTCCAAAATTACGAAAAATTCAAATTAATCGTGGTCTTGGTTTAGCCGCACAGAATACAAATGTTTTAAAGAAAAGTATTGATGAGTTTGTAAAGATAACAGGCCAAAAACCATTAATCACAAAATCAAAAAAAGCTATCGCTGGTTTTAAAATTCGTGACGATATGGAATTAGGTCTAAGCGTAACGTTACGAGGTGAAAAAATGTATACATTTTTAACTAAGTTAATCTTTTTTACATTTGCTCAAATTCGTGATTTTCGTGGTTTATCTTTACGAAGTTTTGATAAAGCTGGAAATTATACATTAGGTTTAAAAGAACAATTAATTTTCCCAGAGATTGATTACGAAGATGTTGATCAATCACAAGGTTTTACTATTACTCTTGTTTTAGAAGACGGATCACCAAAATATCGATCAAAGACAGTGGACAAAATTTTAAATGGAATGATTTTATTTAAATTTTTACGGTTTCCATTAAATGATTGTGGTTACTATGAAAAATATTCATCTTTCTCTGAAATTAACCGAGCTTGGGATCGGAAAAGACATTTAAAACGTAAACGTTGGTCTCAAGAATAAGGAAAATGAATAACTATATTTTATAAGGAGATAAATGTGGTAACAGATACCATTTCAGATATGTTAACAAGAATCAGAAATGCAACTATGGTTAAACATCAAATTGTAGAAATTCCTGCAACGAAAATGTCTTTAGCCATTGCTGAAATCCTTAAAAATGAAGGGTTTATTGCTGATTATGAAACTTATACTGAGAAGAATAGAAATTATTTACTAATTTCTTTAAAATATACTGGTAAGTCCCGAGAATCAGTTATTTGTAAACTTGAAAGAATTAGTAAACCTGGTTTACGGGTTTATGCAAATTCGCAAAAATTACCAGTAGTTTTAGATAATTTAGGTATTGCAATTATATCAACATCAAAAGGTGTAATGACAAATCTAAAGGCTCAAGAACTTGGTATTGGTGGCGAAGTGTTGTGTTATATTTGGTAATTATTAAGGAGTTGAACTCAAATGTCACGTATCGGAAAATTACCAATTAAAATTCCTGAAAGTGTTGATGTTAGTTGTCTTGAATCAGAAATTACTGTAAAAGGTAAATTTGGAACACTACAAACTACGATTCCAGACTCTCTGGGAGTTGAGCAGAATGATGGAACTTTAATTGTAAACTTAAAAATTGAATCACGAAGCGTACGAGCCTTACATGGTTTATATCGTACATTAATTAATAATATGGTTATTGGAGTTTCAGAACAATTCCAAGTAATACTTAATTTACAAGGTGTAGGTTATCGTGCGGCGGTTCAAGGTAAAACTGTAGTATTAAATTTAGGATTTAGCCATCCTGTTGAAATTGAAATTCCAGAAGGTATTTCAGTTCAAGTTGAAAAAAATACGACTATCAACTTAAAATCATGTGATAAAGAACAATTAGGTTTATTTGCCGCAAATATACGTGCTTGGCGAAAACCGGAACCGTATAAAGGCAAAGGAATTTTGTATCAAGGTGAACAAATTCTTCGTAAAGCAGGTAAATCAGGGAAATAATCTCTGACTTTTGATCTTTACTCTAACACATATTTTAATTAATTAAAGTAATAGAATTATGAAATTTTCAAAACGAGCTTTAATAAAACTGAAAAATAAGAATAAAAAATTGAAGCCAAGTAAATATAAAAAATTAAAGCGTGAAACTTTTCGCGGTCGAATTAAAGGAACTGAAGAAAGACCAAGATTATCAGTTTATCGTTCAAACGAAAATATTTATGCACAAATCATTGATGATACAAATTCAAAAACTTTACTTGCTTGCTCAACGCTTGACCGAGCAATTAAGTTAGCTATTCCCACTGGAAGAACATGTGATGCGTCACGACTTATGGGTGAAAAATTAGCAGAAATTAGTTTAAAGAAAAATATTACTAAAATTGTTTTTGATCGCGGTCCTTATTTATATCATGGCCGTATAAAAGCTTTGGCTGATGGTGCACGAGCAGGTGGTCTTCAATTTTAATTTAAATTTTAAAAATAACATAAATAAAAAAGTTGAATAAGTTTTATGAGTACTGATTTAAAACAACTAAACAAAGGACGAAAAAATGGCCGGCGTAATGATGCTTCCCAAGAACCTAAATTAGTTGAACGATTAATAAAAATTAGTCGCGTTTCAAAAGTAACAAAAGGTGGAAAAAAATTAAGTTTCCGTGCAATTGTTGTTGTTGGTGATGAAAATGGTCAAGTAGGTGTAGGTGTTGCGAAAGCAGATGATGTTGTTAATGCTTTTAAAAAAGCAAAAACAGATGGAAGAAAAAATTTAATAAAACTTCCTATTACAAAATCATTAAGTATTCCACATCGAGTTAATGGTAGTTTTGGGGCTTGTAAAATAATTATGCGACCTTCGGTTGAAGGTTCAGGTGTTATTGCTGGTGGTGCTGTTCGCATTGTATTAGAAGTAGCAGGCGTTAAAAATGTTATTGCCAAACAATTAGGATCAAATAATTTACTAAATAATGCTCGTGCTTCTATAGTAGCATTAGATAGTTTAACAACAAAATCTCAAGTCGACAAAAAAAGAAGCTTTAGTTAAAACTCAATTAATAAATATGAATTGAAAATATAATTGTGGGAACTAACAATATAAGTAACAAAAAAGTTGGAGATATTATCCTCCAACGATTTTTATTGACTCTTGGAGTATTATTATTTATTCGAATAGGTACTTTTTTACCTGTTCCTGGTATTAATCATAGCGATTTAGCATTTTATATTCAAAGACATTCATTTACAAAAAGTTTAGTAAGTACTTTTTCTGGTGATAATACATTTGTTATTGGATTATTTACATTAAATATTTTTCCGTATATTAATGCTTCAATCTTAATACAATTAATACTTGGATTTTATCCAAAACTTTCAAAATTACAAAAAGAAGGCGATCCAGCAGGACGTCGGACAATTAATCGATTAACAAGATTAATTACATTAATTTGGGCTGTAATTCAAAGCGCAAGTGTCGCTTTTTATTTAAAACGTATACTTTTTGATTGGAACTTAGGATTAGCTTGTGAGATTATTTTATGGTTAACAACAGGTGCAATGATTGTACTTTGGCTAAGTGAATTAATTACAGAATATGGATTAGGGAATGGTGCTTCATTATTAATTTATACAAATATTATTTCAAATTTTCCAAACCTCTATAATAAAGTTATGAGTGAAAACAGTGAAAATTTTAATATTAGTTCCTTAGGAATTATTATATTATTATTTTTCATTTCATTGTATGGAATTGTTTTATTGCAAAAAGGAGTTCGTCGAATTCCACTAATTTCTTCAAAAGAACTAAATCAATCTCAATCAAGATATTCAGCACAACCTCGAAATTATATTCCATTAAGCTTGAATCAAGCCGGGGTAATGCCAATTATTTTAACAACAGCAGTATTAGTTCTTCCAAATTATGTAAGTTCATTAGGATTATTACCAACAATTAGCCTTCCAATATTTGATGGCTTTTCAAAAGTTTTATATTGGATTAGTTATTTTGCCTTAATTTTAATATTTAGTTCATTTTATTCAACACTTATTTTGAATCCAAAAGATATTTCTGATCAGTTACAAAAAATGACTGTAAGTGTACCAGGCATTCGACCAGGTATTGAAACAGCTTTTTACTTAAAACAAGTAATGAAACGAGTTACATTAATTGGTTCAACAATGTTAGCATTATTAGCAACATTACCAAATTTAATTCAAGCTACTTTCAATATTTCGAGTCTGAATGGCTTAAGTACAACATCATTACTAATTGTAGCAGGCGTAATTTTAGATGTTTTACGTGAGGTTAAAAGTATTTATTATTCGAATATCTACAATAATATGTATAAATAAAACAAAGAAAAAATTATTAATTAAAAATTTACAATGAAAGTTCGTCCATCTGTAAAAAAAATGTGTGACAAGTGTCGAGTAATTAAACGAAATGGCAGAGTTATGGTAGTTTGTCCAAATCCGAAACATAAACAACGGCAGGGATAATATTTTAAAGGAGTTTATAAAATGGTTAGATTAGTTGGTGTTGATTTACCAAGAAACAAAAGAGTTGCATATGCTTTAACTTATATTCATGGAGTTGGGCTTTCATCGGCAAAACAAATTATTGAGATCGCAAATATTAGTGCTGAAACACGGACAAATGATTTAACAACTGAACAAACAATTGCATTACGTGAAGCATTAGAATCAATTAATTTAAAGCTAGAAGGCGATTTAAGAAGATTTAATGGGTTAAACATAAAACGATTAAATGAAATCAATTGTCATAGGGGTAAACGTCACCGAGTAAGTTTACCTGTTCGAGGACAAAGAACTCGAACAAACGCACGTGCACGACGTGGATCGAAAAAGACTGTTACTGGTAAGAAGAAATAATTTTATTTAGGATAAAGTTAAATTTATTTAAAATTTCATTTTATATGGCGAAAACAATTAAAAAATCAACAAGCAAGAAAAATAAAAATAATTTTACAACAGGTGTTGTTCATATCCAATCAACATTTAATAATACAATTGTAACAATCACTAATTTAAATGGTGATACAATTTCTTGGGCTTCAGCTGGAAGTTCTGGCTTTAAAGGTGCACGAAAGAGCACACCTTTTGCTGCACAAACAGCTGCTGAAAAAGCTGCGTTAGATGCTCTAAGTACCGGTATGAAAAATGTTGAAATCTTAGTAAAGGGACAAGGCTCTGGTCGTGAAACGGCAATTCGAGCAATTGAAGGAGCAGGATTTGATATTATTTCTATCCAAGATATTACTTCTGTTCCACACAATGGATGTCGTCCACCAAAACGACGTCGTGTTTAAAATTTATATTTCGAATAATTTAAATATGAATTTCAAATATGAATAATATTTCTATTAAATGTCTTAAATCAGAAAAAATTCAATCAGGATCTAGTTATGGGCAATTCGTAATAAATTCGTTATTACCTGGGCAGGGTATAACTGTAGGAAATCAACTTCGTAGAGTACTTT